>Ga0256839_1006354_pt1 | contig 10388 bp, 6 predicted proteins | sample 354166metaG_FD_185968 | JGI IMG/M metagenome (GOLD analysis project Ga0256839, IMG submission 185968) | Hydrothermal vent microbial communities from Mid Atlantic Ridge, Atlantic Ocean - 354-166 | ecosystem: Environmental > Aquatic > Marine > Hydrothermal vents | place: Atlantic Ocean: Mid... | reverse complement strand
TAAGCATTGGCGAAAAACCTCCAACTTTGAAGTAAATAACCACCCTTTGTTGGAGTTTTCTCCAACAAATTAGTAGTTGATTATTGTTGGTCAAAAGACCAACAACGGGGTAGCTATTTTTCAATTCAAGCTTTTATCCCAAAACATTATCCTACACTCCGAACCTACCTCCAACTAATTTTTACAAACCTTTTGTTTTTTACAAACTCCTGTGGGGTTTTCTCTAAAATTTCTAGTCTTAAGGCATCTACCAACGCATCTTTAGAAAAAGAATGGTGGATAACAATACTTACTTCTCTTATGGGTTTGGGTTCTGTAAATGGAATATTACAACCCGAATCATTTTTATTAACTGCCATTTCAGGCACTAATGTAAATCCTCCATAATTATCAACCATCTTCTTTAACGCCTCAATGGAGCCACTTTGAAATTTAATATTTTTATTATTATCTGTGTTATTACATATATTTAAAACTTGATTTCTAAAACAATGTCCACTTTTTAAAAGCCATACATTATCTAAGTTTTCAATTTCCTTTGCTGAGATCGTTTTTCTATCAATAAAGTCTTTCTTCTGTCCATAAAACACGAATGGCTCGTTATACAGTTTTATTTCTCTAATAAAAGGTTCGTTTAATGGAGTAACTAATATGCCTATGTCCAACTCTTTTTTTTGTAAGGCGGTTATAATATTAGCCGTTTGCATTTCATCAATTTTAAGCACCGTGTTTGGGTGTTTCTCAGAAAAAGAACCTGAAATTAATGGAATTAGATATGGAGAGATTGTTGGGATTACGCCAATTTTAAAAACACCATCCATATTATCTAACTCATTGCTCACCATATTTTTTAAGTCGCTTACTTCTCGCAATATTATTTCGGCTTTCTTTATAAACATTACTCCTAAATCGGTGGGTTCAAAAGGAGATTTACTTTTATTAAAAATTGAAAAACCTATTTCGCCTTCTAACTTGTTTACCTGTATAGTAATGGTGGGTTGGGTTACAAAACACTTTTTGGCTGCAGTTACAAAATGCCTATAGGTATTTAAGGCAATTACATATTCTAGTTGTTGTATTGTCATTTATATAGAATTAATCTATACAAACATAGATAATATTAATTTGGTTAATATCTTAGTTACTCATAAATTTGCATCATATACACTACATAAAAGCAATTAAAATGAAAAAACTATCAGTATTTATCATGTTGTTATCACTTTTTGCAGCTTGCAATAATGAAAGTGGCAACAAATCAGAAGACGGGGTTTCAGGAGCAACCATTTCTAAAAAAAGCAACCTAAATAAGCGAGATGCCACTAATAGCGACTGGTGGCCGAATAGATTAAATTTAGATTTATTACGCAAGCACTCAGCATTAACAAATCCTATGGATAAGGATTTTGATTATGTAAAGGAGTTTAAAAGCTTGGATTATGTGGCATTGAAAAAGGACATTCGTACACTTATGTCAGACTCTAAAGATTGGTGGCCCGCAGATTACGGAAGTTATGCAGGCTTTATGATTAGAATGGCTTGGCATAATGCAGGTACGTATCGTTCGGGCGATGGGCGAGGAGGCTCCAGGTCGGCTCAACAACGGTTTGCACCACAAAACAGTTGGCCAGATAATGCCAATTTAGATAAGGCAAGACGATTACTTTGGCCTATAAAGAAAAAATATGGCAATAAAATTTCGTGGGCAGATTTAATGATTCTTACAGGAAATGTTGCGCTGGAATCTACCGGATTTAGAACCTTTGGTTTTGCCGCAGGTAGAACAGATGTTTGGGAGCCCAATGAAGATGTTTATTGGGGAGCTGAAGAAAAATGGTTAGACGACAGTAAGCGTTATTCGGGTGATAGAAAACTTGAAAACCCGTTAGCGGCAGTTCAAATGGGATTAATTTATGTAAACCCAGAAGGGCCAAACGGTAATCCTGATCCGCTATTAGCAGCACATGATATCCGTGAAACATTTGGAAGAATGGGAATGAATGACGAAGAAACGGTTGCGCTAATTGCGGGTGGTCATACACTAGGCAAAGCACACGGAGCAGCTAGTGCTTCTCACGTAGGGCCTGACCCAGAAGCATCCCCTATTGAAGCACAAGGCTTTGGTTGGAAAAGTGATTATAAATCAGGTAAAGGGGCAGATGCAATTACATCAGGGTTAGAAGTAGTATGGACATCTACTCCTTCAAAATGGAGTCACTTGTTCTTTTTTAATTTATTTGAAAACGAATGGGTATTAACAAAGAGCCCGGCAGGTGCGCACCAATGGGAGCCTGAAAATCCTAAAATGATGGTGCCAGATGCGTATGATCCAGATAAAATGGTAAAACCCGGCATGTTTACTACGGATTTAGCCTTAAGGTTCGACCCTGTGTATGAAAAAATAGCAAGGGGTTTTTATAAAAATCCGGATACGTTTGATGAAGCTTTTGCAAGAGCGTGGTTTAAATTAACACATAGAGATATGGGACCAAAATCTACCTATTTAGGGCCAGAAGCACCCACAGAAGATTTGATTTGGCAAGATCCCATCCCTGTTGCTGATTATGACGCAATTACTAAAAATGATGTGGAGGCTTTAAAGAAGCAAATTTTAAACTCAAACTTAACCATTAGCGAAATGGTCTCTACCGCTTGGGCTTCTGCTTCAACCTATCGTAATTCAGATAGGCGAGGAGGAGCAAACGGAGCCAGAATACGCTTAGAGCCACAAGTAAACTGGGAAGTAAATAACCCTGCACAATTGAAAAAGGTGTTGGCTGTTTTAGAACAAATTCAAAATGAGTTTAATACTAAGTCAACCACAAAAAAAGTGTCAATAGCCGATTTAATTGTATTAGCAGGTACTGCCGGAGTAGAAAAAGCCGTAAGCAATGCAGGGTATGATTATAAAGTGCCATTCACTTCGGGTCGTACAGATGCCATTCAAGAACAAACGGATATTAAGTCTTTTGAGCTTTTAGAGCCTATGGCAGATGGTTTCCGTAATTACCTAAAAACAAAATACACCATTTCTACCGAAGAGTTATTGGTTGATAAGGCACAATTATTAACACTTACAGCACCAGAAATGACAGTGTTAGTTGGAGGAATGCGTGCATTAAATGCCAATTTTGATGGCAGCAAAAACGGTATCTTTACTACCAATAAAGACAAGCTTACCAACGACTTTTTTGTTAACCTATTAGCAATGAGTGTTGAATGGGAAGCGACCTCTGACACCAAAGAAGAGTTTGTAGGAAAAGACATTAAAACGGGGGCTAATAAATGGACAGCGACAAGAGCAGATTTAATATTTGGTTCCAACTCAGAACTGAGGGCTTTAGCAGAATTTTATGCAAGCGATGATTCTAAAGAGCAGTTTGTACAAGACTTTATCTCTGCTTGGACAAAAGTTATGAATCTTGATAGGTTTGAATTAATTTACAAATAAGGTTCAATCAATGTAAAGTATTAACCTCCCTTATACATAAAAATGTAATAGCCTTGTTTAGAGGCTGTTACATTTTGTGTTTGCAGCCACCTTCAAGTTTAATCAAGGCGGCAAACTGTATTCTTACTAAAAGAAAGAAGACCCTGCCTTCTTGGGGGCTGATTAATTTATGAATCTTCGTTATGAGCATTTCAAGTATCTGATACCTAGATTGAGCGATTCAGTAGAGATGAGAAGTGCTAAGAGACTGAGAATAAAAAATTAAATGAACTGAACTGATAAAAGTGACCATAGAAAGTGCCCAACAAGCATTTATAGCTAATAATGAGTCCGCTCCGAAAACACCTAAAACCAAAAAAGTTTCTTTTGGGCATCTTTTCACCTTTTTCAATCCGTTGATACTCAGGCATCGCCTTCGCGTAGCCGCTATGGCAGAGCAAGGCATCACCGAATCTCAAAAAATGAAACCCTACTTCAAAATAACTCTTTTTTGAAAATTGTCTGTTTTCGGAGTGGACTCAATAATAAAAATCAAAAACGGCATGTTTCCTTTCAATACCAAGCTCAAAGCTGGAAACACCCACAGCAGGTAGCTGCAAAAGGAAAGGTAACAAAAAAGGGTACAAATATCCGTTACATTGCCTCTAGCATGAAGGGATATAGGTCAAGCCATATTTATGAAAAAGGGTATTGTGCAAGGGGTAATATGGAACTGAGGATAAAAGAACATAAACGCTACCTGAAATCCGACAGGTCATCCTGTAACAGTTTCCGAGCCAATCAATTTCATTCGGAGCATACGTTTTAATCCATACGCTGCAAAAAGAAGTATTGACTGGTACCGATTATGCAAATACAATAATGAAAACCATACAGCTAAAAATACTCAAAACTGCTGCGTAGGTAAGGGAAATAAAAACCAAAATCAAGATAGAACTACCCCAGGGGTTTGCAAATATTGTGGAGCATAAACGTGCTTTTGACATATTGGTGCCTTCCGGTTGAATATAACAACTAAAACCTGACTCATATTTCAATAATTTTTTAATAGGCAACGATCTAATGGGAGCAGTATGCCCAGAGCACTATACATATTTTTTATAATCATAGTAAATAGCAGCATAATCCTGTTTGTGTTTCGCAGATTTATTAGCGAAAAATTTGCAAGTGATTTTTCGTAAAAAAATAAAAAATGAGGCCTGCGTAATTCGACCAATGCCCCGCTTTTTAAGTTTATGAATTATTCAGGTTATAATCTTAACTTTTTTGCTTACTTTTTGTGTCAAGATAAAAAGTAAGAACTCGCATTGGCCTTGCTCTGCCAAGCGGCTATGCAAAGGCGATGATTGAAGACAAAACCATAAAATTTGATAGAATTGTGAGTTTTTCAGCAGACCAAATAAAATAGGACAAAATCATCCTATTAAATGATAAAGGTCATTATCTATTGTTTTTCTTCATTATTATTTTGCTTGTGTAATTAAAATCATACTATTGTAAATTTATAAACAAAAAATAATGAAAAACCTTATACTATTACTGTTCATAGTGCTATTATCGCTAAATGCAACCGCACAATTTAGTTTAGGAGCTGAAATACGCCCACGAGCCGAATTTAGAAATGGATTTAAAGCACCTCGAAATGAAGGAGTTGACCCTGCTTTTTTTATTGAGCAACGTTCTCGTCTTTACTTTAATTATAAAACCGAGGAGCTTGTTCTAAAGCTAACCTTACAAGATGTACGTATTTGGGGTAGTGTTGATCAGGTTTATAAAACCGATCCCAACTTACAAAATGTACATGAAGCTTGGGGGCAATTTAACTTTAACAGCAAGTTTGGAGTTAGAGCCGGAAGAATGGAGTTGGATTATGATGGAGCTCGTTTTTTAGGTAACTTAGATTGGGCTGCACAGGCCAGAACACACGATGCATTTATGTTTTTATGGAAAAACAATGCCGGGATGAAACTGGATGTTGGTTTAGCCTATAACCAAAACTGGAGAGCTGAACCAGGGTGGTTAAATAATAATTTTTATGACCATACAGTAACTAACAACTATAAAACTATGCAGTTTGCTCGTTTTGAATCTAAGTCAGATGCTGGAAATTTAGCAGTTTTAGTTCATAACGATGGCAGGCAGGTTGCTGCAGACTCCTCTATGGCCTACAGGCAAACCTATGCGGTAATTGCCGATAAGAAATTTGCCGATGTAAAATTAAGTACAGAGCTATATTATCAGGGCGGTAAAAATGGGAGTGGTGGTGATGTAAACGCTTTTTTGGCCTCGTTATACGCAACGTTTAAAACAAGAGTAACACCTATTACAATAGGAGGTGAAATACTATCAGGTACCAATGCTACCGATACACAAGATAGGTCGTTTGCTCCTTTGTACGGCACAAACCATAAGTTTTATGGGTTTATGGATTATTTTTATGTAGGCAACGGGCATAGTGGCAAAGGGTTGGTTGACTTAAATGTAAAAACTAAATTTAAATTAGGAGATAAATCTAATTTAGTGGCCAATGCTCATTATTTTATGAGTGCAGCATCTATCGAAGACCCCAACGATATCACACAAACTATTTCTAATTCGTTAGGCACCGAAATTGATTTAATCTATGTAACTCAATTGCATAAATCGGTTAATTTAAAAATAGGCTACTCGCAAATGTTTGCAACCGAATCTATGGTAGCAATTAAAGGAAGCGGAGATAATACCATAACAAATAACTGGGCTTGGCTAATGCTTACCTTTAAACCAACACTTTTCGAAAGCAAAATAGATTAAAAAATTGAGTAATTAATTTACCACATTAATATGAGATTCTTTTCTTATTTTAAACCTCCATCTCAATGGATAATTTTTGCAACTGTATTGGTGGGTGTTATTGTAGGTATGTCGTTTTACAGTGTATATGTATCTAATGCTATATCCTATTTATCAGACGACCCTAAAACCTGCGTTAACTGCCACGTAATGATGCCTGAGTATGCTACCTGGAGGCATAGCTCGCATGGCAAAAAAGTTAGTTGCAACGATTGCCATGTGCCGCATACCAACCCAATAGCTAAGTATGCTTTTAAAGCGAAAGACGGGCTGGGGCATGCCACTGCCTTTACTTTGGGTACAGAACCTCAAGTAATTCGTATGAAAGAAGAAGGAAAAGCAGTAGTGCAAGAAAATTGTAAGCGTTGCCATAGTACGCTTAATCAAGAGGTTGGGTTACTAAATATTTCGTTGGCAGAAGCCAATCACGATGAAGGTAAATTGTGCTGGCAGTGCCACCGCGAAGTGCCGCACGGCAGGGTTAAAGGACTTACTTCAACCCCTAATGCACGGGTTCCAACGTTAGGCAGCCCAGTGCCCAAATGGTTAACAAAAAAATCAAAAAATTAAATTATACACATATATGAGTACTATTAGACAAAAAGCGAAAAAACGCCCCTGGTTAATGTGGGTATTATTTGCACTTACCGTAGCAGTTGTTTTTGTTTTAGGATTGCTTTCTTCCAATATTATGGAGCGCAGAACTGAAACATTATACTTAGATAGACCAAAAGTAGAAATTGAACCGCTAGACCCAAGAGGAGAAATTTGGGGGAAAAACTTTCCTAATCAATTTGAATCGTGGGAGGCCACCGAAGATACTAGCTTTATGAGCAAGCATAATGGCAATGCCAATATTGATATGCTGGAGCGTTACCCATCACTGGTGGTGCTTTGGGCTGGCTATGGCTTTGCTAAAGATTATAACCAGAGTAAAGGACATATGTATGCCATCTCCGATTTAATGGAATCGCTCCGAACAGGTGCTCCTAAAACAGCAACCGATGGTCCAATGCCCTCAACCTGCTGGTCGTGCAAAGGCCCAGATGTACCACGGCTTATGAGCGAAGTAGGCCCTAAAGAGTTTTACTCAGGTAAATGGGCAAAGTATGGCGGAGAGCAGGTAAATCCTGTGGGTTGTGCCGATTGCCACGATGAAAAAACCATGGATTTAAAAATTACCAGACCTGCTTTAATTGAAGCTTTTGAAAGAAGGGGAGAGGACATTACAAAAGCATCAAATCAGGAAATGAGGTCGTTGGTTTGTGCGCAATGCCATGTAGAGTATTATTTTGATAAAAAGAGGCCTTTGGCAGAAGGTGTGCCTTACCTTACTTTACCTTGGGACAACGGAACTGGTGCCGAAGAGATGGAGGAATATTATGATAATATCGAATTTAAAGACTGGACGCATAAATTGAGCAAAGCACCTATGCTTAAAACACAACATCCAGGGTATGAGCTATACCAGCAGGGTATTCATGCCAAGCGTGGTGTTTCTTGTGCCGATTGCCATATGCCTTACCGATCAGAAGGTGGGGTTAAATTTACAGACCATAAAATACAAAGCCCTTTAAATAATATGTCTAACTCGTGTGTGGTTTGCCACCGCGAAAGCGAAAAAGAGCTTACTCAAAATGTAAACAGCAATATGGATAAGGTACTGAATGCGAGAGGAATTCTAGAGCATTTACTAGTTAAACTGCATATTGAAGCTGAATTTGCTTGGAAACAAGGAGCCACCGAAGAACAAATGAAGGATATTCTAATGGACATTCGCCACGCACAATGGAGGTGGGATTATGCCGCAGCCAGCCATGGAGGAGCATTTCATGCCCCTGTAGAAGCCTTGCGGGTAATTAGCACAGGTATTGAAATAGCGCAAGACGGGCGAATAAAATTGGCACGTGTGCTTTCAGAACTTGGCTATAACGATGAAGTACCTATGCCCGATGTATCAACTAAAGCAAAAGCCCAAGCCTATATTGGGTTAGATATGGATAAGCTAAATGCCGACAAGCAGGAATTTATTGACAATATTTTACCTCAATGGATGGAGAAAGCTGAAACCAGAGAGGCAACGTATAAAACGAACTCGATTAATTAATGGGCAAGCCCCTATTACCTGTTTTGACAACAAACACTGATTATGCAGGAAACCTAAATTGAGCACTTATCGCTTTAATGAATCGCTCAATTTAGGTTAAAGGCAACTGCTAAATGGGCTCGGCAGAGCCTAGAGATTACCGGGTCTGACGCCCGATAATGACGAAGACATTAAATTTAGTTATATGATAGGTTTAGGTTATTATTTTTTAAGGAGGCTTCGGCCTCCTTTTTTTGTTTTTTGAGAATTACTTTTGAGCTATAAAATAGACAGATAAAATCAATAATTAACTACAAATATGGCAAATGATGTAAGGGTTTTAGAACCAATAGCACTATGGAATTATTTTGCAGATTTAAATGCAATTCCACGAGGTTCTAAAAAGGAAGAACAAGTAATTGAGTTTACAAAAAACTTTGGCGAAAATTTGGGTCTTGCAACTTATGTGGATGAGACCGGTAACGTAATTATTAAAAAGCCCGCAAGTGTTGGAATGGAAAACCGACCCATTATTGCATTGCAAAGCCATCTCGATATGGTGCATCAAAAAAATGCCGATATCAATTTTGATTTTGATACCCAAGGTATTGAGATGTATGTGGAGGGTGATTGGGTAAAAGCCAAAGGAACAACACTAGGAGCTGATAATGGTATTGGTGTAGCCGCCATAATGGCCTTGCTAGCTTCTACAAATATTCCTCACCCGCCATTGGAGGCCTTATTTACCATTGATGAAGAAACAGGGATGACGGGTGCCATTGGCCTAAAAGGTGGTATGCTCGATGCCAAAATAATGCTAAACCTTGATACGGAAGATGACGATGAACTCACCATAGGTTGTGCCGGAGGTATTGATGTTACGGCTAAAGGAAGCTATGCCCAAGAAGAATTAACAGGCGATTATTCCTCGTTTAGTATGGAGGTTAAAGGTCTTACAGGAGGTCATTCAGGTGTAGATATTCAGTTAGGTAGAGGCAACGCCAATAAGTTAATGAACCGTTTTTTTACGGCTGTTGCCAGAGAGATTGAGCTTGCCGTTACTAGCATAGATGGCGGAGGCTTGCGAAATGCGATTCCGAGAGAATCGAGTGCGGTTATTTCTATTGCAACTGCCGATATGAATATGCTTAATGCGCTAGTGGAAGATTTTAATACCATCTTAAAAACCGAACTAGCTACCACCGATGCCAATGCGGTATTGATTGCTACCCCTACTGAAACTCAAACTACTCGCATAAATGCAAACTTTCAGTCAAAATTATTGAAAGGAATATATGCTTGCCCTAATGGAATTTACCGAATGAGCTCGGAGATTGAAGGACTGGTGCAAACTTCGAATAATCTTGCCCGTGTGTTAGTTAACGATGGCAGTTACGAAGTTTTATGCTTAACCCGTAGTTCTTCTGAAACCGAAAAGCAGGACGAAGCAAATAGCATAAAGGGAGCATTTGAATTAATGGGAGCAACCGTTACCACAGGCGGCTCTTACCCTGGGTGGGAACCCAAACCCGAAGCAGGTATTATTAAATTAATGCAAGGGCTGTACAAGGAGATGTTTGAATCCGAAGCCCATGTAAGTGCTATACACGCAGGGTTAGAATGTGGCATTTTAGGCACTAATTACCCTGATATGGAGATGATTTCGTTTGGCCCTAATATTTATGGAGCGCACTCGCCTGATGAAAGAGCACAAATTAGCTCCGTTCAAAAATTCTGGAGTTTTTTGCTAGAAACGTTGAAAAGGGTGGAATAAATTCAGTTACAAACGCTGATACTGTTTATAAATAATTTGGCATTTTTAAAAATAAAAGTGGTGTTTAGCCACTTGTTGTTGGGTGTCATGCGTAAGGCAATAGTAACAATAGAAATATCAATGTCGTTTAGTTAAGCCGGAACGTCATCGCGAGGCACGAAGCGATCTCAAATTTTGGATATCCAGCGTTGAAACAAGCAGACTGCCGCACTACGCTCGCAGTGACGAAAAGCTTAACTAAACGA
>Ga0256839_1006353_pt1 | contig 10389 bp, 7 predicted proteins | sample 354166metaG_FD_185968 | JGI IMG/M metagenome (GOLD analysis project Ga0256839, IMG submission 185968) | Hydrothermal vent microbial communities from Mid Atlantic Ridge, Atlantic Ocean - 354-166 | ecosystem: Environmental > Aquatic > Marine > Hydrothermal vents | place: Atlantic Ocean: Mid... | reverse complement strand
GGCAACATTGGTGAATTGCGGAAACCACGGCTTGAGCGCTAGAAACAACATGCCGACCGCAACGCCGGAAAACCATGCCAGCAGCAGCATGCCCATGACCCCGGCCGGCTCATAAATCACCAGTGGTTTATAGGCAACATGGTAGATGAACAGCACAATAGCCGCCGAAAGCACCTGCAAGTAAAGTGCGCTGAGTGCCGAGGACGAGATGGCGACAAAGGTCGACATTGGCGCATGCTGCATCATTGGCGATGCCGGCCCTTCGGAGCCAACGATGGCCGACATGGTCTTGGTATGGGTAATATAGAGAAAAATGCCCGACATGATATAGAGCAAAAAATCCCCGCGCACCGCGCTGCTGCGCAGACCCAGAATTGAGAACATCACGAAAAACACTGCAACCAGCATCAGGGTTTGCAGGACATTTATCAGCAACCCCACCAGCGCGTTGCGGTGAGTTTTGCGCAGATTGCGCACCGTGGCGTGATAAACCACCTCGGCTGTTAAAAGGGCCGCCGAGCGGCGCGACTTCGTGGTTTGGACCTGAAACATCGGGCACCCCGAAAAATTGCCTGCACTTCTTTTCGCAGGGAAATCTTGCTGTTCCCTTAGCGGCACATCATAAAAGGAAAAACCGCGCAATTCAACAAAGCTGATTTATCGGCGGAAACAGGGAGCAGAGCATGGATTTTGACAGGCTCGAACAGGTAATGCGCCGGCTGGCGCTGGAGGCGGGCGAGGTGATCATGGAGGTCTATGCGCGCGACGATTTCGGAGTGCGCGCCAAGGCCGACGAAAGCCCGGTGACCGAGGCAGACGAAGCGGCGGATGCGGTGATCTCGGCCGGTTTGCGTGCAGCCTTTGGCGACGTGGCGCTGGTAACCGAGGAGCAGGCCGACAGCCACGCGCTGCAAGCCTCGACATTTCTTATCGTCGACCCGCTGGACGGGACCAAGGAGTTCATCCATCGACGCGGTGATTTCACCGTCAACATTGCCTATGTGGTTGATGGCACACCCATTCGCGGCGTGGTCTACGCGCCAGCCAAGGGGCGGATGTTTTATACCAATGCCGATGGGGCAAGTGTTGAGGAGCAGGGACCGTTTGACAAGGAAAGACCGGGCAAGACCACGCCGATTGGCGTCTCTGCCCCGGATAATGACGCCTTGCTGGTGGTTGCCTCGAAATCACACCGTGATCAGGCGACGGATGATTATATTGCCAAATACAAGGTGGCAGACATGAAGGCGGCGGGCTCGTCGCTGAAATTCTGCCTTGTCGCGACAGGCGAGGCCGATTTCTACCCGCGCCTGGGGCGCACCATGGAATGGGACACGGCGGCGGGACATGCGGTGCTGAATGGTGCTGGTGGAAAGGTCGTGCGCTTTGATGATCACACGCCCCTGACCTATGGCAAGCCGATTTACGAAAACCCGTTCTTCATCGCCACCTCGCCAGGGGTGGATCTGAAGCCTGCCTGATGGCGGTGGACGGCGCTAAACCAGTTTCCGTCATTGTTGTCAGCCGAGGACGGCCTGATTTGCTGGTGCGCTGCCTGACCGGGCTGGGTCAGCTGTTTTACGAGGCTTTTGAGATCATCGTGGTGGCAGACCCTGCTGGCATGCAGGCGGTGACCGATATGGGTTGGCATACGCGCGTCAAGCTGGTTGCCTTTGACGAGGCCAACATATCGGCGGCGCGCAATGCCGGGATCGGTGTGGCGGCGGGAGAGATCATTGCCTTTATCGACGATGATGCAGTGCCTGAGCCGAGCTGGCTTGATCATTTGAGCGCCGTTTTCGATGATCCGCAGATCGTCGCGGCCGGAGGTTATGTGCGTGGACGCAACGGCATCAGCTTTCAGTATCGCGGTGCAACAGTGTCACCTACCGGCGAAGAAATAACACTGGACATGCCGGGCGATGCGCCATTTACCCCTGATCCACCTGAGGGCCACGCGGTCAAAACCATGGGCACCAATTGTGCCTTTCGCCGCCAGAATATGGCTCTAGTTGGCGGGTTAGACCCTGTTTTCAGGTTTTTCCATGATGAGACCGATCTCAATATGCGTTTGCGAAAAGGTGGTGGGCGCACCGCCATTGTACCGCTGGCCCAAGTGCACCACGGCTATGCGCCATCCGTGCGCCGTGGGGCGGACCGTGCGCCGCTTTCGCTGTTTGAAGTCGGTGCCTCCAGCATGGTGTTCTTGCGCAAACACGCCCCGGAAGGTGAGTATGAAGGCGCATTGGCCCGGTTGCGTGCCGAACAGCGCAAGCGCCTGTTGCGCCACATGGTTGGCGGTGGGCTTGAGCCGCGCGATGTCAAGCGGCTGATGGTCAGCCTTGACGCCGGAATAGCCGAGGGCGCACGGCGCCCGCTCTCTCCCCTGATGCCGATCAGTATGGCAACGGCGCCGTTTTTGCCTTTTCAGAAGTCTCAAGCCAGCCGTGGTTCCATCTGTATTGGCGGGCGAAGCTGGAGCCGGCGCCGTCTGCACCGCCAGGCGCTGGCCCATGTTAAGGCGGGCGAAGTGGTCAGCGTGTTTCGCTTCAGCCCGACGGCCCTGTATCATAATGTACGGTTCACGAAAGATGGCTATTGGCTGCAAAAGGGCGGCCTGTTCGGGCGCGCAAATCGTACGGAATCGGTCATTAAATTGACATCATTCCGCGCCAGGCTTTCGCGGGAATGGCAGCGTGTTGCTGGCCTGCGTCAAGGCTTGGGAATTACCATGCCTCGGGGTGACGAAGAAGGTTAATATCGCTAGCATTAAGGGAAATGAAAGTAAAACGTCGGAAAGTGACCCATATAACGTGAATGATGGCGTATTCGGCAGATCGACGGTATTTTAGAGGTGGCAGTATGCGAACCAAGGTTACCAAAGCAATTTTTCCCGTGGCCGGGCTTGGCACACGATTTTTACCTGCAACCAAGTCAATCCCCAAGGAAATCATGACGTTGGTCGACCGACCCTTGATCCAATATGCAATTGATGAGGCGCGCGCTGCCGGGATCAAGGAGTTCATCTTCGTTACCTCGCGCGGAAAAGGCGCGCTGGAGGATTATTTCGACAATGCCCCGGTGCTTGAGCAGGAATTGCGCAAGAAGGGCAAGACCGAGCTTCTGAACATTCTCAAGAACACCAATATGGAAAGTGGCGCGATCGCCTATATCCGCCAGCACAAGGCGTTGGGGCTGGGCCACGCGGTCTGGTGTGCGCGCCGCCTGATTGCCAATGAGCCGTTTGCGGTGATCCTGCCCGATGACGTGATCGCCGCTGGCAAGCCCTGCCTGCAACAGATGATTGAGGCGTATCAGGAGACTGGCGGCTCGATGGTGGCGGCGATGGAGGTGGCGCCGGACAAGGCGAGCGCCTATGGCATACTGGATGTTGATCAGGACATGGGCAAGATCGTGCATGTCAAGGGCATGGTCGAGAAACCGGCGCCCGGCGAAGCACCGTCAAGCCTGGCGGTGATTGGGCGCTATATTCTCAGCCCCAAGATCCTGCAAAATCTGAGCAAGATCAAAGGCGGTGCTGGCGGTGAAATTCAGCTGACTGATGCCATTGCCCGTGAAATTGAAGAGGGGCGCGATGTCTATGGTTACCGTTTTGACGGCCAGCGGTTTGATTGTGGCTCCAAGGCCGGCTTCCTTCAGGCCACGGTTTCCTTTGCGCTCGCGCGTGCTGATTTGCGCGATGAACTGTCGGCCTACCTGCATACCATCACCGAACATTCCAAAGCTGCGGAATAGCACCATGGCGCAAAGGGCCGCCTGATGGGCGCGCAGGCGCGGCTGCTTGATCTGACGCGGCTGGTATCGCGTGTTGGCCATGGGCCGATGACCGGCATTGACCGGGTCGAGGCTGCCTATCTCGCGAAGGTCCTGTCTCTGCCAGACCCATTATTTGGGCTGGTGCGCAGTGCCCTGGGCTATGTGCTGCTGGACCGGGCCGGGGTTGAGGCTGTTGAGGCGCGTCTGAATGGGCGCAAAGCCTGGGGAAAGGCCGACCTTCTGTCACGCCTGACCCACCGTCAGGCTCCGCTGCGGCGGCGGGCTGAAAGCGACCTGAGGCGCCTGGCGATTGCGCGGAGCGGGCGCAAGGGGCTGGCGGGGATGCTGGCGCAGCACCTGCCAAAGGGGACGGTATGGCTGAATGTCGGTCACACCAACCTGACGCAGGAGGTCTTTGACGCTGTGCATGGCGCCGGCGGGCGCGCGCATGTGCTGATTCATGACATGATCCCGCTTGACTATCCGCAATACCAACGCTCCGGCACGGTCGAGACGTTTGAGCGCCGCATGCGCGCCGTAAGCGCCAATGCCGACCTTGTGATCTACAATTCGGCGGCCAGCCAGAGCGATGCCAAGCGCTATTTCAGTGAATGGGGTCGTGTACCCGAGGGGCTGGTCGCGCATCTTGGTGTTGAGGTGGCAACACCCGATCCATCGGTCTTGCCGGCCGGACTGAAGCGGAGCGCGCCCTATTTCGTCACGATCGGCACGATCGAGCCGCGCAAGAACCATGCCTTGCTGCTTGATATTTGGCAGGAATTGGCTGCCGTCGACACGCCGCCCACCCTTTACATCATCGGCAAGCGCGGCTGGAATAACGACGTCGTGTTCCGGCGCCTTGATGCGCGCCCGCCTGGCGTGGTCGAGCTTGGCGGCCTGCCTGATGGCGCCATGGCGGCGTTGTTGCAAGGCGCGCGCGCGCTGCTGTTTCCCAGCTTTGCCGAGGGCTTTGGTCTGCCGCCATGTGAGGCGCATGCGCTGGGCGTGCCTGTCATTGCCAGCGATCTGCCGGTTTTGCGCGAGGTTCTGGGCAATATTCCCATTTACGCGAGTCCTGTGGATATGTATTCTTGGCGCAAAACAATACAGGCTTTGACAGCACAAAAAGAGGCAAGGCAATCAGCAGGCTCTGAAACGCAATCCCCTCCCGCGCTGGCAACATGGGATGATCACTTCAACCTGGTCTTAAGGGAAGGGTGATAGGCAGGGTGAACAGAGGCGATTGCCCAGAGGGATGAGATGGGTGCAGTAAGCTCATATCAGTTGCGACTGCAACGCAAGCGCTGGCGCATACGTGCGCTGCGCAAGCGGCGTGAGCTGAGCGAGGTGGTAAACCGCACCGACAAGATCGCGCCAAAGGATATTCTGGTCTTTTCCACCCTGCGCAACGAGCGGGTGCGCCTGCCCTATTTTCTGCGCTACTACCGAGAAATGGGGGTTGAGCATTTCCTCATCGTCGACAATGGCTCGGATGATGGCTCGGCCGAATATCTGCGCGCGCAGAAGGATGTTTCGCTCTGGAGTACCGTGCGCAGTTACAAGCGCGCGCGGTTCGGGGTCGACTGGCTCAATTGGCTGCAACGCAAATACGGTCATGGGCATTGGTGCTTGGTGGTCGATCCGGACGAATTTTTGGTTTACCCGTTCTGCGACACCCGGCCGCTACGGGCGCTGACCGACTGGCTTGATGCCTCTTCGATCCGCTCATTTGGCGCCATGCTGCTTGACATGTACCCCAAGGGGCCGCTCGGTGCCCAGCCCTACCGCGAAGGGCAGGATCCTTTCGAGATTGCCTGCTGGTTTGACAGCGGCAACTACATGATCCAGAAAAACCGCCAATTTGGTAATCTGTGGATTCAGGGCGGACCTCGCGCCCGTGCCTTTTTCCCTGACAAGCCCGAGCGCAGTCCGGCGCTCAACAAGATACCGCTGGTCAAGTGGCACAGGAATTATACCTATGTCAGCTCAACCCACATGCTGCTGCCGCGCGGGCTTAACCTGGTTTACGATGAATGGGGCGGCGAGAAGGCTTCAGGCTGCCTGCTGCATGCCAAGTTTCTCGACACTTTCTCGGCCAAGGCCGAGGAGGAGCTCAGGCGCGGTCAGCATTATGCCAACAGCCACGAATACAAGGCCTATGATGCGCGTATCAAGCAAGACCCCGACCTGTGGTGCAAGTGGAGCGAGAAATATATCAACTGGCGACAGCTGGAAATTCTCGGTCTGATGTCCAAGGGAAACTGGGCATGAGCGTTGGTTTCGTCATGTTGGTCCATGAAGCGCTCAACCGTGCTGAGCAGGTGGCGCGCCACTGGTCGCGCAAGGGCTGCCCGGTAGTCATTCATGTCGACAAACGGGTGACGCGCGCCGATTATACCGCCTTTGTCAAAAGCCTGTCGGATCTCGACAATATCCTGTTTTCCACTCGCCACCGCTGCGAATGGGGTACCTGGTCACTGGTTGAGGCGTCGATCACTGCCACCCGTCTGATGTTGAAAAGCTTTGCCGATGTGCGCCATGTCTATCTGGCGTCGGGCTCCTGCCTGCCGCTGCGCCCGGTCGAGGAGCTGATTGCGTATCTGCAAGAGCGGCCGCAAACCAATTTTATCGAAAGCGTCACCACCGAAGACGTGCCCTGGACGGTCGGCGGGCTGGATGCCGAACGGTTCACCTTGCGTTTTCCGTTTTCCTGGAAGCGTCACCGACGCCTGTTTGACGGTTATGTCAACCTGCAGCGCAAGGTCGGCTTCAAGCGTCGCATTCCACCCGGCCTGGTACCGCATATGGGCAGCCAATGGTGGTGCCTGACCCGCCAGACCCTGACCGCAATTTTCGATGATCCGGATTTTGACGAATATGTCAGGTATTTCCGCAGGGTCTGGATCCCGGATGAGAGCTATTTTCAGACCATGGTGCGGCTATATTCGGCTAATATCGAAAGCCGCTCGCTGACCTTGTCCAAGTTCGATTTTCAGGGCAAGCCGCATATTTTCTATGACGATCACATGCAGCTTCTGCGCCGTTCCGACTGCTTTGTTGCCCGCAAGATCTGGCCTCATGCTGACAAGCTGTATGACGGTTTTCTCTCCGACAGCGCCAATATCATGACCGGAGCCGAGCCCAACCCCGGCAAGATCGACCGCATCTTCTCCAAGGCAGTCGAGCGGCGCACAAAGGGGCGGCCCGGCCTGTATATGCAAAGCCGTTTTCCCAATCAGGACTGGGAAAACGGTAAAACCAGCGCGCAATATTCAGTGTTCCAGGGTTTTGCCGAGTTGTTCGAGGATTTCGAGACTTGGCTGGGCCGCGTTGTTGGCGCACGGGTGCATGGCCATCTGTTTGGGGAGGATCGTGTTGGCTTTTCTGGCGGGGTTGAGGTATTTTCCGGTGCCCTGACCGACAATGCTGCCATTCGCGACTATAACCCGCGCGCCTTTTTCACCAATCTGATCTGGAATACGCGAGGCGAGCGTCAGTGTTTTCAGTTTGGTCCAGCCGATAATCAGGCAATCAACTGGTTCATGGCGACGGACCCCAATGCGCAGATATCGGTTATTTCCGGCGCTTGGGCAGTACCGTTGTTTCATTCGAACAAGGATTTTTCCGAGATCCGTAAAGAGGCGGCGCGGCTGCAAAAGATCGAGAGCGAGCTTCTCAATATCCTGCGCTCGCCCTATGCCAAGGCGCGGGTCAGGGTCTGGAGCATGGCGGATTTTGTCGAAGCGCCAATGGAGCCTTTGCAAACAATCATTGATGAGATCGGTGCCCGCTCGGCGCATCGGCTGACAGCGGCGCCGCGCATGGTATCGCTGGACGGGTTCGGGCAGTTTTTGCAAAATCTCAAAAATCAGGGCATGCACCCGCATCTGATGGGTGATTTTCCCACTGGCGTAGCTGGTGTGCAAAACCGCCCCGAACCCGGCAAACCCTATCTTGTAAAGTGAGCCCCGCATGGAACGCCCCTTCGACTGCTTTGTGATCCTTGCGGAAATGCGCACCGGCAGCAATTTTCTCGAAAGCAATCTCGATGCTTTTCCGGGGCTGAAATGCTATGGAGAGGCGTTCAACCCTCATTTTATCGTTGACCCCAAGCGCAAGGAGCTGTTTGGCGTCAGCCAGGCGGCGCGTGACGCCGACCCTCTGCGTCTGATTCAGGTGATGAAGGACAACACCCACGGGATTCCCGGCTTTCGCTATTTTCATGACCATGACCCGAGGGTTTTTGACGCGGTAATGGCAGATCGGCGCTGCGCCAAGATCGTGCTGACCCGCAATGTGGTCGAAAGCTATGTTTCGCATCGTATTGCCCAGGCCACCGACCAGTGGCGTCTGGGAGACATGAAGAATTTGCGCTCTGCCAAGGTTCGTTTTGAACCGGATGGGTTTGAACAGATGCTGCTGGCGCGCAAGGCGTTTCAGGAACAGATCCTGCGCGCGCTTCAGATCTCGGGGCAGACGGCGTTCTACATCGATTATGAGGATATTCAGAACCTTGATGTGATCAACGGCCTTGCCCATTTTCTGGGAGAGGATGCCCGCCTTGAGGCCTTTTCCGGTAAGACCAAGAAGCAAAATCCCCAGGCCCTGGCTGACAAAGTCACCAATTTTGCCGAGATGCAGAAGGCGTTGAGCGCGATTGACCATTATGATCTTGATCGCCTGCCCAATTTCGAGCCCAGTCGGGGCGCGCTGGTGCCGGCCTATGTGGCCGGTGACAAGGCGCCGCTTCTTTATATGCCGATCCCTGGAGGCGAGGGTGCACGCCTGCGTGGCTGGCTGGCTGAGCTGGAGGGTGTCGCGCCCGAGGCACTCAAGGATGGCTTTACCCAGAAAAGCCTGCGCCACTGGAAACGCACCCATCCGGGTCATCGCAGTTTTACAGTTCTCAGCCACCCGGTTGCGCGTCTGCACCGCGCCTTTTGTCGCCATTTTATCGGTGACGGGCCACAGATATATTCCGAAATCCGCCGCGTTTTGCGCAAAGTCTATAAGCTACCGCTTCCAGAGCCTGACGCACCCTATGATGCCAAGGCTCATCGCGCTGCCTTTCTGGCATTTGCCGGCTGGATTCGCGGTAACCTGAATGGCCAAACCTCGATCCGCGTTGATGGTGCTTGGGCTTCGCAGGGCAAGATTATTCAGGGGTTTTCCCAGGTCCTGTTGCCCGACCATATATTGCGCGAGGATCGGCTGGAGCAGGGGCTGGAGGCTCTCGCCGATGAGGTCGGGCTGAAATCCGCCCCCCTGCCTCGGCCCAAGGAAGACACGCCATTCACCCTTGCCGATATCTATGATGAAGAGGTCGAAAAGGCGGTGAGGGCAGCGTATCAGCGTGACTATATGCTGTTCGGATTTACCTCTTGGCAGGCCTGAATTTATCGGCTGAAACGCCCCGGCGCAAAGGGGCTCAGGCTGATATCGGTCTTCTGGCCAGCAACAAGCTGCGCGATCAGCCAGCCGGTTTTTGGTCCGGCGGTCAGGCCGATATGCTGGTGGCCAAAGGCTATGTAAGCGCCATCGACTCCCGGCGCAGCACCGATCATCGGCAGTGAATCGGCCAAGGTCGGGCGATGGCCCATCCAGCTATTCTCGCCCTTCCAGGTCAGGCGCGGCAGGGTGGCATGCAGGCTTCGGCGCAGCATTTCCAGCGGCGCGCGTGACGGCGCTGCCTTGATCCCACCAAATTCAACAATTCCGGCAAGACGCAAGCGCCCCTCCATCGGCGTCATTACAAACTGGCCGGCACTGACCATGACCGGCGCGCGCGGTGTGAAGGATGGCTCGATTAGCTCAAGGTGATAACCCCGTTCGCTCTCCATCGGCACCTTGAGTCCCAGGCTTTCGGCCAGCCTTTTTGCCCAGACCCCGGCGGCAAGGACCACAGCATCACAGGCCAAGGTTTCGCCACCGATGCGCAGCCCGCATGCCCGTCCGTTCTCGCGGATAATATCACGGACCTCGCCATGCAACAGGCGCCCGCCGCGCGCGACCACATGCGCCGCCAACGCTTTGACATAGGCGCCGGGGTCGCTGATATATCCGTGATCTCCCATGCGCGCGGCAAAGCCGAGATCGGGGGAAAAAACCGGATCAAAGGTGCGAAAGTCCATGCCTTCCAGCTCTTGCCAGCGAAAGCCATGGGCGCGGCGCAGGGCCCAGGTATAGGCGTCGCGCTCAAAGCTGTGGCGGTCCTTGTAGAGATAGAGATAATCACTGGGTATTAGCCAGCGTTCGGCACCAGTGCCTTCGGCCAGGGCTTGATGGTCGGCAAGCGAAGTCGAGACAATGGCGGCCAAAGCGCCAGCGATACGCGCCGTGTCGTGGGTATTGGCGTGGCGCAGAAAACGCAGCAGCCATGGGGTCAGTCGCGGCAGGTATGGCCATTTCAGGAATAATGGCTGATTGCGGCTCAGCAACATTTTCGGCGCTTTGGCCAACAGGCCGGGCTGGGTTACCGGCACGATCGCAGATGCCGCCAATATACCGCCATTGCCATAGCTGGTGGCCTCTCCGGCGGCCTCTTCGCGCTCGATCAGAGTCACATTGTAGCCGGCGCGTTGCAGCCAGATCGCACAGGAAACCCCGACAATT
>Ga0256839_1006352_pt1 | contig 10390 bp, 7 predicted proteins | sample 354166metaG_FD_185968 | JGI IMG/M metagenome (GOLD analysis project Ga0256839, IMG submission 185968) | Hydrothermal vent microbial communities from Mid Atlantic Ridge, Atlantic Ocean - 354-166 | ecosystem: Environmental > Aquatic > Marine > Hydrothermal vents | place: Atlantic Ocean: Mid... | reverse complement strand
ATGGCTTGGTCTTTGAGTTTGTTGGGATCGGGACTGGTCAGGGATGGTGGTGCGATGGTGTTGAAGAGGTCGTTGAGTTCTGGATTGACGGGGAGATTGCGGGAGGTGGATTCGGCGAGCAGGCGTTCGACGCGCGGGGAGATGAGGTAGCCGGCGAGTCGTCTGGCGTTGTCGGGGTTTGGGGCACCGGCGACGATGGCGACGGTGTTGGGCAGGAGGGTTGGGCCTTTGGAACTGAGGGTGTTGAGGTTCATGGGTGGGTCGAAGGGTTCGTAGGTGCAGTCGACTTTCCAGCCATTGCGTTGTCCGGCCCAGACATCGTCGGTGTCGGTGAGTCCCAGGTCGATTTCACCCATGGCCACGGCGCGGACGACGGTGGCGTTGCCGTCGTAGAGGCGGATGTTGTTGGCTTTGAGCATGGTGAGCCAGCGTTCAAACTCTTGGAGTCCCCAGCGGTCGGCGAGGATGCCCATGTGCCCTCGGGTGGTGCCGAATTGTGGGCGGGCCATGCCGATGCGGCCTTTCCATTTTGGGTGGGCAAAATCGCGGAGTGATGATGGTGGATCGGTGATGCGGTCAGAGGCGTAGACGATGACGCGGGGGCGCGAGGCCATGGCGACCCAGGTCCAGTCCGGATCGTGGAGGGTTTCGGGCCAATCTTCAACGAGTCCTTGCATGGCGCCGGGTTGGAGGACTCCTGTCAGTGCCAGGTCGATGGTGCCGAAGGGTTCAGAGGACCACCAGACATCGGCTTTGGTGGCTTTGGGGTTGTTTGCTTCGGCTTTGAGTCGTGCGACGAGGCCTGTGGTTTTGGTGGCTTCGGTGTCGCCGACGATTTTGACCTGGATGCCGGTTTCTGTGGTGAAGTCGTTGGCGATGAGCTTGGCGAACTCGTCGTCGGTGGAGGTGTAGAGGATGACGGTTTGCACTGGGGTGGTTTGGGTATTGGGGCGACAGGCGGCGATTGAGAATAAAAGAAAGACAATAGTGAGTAGCTTGGTGATGTTCATGAGGCGAGTGTAGGGCACTCCCAAGACCCGATTGCGCCGAAGCCCCCCCAACGGCGAGTCGGGGCACCCGGAGATGGTTGGTTAGTCGTCCTTGGTTTCGGCGGGCTCTGGGGTGGGCTTGGCCTCAGATTTTGCTTCTTTGGCGGCTTTGTCGAGGCGTCCGAAGTAGCTTTGGACGGCGGATTCGTATTGACGGGGGATGCGTTTGGTTTCGATGGCTTCGGAGGCCTGTGTTTTGGCGTTGGTGACGGCGTCGGAGAAGACGGCGGTGGATTCGCCGATGATTTGCGAGCCGTTGACCATGGTCGAGGCGATGACGGGGCCTTCTGAGGTTGTGCGGACTGAGGCGTGTTCTTTGTTGATGGTGAAGTCGGCGCCTTGTTCTTGTGGTCCTGCGCCCAGGCCTTGACCGGGGCCTCCTGATCCTGAACCTAATCCTTGTGAGTTTCCTTCTGCAAATTGTCCCGATGATGCCCATTGGGCTTGTTGGCCTCCGCCTGGGTTGGAGCCGCCGCCGGAGCATTGGGAGAGTTCGTTGAGTTGTTGTTGTGCTTGGTTCATGGCCGATTCGAGCGAGTTGGCTTCTTGTTGCATGTTTTCGAGGTCGGAGAGTTGGGCGTTCATGGCGTCGGAGCCGGCGGCGGCTTGTTGGGGGTTGCCGCTTTGCATGCCTTGGGCCATTTGTCCCATGGCTTGGGACATGGCGGCGGCGGCGTCGGAGGATTTTTGTTGGGCTTGGGCGGCTTTGGCGAGGGATTCGATTTGTTCTGGGGTGACGCCTGCGTCTTCGAGTGCTTTTTTGAGAGCGTTTGGATCGGAGGCGAGTTGTTTGGCTTGTTGTTCGCTGAGGCCTGCGGCTTTGAGTTGTTCTTCGAGTTCTTGGGAGTTTTTGGACATTTGCTCCATTTGTTTTTTCATGTTGTCGAGTTGATCGCCGAGTTTCTTTTTGTCTGATTCGGAGAGGTCGCCTGATTCCATTTGCTCGGCGAGTTGCTCGAGTTGTTCTTTGGCTTCTTTGAAGTCGCCACGGGCCATGGCGCGGGCCATTTCTGAAGCCGGGGATTCTTCGGCGGTGTTGAGGGATTTCATGGCGTCTTTGATGGCGTCGAAGGTGGCGCCGTCTTCGTTGTTGCGTTTTTCTTCAAGTTTGTCGGCGACGCTGGTGAGGTTCTTGATCGCGCTGCGGAGGGATTCTTCGGGGGTGAGGTATTCGTTGGATTCGGGGTTGAGGAGGTCTTCGAAGATGTTGTCATCGTCGGCGAAGTCGAGATTGGTTTTTTCGAGGATTTCTTTGAGGGCTTTTTGAGATTCTTGGACGGTGGATTCGATTTGTTGGACTTGGAGTTGCTCGGCTTGGTGTTCTTGCTGTTTGGCGTAGAGTCCGGTGAGGTCTTTGACGGGGAGCCACCAGACGGCCAAGAGCGCGAGCCCGGCGGTGATGGGGGCTGGCCAGAACTTTGGGGCGGTGAGGGGGAGGGCGGTTTTGAGGTTGATCTTTGAGGCCTTGTTGTTGGCGTCGGTGAGGATGGCTTTGGACCAGCCGTCGGATTGGGATTCGACGATGAGGGCGGTGGAGATTGATTCGCGGAGGTCGGCGTGTTCGTCGATGATCTGGGCGGCTTTGATTTTGGATGGCCTGCGGATCAATGCCCAGATGAGACCGGCGACGATGGCGGTGATCGGGGCGGCGATGAAGACGATGGGCCAAGGAATCTCGAAGACCGGGGCGACTTTCTGGGTGGCGCGGGCAAAGACCATGAGGGCAAGAGCCGCGGCCAGGCAGATGGTGATGGTGCGGAGTGAATCAATGAGGATCAGTCGCTTGGTGGCTTTGGCGATGGTGGTGTGGAGTGGGTTCATGGGTTGAGGCCTTGGTGTTCATTCTGATTGATTCTAGAGCTTCTCAATAAACTCTCTCTATCATCGGCGTGGTTGCCCATCAAATCTGGAGCGAACCGGGTGATTGTTTGGGTGCCTGTATGATTGTACGGGTTTGTGGGGGGTTGGTTGCTGTGTTGGGGGGGGTTGGGGGGTTTGGGGGGGTTGTGAGGATAGAGTGATGGTGTTGAAACAGCGATTGATTTCAAATTTGAGTGGTTTTGTGACGGGATCGTACATCACGGGCGATGCGTGCGATGCCGCCTTTGAGCGGATGCACCAGCGGGATCGGATTGGGGATCGGATTCATTTGGTTTTGGCGTGTGTGGCGATGTTTGGGATTGCTGGGCCTGTGAGTGTGGTGGATCTTGCGATGTTGCCTTTGGTGGGGTTTTTCGTGGTGCGGGTGGTCAATACATTTCCGGTGTGGGTTCACGGGTTTGGTCAGCCGGTGGTGTTGGTGGGGTTGATGCTTGCGGGGTTGATGGGGGTGAGTTTGTTGTGGTCTGTTGATCCGGCGGCGGGGCTTGAGCATATTGGGGAATTGCGGTGGTTGGCGATGATTGGGTTTATCTATCCGGTGATCGAACATCGGCGGGTGTTGATTGCGAGCTTGTGCATCGGATTTGTATTTGGATATGGGGCTCAGGTGATTGATGCCTTTGATGGCTTTGGCAATGCGTGGCTGGCTGATCGGTTGTGGCATGAACCGAACCGGATTTCGGGATGGTGGGACCCGGCGGTGGGGGGTTCGGTGTTGGTTGGGGCGTTGGGATTGCATTTGCCTGCGGCGTTGATGGGCTCTGGTAAGGTGCGGGCGATTGGATTGTTGGGCTCGTCGGCGACGATTGTGGCGTTGATTGCGACGGGGACACGCGGGGCGTGGGTCGCGGCGGTGGGGTTGATTGTTGTTGGGGTTTGTGTGTCGGCTTGGGTTGGACGGCTGCGACTGCGGTCGATGGTGGTGGGCGGGGTTGTGTTGATGGTGGCGGTGGTGGCGATGGGTGTGTTGAAGGGCGACGCTATTTCAGAGCGGCTGACCAAGGCGCGATCGGAGATTGGGTTGGCTGTTGAGGGTGATTTTTCGACTTCGACGGGGGCTCGGATTTCGATGTGGGTTCAGGCGATGGATGCGGGGTTGGAGCATCCGATTGGTGGGATCGGGGCTGGGGGGTTTGAGCATTGGATGCAAGAGCGGACCAGTGAGGTGCTCGATGACCATGCCCATGCGCATTCATCGGTGCTGCGGCTGTGGTCAGAGCATGGGGTTTTTGGTGTGTTGTTTGGGGGGTTGCTGGTCGTTGTGGTGTTGGTGGGGGCGTGGCGGAGTGTTGGTGTTGATGAGCGTGGTTCGTATTTGATGGGGCCGTTTTTTGGGTTGGTGGGGTTGGTGTTGGTGAGTGTGTTTGATTCGGTGTTGCTCAATGTCAACACGATGGCGTTGTTTGGTGGGTTGGCGGCGTTGGGGCCTGCGTATATGCCTTTGGGCAATGTGGGAACAATGAAAAACGCGGACGATTGAATCGTCCGCGTGAGGTGAGTGAGAGTTGGTTTTCGACTCAGTCTTCGAGGAGTTCTTTGATGTCTTCTGGGAGGTCGAGTTCGCCGTCTTTGATTTCGTCGTTGACGAGGACTTCGGAGAACTCGATGATTTGCTTCATGGGTCCGGAAGAGGAGACGGTTTTGAAGGGGATCATAAGGCCTTCGATTTCACGATATTTTGTGGTGTAGGCCGTTGATGGCATTTCTCCGCCTCCTGGGATGGCGACGGTTGAGACGGCTTTGGCGAGGAGTCCGGTGTCGGCGTTGTAGTATTGGGTGGAGACGGTGCCGTTGTCGATGGAGACGAGTTCGAGGACATTGGTTTGCATTTCGGTGTCGTCTGGGAGGGTGATGGTTTCTTGGCCTTTGAAAGTGATGCTTTGGTAGTATTTTTCCCAATTGAGATCGGCGTAGAGGTCGAGTTGTTTGAAGAGTTGTTTGGCTTCATCGCCTTCGATGATTTTCGGGCCTTCCATCATGTTGTTGGACCATGCGACATCGCCTGAGATGCCTTGTTCAAAGGAGCCGATCCCTGGGATTTCCATGTCCAGGCGCATGCCTTGATCTTTGGCGATGAAGATATTCATCGTGGCGTTGATGCCTTGGGCGGGCATGGACATGGTGCCGGTGAGGCGCATGGTTTTGACCCCTCTTTCCTCGGCGTTTTCGCTGAGGCTTGCTTTGATGGATTTGTCCCAGACGGCTTTGGCTTTGGCGTCCATGGTTGGAGCGTCGGTTGTTTTGGCGACTTCTTCGCTGTGGCCATGGCCTGGGCCAGCCAGTGCAGGGGTTGACAAGATCATGGGCATCGCAGCGGCGAGCAACATGGCAAGTGTGGTGTGGCGTGTGTTGGATTTCATGGTGTGGGCTCCTCGGCGAGTGGTTGAAATGGGTTTGTGTTCAGGTACAGGGTAGGACTGAGATTTGAACGGTTCAGTCGATTTGATTATTCGTTGGAGTTGATCCAGTCGGTGGCGGCGTCGAGTACCTCGTCGTGGCCATTGAGGAGGCCTTGGCGGGTGTAGGTGATGTCGATATCGGGGGTGGTGCCGTTGGATTCGAGGGAATAGCCCCCGCTGGTGATGTAGTCGGCAAAGGCGTATTGGAAGCCATCACCGTTGGGGAGGCGTTCGACGGTGGAGGGGAGGGCGAGTCCGGCGGTGCGGGTGCCGAAGATGGTGGCGCGGCCGATGTCTTTGAGTCCGGCGCTGAGGATTTCAGCGTTGGAGATGCTCATTTCGTCGATGAGGACGGCGACTTTCCCGGTGTAGTGTTTTTTGCGTGGGTTGAGCATGAGGGGGATATCGAATGGGCCTCGCTGGGCGTCGCGCATTTTCATGGTGCCCATGAGTCCTTTTTCGTCGATGAGCCAGTTGATCATTCCGGGGGCCATGAGGATGATGCCACCGAAGTTGCCTCGCATGTCGATGACGATGCCTGGTGCGTCCATGTGGTCTTTGATGAATTGTTGGTAGGTTGGGAGTACGGTGCCTGGGCTCATGAACATGCTGAGTCGGAAGTATCCGATGCCGTTGTCGAGGGTGGTGGCTTCGACTTCGATGGGTGATTCGGGGAGTTCGCCGATGCCGGCCATGATGCCTGGGGATTCGACGAAGGTGAGATCGATTTTTTGGGTTTGATCGTTGCCGTCGATGAAGGTCATTTTGACTGTTTTGCCAGCGTCGCCGTGGAGGCGGGAGTAGAGGATGAGCCCGGCTTGGGTTTCGGGACGCATGACGCCATTGATGGTGTTGGCCAGTTCGATGAGGGAGTTGACCTTTCGGCCTCGGATGGAGTCGATGATCCATCCGGTTTTGATTCCTGATTGGTCGGCTGGTGAGTCGGGGACGACTTTGGTGACGAGGAATTGGTTGTTGATGAGTCGGGCGTTCATGCCGGACCATCCTGGTTTGGAGTCGTCGTCTGATTTGTCATCTGAATCGGTGTTTGTGGTTGATTCTGTCGAGTCTGAATCGTCGTCTTCGATTTCGGTGGATTCTTCTTGGAGTTTGGTGTAGGCCGAGCTTGGGATGATTCCGAAGTGGGATTGTTCGAGTCGGTTGAGGAGTTCGTTGATGGCGGCGCGTGCTTGGTTGTCTGTTGTGGCGTTTTGGACTTTGGGGAGGAGGTCGGTTCTGGCTTGGTTCCAGTCGATGCCGTTGAGGTCGGGGTCCCAGTGTTTGTCTTTGACGCTGTTCCAGACATATTCGAATGATGCGACATTCTGGGCTCGGCGTTCATCGGTGAGGGTGTGTTGGGTAGAGGTTGTTTGGACGATGGTGTCTGAAGTACATCCAACGAATCCGAGGAGAAGTAGGATTGATGGGATGATGATCGAGAGTGATCTGCGGGATGCGAGCCCGTAGAAAGATGCGGATATTGAAAGGGTGGTCAAACTGGAACTCCTCAATGGGTGGTCTTGAACTGGTTGTATGTGGCGGAGAGATGGAGGTTTCGCTTGAGGCCACAAATCAGGGAAGGCGGATCAAAGGGGGATGATATACCCTGTTTTGGCGTGTCGTGGGGTTTTGGTGGGCTGATGAGGTCTTGATAATGGGCACAAAATTGGGTTCAAGGTGGGGTGAGGCGGGAATCTGTGGATGTCTGATTCGTTTGGGTTATGTGCCATCGTTTCATGCCCGATAGAGGAGGTATGACAGAATTATCAACCACAAGCGTAGAAGAACAGGAATTGGTCCAAATCGATGAGGGTACCGAATCGAACTCGGTGGTGGCTGAGGATGTGACGCGGTATGTGGTCGTGGAGATCAATAAGAATATGTATGGGATTTCGACGGATACCACCGTCGAACTCATGGATTCATCCATGACCCAGATTACGCGTGTGTCACATGCTCCCTCGTATGTGCAAGGAGTGATCAATCACCGTGGAACGATTATTCCAGCGATTGATACGCGGGCATTGTTCGGGTTTACTTCGCACACAGACAGCGTGCAAGAACTTGAAGAAATGCTTGCGCAACGAGAAGAGGAGCATGTGCAGTGGCTCCTTGCTCTCAAAGAGAGTGTTGAAACGGGTGAGCAATTTACGAAATCAACCGATCCCGCCAAATGTTCTTTTGGTAAATGGTATAACAATCTCTGTGGCAACACCTCGCTTTTGGAAAGTTTGACCAAGGGAAGTTCGTCTGCTCGTGCGATTGTTAATCAGTTTGATGAGCCACACAAAAAGATCCATTCGATCGCCAAAGATGTCATGCTTTTGGTAAGCAAGAATGAATGCGACAAAGCCAGGGACTTGATCGATGCGGTGTGGGATGGAGAACTTGCTCATATGCGGCAGTTATTCAAGTCGCTCGTTGAGACGCTTCGACCAATTCACACGAGCATGATGATTATTACTGAACTTGGTGGCCACAAGATTGGATTGATTGTTGACGAAGTGCATTCAGTGTTTGATTGTCCAGATGGTTCAGTTGAGGCACTGCCAGATTCGACGGAGAATTCAGAGTTTCTTAAGGGGTTGGTGCATCAATCGGACGGGTCGTACATTTTGATTACTGACATCGAGTATATTTACAAGAAGACGCGTCCGGAATAGGAATATCAATGAGCGAGAGAGCCGCGGGGTTTAGTCTTTGGACGGATCACGCGGTTTTTGCCAGGTGTAGTCGGGGTCTTTGTGGAGGACACCTGCGGATTGTTTGAGGCATCGTCGGCAGGCGATGGCTTGGTCGAACATGGGTGATCGCCAATGTGGATCGTCGCGGCCATGTTCTAGGCAGAGCAGGCAGGTGTCTTCGCGCTCAACGGGCGAACCGAGTTTGAGGTGGACAATTTCGGTGTATCCGATCGAGAGGCAGTTGGCGCAGATGAGTGATCCACGATGGCCTTCGACCATTGGGCGCGAATCGTCCCAGGGTTGATGGCAGAAGTCGCAGACAAAAACCAGGTGTTCGTTGGCATCTTTTTGTTGCATCAGGATTGGTTTTCAGTGTGTTCGATGAGTTGATGCTGGGCGAGGGATTTGTAGAGTGGGGAGGTTTCGAGGAGTTGGTTGTGGGTTCCGGTTGCGACGATTTGGCCTTTGTCCATGACGACGATTCGGTCGGCGCCCAGGACTGTTGAGAGTCGGTGGGCGACGATGAGGGTTGTTCGGTTGGTGCAGAAGGTTGAGAGCACATCGCCGATGAGTCGTTCAGAGGCGGCGTCGACCATTGAGGTGGCTTCGTCAAGGATGAGGATGGATGGGTTGCGGAGGATGGCGCGGGCGATGGCGACGCGTTGGCGTTGGCCGCCTGAGAGGGTGAGGCCTTGTTCACCGACGGGGGTTTCGAATCCTTCGTTGAGTTCGTTGATGAATTGGAGTGCCCGGGCTTGTTCGGCGGCTTGGATGATTTGTTCGGTTGTGGCGTTTGGGTTTCCATAGGCGATGTTGTCGCCGATGGTGCCTTTGAAGAGGACGACTTCTTGGGTGACGACACCGATTTGTTTTCGAAGAGAACGAACCCGGACGCGGGTGATGTCGGTGCCGTCGATGAGTACGCGGCCTTCGTCTGGATCAAAGAGACGGGGAACCAGTGAGAGCAGTGTGGTTTTTCCACAGCCGTTTGGACCCACAAAGGCGACGGTTTCTCCGGCGTTGATTCTCAGAGAGATGTTGGAAACGGCTCGTGCGGTACCGCTTGGATAGATGAACGAGACATTATCAAAGACGAGTGATTCATGGTGGCGAGCGAGTTTGGGTATTCGGATGTCGTGGCCTGGCTCGGTGTCTTCATTGAGGAGTTGATTGAGTCGGTCGGCGGCTGCTCCGGATTGCTGGATGTCGTTGATGAGCCCTGAAATGGGTTTGATGCTTGCTCCAGCGATTGCCAGGGCTACCAGTACGGTCATGAACTCGGATTTGTCGAGGTGTCCATCGAGGATGAGTTTGACGGCCACCAGTGTCAAGGCACCGAGGGTGAAGACGGTGATCAGTTCGATCAATGGGCCTGCGATGGCGCGAGCGGTGCGAATTTTGAGTTGTTGTCGGAGGACTTCTTTGTTGATGCGTCCGAATCGACCGGCTTCGTAGCGTTCGGTGGTGTGGACTTTGACGACGCGCATGCCTTGGAGGGCTTCGGTGGCGGCCCGGTAGAGCCCGGCCCGGCTTGAGAGGACCCGTTGAGAAGCCCGGCGGATACGCTTGCCGAGTTTGCGGATGACCATGGCAAGGATGGGCATCAACAAGAGTGCGACCAGTGTCAGTTGCCAGTTGATCAAAAATGCAACGATCAAGGCGATGAGACCTTTGGTGATCTGGGCGACGGCTTTGGAGAGCAGCGAAACGAACCCGGCCGAGAGTGCTTCGGTGTCATTGACGATGCGGGAGATGGTGTCGGTTGGGCCTTGGGAGACGATTGTTTTGAGGGGGAGGTGGAGGATTTGTCCAAAGGCCTGTCGGCGGATTCTGGCGATGGATCGTTGGACGACCGTCAGGGCCAGGTACTGGTGCATGAAGTTGCCAAAGGCCCCGAAGATTGTGAGCACGCCCAACGAGATCATGATCCAGAGGATCGCGTCAAAGGGGCCTTCGGGGAGCGATTCGATGAATGAATCGGTGAAGATACCCGAGGCCCACCCTTGGGCGGTGTATTCCTGGGCCAACTGTGGGAGCCCGCGGTGCCCGGGTTCGAGGATGGTGTCAAGGACCGGTTGCATGGCGAGGATGCCCGCGCCCATGCCTCCGGCGGAGATTGCGGCAAAGATCAGCCCGAAAATCAGGTGGGCGCGCCATCGCAACATCTGTTTGGCAAAGTGCCAGAAGGCATCCATGGTCATGGGTAATTATTCGTTCCTGGTTTGGGTTTGGACAGGGCTCGGCTCAGAAGCATTGAGGGCGGCGATTTCTGGGGAATCAAGGGCTGGGTTGTGGCGAGGAAGGTCGATTTGTCCCGTCCAAAGCACACGGATGCTGTGGACGATGTCATCGAGAATCATCAGCAGGCATGGTAGGA
>Ga0256839_1006351_pt1 | contig 10391 bp, 3 predicted proteins | sample 354166metaG_FD_185968 | JGI IMG/M metagenome (GOLD analysis project Ga0256839, IMG submission 185968) | Hydrothermal vent microbial communities from Mid Atlantic Ridge, Atlantic Ocean - 354-166 | ecosystem: Environmental > Aquatic > Marine > Hydrothermal vents | place: Atlantic Ocean: Mid... | reverse complement strand
ATTATTGCCTCTCTTTACGATAAAAACACGGCTTATGTTGCGTTTAATCACCATCGTTATGGAGATTTTAAGCCTTATATTTTTAAAACAACAGATGCTGGACAAACATGGACAGCTATTCACCATGATTTACCAGAAAGAGGAAGTGTTTATACTATTGCAGAAGATCATATAAAAGCCGATTTACTGTTTTGCGGAACAGAATTTGGTGTGTTTTTTACACCTAATGGCGGTGATAACTGGGTACAACTCAAAGCTGGCCTTCCAACCATTGCTGTGCGAGACATGGAGATTCAACGACGAGAAAACGACCTTGTTCTAGGCACTTTCGGACGCGGGTTTTATGTTTTAGACGATTATTCACCCCTACGGGATATCAATGCGAAACAATTGGAACAAGAGGCTCATATCTTCCCCGTCAAAGATGCATTGATGTATATTGAACGGACTTATATCGGTTTGCGTGACAAAGGACATCTAGGCAGTAGCTATTTTACCACACCTAACCCAAAAGTGGGAGCAGTATTCACCTATTATTTAAAGGACGATATCAAAACGCTTAAAGAAATCCGTCAGGAGAAAGAAGCGGAGCAAGAGGATGATTTTTATCCTAGCCTTGATGATTTACGTGCCGAAGCAGAACAAGCCGATCCATATATTTTATTGACTATAAAAAATAATAAAGGAGAAGTGGTTCGTCATCTGAAAACTGCTGCAAAAGCAGGTATCAAAAGAATTGTATGGGATTTTCGTCATGCTACACCTGCACCTGTGGGTAATCGTTATAAGCCCGAGCCAGACGTATTATTTGGCTCAGCAGAATTAGGACATTTAGCCATGCCTGGTTCTTATACCGTGACCATGAGTAAATATGTAGATGGTTTGTTAACGCCAATAACTGATGCCATTCCTTTTGAAACTAAAATACTAGAACAATCCACTTTGCCGACAGATCCTAAAATTTATGATGATTTTGTTCGTAAAGTTGCCGATATTCGCAGAGCATTTAGTGCGGCTAATGACATTAGAAGCAATATGAATAAGCGTATTAAAAATATAGAATTGGCCGTCATTGATATGCCTAGTCTCCCAGCAACTTTGCTAGCTAAGACGCACAGTATTCAGCAACAATTGAATGAGTTGGGTGTAAAAATGAATGGAGATGCTACTTTAGCTCGTCATCAGTTTGAAACACCACCATCTATCGGAGATAGAATAGGACGCTGTGAATATGGGATGTGGAATGTAACAGCTATGCCTAATCATACATTTACAGAAGCTTACCGTATTGCTGCCAAAGAATTTGGCCCAGCGTTGCAAACACTCAGGGCTATTGACGAGCAAGTCAAAATTTTAGAACAACAATTGGAAGTCAATAATGCACCTTATACGACAGGCCGTTGGCCAGAATGGAAATAAATTATTTTTAAACGGGACACCATTTTTTTAATGTCCCACAACTTAATTCTTAAGCCACTGGTCTTTTAAGCGTTCCGCTTAAAAGCAATTAAAATATAATATATATCACTAAGTTTTCGCGAAACTCTTAAACCAAAAAAATGAAAAACAGCCTTATTAGTTTATTATTATTGCTTACCACCACACTAAGCGCGCAGGAAACCCCATTAATTCGCTTCCCGGCATTAAGCCCTGATGGAAGCCAGGTCACTTTCTCGTATCAGGGAGATATTTGGACGGTCGCTACGGCTGGTGGTATTGCCCGAAGATTGACTATACATGAGAGTTACGAAAGTTATCCGCAATGGAGTCCTGATGGAAAATCAATTGCTTTTCAAGGCAATCGTTTTGGAAACAATGATCTTTTTGTTATGAAAGCTGATGGTGGTGCGCCCCAGCGTTTAACCTACCATTCTACATCTGACCGAAGAGCCAGTTGGACAAATAACAACCAATTGTTATTTGAAACCACAAGGAGTTATAATCAACTGGAATGGTTACCAGAAATGCATATTATTGATACTGACGGAGGCACGCCTTACCGTTTTAGTGACGCATTGGGTAAAGAGCCCGTGATGTCTTTAGATGGGCGTTTTGTCGCTTTTGTTCGTGGTGAATGTCGTTTTGAACGCGAAGCCTACACAGGGCCAGCCAATCGAAATATTTGGATTTTTGACACCAAAAACAAAACTTATCATGCAGTAGCAGAAACAAACGCACAGGAAACCGCACCAAACTGGGGTGCTGGTCATGAACTGTATTTCCTTAGTGCGGCTTCTGGTCGATATAATATTCATAAACTAAATTTGGATAATGAAGGAAAAGCAAGTGGTACAGCAACTCAAGTCACTCATTTTACCGATGAAGGTATCCGCTATTTTGATGTTAGTGCAGACGGAAAGCATATTGTTTTTGAAAGAAAGAATGGTGTCTTTTATATGCCGACAACTACTAAAATTGACCCAGATAAAATTGACATTACATTAAGTCATGATGATCGTTTTGACCCCATTACACATAAATCTTTTAGTAGTAATGCTAGTGAAATAGCCTTGTCTCCTAATGAAAAACAAATCATTTTTGGTGTTAGAGGCGAGCTTTTTATCCGTGCCAGCGATAAAGACAAAAAACGTACGGTACAACTAACCGACCACCCCTATCGCGACCAGCAGGCAGCCTGGCTCAATGATAGTACTATTCTTTTTATTTCTGATAGAAATGGCACAAAAGACCTTTATTTGTTGCGTTCAGCAGATAAAGACCAACCTAATTTATTAAAAACCTTAAAACACTCCGTTCAGCAGTTAACTAACACTACTTTTGAAGAAGAAAATTTCGTGCTTTCTCCTGATCGAGAGAAAATTATCATCCTTCGCAATAGACATAATGCAACGATTTCTGACATTGACTCTACGGGGAATATTAGTAATGAAAAAACACTAATGGAAGGCTGGGCAATGCCTAGAGATTTGACTTGGAGCTCCGACAGTAAATGGATTGCCTATTCAAGAGAAAACCTTAATTTCAATAGAGAGATTTATATCCAGCCGGTAGATGGCAGCAGAGAGCCTGTTAATGTCAGTATGCACCCAAGAAGTGATTCCAACCCTTTTTGGAGTAAAGATGGTAGCAAATTAGGTTTTCAATCCATCAGAAATAATGGCGACTCGGATATTTGGTTTGCCTGGTTAAACATAGAAGACTGGGAAAAATCCACTCAGGAATGGGAAGAAGATGACGACGACGATGAAACAGAAGATGAAGAGGACGATGAAGACGGGGAAAAAATAGCTAAAATAAGCATTGATCTTAAAAACATTCACCAACGACTGGTACAGGTAACCAGTTTTCCTGGTGACGAAGACGACATGGTCATGAGCCCTGACGGAGAAACCTTTTACTTCACCACCAACAATGACGGCGGTAGCGAATCATCAGGAGAAGTAGAGCTAAAAAGCATCAAATGGGATGGTTCTGACGTAGCGACTCTTTCCAGTGATATGCCATTAAGAACCATGCATATTGATAAAGATGGGAAAAATCTATTCCTCCTCAAAAGAAACGGAAGCATTGCTACAATGAAAACCGATGGCGGCAAAACAGAAGGTCTTTCCTTTAATGCCAAAATGAACATTGACCATCTGCAGGAGCGCAAACAGGTCGTAGATGAAGTTTGGCGCAGCCTCAATCAGGGATTTTACGATCCTAACTTCCATGGACAGGACTGGAAAGCACTACGTTCTCAGTATGAGCCACTGGCCATGGCTGCTTCCACCGATCAGGACTTCAGAGATATACTCAATACGATGCTAGGCCAACTCAATGCCAGTCACATGGGTGTTTATGGTCGTGGCCCTGAAGATACGCAAAGGGAATTGACAGGTTATTTAGGTATTGAAGTAATGCCTGTGTCTACAGGTGTGAAAATAACTAGAATTGTACCCCATACCGCAGCGGATCGCAAAATAAGTCATTTAGCTATTGGGGATATTATCAATAGTGTGAATGGGCAGACCATTACGTCCAACACCAACTTCTTTTCTTTAATGATTGATACTAGAAATGAACGAACATTATTGGAAGTAACCAATGCGTTAGGAAAACAAAAAGAAATTGTTATTCGACCAGAATCTCCCATTCGTAATAAGCTATACAATGAATGGGTCAATACGCAAAAGGAGTTGACAGAGAAATATTCCAACGGCCGCTTTGGGTATATCCATATCAGAGGCATGAATTGGAATAGTTTTGAGCGTTTTGAACGGGAACTAACTGCTAGTGGCCTTGGTAAAGAAGGCATTGTTATTGATGTTCGTTTTAATGGCGGAGGCTGGACAACGGATATGCTGATGGCGGTACTTAACGTACGTCAACATGCTTATACGATTCCAAGAGGAGCAGCTAAAGACTTAAACAAAGAGCATCCAAAATTCAAAAATTCTTATCCTTATGCAGAGCGTTTACCTCTAGCAGCAATGACTAAGCCATCTATAGCCTTATGTAATCAGGCGAGTTATTCCAATGCAGAGATCTTTTCTCATGCTTATAAACATCTAGGCCATGGTACTTTAGTAGGAATGCCTACCTTTGGTGCTGTAATATCAACGGGAGGTCTGGGTTTAATTAATGGCAGCTTTGTACGTATGCCATTTCGTGCCTGGTATGTTAAAGCAACTGGAGAAAACATGGAATTAGGCCCAGCCGTCCCTGATGTATTAATAGAAAACGCACCCGACGCGCGAGCGAAAGGCGAAGATGAACAGTTGAGGAAGGCTGTAGAAGTATTATTGGAGCAAATATAATTCAGGCTACTCGTCCCACAGCTCAAAGTCGCAGGACGAGTAGCGATGCAAGACTAATATTAATAAAAATAATTAATTTATGAAATTTTTCTTATTCACCCTACCGCTAATCGCATTACTATCATGCCAGCCAAAAACAGCAGCAGATGATACGGGAACAACAACCGAAGCAATTGTCACCACAGAGATAGAAACAGAACCTGCAGATTTTGTTTGGCAAACGGAGAAATTTGCGGACAAACAGATCGTTCGCTATCGTGTACCTGGTTTTGGAAAGCTAAGTTTGCAACAGAAAAAATTGGTTTATTACCTCACACAAGCAGGCATGAGTGGCCGTGATATTATGTATGACCAAAATTATCGCCATAATCTAGCTATTCGCCATGCTATTGATAAAATAGTAGCCGATTATAAAGGCGAACGCAGCGGCGATGACTGGGATGCATTCATGGTTTATGCCAAAGAAATTTGGTTTGCTAATGGTATTCATCATCATTATTCTAATGATAAATTTATGCCTGGCTTTTCAGCAGATTATTTAAGCGAATTGATGCTTGCCGTCGATGCGATGTTGACCGAAGAACAAATGGCTGCTATTTTTGATGCCAAAATGGATGCCAAAAAAGTTTATTTAGGAGATGGTGACCAAGTGTTACAATCCGCTATTAATTTTTACGCACCTGATGTAACACAAGCAGAAGTAGAAGCTTATTATGCTGATCTAAAAGCAAAAAATCCTGATTCTCGCCTGAGCGTAGGTTTAAATTCCCGTTTGGCTCATAACGAGTCTGGACAACTTTACGAACAAACCTACAAAATTGGAGGTTTGTACAGCAACGCAATCAGTGAAATTATTAGTTGGCTGGAGAAGGCAGCAAGTGTAGCTGAAAACCAAAAGCAAGGCGATGCTTTACGCTTACTCATTGAATATTATAAAACGGGAGACCTTCAAACATGGGACGATTATAATATCGCTTGGGTCAAAGCTACGGAAGGGGATATTGATTATATCAATTCTTTTATAGAAGTATATAATGATCCTTTGGGTAAAAGAGGCAGCTATGAAACGATCGTAGAAATCAATGATTTTGATGCCTCTGCCCGTATGGCCGTTGTTGCAGAGAATGCACAATGGTTTGAAGATAACAGCCCAGTACTGCCTAATCACAAAAAGAAAAGTGTCGCAGGCGTTTCGTATAAAGTGGTAACCGTCGCTGGCGAAGCAGGTGACTCTAGCCCCTCAACACCAATTGGTGTTAATCTGCCCAATGCGAATTGGATTAGAAAAGAACACGGCTCTAAATCAGTAAGCCTAGGCAATATCACCCATGCTTATGCAAAAGCAGATGGTCCTGGTTTATTAACAGAATTTGCGAATGATGCCGAAGAAATTGAAAACTCCGAAAAATATGCACAGCTAGCAGGTAAAATGATGACTGCTCTACACGAAGTATTGGGACACGCCTCTGGTCAAATAGAAGCAGGTATTGGAACACCATCTGAAACGCTCAAAAGTTATTCATCCGCACTGGAAGAAGGTCGTGCAGATCTTTTCGCACTTTATTACATTCCTGATAATAAACTCAAAGAATTAGGCCTAATTGATAGCGATGGTGTGGCACAAGCTGCTTATGATAGCTACTTGCGCAATGGATTAATGTTGCAGTTAAGACGTATCAATGTAGGTGATGATATAGAAGAAGCCCACATGCGTAATCGCCAGATGATTGCTGGCTGGGTGTTTGAAAAAGGACAAAAAAATGGTGCTGTTGAAAAAATCGTGCGTGATGGCAAAACCTATATCAATATTTTGGATTATGATAAAATGCGGGTACTTTTTGGCGAATTATTAAGAGAAGTACAACGCATCAAAAGCCAGGGCGATTATGATGCCTGCAAGGAGTTGTTTGAAAATTATGGTGTAAAAGTTGATGCAGATATCCATACGGAAGTGTTAGCACGCAGTGAAAAACTAAACATTCCTCCTTACGGTGGTTTTATTAATGCGGAACTAGTCCCTGTGATGGATGAAGCTGGAGAAATATCAGATATTAAAGTAACTTATCCTGAAGATTTCACTCAGCAAATGCTCAGTTATGCCAAGCGTTATTCGTTTTTGAAATAAGCACAATACTCGTCCTGCGGTTTGCAGCCGTAGGACGAATTAAAAACCTTGCTTTAAATCCTGCAACTACTTGAATGCAGGCTTATAATCGCTTTGATAAAAACAAAACAATATTCCCTTATCTTGTAACTTCTATGAAGGACGCAGCCCTATATTTATTATTTTTGAGTTTGTTTTTGGCTACACAACTCCAAGCCCAGCAATCAGAATCAGAGATTAAAATCTATGATTTTGATGATGGATTAAGCCACCGTAATGTTTTTCAGATCAAGCAGGACAAAGCAGGTATGATTTGGCTGGCAACGATTAACGGCCTCAATCGTTTTGATGGGTATCAATTTAAACACTTTTCTACGAATAGCGAAAAAGGAAAACTACCCGTTGATGTTGTTTCTGATATTGAAATAGGGCAAAATGGTGAATTGATGCTGGCTAGTCCCGATTTCCTGACAAGCTTTTCTACTAATAATTATCTTGTTAACAGCAAAAAAATAAAACAAGGTAAAATCATTAGACGAGAAGCATTAGCACCTAATAATTTATGTTTTGCATTCGATAGGTGGTGGTGTACCATTTATAATGAAAAAGATGGTGATAATTGGTTGGCTTTTTTTCAAAATGATAGCCTTCAAATAACAAGAAAACTTAAAAGTGCTCATACTAACAGACCATTCTCTTATTGGAATAAGCAACTTTTTTTTGCAGAAACAGGCCATCAGCTCGTGCAGCTAAATGAGAATGGCGAAGTACTTAAAACCTATATTATAGGTAAACCCGTTGAATATAACCAGCATCCCAGAATTGTTGATATTGAATCAACGTCCGATGCCGTTTATGTTTTATTGAATGATGGCCGAGTGTTTTTAATGAAAAAAGGAGCGCAGGAATTTAAACTATTAAAAACAAAAGTTCAACTGCCTGAAACGACTAGAGTAGGGGCTTTATGTATGGCCGAAGATGGTGATATTTGGCTGGGCGGCTTAGGAGAATTGTGGTTTTATGATAGCTGGGAAGGGACTTGGACTGACTATGATGCGCCCATTCGACAAGTGGTGAAGAACACCTGTACCTATCGACAGATTTTTAGGGATGATTCAGGAACGCTGTGGCTGTCTACGAACTTTGGAGCCATTAAAATCACTCATTTTGACAATCTTTTCACACAATACCTTAGTGGAGGAAGTGAATATTGTAGTAATGTTTATTGTAGTACCAGAGGGGTCACCGAAGATGATGAAGGGCTGATTTACATTGCTTATTATAACTCCATTCATGTTTTAGACCCTAAAAACAATGCCATAAAACCGCTTTTTCCCAACAATGATTACTTTAATTATCCTTTCGGGCTAACTTATCATAACGAGGCTTTATACACGGGTAATGGTATTAAAATTGATTTAAAAACCCTGGATCGCGACACTTTATTTAACATCACAGGACAGGAAGGCGGTGCTGTGATGGTGGATAAAGAAGACCATATTTGGCTAGGTTATGGTACGCGTTTATTTAAATATTTTCCTTTGCAAAAACAATTAATTCCCTTCGAAGACAGCCAGGGACAATGGGATAGTCTGAATGGTGTCATCAGTTATCTTTATGAAAGCCCATATAACGGAGATGTTTGGGTCGCTACATTGGACAAAGGGGTTTACCAAATACGTGATGGAGAAGAACGCATTGCTCATTATCATGAAAATGCTGAAAAGATTTTTAAACTACCCGCCAATAAAGTCAATGCAATCGTGCAAACCAGTGAAACGGCTATCTGGTTAGGTACAGGACGAGGCTTGGTTCATATAAGTTCTACTGCGACAACAACAGATGTCTATACAGAAGATCACGGCCTACCCAATACCTTTATCAATGGTGTTTTATCAGAAGGAGATAGCTGTTTGTGGCTGAGTACCGATAATGGTTTGTGCCGTTTTAGTCTGAGCGATAAAGCCTGCCTCAATTTTTTCACAACAGATGGCCTGTCTTCTAATGAATTTAACCGCATATCTTTTTTCAAATCCAGCAAAGGAAGAATGTACTTTGGAGGCCTCAATGGATTAAATGCTTTCATGCCCGATGCCCATTTTTTGGTGCATAAACACGAACGACAAAAAGCACCTTTAATACTAACGGCTTTTAGTTATCTGGATGGAAAAAGCGGTCATATTATTACACATGATTTTGAGCAGCAATATGTAGAAGAATCTTTTGAAGTTCAATACCATGATAATATGTTTACGATCAATTTTGCGCTGATGGATTTTCGCCATACAGAGCAAAATGAATTTCAGCATTATCTGGAAGGTTTTGAAAATGAATGGTCAGAACCTACTTCAGTGCCAATGGTTAGGTATACCAATTTGCCACCAGGAGAGTTTATACTCCACGTCCGTGCCCATGCAGGTCGGGAGGAATGGAATAAGCAGGAATTATTAATTCCAATATCGGTTGAGCCCGCTTTTTATCAGCGTCCCTGGTTTTGGCCATTGATGGTTGTTTTGGCATTAGGATTGTTTTATGCTTTTATGCAAATGCGTATAAAAGCACTCAAAAACCGACGCGAAGAGTTGGAAAGAGAAGTCAAGGAACGGACAAAAGAATTGGAAGCAGAAAAGCATAAAAGTGAAGAACTACTGCTCAATATTTTGCCTGCTGGCCTGGCAGAAGAACTCAAAGAAAATGGTTTTGCCAAGGCCAAAAGACATGAAATGGTGACCGTTATGTTCAGTGATTTCAAAGGTTTTAGCCTGATATCAGAACAATTAGAACCCGAAGAGCTCGTAGCGGAAATAGACCTCTGTTTTCGTGCTTTTGATGAGATCACAGAACGCCATGGGCTTGAAAAAATTAAAACCATTGGTGATGCCTATCTTCTAGTGGGTGGCATTGATGATACTTCCGAAAACCAGGCAGAAGCTGTTATCAAAGCAGCAATGGAAATACAGGAATTCATGGCAGCCATCGCAGTGGAACGAAAACTACTGGAGCATCATTTTTTTGAAGCACGGATAGGCATTCATACAGGCCCCTTAGTGGCAGGTATCGTAGGTATTCGCAAGTTTGCTTACGATATTTGGGGCAGTACGGTCAATATTGCTTCCCGTATGGAGTCAAACGGAACAGTCGGTAAGGTGAACCTTTCTCAACAGACTTTTGATCTTGTAAAAGAGAAATTTCACTGTATTCCCAATGGTTTGTATACCGAAAACAACACGGAGATAAAAATGTATTTGATAGAAGAATATTATGGGGTTCAGGCTTAGGGGGAGCGTACAGTACCAAGTGCCGTTATCGTCGTTCTATGAGGAGACAGCTATCCAGCTCGTATTCATTAAAGGCTAGTGGCTGAAGAACTAAATAACACACATATTAAACTTGCTATTTTTCGCCTACTCTTCATCAATAAATGGGTCACTTATCTCGATAAACTCCCCATTTATTGACTCGATTAGACAAAAAATAGACGGCGTTTAATATAGGAATAACTTAGTTCTTACGCCACTAGTGGCTTA
>Ga0256839_1006350_pt1 | contig 10394 bp, 8 predicted proteins | sample 354166metaG_FD_185968 | JGI IMG/M metagenome (GOLD analysis project Ga0256839, IMG submission 185968) | Hydrothermal vent microbial communities from Mid Atlantic Ridge, Atlantic Ocean - 354-166 | ecosystem: Environmental > Aquatic > Marine > Hydrothermal vents | place: Atlantic Ocean: Mid... | reverse complement strand
CGCTTTAAAGCCATTCTGGATTCGCTGGGCACGATTCACGAGATATATATCTACGAAGGTGCCGGACATGCTTTTGCCAATCCTTCGGGCACGCGCTATGTCCCTGAAGCGGCACAGGATGCCTGGAAGAAGACGGTGGCTTTTCTTAACCGTTATCTGAAGTCTCAGTGAGCAAGCCAGCTGTCAATCTCCTGACGGAAAGCAGCCGTAGCTTCCAGCGGATCATCGGCTGTGGTGATGGCGGTCATCACGGCAACTCCGTAAGCACCGGCTTCAAGAACCGGACGCACGCGTTCGGGCGTGATTCCAGAGATAGCAATGACCGGGATACGTACGGCATCGCATACGCGGGCAAGGTCATCAAGGCTGCGGAGAGGAGCGGGTTGCGGTTTGGAGTGCGAGGGGAAAACCGGGCCAAAGCCGATATAGCTTGCACCTGCCTGCTGAGCCTCCAGTGCCTGCTCCAGCGTGTTGGCGGTAGCGCCGATGATAATCTCGTTGCCCAGGATCTGACGTGCCTCTTTGACCGGAAAATCCAGCTGACCGAGATGGACGCCATCAGCATTAATGGCCATGGTGATATCGATATGGTCATCGACAATCAAAGGCACCCGATGGCGTCCGCAGATAAGTGCCGTTTTGCGGGCTTCACGGAGTTTGTGGCGAATGAGCCCGTGTTTCTGGCGAAATTGAATGGTGTCTGCTCCTCCTCCGATGGCCAGCTCGGCCAGCTCGGCATGGGAGTACCGTTGTTGAAAGTAGAAATCTGTAATGACATGTAGGCGACCGATACGCATGCTTTTTCCTGTTTCACTAAACTACGGAGGATTACGTGTATGAACCGTCGTGATTTTTTACGTCGCTCGACGCTTGCAGGGGCTACAACGCTTCTTGGTGGGAGTAGGTTGCCCCTGGTGGCACGTCCCCTGGCAGGCGGACCTGTAGCCATTGCCAGCGGAAATGGCGAGCGTGCTGTAGCCCGGGCTCTGGAGATGATCCAGCAGGGAAGTAGCGCGCTTGATGCCGTTATTGCAGGAGTAAACATCGTCGAGGCCGATCCCGATGACATCACGGTGGGCTACGGAGGCGTGCCCAATTTTGACGGTGAGGTGGAGCTTGATTCGGCTGTCATGCATGGTCCCTGGCATCGGGCAGGGGCTGTGGGTGCCCTGAAGGGCATCAAGCACCCCTCTCGGGTTGCCCGTGTGGTCATGGAACGTTCCGACCATGTGTTGCTGGTAGGGGAAGGGGCTCAGGAATTTGCCCGTATGCACGGGTTCAAGGTGGAGAATTTGCTTACGGAGCGTGCCCGGAAAATCTGGGTACGCTGGCGGGAGAATCTGTCCAACAAGGATGATTACCTGCCTCCTCATGATATCGATGATCGCGGTATCGGGGCAGATATGGAAGCCTTTAAACGGCATTACGGGACCATCCATTGTTCGGCCATCGACCTTTCCGGAAATATCAGCTGTGTAACCACGACCAGTGGACTTTTCTTCAAGATTCCCGGACGGGTAGGTGATTCACCCATTATTGGAGCGGGGCTCTATGTGGATAACGAAGTGGGGGCTGCAGGATCGACAGGGCGAGGCGAAGCCAATCTGGAGAATCTCTCCAGCTTTTTCATCGTGGAGCAGATGCGCCAGGGGAAGTCACCTACCGAAGCCTGTCTGGAAGCCTGCCGGCGGATTGCCTCACATACGAAATTAGCCCGACTTCAGCGAGAAGATGGGAGTCCGGATTTTAACGTGCGTTTTTATGCCCTTAACAAGGCAGGTGAGATAGGCGGTGCTGAATTACGTAAGTCCGGAGGACATATGGCGGTGGCGGATGCACAGGGTGTTCGTAAGGTTCCGCTTGCCTATCTGTTTGACTAGATGAGGCTGTGGAGGAGACGGAAGAAAGCCTGCAGGCTGGTGTCCCGGATGCCGGTCTGCAGGCGAAGGGCTGACCACACATCCAGGAAGAACATCTGAGCAGCATGTATGGGCACAGCTACCCAGAAACTTCGTGTCTGCCACACCAGCACTCCCAGGAGCAGACCTCCCGGAATTGAAAGAAGGGCTTCAGCAAAGGGTTTCTGGGCATGAAGGAGTGCAAAAGGAAGTGTCTGGATGACGATGGCATAGGCACCCCAGCGATGTGCAAGTCCGAAAAGGAGATAGCCGCGCCAGAGGTATTCCCACCCTATCCAGTACAGGATATACAGACTCTCGTAGTAAAGGAGATGATCCCACCGGTAGGCAGCGGTGCGGTAGTGGGGATAGAGTGCCAGAAAGGAAGACTGGGCCGATAGGAAGAATGTGCCTGCCCAGGCCAGGGGGAGGTAGAGCAGAAGTACGACCATGGCAAGGCGCCATCGTCCCGCTCCAAGACCTATCTCGGAGGGCTTTCGTCTGAAGATGACCAGTAAGATGGTAACAGGCAGAAAGAAGCCAGTAATACTCTGCCAGGCTGCCCACCAGCCCCAGCTCAGAAGTCCCTGCCATTCCGAGGGCACATAGTTTCCCAGAAGCGATGCAAAGACGTTGCGTGCCCCCACATGAAACTGAATGATAACAAAAAGAGCGGTGGTAAGAAGTACGGTCAGGACCTGAGCATCCCCCGTACGGAGGGTCTCCATCCATGCCGGACCGGTCCTATTTCCGGGCATCAGTCACAGAAGTAGGGTCGGTATGCATCTGGACGTCGATGTTGCAGGAAGAGCTTCCTGGCGTGGGAACTCTGGCAGGCCGCCAGATCGATATCGGCGTAGAGAATGTGCTCTTCTAGCTGGGGAGCACGTGCAATGACCCGTCCATCGGGTGCGGTAACAAAGGATTCGCCGGAGAACGTCAGCACATCTTCCTTACCTACCCGGTTGACCAGTGCGGTAAAGAATCCATTCTGGAAGGCGGCAATCTGCATCTCGGCCTCGTAAACCCCTTCGGGCCATTCTCCTACGGCACCTGCCTGAGGGACGATGACAAGCTCTGCTCCCTGCAGTGCCAGTGCCCGGAGATATTCCGGAAAGTGGCGGTCGTAGCAGATGCATACGCCTATGCGACCGATGGCTGTGTCATACACAGGAATGCCCGTATCCCCCGGGGTATAGTAGTCCTGCTCATAGAACCCTTCGTACTGGGTGATGTGCATCATGCGAGTTTTCCCTATCAGGGTTCCATTGGCGTCAATAACCGGGGAGGTATCGAAACCACGGTCCCCGTCTCGTTCATAGAGATTGAGAACGATCACAACACCACAATCTCGGGCCACTTCCTGAAAGAGCCGGGTTGTGGGTCCGGGGATGGGTTCGGCTAACTCGAGCGGTGGTGAAGCAGCCGGATGCTGTGGATAGAATGGCGTAAAAGCCAGTTCAGCAAAAGCGACCAGTGAAGCTCCCTGATCTGCTGCTCGATAGACCGCCTCGATACCACGCCGACGGTTCTTCTCGATATCCTCGGTAGCAAATTGTTGAACAAGTGCAATACGCATAACTCGTTATCCTCCGGATGAAGCAGCAAAAGCACCGCTTAACAGTGAAACAAGAAACAGAACACCTGCAATAACCCCGATGGCACGTATTCCCTGCTGAAAGTGGGGTTGTTTTTCCTGCTCGCGAGCAAGTCTCTGTAGTACAGGTTCCAGTTCTTTACGGCTTACACGGGGACGGTAAGGTACGTCTAGTTTCTGGGCAACTTCAGCGGTAATCTGATCAAGAAGATAGCGTGTGATGAGGGGAGCGTAGGAAGAATGAAGGGCACGCGTAAACGCCTTGAACTGGGTACGCCTGCGGCCAAGGAGCGAGTCCACATGCAATGAGAACTTTACCTGAACAGCGTTACCTGCACGTGTCAGCGAGGTATCAACCATATAAGCAGGAACGTATTCCGTCTGTATAAACCCCAGGCGTTCATTTACAACGGCAAGTGGAAGGTTGTGGTTGAGAAGAACCGAAGTGGCTTCCTCGAGAACCTCTCTGGAGAGGTTGTCTGTGAGCAGGGCTGTCGATTCAGTATAGGAGGAAGGTTCCCGGGTACGTTGTAAGCCTGCACATCCGCTTACTACCCAGGCAGAAACGAGAAGGAAATACAGCAGGGTATAAGCTTTCCTCATATACATGCTCTGTGGTTGCCCCAATTTACGTATTTCCGGGGTAAAGAAGAAAGTTAATGTTTTATGGTTTCTGGATATCGGGCGGTAGCTATGCGAGGACGGCCGGCAAGGTCACGATGGATGGCAACGTCCCGGAAGCCGGCCTCGCGGAGAAGTGTGGCAACCTCGTCGGCATAGTCGGGGTGGAGTTCGAGGACGAGCCATCCCCCGGGTTCGAGCATGGAGCGTGCATGGCGGGCAATGGCCCGGTAGAAACGGAGCGGGTCATTGCCGGCAAAAAGGGCCTCATGGGGTTCGTAGAGTCGTACTTCAGGCTCCAGGGTATCGGCTTCCTGAAGGGGGATATAGGGAGGGTTGGAGATGATGAGGTGAAACGTTTGTGGAAATCGATCGGGAAAGTCGGGAGCAAGCACATCTGCAAGAGATAGCCTGACGGGAAGGCCCAACCGGTCTGCGTTTTGCCGGGCCAGTTCAAGGGTGTCAGGACGAATATCACATGCCCATACCTCGGCATCCGGACGAAAATGTTTGAGAGCCAGGGCTATACACCCGCTTCCTGTCCCGATATCCAGAATGCGCGGGTTACGAACCGGTTCGAGGAGATGAAGGGCTTTCTCGACCACTTCCTCGGTTTCAGGTCGTGGAATGAGGGTGGCGGGTGATACGCGGACGGGCAGTCCCATGAACTCCGTTTCTCCCACGATGTACTGAATGGGCTCACGCTGGAGCTTGCGCTGAAGTAACCGGTGTATCTCGGATAAAGCTTCTTCGGTAACGGGAGCCTCGGGGTATGCGTGGAGTTCAGGGCGCTGAATGCCGAGTACATGCGTGAGAAGCCACTCCGCCTGGCGGCGGGCTTCCGGAATGCCGGCTTGCTCCAGACGCGCTACTACGTGCTGCAATAATTGGCGGCGGTTCAAAGCAGTCGGGGAAGGCATGCTTCCCTTTCTACGGCCCTGCCGAGGAGGAGTGCCCGATCAGATAAGGTCGCCAATGCTTTCTCCCTGCACCAGCTGTCGAATCTGTTCGACAACTTCCGGGTTGGCCAGTGTCGTTATATCACCGACATCCTGACCGTTGGAAATCGCTGCGAGTACGCGGCGCATGATCTTTCCGGAACGTGTTTTGGGCATATCCGGCACGATGTACACGTGGGCCGGACGCGCAATCTTGCCGATGATCTCCTCGATTGCTCGGACGACCTGCTGTTGTATCCCAGGACTGGGTTGGACTCCCGGTTTGAGGGAGATATATACATCGGGCACGTGGCCTTTGATTTCATCGTTACGGGGCACTACGGCGGCTTCCGCAACCTCGGGTACCGTGAGCACCGCCGATTCCAGCTCTTTGGTACCCAGCCGATGTCCGGCTACGTTGATGACGTCGTCTACACGACCCAGGATGCGGAAATATCCGTCCGGAGCCTGCACAGCAGCATCTCCGGCAAAGTATATCCAGTCTCGCCAGTCCTTACTGTCCGTCTTGCTGAAACGCGCCCAGTAGGTCTGAATAAAGCGGCCGGGATCGCCCCATATACCCTGGGTGATTCCGGGCCAGGGATGACGAATGCAGAGGTTGCCCGCTTTACCGGCTCCCGGAGGTATAACACGGCCTTCATCATCGCGTATTTCCGCATAGATACCGGGGAGAGCCGGGCCGGCACTTCCGGGTTTCATGGGATGCATGGCCGGTATGGTTGTAAGCATCCAGCCTCCTGTTTCGGTCTGCCACCAGGTATCAAGAACCACGGCTTTCTTTTTGCCGACAACCTGATAGTACCATCTCCAGACATGGGGTTCAATGGGTTCACCCACCGTTACCATCAGGCGGAAGTTGTGGTGATGACGTAACGGCTCCTGCTCGGCAGCTTTGCGCAACATGCGGATGGCCGTTGGTGAAGTGTGAAAGAGTGTGACTCCCAGGTTTTCGGCAATACGCCAGGGACGTCCGGCATCGGGGTAGGTGGGTACGCCTTCATAAATGACAGAAGTTGTACCAAGAGCAAGAGGACCGTAGACGATATAGGAATGTCCGGTTATCCAGCCGATATCCGCCATACACCAGTGGACATCGGTGGGCTTCATATCGTGGATGTACTTACACGTCCAGGCGACGTAGGCCAGATAGCCTCCCGTGCTGTGTTGTTGTCCTTTGGGTTTGCCCGTTGTACCGCTTGTGTACATCAGGAATAGAGGCGCTTCGGCGGGCATGGGCACGGGATCCACGCGTTTCCCGCGATAGGAGGGAAGCAGGTCATCGATGAAACGATCGCGCTTTGCTTCAAGCGGTGCTTCCGAGCGGTACTCGTGGGCAAATCGACGCCAGATAAGGACGTGTTCAAGAGGTTGGCCCCATGCTTCGCACAGCTGAGCAGCCTCTCGGGCTTTAGCCATGTGGTCCAGGAGTTTACCGTTTCGATAGTAGGTGTCCATCGTGATGAGCATACGGCTTCCGGAGTCCACGATACGCTCGGCACAGGCCTTCCCGCTGAAGCCGGCGAAAACGACCGAGTGGATAATGCCCAGGCGTGCACATGCCAGCATCGTGATGGGTAGCTCCAGCGTCATGGGTAGAAAGAGCGTCACACGGTCTCCTGCCTTGAGGCCCATATCCTGCAGAAGTGCCGCCAGCTCATTTACCCGGACATAGAGCTCGTAGTAAGTTAACGTTTCAACCGGAGCCTCTTCGGGTTCAGGAACGAAGATGAAAGCCGCCCGATTTCGGGCATGCTCCACATGGCGATCGATGCAATTATAGGCAGCATTGAGTTTTCCGCCCACAAACCACTTGAAGAACGGAGGGTTGGATGTGTCAAGCAGCGTGTGCCAGTAGGCGTACCAGTCAAGTAGATCTGCATGCTCTTTGAAGCAGTCGGGATAGCGGTCTTTGCTGTATCGTTTGTAGATATCGGGGTCGTATAAGTTGGCCTGGCGAATGAACTCGGTAGGAGGATGGATATACTCTTCTTCTACCCAGTGGACGGCTACTGCGGCTTCTGTCGCCTGTGTGTTTTCCTCACGTTGCGTGCTCATAGGACATACTATTTTAATGATGTGGCCATCATAGAATATATTGATGCCTGTGCGATGGAGCAAGTACTAAGTAAGGAGATAGTAAAGCCATAGGCCCAGTGTGAGGAACAGAAGTACCGGGTGAAGCTCCCGAGGCTTACCTTGTAGGAGTTTTATCCCTACATAGGTACTCATGCCTGCAACCAGCCCATGGGTGATGGAATAGGTAAAGGGCATCATAACAATCGTCAGGAAGGCTGGAAGTGCTTCTTCCAGCTTGTGCCAGGCGATATCGGTTGTTCCCTGCATCATCATGGTTCCGATGAGCACCAGGACGGGTGCTGTGGCAAAGGGAGGAACGGCTGTGAACAGGGGAGAGAAGAAAAGAGCAAGCAGGAAAAAGATACTTACAACGACGGCTGTCAGGCCGGTGCGTCCACCTTCTTCGATGCCTGCCGCTGATTCAATGTAGGTGGTTACCGTGCTGGTACCCAGCATGGCGCCCACCGTGGTTCCTACGGCATCCGAGAGGAAAGCTCGTTCGGAGCCCGGAAGCTGACCTTCAGGGGTAAGAAAGCCTGCCCGTTTGCCCACACCCAGGAGCGTTCCTGCTGTGTCAAAGAAGTCCACAAAGAGGAAGGCAAAAACTACCGAGATGAGACGGGGATCCAGAAGGTGTGAGAGGTCAAATGCCAGGAGCGTCTGGCGTGGAAGAACATGAACAGACACCAGGGTCTCGGGAGCAGGAGATAATCCCGTTATCCATGCGATTACCGTCAGGAGCAGGATCCCCCCCAGAAGGGTGCCTCTGACGTTGTGTACCATGAATGCAGCCATACCCATCAACCCCCCTATGGCTAAAAGGGCTTCGGGCGTCTTAAGGTTGCCCAGCGTAACAAGCGTTTCGGGGTGGGCTACGACGATGCCCGCCTGTTCCATACCGATAATCGCCAGGAAGAGGCCTATACCGGTCATGGTGGCCGATTTAATACATGAGGGGATGGCTTCAAGTACCAGTGTTCGGGCACGTGTAATGGAGAGGAGGATAAAGAGAAGGCCTTCGACAAAAACGGCGGCAAGTGCTAATTGCCAGGGAATACCCGTGGCGAGTACAACTCCAAACGTAAAATAAGCATTGAGACCCATGCCGGGAGCCAGGGCAAAAGGGAGATTGGCATACAGGCCCATGATGAGGGTAGCAAGGGCTGCCGAAAGAGCCGTTGCTATGGCTACATCTTCGGCAGGCATGCCGGCCTGGGCAAGGATTTGTGGATTAACGAAGAGAATGTATGCCATTGTCAGGAAGGTGGTCGCTCCCGCACGCATTTCTGTAACAAGCGTACTTCCGCGCTTCTGGATGCCAAAGAAACGATCGATACGTGCTGCGACGGACAGATGGGTATGCGGGGTAGCCATACGCAATAGTCGATTAATTCATGAAGAGTCTGTTTGCATGTAAGCGCTTAACCGGGTATTTTCTGGCGCACTTTATGTGACCGTTGATCATCCGCATTAAACATGCTTCACAAATGAATGCACACAGCAGGGAAACACGTGATAAGTTAGAAAAAATTGCCAGAAATATCTGGTGGAGCTGGAATCCTGAAGCCATAGAGCTTTTCCGGGAAGTCAATCCCGTTCTATTTGAAGAAAGCGGACATAATCCTTTACGAACGCTGAAATATGCAAGTCCTGTTGTACTGAGCGACCCTTCATTTCAGGAGCGTGTAGACAGGGTATGGCAGCAATTTGAAGCCTATCTGCGGCAATCCGCTCATCCGGAAGCTCCACGTGTGGCATACTTCTGCATGGAGTATGGCTTACACGAGAGTCTCCAGATTTATGCAGGAGGACTTGGCATTCTGGCCGGAGATCATATCAAGGCAGCTTCCGACCTCGGCGTACCCATGGTTGCTGTGGGTATCTTCTGGCGTAAGAATTATCTCACGCAGCGCTTTAACGAAGAGGGATGGCAGGTTGACGTGTTTGAGTCTTCGGATCCTGCTGAACTACCGCTGGAATGTGTTCGGGATGCCGAGGGACGACCGCTACGCGTAACCGTTCATTTTGGTCGCACTCCCGTTCATGTACAGGCATGGAAACTATCTGTTGGACGTACAGCCCTGTATCTCCTGGATACGGATATTGAAGAGAACTCACCGGAAATTCGGGCAACCACGCATAAGCTGTATGATTCCGGGGAGTCCATCCGGATTCAACAGGAAATCGTGTTAGGCATTGGAGGCGTCCGGTTGTTGCGGGCACTGGGACATGAAGTCGATGTCTATCACATGAACGAAGGGCACTGTGCCTTTCTGACCCTTGAACTTCTACGCGAGCGCTTGGAAGCCGGTAGCTCCCTGGAGGAGGCCGAGGCGTGGGTTAAGATGCACTGCGTGTTCACGACGCATACGCCTATTGCTGCTGGCCATGACCGCTTTGCTCCGGGTATGGTCATGGACGAACTGTATCAGGTTATCGAGGATCTGGAGCCTTACGGCTTGGATGAGCATAAGGTCCTTGCCTACGGGCGGGTTCAGCCGGATAATCCCTTTGAACCCTTTTGCATGACGGTCCTTGCCATCAAGTTCTCACGGGTCACCAACGGGGTTTCTGAGCTTCACGGTGAGGTGTCCCGCCATATGTGGCATGAGCTGTGGCCCGACCGACCCGTGCAGGAAGTGCCTATCACGCATGTTACCAATGGTGTCCATCTGCCTACGTGGACGGTAAAGCGGGGATGGGATTTTCTGGACAGGCATCTGGGCGACTGGATCATGCATCGAAGCGACCCCGCATTCTGGGAACGTATTCAGGAAATTCCGGATGATGAGCTGTGGGAGTATCGGAATCAACTCCGGCGAGAGCTCATCGAGTTTGTCTATGAGCAGGTGCCGCGACAGACACTCACGTTTGATCTGGATTTAGATCCGGATGCTCTGACCATTGGCTTTGCCCGACGTATGGCTCCTTACAAACGGGCAACCCTGCTTTTTACCGATCCTGATCGGGCAGCACAGCTCTTTAATCGGCCCGGAGAACCTGTCCAGATCCTTTTTGCCGGAAAGGCGCATCCGATGAACCAGCCGGGAAAGGCGCTGATTCATCGCATCTATGAAATTGCCCGCTCCGAGCCGTTCAGAGGGAAGGTGATCTTCCTGGAGAACTACAATATGGCCATTGCACGCTTCCTGGTTTCCGGTAGCGATGTATGGCTTAACAACCCCCGCAGGCCGTTCGAAGCAAGTGGAACCAGTGGACAGAAGGTAGCCACGCATGCCGGGG
>Ga0256839_1006349_pt1 | contig 10397 bp, 9 predicted proteins | sample 354166metaG_FD_185968 | JGI IMG/M metagenome (GOLD analysis project Ga0256839, IMG submission 185968) | Hydrothermal vent microbial communities from Mid Atlantic Ridge, Atlantic Ocean - 354-166 | ecosystem: Environmental > Aquatic > Marine > Hydrothermal vents | place: Atlantic Ocean: Mid... | reverse complement strand
ACAATTTCGCTGGCGGAGGCACTGTTTCGGTCAACCAGAATAGCCAGCGGTATATCCGGAAGCATAGGAGGTCGACGGCTCCGATATTCCTGTACACTTTCCGGCAGACGTCCCCGGGTAGAGACTATCAGGGAGCCTTCAGGGAGAAAAAGCCCTGCCAGAGCCACGGCTTCTTGAAGCAGTCCACCGGGATTTCCCCGAAGGTCCAGTATCAGACGTTGCAGATCGCCCTGCTCCTGAAGACGCTCGATGGCATCCCGCACCTCATCGGTTGCCTGCTGGGCAAAACGCTCCAGACGGATGTACCCCACACCCGCTTTTTCATCGAGATACCCTGCATACGTGACATTGGGAAGATGTATCCGTGTTCGCAGCACATCGAAGACCAGAAGCGTATCAACTCCTTCCCGACGCACGGTAATGCGCACCCGGCTCCCCGGATCGCCCCGAAGCAGAGCACCCACATCATCCGTATTCAGTCCTTCAAGTGAGGTACTATCGACAGCAACGAGCTCATCTCCTTTGCGGATACCCTGCTTCTCGGCATCATATCCCTCCATCACGTCAACCACCATAATACGCCCCTGAAGCTGGGAGACCGAAATGCCAACACCTCCGTACGCGCCTTCGGTAAGAATATCAATATCTTCGTTATCAGCCTCATCGTAGAAGATGGTATAGGGGTCCAGGGTCTGGAGCATGGCTTCGATGCCCGTGCGAATGAGCTTCTCGGGATCGATAGGATCCACATAGCCCGTAGCAATATGCTCGTAGAGCTCCGCAAAGATGGTAAAATTCTTCTTGATGAGGAAGAAGGTGTCATCTCGAGGCATCCAGAACCCCACAAGAAGACCTATCCCCAGGAGTAAAGGAGCCCAGAAGCGAAGCGAGCGACGCATAGAGAACACCGTGTTATTTCAATGCTTCAGCAATTTCACGATCACGCTTCCGATTAACCACGGCCGAAATCCAGATCGATGTTTCATAGAGAAGCATCAACGGTACAGCCATGATAATCTGTGAAAGGGGATCCGGAGGCGTGAGAAAGGCCGCAATAGCCAGGATAATCACCAGCGCATACTTTCTTGAATTTCGCAGGAGTGCCGGTGTAAGAATCCCCAGCTTGGAAAGAAAATAGACCACTACTGGCAATTCAAAGAGCGCCCCTGCACCCAGCGTCCACGTAGTGACCATGCTGAAGTACTTTGAGATATCAAACTCGTTCAGAATACTCTCCGAGATACGAAACTGGGCAAAGAACTGAACAGCCAGGGGAGTCAGTACGAGGTAGCCAAAGGATACGCCCAGCATGAAGAAGAACGTTGCAAAGAGCGCCGCAAACCGCATCCCGGCCTTCTCATGAGGATAGAGGCCGGGTTCGATAAACTTCCATAGCTGGTAGAGGAACACCGGAGCTCCCAGGATAAGTCCTACTACCAGGACCGTTCCCCAGTACGCAAAGAACTGCCCGGTAAGTGTGCGATTCTGGAGAACAAGTGTTTCCGCAGGCACACCCAGGATGCGATACATGAAGAAGTTTTCCCGTGTGGGACCTAACAGGAGCGTGTCAATGACCCAGTCTGCAAAGAACAGGCAGAGTATGGCCGATATACCGATACCAACAAGTCCCTTTATGATCCGCCACCGTAACTCTTCGAGGTGATCGAGAAAAGACATTTCGGCCATATCCTGCTGGCCGTTGGAGGGCATAGGACTCGCAGTGTAAGGGGGAGCCTGAAGTGCCTCTTCCATAAAACTACTATTGTTGAAGGTTCAGTGAGAGTAATGAATCGAACCAGAGGCCCTTCTGTTCCAGCAACACCTCTCCTTGATTCCATGTAAAATGAAAGAGTGTCATAACCCCTACCGGCTGATAGCCATCATCCAGAAGCGCCTCAACCGCACGGAGAGCACTCTTACCACTGTTCAGGATATCATCCAGAACCACAACAGGTTCCTCCCGAATCAATGCACCCTCCACCCACCGCCTGCGGCCATAGAGTTTTCGGTGCTCGCGGATAAGTCCACCTCGAAAAGAGGGTTTGCCTGGAACTCCCAGAACAGCCCCCACAAGCGGGAAGGCGCCAAACCCCATACCGGCCACTTGAAATACATTACGCCGACGAAGCCGCTCGGCCAGCAACCGACCTACTCTCTGGAAGGTCTCCGCTTCCAGAAGCGGCACCCGCGTATCCAGCATCCAGGAGATCGGCTGCCCGCGTGGATCGGTAATCGGCTCATCTGCCCGACGAACCAGCGCACGCTGGTAGAGATATTCCCCCAACGTACTTAACGTTGAATGAGGTGCCTTATGTACACTGTCATCGGACATATTCCGTAGCAATCAGGCGATGACGAAATCGTACAACGGGAATTGTTCACAGAGCGCACGCACTTCATTCCGAACCTCACGATACACGTCCTCATCTCCCAAGTGCGTTAGCACACGGTCCATAAGTGCAACCACGTGGCGGAATTCCTCTTCCTTGAATCCGCGCGTGGTCATGGCCGGCGTCCCCACCCGAATACCACTGGTAACGAAGGGACTTTTATCATCGTAGGGCACCATGTTTTTGTTTACGGTAATGCCGGCCTCCTCCAGGGCTTCTTCGGCTTGTTTGCCCGTCAGCCCCTTATTGCGAAGGTCGATAAGTACCAGATGATTATCCGTTCCTCCAGAGACCAGGTGGTATCCACGTTCCATGAACGCCTCGGCCATGGCTTTAGCGTTAGCCACTACCTGTCGGGCATACGCTTTAAAGGATGGCTCCAGGGCTTCCTTAAAGGCCACGGCCTTTGCCGCTATGACATGCATGAGCGGCCCTCCCTGCGTACCGGGAAATACAGCCGAATCAAAAATCTCGGACATCATCTTTGTTCGTCCACTCTTTGGAGCCACAATCCCGAAGGGGTTTTCATAATCCTTTCCTACAAGGAGCATGCCTCCACGCGGTCCCCGCAGAGTTTTGTGTGTCGTAGTAGATACCACATGCGCATACGGCAACGGATCATTAAGTACGCCGGCAGCAATGAGTCCTGCTGTATGGGCCATATCCATCCACAGGAAAGCCCCCACCTCATCGGCAATCTCCCGGAAGGCCCTGTAGTCGAAATCCCGCGGATAGGCGCTTGCGCCGATAGAGATCATCTTCGGACGTACCTGGAGTGCACGCTCACGTACTTTATTCATATCGATACGTCCGGCCAGTGGTCCCTCCTTTTCCACACCGTAATACTCGGCATGGTATAGCTTACCCGAGAAGTTAACCGGACTTCCATGAGTGAGATGCCCTCCGTGGGCAAGGTTAAGCCCCAGAAACGTTTCACCGGGCTTCATAAGTGCCAGATACACGGCAAAGTTTGCCTGAGCGCCGGAATGGGGTTGCACGTTCACCCAATCACAGTTAAACAACTTTTTGGCTCGCTCCCGTGCAAGATTTTCCACGATATCCACGTACTGGCATCCACCATAATAACGTTTTCCGGGTAGTCCCTCTGCATACTTGTTCGTTAACGGCGTGCCCATCGCTTCTAACACGGCACGCGAAGCGAAATTCTCGGAAGCAATAAGCTCCAGGTTCTGGTTCTGACGCTCAACTTCCAGCCGTATGGCCTCATATACTTCGGGATCGTGACGTTCAAGTACCGGCATAGATTTTTTCTCTGTATTTACTGGTTGATACAGGGGTTAAGGTACTGCAAAATAGCTGAATACGCTACCAACCATTTCCTGATTGTAAGTAAATTTCATGTTACCCTGTACATCAGCGCCTGAATCTCCTTGTAGTGCTTGACTTTTCACCTCCTTTTAGTTAACGTCCGGCATATACATTCACCTGATCCGGACAGAGCGATGAAATCAAAACACACGGCTTCCCGTCGGGCTTTTCTGGAGAAACTGGCTGCCCTGGGATTGGCCAGTTTAGGCGGTTCGGTTTTCCTTGCAGGATGTGCCGGTAAAGAAGAACAATCCGCTACTCCACCCGCTGAAACAGCCGTTACCTGTAACGATGTCTCCGGACTGAGTCCGGAAGTCCGGCAGCAACGCGAACAGCTTATTCAGACGCTTCAATACGTGGAGCAATCGCCCTATCCCGATAAAGTATGCTCGAACTGCGCATTCTGGAAGGCTCCACCGGAAGGCCAGACCTGCGGAGGCTGTCAGCTTATTCCTGGTCCGATTAATCCCAACGGGTACTGTACTTCCTGGGCAGCCAGACAGACCTAAAAGATCAGAATCCGTCGGATTCGCGCTCCCTGGATGTCCTTATCACTGTCAATGACCTTGCGGAAAGCTTTTGCCTTGCCAGGGGGAATATCGCGCACATCTACACGAAGGGTTTCCACCTTTCTGTTCTTGGCATCAAACAGCGAGATTTCTATTTCTACATACGGGACGGGCTTCTCTCCTCCATTATACACCTCGCCCTGCACATACCTGCTCCCACCGGAGCGCTGAATGAGCTGAAGGTTTCGAACACGAACGGTCGCTTTCGATGATACTTCCTCCTGGCACCCTATCAGTCCACCCACCAGAAGTAGCAACACCAACATCCACACAGATTCTCGTAAAAAACGCATACACGGTCGGGGATAATCATAAGCCGCGCTTCTTATTCCATGCAGAGGAACGAGGTTCCACACGCATTACCGGAACCGCTTCCGGTGTTTTTTTACCAGATCACTTGCACACAACTTTCATATAGGCTTAACTTGGGCGCCACGTAACGGATAAATATCTGTGAACTACGCCCCCGAACATAGTACGTTAACAACACGGTCGCTTTCTCACGCAGCGATCCGGGTGGCTGTAGTTTCCCCTTCTATTCAGGGGATCGGCGGGATAGACATTATGCTATCCCTCGTGCTACTACTTATCAGCCTACTTCTACTGGTAGGTTAATCACGCACGCCGATCCCTCCGTTCTGAAAAGTTCACCGTTGCCATCAAAGCCGTCAGACGCCGAGGGATCGGCGGGAAAAAAGACGGACAGCGATGGCATCGATGAGATTACGCAGTGACCGCATCAAAGAGGGTTTTGAGCGAGCACCCCACCGAGCACTCCTCCGCGCCACCGGGGTTATCCAGTCGGAAGAAGACTTCCAGAAGCCCTTTATAGGCATCTGCAACTCGTACATTGACCTGATCCCGGGACATGTCCACCTGCAGGCTTTCGGTCAGCTTATCAAGGAAGCTGTCCGCCAGGCCGGAGGTGTTCCGTTCGAATTCAACACCATTGGCGTGGACGACGGGATCGCCATGGGACACATCGGCATGCGGTATTCCCTGCCTTCACGGGAGCTCATTGCCGATGCCGTCGAGACGGTGGCAGCCGCCCACTGGCTCGATGGGCTTATCTGCATCCCCAACTGCGACAAGATCGTCCCGGGCATGCTCATGGGCGCCCTGCGCCTTAACATCCCGACCATCTTCATTTCCGGCGGTCCCATGCTGGCAGGCAGACGTCCGGATACCGGCGAGAAGATCGACCTCATCACGGTCTTTGAACAGGTAGGCGCTTACAAACAGGGCCGCATTACCGATGAAGAACTGCTGCTTATCGAGCAACATGCCTGCCCCGGCTGCGGCTCCTGTGCAGGGATGTTCACAGCAAACTCCATGAACTGCCTCATGGAAGCCCTGGGACTGGCGCTTCCCGGCAACGGGACCATCCTGGCTACCGACCCCCGTCGGAAGGACCTTGCACGAGCAGCAGCTCGCCAGATTCTCCACCTCATCAAGCACGATATAAAACCCCGGAATGTTTTTACCGAGAAGAGCCTGGAAAATGCCTTTACGCTGGATATGGCGATGGGCGGCTCCACAAACACCGTCCTCCATCTTCTGGCCGCTGCCCATGAAGCCGGTATTGACGTTGACCTCGAACGCATCAACACCATCTCCGCCCGTACGCCTTACCTCTGCAAGGTAGCCCCCGCCACACCCGATGTCCATATGGAAGATGTCGACCGTGCCGGAGGTATCCCTGCTATCCTGAAGACCCTCTCCGAAGCCAACCTTCTTCATGTGGACGTTCTCACCGTAACGGGTAGAACACTCGGGGAAAACATCCAGGGAGCGGAAGCACGCGATGCAAACGTTATCCGTCCGCTGCACCGGCCATACCGTGAGACCGGCGGACTTGCCGTACTCTTCGGCAACCTGGCTCCCGAAGGGGCAGTGGTTAAAACAGGAGCGGTGGCCGAAGAAATGCTTGTCTTCGAAGGCCCGGCCCGTATCTATGAAAGTCAGGACGAAGCCGTAGCAGGTATTCTCGGTGGAGACGTACAACCCGGCGATGTGGTTATCATCCGGTATGAAGGTCCCCGCGGAGGGCCGGGCATGCCGGAGATGCTGCAACCTACGGCTGCCCTTGCCGGCATGGGGCTTGACCGCTCGGTAGCCCTTCTGACCGATGGAAGATTTTCCGGCGGAACGCGTGGCCTATCCATTGGCCATTGCTCTCCTGAAGCTGCTGCCCGAGGTCCCATTGCTGCCGTTCGCCCGGGCGATATCATTCGTATCCATATCCCCGAACGCAGCCTGACCCTCTGTGTACCTGACGAGGAGATTTGCCGCCGTCTTGAAGAGCTTCCTCCCTTTCAGCCTCGCATCACGTCAGGCTACCTGAGCCGCTATGCTTACTTCGTGACCAGTGCCTCCCAGGGGGCTGTACTCCGAACGCCTGAACCTGAACAAACCTTTGCGCCGAACCATGCCTCATAACGCTGTTTCCACGACCCTGCCTCTTCCGGAGCATACATCCTCCAGCACGCCGGTTATGACCGGTGCCGAGATCTTCGTTCGTGCCCTGGAAGCCGAAGGCGTGGATGTCATCTTCGGACATCCCGGTGGAGCCGTCATCAAGATCTACGATGCCATGGACTATCTGAAGCCGCGTTTTCATCATGTGCTTGTGCGCCATGAACAGGCGGCAACCCACGCGGCAGAAGGATACGCCAAAGCCACCGGGAAGGTCGGCACCGTGCTGGTTACCAGTGGTCCCGGAGCCACCAACTGCGTTACCGGAATCGCCGATGCATGGATGGACTCCGTCCCCATCGTGGTCTTCACCGGGCAGGTACCGACCCACCTTATTGGAAACGATGCTTTCCAGGAAACCGATACCATAGGCATTACCCGCAGTATTACCAAGCACAACTTTCTGGTACGAGATGTCCGCGATCTTGCCTGGACGATCAGAGCTGCCTATTACATTGCCCGTACAGGGCGTCCCGGACCCGTGGTCGTCGACCTGCCCAAGGACGTGCTGATGGCTGCCGCTCCGTTTCATTACCCCGAGCGCGTACACCTGCGAGGATACCGCGTTTACGAGGATCCTCAGCCGGAGAAAATCGAGAAAGCCCTTCAGCTTATCGCCGAAGCCGAGCGTCCCCTGCTTTATGTAGGAGGCGGTGTCATTGGAGCCAATGCATCCAACCTGGTTACCGAGCTGGCACGCAGGCATCGCATTCCGGTAACCACAACACTTCATGGCCTCGGAGCCTTTCCGGAGGACGATCCCCTCTCGCTGGGCATGCTCGGCATGCATGGTACGTGGTACGCAAATCAGGCGGTCCAGCATGCCGATCTTATCATCGCCCTGGGTGCCCGCTTTGACGACCGCGTGACCGGACGCACCGAAGCCTGGGCACCTCATGCACGCATCATCCATGTGGAAATAGACCACTCCTGCATTTCCAAGAACATCTGGGCAGATTGTGCCATCCGCGCGGATGTGCGCCGAACACTTGAAGCTCTGCTTCCGAACGTGCAAACGAAAGATACATCCGCCTGGCTGGCTCAGATTGAAGCATGGAAGGAAGCCTGTCCGCTTACCTATGAAAAGGAGGACGGTGCCTTACGCCCGCAGTACATCATGGAGCGCCTCTCCGCACTTACCCGGGGAGAGGCTATCGTGGTAACCGATGTGGGACAGAATCAGATGTGGGCTGCCCAGTACTTCACCTATCGCCATCCCCGTACCCACATTACCTCTGGTGGACTGGGCACCATGGGATTTTCCCTTCCCGCTGCCATGGGAGCCGCCTTTGGCCGTCCTGACCGCACCGTTATCTCCATAAACGGTGACGGCGGCTTCATGATGAACGTGCAGGATCTGAGCACGATTGTATGGAAAAAGCTCCCCATCAAAATCCTGGTTATCAACAACGGTTTTCTGGGTATGGTCCGTCAATGGCAGGAGCTGTTCCATGAGCATCGGTTCAGCCATACCGATTTACGCGGCTCCAACCCCGACTTCGTCCGCCTTGCCGAAGCGTTCGGCTGCCCTGCACGCCGCATAACCCGACCCGAAGAAGTGGATGCCGTCCTCGAATGGGCATGGTCCATAGAGGAAGGTCCCGTACTCATCGAAGCACAGGTCATCCCGGAGGAAATGGTTTTCCCCATGGTTCCTGCCGGTGCCGCCGCCCATGAGATGATCACCAACCGACCCGATCCTTTCCGCAACCACCCGTAAGCCATGGCAAACGACTATATGCTGGACTTAACCCCCCAGCAACTTATCCGAAAGAAGGCAAGTGGAGAGTCCATCTTCCCGGGCGACAGACCCTCCGTGCATAAGCATGTTATCAGTGTCGCCCTGGAAAACACGGTGGGTGCACTTATTCGCGTGATCAACCTCTTTTCCTCCCGGGGCTTCAACCTCGAAAGCGTTGCCGTAGGCCCCACCGAAGACCCCACCGTATCGCGGGTTATCCTGGTTACCACGGGCAACGATCGCATCATCGCCCAGATTATTCGCCAGCTGGACCGGCTTGTTGATACCCTCGATGTAGAAGATCTGACCGAGCGTGCATTTGTCGAGCGCGAGCTCTGCCTCCTTAAAGTGGGCTATACCCCGGAGACACGGAAGGACATTATGACGGTCGTCGAAATCTTCCGCGGCCGGGTGGTTGACATGTCGCTCGATGCCATGATTATCGAAGTGACAGGACCTGCTAAAAAAATCAACGCCTTTATCGATCTCATGCGCCCTTTCCACATTCAGGAAGTATCGCGAAGCGGACGCATTGCCATGCAGCGCTCCTCTGAAGAAACGGAATCCATCACCTAAACACAGGAATCCACCATGAAGATTTACTACGATCAAGATGCATCTGCAACGCTCATTCAGAACAAACGCGTAGCTATCATCGGTTACGGAAGCCAGGGCCATGCCCATGCACTTAATCTGGCCGACAGTGGCGTAACCGTTACCGTGGGATTACGCCCCTCCTCTCCCTCAGCAGAGGAAGCACGTGCAGCCGGACTTTCTGTGGCTCCCATCGAAGAAGCTGCCGCCTGGGCTGACGTCATGATGATGCTCATCCCCGATCAGGTTCAACCTGCCGTATATGCTTCCCACATCGCCCCCCATCTTACGCCCGGGAAAGCCCTGGGCTTCGGGCATGGATTTAACATCCACTACGGTCAGATTGAACCTCCGCCGGAAGTTGATGTCTTCATGGTAGCCCCCAAAGCTCCCGGCCACATGGTGCGTCGGACTTTCCAGCAGGGACAGGGTACGCCCTGCCTTATGGCCATCTACCAGGATGCTACCGGAGAGGCAAAAGAGCTTGCCCTGAGCTACGCTCGTGCGATCGGCGGTACCCGCGCAGGCGTTATCGAGACCACCTTTAAAGATGAGACCGAAACCGATCTCTTTGGAGAGCAGGCCGTTCTCTGTGGAGGCGCCGAAGCACTCATCAAAGCCGGGTTCGATTCCCTTGTAGAGGCAGGCTATCCCGCTGAACTTGCCTACTTCGAATGCCTGCATGAGCTCAAACTCATCGTCGATCTGATGTACGAAGGGGGACTCTCCTACATGAATTACTCCATCAGCGATACAGCTGAATACGGGAATTATACCCGCGGTCCCCGCATCATCAACGAAGCCGTACGTGCAGAGATGAAACAGATCCTTCGTGAAATACAGGACGGCACCTTTGCCCGCGAGTGGATTCTGGAGAACCAGGCACGACGACCGAACATGCGCATGCTACGCCAGGCTTCCCGTGAGCATCTCATTGAGCGCGTCGGGAAAAAACTCCGCAGCATGATGCCCTGGCTGAAGAAAGAAACACCTTCTATAACCCCTGCCTGAACAAGCCATGCGTACTTACTCCGTTGTCAGTTTACCGGGTGATGGCATTGGACCGGAGGTCATGCAGGAAGCCCTGCATGTGCTGGAGGCTGCTTCCCAACGGTTCGGGTTTACCCTTCAGGTGGAAACCTACCCCTTTGGTGGAGCTGCTCTGGACGCTACCGGATATCCCTTTCCCGATTTCGTCCGGGAAGCATGCCTTGGAGCCGATGCCGTACTATTGGGCGCCGTGGGAGGTCCCGCCTGGGATGACCTTCCCGGTAACCTCCGGCCGGAGGCTGGTCTTCT
>Ga0256839_1006348_pt1 | contig 10397 bp, 10 predicted proteins | sample 354166metaG_FD_185968 | JGI IMG/M metagenome (GOLD analysis project Ga0256839, IMG submission 185968) | Hydrothermal vent microbial communities from Mid Atlantic Ridge, Atlantic Ocean - 354-166 | ecosystem: Environmental > Aquatic > Marine > Hydrothermal vents | place: Atlantic Ocean: Mid... | reverse complement strand
CACCCGCGTACCCTCGCGGCGCAGCAATCCGGGGTAACGGCGCTCGATGCGAAAGAGCTCGGCGCGCAGGTTGCCCGCCGCGGTGGGGCTCTCCCACAGCAGGGCGGCCAGCTCGGCGCGCTCGGTCGCGCCCTCCAGGGCCAGATACCCCAACAGCGCGGCCCGCCGCCGGCTCGGCATCGCAACCCAACGGCCGCCCACGAGCACTTCCGGCGGCCCCAGCAAGCGCACCGCTACCTTCTCGGACACCTTGACCGATTCTATGCTGCAAGATTGTGCAGGGTCAAATATCCCGGTCAGCGCAGCGAGAGGCCCACACGGAACCCCAGAAAGGGCTGGGTGCCAAGGGGCGCAAACCAGAAGCGCTGGCCCAGCTGCAGCTCGGTGAAAAAGCCCACGCTCTTCATCGCGGTGAAGTAGGCCTCGAGCCCAAGCATCGCGTGCCCGTTCACCTCGGGGTCGGCGCGCAGCAGGCTGGCCGTCGCGCCCGCTCCGGCGTAGTAGGCCAGGTCCACCGCCTCCCCGCCGTCGGAGTAGACCGTGCCCGCGGCCAGCACCAGGTCCAGCGATACGGCCACCGAGTACCGCGATGCGTCGCCGCGCTCCGGAGCCAGCCCCACGCTCATGCGCCAGCCCTCGGGGGTCACGAACTGGATGCCGAAGACCTCGGGCCAGCCGCCGTACAGCCCCGCGCCACCAATGGCCCAAACGTTACCGGCCAAGATCACGAACCACGCCCAAAAGGTTTTTCTCATACATCCTCTTTCCTAAGACCAGTGTAAGCGGAGGGAAGACGGGGCGTAAGGGCAGCGCATCCGCGGACCCACGGAACGCCCGACCCGCCCACAAGGTTTGCCAACCCGGTCTGCGCCCAGCCCGGCGTCTTGCCCGGCTCGGGGCGATCCGGTCTTCAGACCATGCGCGTGCGCCAGTAAGCCCAACCTAGGGTGGCCGCGCGCACCGCATTGATCAGGATCATCCCCCACCACACCCCGGCCAGGCCCCAGCCCAGCGGCAGCACGAGCAGCATCTCCACCGCCCCCGCGCCCGCGGCCAGCAGCATCGCCGCGGCGAGAAAGCGGAAGCGCTCGGCGGCCATGAAGATGCCGTCCCAGACGAAGACCAGCGCGTTCAGAGGCTGGGGTGCCCAGAGCAGCGCCCATACCGCGCCTACCGCAGCCAACACCTCGGCGTCATCGGTGAAAACCCGCGGGATCCAGGGCCCGCCCAGCGCCAGCAGCGCTGCGATCCCCACGCCCACCGCCAGCCCCCAGGCGAGCAGCCGGTCGGCCACGGCACGCACCCGCGCCGGGTCCTCGCCGCGGTAGCGCGCCACCAGCGCCTGCGCGGCGATCGCCAGCGCGTCCACCGACATGGCCACGAAGAGCCAGATCTGCCAGACCACCTGGTGCGCCGCCACCGCCACCGTGCCCACGCGCGCGGCCACCGCCGCCGCCAGGGTGATCGCCCCCACCAGGCTGAGGGTGCGCACCAGCATCTCGCCGCCCACCTTCAAAAAGGGCAGCAGCGGAGCCGGGCCCGGCCAGGGGCGCACGGCCCCCAGGCGCCGCAGGTTCAGGTAAAACCAGACCGCGCCCGCGCTCTGGGCCAGCACGCTCGCGAGGGCTGCGCCCATGAGCCCCATGCCCAGGGGAAAGATGAAGAGGTAGTCGAGCACCACGTTGGCGGCGTTGACCCAGAAGGTGACCCAGAAGGGGGTGCGGGTGTCCTGGAGGCCGCGGTAGATGCCGTGGGCGGCCATCAGCCACAGGATCGCCAGCCCCGCCAGCGCCCTGAGCCGCAGGTAGCCAAGGGCGAGCGGGTAGACCGACCCCTCGGCGCCCATCAGGCGCACCAGCCAGGGGGCCAGGAGCTCGAGCACCGCGGTGGCGGCAAGGCCCAGCAGCAAAGCCAGCCAGAGCGCGTGCCCGGCCTGCTCCATCGCCGCCGCGCGGCCCGCCGCCCCCAGCGAGCGCGCCACCCGCGGGGTGGTGGCGTAGGCGAGAAAGTTGAAGACCACGAAGAAGAGGCCCAGCAACGCGGTGGTGATGCCGAGCGCCGCCAGCGGTTCGGCCCCCAACCGGCCCACGAAAGCGGTGTCCGTCATGCTCACCAGCGGCTCGACGGCCAGCGCCCCCAGCGCCGGCAGCGCCAGGCGCACGATCTCGCGGTCGAGCGCGCCCAGGCGGATCAAGCCGGCGACCCCTCCTTCCCGCCCACCAGCGACGCCGCCCGCACCCAGAACCCCGGGTAGCGCCGCGCCAGCGCGTCGGCATACCGCTCGGCCTTTTCCCGGGTTTCCACCGGGGCGAAGAGGGTGCTGCCGCTGCCGCTCATCAGCGCACCTGCAAGGCCGTGCTCCTCGAGCAACCGCTTCAGATCGGCCAGCGGCGGGTAGGCGAAGAAGACCGCCCGCTCCAGATCGTTGCGCCAGGGGGGCACGGTCCCCTGCCTCAAGGCCTTCACGATGGCGGCCACGTCCAGGTCGGGGCCGAAATCGCGCGGCTCGAGCGCCGCGTAGGCCGCCGCCGTGGGCACCTCGAAGGGCGGCTTGACCAGCACGAAGTGGGCCTCCACGGGCTTCAAATACACCAGGTGCTCCCCCACGCCCCGCGCCTCGGCCAAGCCGCCGCGCAGCAAAAAGGGCACGTCGGCGCCCAGCTCCAGCGCCAGCGCGGGCAGGTCCACCTCCGCCGCGTAGATCCGCGCCAAGCCGCGCAGCACCGCCGCGGCATCGGCCGAACCGCCTCCCAGTCCCGCGCCCGCGGGCACGTGCTTGGTCAGCTCGATCGCCACACCGCCCGGTGCACCGGCAGCCCCAAGGTAGGCCTCGGCCGCCCGCCAGGCCAGGTTGTCCGGCCCCGCGGGCGCGTCCACGTCACCCGCCACGCGCAGGGCCACGACCCCCGGAGCGGCCTCGAGCCGCACCTCGTCGCAAACGTCCACCGTCGCGAAGAGCGTGTGCAACTCGTGGTAGCCGTCCTCCCGGCGGCCGCGCACCGCAAGGCCCAGGTTCAGCTTGGCGCAGGCGCGTTCAACGACCCCTTCCACGCCCTCCAGTATGGCACCCCTGGCGCCCGGCTCTGCTTTAATGGGGCCATGCCCGCCCGCTTCCAGCCGCTGGCCTACGCTCCACCCGAACCGGACGAGATGCTGCGGCGCGCCCGCAGCTTCTACGAGCAGATGCGCACCCGCCGCAGCGTGCGCGAGTTTTCGGACCGGCCCGTGCCCCGCGAGGTCATCGAGCTGGCGCTCCGCACCGCCGCCACCGCCCCCAGCGGCGCCAACCAGCAGCCCTGGTTCTTCGTGGCCGTTTCCAACTCCGAAACCAAGCGCCGCATCCGCCTCGCCGCCGAGGAAGAAGAGCGCCGGTTTTACCAGGAACGCGCCCCGAAGGCGTGGCTACAGGCCCTCGACCACCTGGGCACCGGCCCTGAAAAGCCCTTCCTGGAAACCGCCCCCTGGCTGATCGCCGTCTTCGCCCAGAGTTACGGGCTGGACGACAAAGGCAACAAGGTCAAGCACTACTACGTTCAGGAGTCGGTCGGCCTCGCCGCCGGCCTGCTCATCGCCGCGCTGCACGCCGCCGGCCTGGCCACCCTCACCCACACCCCCAGCCCCATGAACTTCCTGCGCACCCTCCTGAACCGGCCTGCGAGCGAGCGCCCGGTCATGCTCGTCGTCACCGGGTACCCGGCCGAGAACGCTCGGGTACCCGTCATTACCAAGAAAGCCTTTGATGAGATCGCCCGCTTCGTCTGAACCCCACCTGCCCCGGCGGCTCGACCTCGGCATCGGCAGCGTGGACGGCCACCGCGTCTTCTGGGGCGGCGGTTCGCTGGTCTGGCAGCACACCAGTGCCGCCGGCGACGTGCTGCAAGAAGAGCGGCTCCAGCCAAGCGAAGAATCCTGGCGCGCCTTCTGGCGCGCGCTCGACGAGCTGGACGTCTGGAGCTGGGAACCCTACTACGAACCCGAATACCCCACCTGCGGCGGCACCCAGTGGGCCGTCTGGATCAAGCACGCCGGCCGCAGCCTCAAGGCCTCCGGCCGCGACGCCTGGCCGCCCGGCTTCGAGCGCTACCTGGCCTCTGTCCGTAGCTTGATAGGCCGGTTGCCGTTTGGTTAATCGAACCGGCCTACCTCCCCCTTGGAGAAGGTAGCAGTTACCGGAGGGGGATTTGTTCTTTTGGGGTGCGGGATGTTGGGTGTAGGGGGTGGGACGTTGTCCAGCCATGCATAGGTGGCGAACATTTGGCTTTAGCGACGCCCACAACCCCCACCCCTGCCCTCCCCGAGGGGAGGGAGGAACCGCTTTTAACTTATCAAAAACGGCCGTAATTATTGGAGCGAACTACAAACCTCCCCCTTGGGGGAGGTGGTTGCGAAGCAACCGGAGGGGGGTTGTTCGCCCGATTTCGTATCCCCGGACTTGATCCGAGAGACTGCCCCGGACTTAATCCGGGGTCCATGCTGGGTGCTAAGGCGAAGTTTGGCTGCGGAGAGTAAACCCCTTGCAAATTGCAAACTCAAAGCCGGTCACCTAGGTCCTGCACCGCCCACAACCCCCACCCAGCCCTCCCCAAGGGGAGGGAGAAAATGACGGCCGCTCGATGCCCTATCGGCTCGGCTCTGAGAAGGAGCAAACCTCCCCCTTGGGGGAGCTCCCCCTTAGGGGAGGTGGCGGTTGCCGGAGGGGGTCGTTAGGACGTCAAGACAACGTAAGCCGTTCATGTTTACACCCAGGCTCTCCCCCTGACAGGTTAATCTCCACGTAAATGCCCGTACCCTACCGCAAGGACCTGGTGCCTCTGGCCCGGAAGCTGCGCAAGAACCCGACCGAGCCGGAGAAAAAGCTTTGGTTTGCCTGCTTGAGGCAGCTGAAACAACTTAAGGGCGTGAAGGTCTACCGGCAAAGGCCGATGCTCCATTACATCGTCGACTTTGAGCTGAGGAACGCCAAGCTGGTTGTCGAGATCGACGGCGACAGCCATTACCTGAAAGAAGCAAGCCGGGTCAAAGATGCCGAACGCGACGCCGCCTTGGCCAAATACGGGTACAAAGTGGTGCGTTTTACCAACGAGCAGGTCATGAAGGAGACGGAGCGGGTGTGCGAGCTGATCCACCGCCTGGTGGCCGAGCGAGTGAACGGGTGATCCAACGCTTGCAACCCCCACCCCAGCCCTACCCAAGGGGAGGGAGCAAGAACTTGTTTCCCGATCCAAAAGCGGCCGGGTTTGGAGTAGAACAAGCCTCCCCCCTTGGGGGAGGTGGTTGCGCAGCAACCGGAGGGGGATAGTTCTTAGGGTTTGGGAGGTAGAGGGTGGGATGTGGGCCGGCCGTGTACCAGCGACCGGCTTTTGGCGGTTGCATCACCAACCACCCCCACCCTGGCCCTCCCCCAGGGGAGGGAGAAAACTATTTTCGCGAACGAAGCTAAAGCGTTGGTTACCGCGAAGTCCCTTGACTGTCGCCACAGGCCACGAGCTCCTTGCTAACGGCTTTCCAATTACCACATACTACGTACTCGCACCGCTAATGCCTCCCTCTTGGTGGAGATGGCTACGAAGCAACCGGAGGGGGGTAGTCCTTAGGGTTTGGGAGGCAGGGGGTGGGATGTGGGGTTGGCCATGCACAGGCGAACGGCTTTTGGCTGTTGCATCGACAACAACCCCCTCCCCAACCCTCCCCGAGGGGAGGGAGAAAGTTGGCAGCTGAATACCCGGCAGGTCATTTTTCCGCTGGTGCGGGCGTAGGCTGAGGGCATGGTCGAGATTCCGCTGGTGCGGCTCCTCTATCCGCTGGCGTTGGCGCTACTCGTCGCCTGGTGGTACGTGAGTTGGTCGGGCGACCGGAGAACGCCCTGGGCGGGGCTGGCGCGCATGCTGGCTCAGCTCCTCTTGGTGGGCTACGTGCTGGCCTACATCTTCCAGACCGAGCACGCCCTGGTGGTGCTGGGGGTGCTGGCGCTGATGAGCCTGGCGGCGGGCTGGATCGCCCTGCGCACCGAGACGAAGAAGCGCATCCGGCTCTACCCCTATGCCCTTTTGGGCGTGGTCGGCGGGGGCGGGCTGGCGCTCGCGGTGGCCACCCAGCTGGTGCTCAGGCCCAGCCCCTGGTACAACCCCTCGGTGCTCATCCCTCTGGGTGGGATGGCCTTTTCCAACGCCATGAACGCGGTCAGCCTGGCGGCCGAGCGCTTCTTCTCGGAACGCAAGGAGGGCAAGGACCCGCTGCGGGCCCGGGCGCTGGCCTACAAGGCCGCGCTCATCCCCGCCACCAACGCCCTCTTCGCCGTGGGCATCGTTTCGATTCCCGGCCTGATGACGGGGCAGATTCTGGCCGGGGTGAGCCCGCTCATCGCCGCACGCTACCAGATCCTGGTAATGCTCATGGTCTACACCGCCGCGGGTCTGGCGGCGGCGATGTTTCTGGAGGCGGCGCGGCGGCTGGCGGCGAACGGAGAGGTGGGGTACTAAGGGGTGCGGGGTGCGTAGTACGCAGTGCGTGGTCAGCATGTGACGGGCGGGGCGCGGTTCGGTTGCGCCTGTGCGCACCGGTCGCGCGCTCGACGAGCGGGCGCGGCAAGGTACCGAGCCTACCCCGGACTTGGCCGGGCGGGTCGCGTATTCTTGCGCGCGCGTCGAGGTTCCGGATCGCGCGGGTCTACGACCCGCTTGTCCGGAACGACGAGGATTGGTATCTCCCTCTTAAACCCCAAGGGGCAGCGCAAGGTTCCGGGGCCTGTCCCGGACTTGATCCGGGGCCTGTCCCGGACTTGATCGAGTCGTTCGTGCGCTTTGTCGCGCGCGGCGAGGTTCCGGACTTGTCCCGCGCTTGACCCGGAATCACGGGAGCCTTGCGGCTCCCTGTCCGGAACGACGAGGTTTTTCTTTCGTCACCCCGGACAAGCGCCCGAAGGGCGCGCGATCCGGGGTCTCATAAGTGCTTTTGGCCACGCGAACGATTTGCGGGCTCCCTCCGCGAAAGCGTCCAGTTGCTTCCACACATCGATGTTCTGGGCTCGTCCTGGGACCCGCGACCGACTGCAGATTTTTGTCGCACGTGTCGAGGTTCCGGGCCCGACCCGGACTTGATCCGGGGCCTGTCCCGGGCTTGACCCGGGAGCGCACAGGTCTTGCGGCCTGCTTTTTCGGAACCGGGGCTTTTTCATTGCCCCTTGCACCCCTTCGGGGCGGGGTGTACGGTCCGAGCGAAGGACAAGGAAAGGGAGAGGGCCCGGCCCTCCCCCTGGCACTCGTGCCTTGCGGCTCAGCTCACGAACTCTTCGGGCGTGAAGAACAGCCCGATCTCGCGCTCGGCGTCGGCCTCGTTCGCCGAGCCGTGGATGACGTTCTCGTCGATGGTGGTGGCGAAATCGCCGCGGATGGTGCCGGGCAGGGCGTCGGCGGGGTTGGTGGCACCCATCATCTTGCGCAGCTCGGCGATCGCCCCCGGGCCCTCGAGCACCATGGCCACCACCGGTCCGCTGGTGATGAACTCGACCAGCGGCTTGAAGAAGGGCTTTTCCTTGTGCTCGCCGTAGTGCTCCTCGGCGAGGTCGAAGCCGATGCGCATCTTCTTGAGGGCGACGATCTTAAAGCCCTTGTCCTCGAGGCGCTGGATGATTTTTCCGGTAAGGCCGCGGCGCACGCCGTCGGGCTTGATCATGGCGAAGGTGCGTTCCATAGCGGCTCCATTCTACACGCGCTCTGCTAGGCTGGGGCCATGTACCGTCAAGCTGGAACGAGCGGACTCTTCACCTACCCCCTGGCCCTGGGCACGATGCAGTTCGGCTGGACCGCCGACGAGGCGACGAGCTTCGCCATCCTCGACCGTTACACAGAGGCGGGCGGCAACTTCATCGACACCGCCGACATCTACTCCAACTGGGCGCCGGGCAACCCCGGCGGGGTGGCCGAGCGGGTGGTCGGCCGCTGGCTGGCCGCAAACCCGGGCGTGCGCGAACGGGTGCTGATCTCCACCAAGGTGCGCGGCCCCATGGGCGAGGAGGGGCGGCGCGGGCGGAACTCGCCCTACCAGGAGGAGGGGCTGGGCCGGGGCTGGATCCTGCGGGCGGTGGAGGCCAGCCTGGAGCGGCTGAACACCGACTGGATCGACGTCTACTGGATGCACTGGGTGGACAACCGGGTGCCCATCGAGGAAAGCCTGGCGGCGATGACCGAGCTGGTGCAGAAGGGGCGGGTGCGCTACATTGGGGTCTCCAACTTCTCGGCCTGGCGCACGATGCAGGCTCTCTGGGCGGCCGACCGGCGCGGGCTGGTGGCGCCGGTGGCGCTGCAGCCGCACTATTCGATCGCCGACCCGGTGCGCGCCCACTTCGAGCGGGAGCTGGCGCGGGTGGCCGAGACCTACGGCCTGGGGGTCTTCCCCTACTCACCGCTGGCGGGCGGCTTCCTCACCGGCAAGTACCGGCCGGACGCCCCCGCCCCCGACTCGGTGCGGGCCGAGGGGATCCGCCGCCGCTTCTTCACCGAGAAGAACTGGCGCATCCTGGCGGCGCTGGAGGAGGTGGCCGCCGACCACGGGGCCACGCCGGCGCAGGCGGCGCTGGCCTGGCTGCTCTCGCGGCCCTACGTGGCCGCGCCGATCGTGGGGGCCAACACCCCCGAGCAGCTGGCCGGGCTGCTGCCCGCGGCGGAGCTCGAGCTGGCCCCCGAAGCGGTGGCCCGGCTCGACGAGGTTTCCGACTGGGAGCGCTGGCGCACCGAGCTGGAGGTCTGATCGGCACCGTGAAAGCCTTGTGCGTCCACGTGCGGGCCAGGCGGGCGCGAGGGGAACGGCGTGCATATTCAATAGCGCCCGTGCTGGTGGACGTCTGCGGAAGCAAGGCCAGCACGGCCTGGGGTGCACCCGCCGTTGCACCGGGTCCGGCGGGCGGCCGCGGCCTTCGTATATACTTGCAGCATGAGCCGCTTGTCCAAACGCGCACAAGCACTGAAGCCCAGCTCCACCGTAGCCATGAACGCCCGGGCGCTCGAGCTGCGCCGCCAGGGCGTGGACGTGATCGCCCTCACCGCCGGTGAGCCCGACTTCGACACCCCTCAGCACGTCAAGGACGCCGCCTGCCGGGCCCTGGCCGAGGGCAAGACCAAGTACACCCCGCCCGCGGGCATCCCCGAGCTGCGCGAGGCGCTTTCGCGCAAGTTCGCGCGCGAAAACGGCCTCGACTACGCGCCCGACCAGATCACCGTGGGCGCGGGCGGCAAGGGCGTGCTCTACAACCTCTTCCAGGCCATCCTCGACCCCGGCGACGAGGTAATCCTGCTCGCCCCCTTCTGGGTCAGCTACTCCGCCCAGGTGGAGCTCGCGGGCGGGGTGCCGGTGGTGGTGAAGAGCACGGCCGAGACCGGCTTCGTGCCCGAGCTGGAGCGCGTGGCCGCAGCGGTCACGGAGCGCACCAAGGCCATCGTGGTCAACTCGCCCTCCAACCCCACCGGCGCGGTCTACCCTCCCGAGCTGCTGCAGGGGCTCGCCCGCCTGGCGAACGATCGCGGCGTCTTCCTGGTCTCCGACGAGATCTACGAGCACCTGATCTACGAGGGCGAGGCCTACTCGCCCGGCCGCGACGCGCCCGAGTGGACGATCACCGTGGGCGGCGCGGCCAAGAGCTACGCCATGACCGGCTGGCGCATCGGCTGGGCGGCGGGGCCCAAGGAGATCATCACCGCGATGACCAAGATCCAGGGGCAGTCGGTCACCCACCCCACCACCTTCGCCCAGTGGGCCACCATCGCCGCGCTCGAGGCGCCCGAGAGCCGGGCTTTCATCGAGGAGGCCAAGGCGGCCTTCCGCCGCCGGCGCGACTTCTTCGTGAAGGGGCTCGAGGAGCTGGGCCTCTCCACCCCCATGCCCCACGGGGCCTTCTACGTGATGCCCGACGTGCGGCGGATCCACGAAGACGAGCTGAAGGCGGCCGAGATCATGCTCGACCGCGCACGGGTGGTGGTCGTGCCGGGCACCGACTTCGTGGCCCCGGGGCACGTGCGCATGAGCTACGCCACCTCGGACGAAAACCTGGAGCGGGCGCTGGAGCGGCTGGCCGGGCTGATGTAAACCGTCCGTTGCGGACTGCAGGCGGCCTCCGGGCCGCCTTCTTCGTTCGTTCACACTTCCTTCGCGCAACCTTCGCGGGCCGCCCCCTACCCTGGGGACCGTAGCAAGCGGGCCCCCAGGGCCCAAGGGAGGAAGACGATGAAGAAACAAACGATGATCCTTACACTGGCAGCCGGCAGCTTGGTCCTCGGTCTCGGGTTCGGTTTCGCGCAGATGGGGCAGGGCAAGGGCCCCGGCGCGGGGGCGGGGTACGCCCAGGTGCAGACCCAGCCGCTCAGCGAGGAGGCGAAGAACGCGCTGCTCGAGGCGCTCGTCGGGCC
>Ga0256839_1006347_pt1 | contig 10398 bp, 7 predicted proteins | sample 354166metaG_FD_185968 | JGI IMG/M metagenome (GOLD analysis project Ga0256839, IMG submission 185968) | Hydrothermal vent microbial communities from Mid Atlantic Ridge, Atlantic Ocean - 354-166 | ecosystem: Environmental > Aquatic > Marine > Hydrothermal vents | place: Atlantic Ocean: Mid... | reverse complement strand
TGCGGCCTTCGCGGGCGAGGCGGGTGTTCAGCTCGTCCATAAGCCTGTGAAGATAAAGCACATCTGAAGCCGCATAGGCAAGCTGCGCCTCTGTCAGCTCCGGCGCGCCCCAATCACTGCTTTGCTGATATTTGGAAATATCGACCTTGAGCAGCTCCTGCAAAAGGTTTTTAAGCCCGTGGCGGTCTGTATAGGTGCGCACAAGTTTCGAGGCGATTTTGGTGCAGTAAACCGGAGCCGTGACCGCGCCAAAACGGTGCAGCATGACGGCGATATCAAAGCGGCCAAAGTGGAAAAGCTTAAGCTTTGAAGGGTCCGTCAGCAGCTTCACAAGGTTCGGCGCTTCGGTCTGCTCTTGGCTGATTTGCACCATATGCGCATCGCCATCCCCTGCCGAAAGCTGCACAAGGCAGAGCCGATCACGGTGCGGATGCAGCCCCATGGTTTCACTATCAATCGCGATCACATCGCCAAGGTCAAGATCATCCGGAAGGTCGCCTTTATGGAGATAGTTGGTCATGGAATGCCTGCTTTGATATAGGATTTGTAAAGTGTAGCCTATCGTTTGCTAACACAAAACAAAGAAATGCGAGGCGGGCGGAGATTGGCTTATTTTATTGAGTTGATCAATATAGGCGATTGTCATTATTCAGCTGTTTCGTGTTTCAAGCCCCGGGCTTGGCATTGGTAACCCGAATAGTGTGCAAGCCAATTTTATGAGATTCCTTTCCGGAAATCTGTTCCCCGAATTGAAATCCAAGTGGTCGAATGCCATCCTCTGGGTGGTTGTGAGTTATTTTGCAATATTTGTATTTGCCGGGGTTGTAGAACTTTTTGCTCCGAAAAGCTGAATCTTAATATTGGGTCAATCGGCCATGCGTTTTGTAAGGTCATAAAATATAAAAAAATCCCCCGCCCTCCGGCAGGGGATTCCCCATTTCAGCAATCCGGCAGCTTAGCCCTCTTGCTTGATCTCTTCGCCAGTTTCCTGATCAACCACTTTCATGCTCAGGCGCACCTTGCCACGGTCGTCAAAGCCCATGAGCTTGACCTTGACTTCCTGGCCTTCGGTCAGCACGTCTTTCGGGTGGTTTACCCGCTCATTGGCGAGCTGGCTCACATGCACAAGGCCGTCGCGCTTGCCAAAGAAGTTCACGAAGGCACCGAAATCCATCAGTTTCACAACTTTGCCAATGTAGATCTTGCCAGCCTCGGGCACAGCCACTATCTCGTTGATCATCGCCATGGCTTTCTCGATGCTCTCGCCATTTGGCGAAGCGATCTTGATGATGCCATCATCGTTGATATCAACCTTGGCGCCGGAAACCTCAACGATCTCGCGAATAACCTTGCCGCCCGAGCCGATCACCTCGCGGATTTTATCCGCAGGCACCTGCATGGTTTCAATGCGCGGCGCATGCACAGAGAAGTCGCTGGCGCCGGTCAGCGCTTTGGACATTTCACCCAGAATGTGCATCCGGCCTTCTTTTGCCTGTGCCAAAGCCACTTTCATGATATCGGCGGTAATGCCGGTGACCTTGATATCCATCTGCATGGTGGTGATGCCGTTTTCGGTGCCGGCGACCTTGAAATCCATATCGCCGAGGTGGTCTTCGTCACCTAAAATATCGGTCAGCACCGCATATTCGCCATTATCTTGCAGGATCAGGCCCATGGCCACACCGGCAACCGCGTTTTTCAGCGGTACACCCGCATCCATCATCGCAAGCGAACCGCCACAAACGGAAGCCATAGAGGAAGAGCCGTTGGACTCGGTGATCTCGGACACGACGCGCACGGTATAAGGGAAGTCCGTGGCTGGTGGCAATACCGCCTGCAAAGCGCGCCATGCCAGCTTGCCATGGCCGATCTCGCGGCGGCCCGGGCCAAACATCCGGCCAGCTTCACCCACAGAATATGGAGGGAAGTTATAGTGCAGCATGAAATTGGAACGGCTTGAGCCATGCAGCGCGTCGATGATTTGCTCGTCATCGCCCGTGCCAAGCGTGGTTACAACCAGACCTTGGGTCTCGCCGCGCGTAAACAGCGCCGAGCCGTGGGTGCGGGGCAAAAAGCCAACTTCCGATACAATCGGGCGCACGGTGGAAAGATCACGACCATCAATGCGCTTGCCGGTTTTGATGATATCGCCGCGAACCACTTCGCTTTCGAGCTTTTTAAAGGCGCTATCGAGGTTGCTATCTTCAAGCTCTTCCTCGGTGAGGGTTTCCTTGATGCTCTCGCGTGCGGCCTTGATGGCCGTGGTGCGCTCTTGCTTGTCGGTATTGCCAAAAGCGGCGCGCATGGCCTCTTCGCCAGCGGCTTTCACCTTGGCGTAAAGATCTGAATAATCAGGGGCCTGGAAGTCAAACGGCTCATTTGCCGCCTCGCCTGCCAGATCCACGATCATGTCGATCACCGGCTGCATCTGGGCATGGCCGAATTCAACGGCGCCCAGCACTTCGGCCTCGGACAGCTCGTATACTTCGGATTCAACCATCATCACGGCGTCTTTGGTGCCGGCTACGATCAGATCAAGCCGTTGTTCGGGGTTGTTGCGCAGGTCTTGCATATCATCAACCGAAGGGTTCAGCACATATGAACCATCGGTGAAGCCAACGCGGGCACAGCCGATCGGGCCACGGAAAGGCGCGCCGGAAAGCGTGAGCGCGGCCGATGCGGCGATCATGGCCACCACATCAGGATCGTTTTCCAGATCATGGCTCAGAACGGTGCAAATAACCTGGGTCTCGTTTTTGAAACCGGGCACAAAAAGCGGGCGGATCGGACGGTCGATCAAGCGGCTGGTCAGGGTTTCTTTTTCAGAAGGCCGGGCTTCGCGCTTGAAGAACCCGCCGGGGATTTTGCCCGCTGCGTAATATTTTTCTTGGTAGTGAACCGTAAGAGGAAAGAAATCAAAGCCCGCTTTAGGCTTCTTTTCAAACACAACGGCGGCCAGAACGGAGGTTTCGCCATAGGTGGCGATCACAGCCGCATCGGCCTGGCGCGCAACTTTTCCGGTTTCGAGGGTAAGCGTATCATGCCCCCACTCGATGGATTTTTTTACAACATTAAACATGTTTTTCCTTTATCTGCGGGCCTTGCCCCCTGGCAATCCCGCTGACCCCGGTTTCAATTTCATCCAATCGCCATGCGTGGGGCCACGGGCATAGCGGACAACATCCGGTGGTAAATTTCAGGCCCCACCAAAGCCCTTACATGCAAAAACGCGCCCCGAAAGGCGCGTTTGAGCGAATATCTAGCGGCGAATGCCGAGGCGCTTGATCAGGTCCTGATAGCGGGCTTCGTCTTTGCCTTTTACATAATCGAGCAATTTGCGGCGCTGGGCCACCATTTTCAGCAACCCACGGCGAGAGTGATTGTCTTTTTTGTGGGATTTGAAATGCTCGGTCAAGGTCGAGATACGGCTGGTGAGGATCGCGATTTGCACGTCCGGCGAGCCGGTGTCACCCTCTTTGGTGGCATATTCTTTGATAAGCTTGGCTTTAAGCTCTGGTGTGATCGACATCGGATATCCTTTGTTTTTAAGGTTTATATGCCTTTTAATGGCGGGCCGTTGCCAAGATGTCGTCTAGCAAGGTCAAACAGAAAAAGGATAGCGCAAGAGAATCCCTTGGGCTACAGGGCCGGATATAGGGGTTTTTTTCGCAAATGGGAAGGGAAAAGGCGCGCCCGGGGGCGCAGGCGTCAGATCATCGCAGGAAAGGCTTTCAGGAATTCTATCTGGCTGTCGGATTCGATCCATTGCGGATTTCGTTTTCGGGTTTCGACAATCGCTTCTTCGGCCGATTTCCCCGCCCAGATCAGCATGGCGGCCAGCAGGGTGCCGGTGCGGCCCTTTCCGGCATGACAATGAAAAACCACCGCCTCCCCCCGCTCCACATATTCCGACACCGTTCGGCAGATCGCCTTTGCCTGCTCGGGCGTGGGTGGGGCCAGATCGGGGATTGGCACATAAAGGGTGTCTATGTCATGGGCGGTGTTTTGTGCCTCATCGGGCTGGTATTCCTCGGTGAGGGTTACCAAAAGCCGTGTATTCACTCGCTGAAGCGCTGCCAGATCCCGATGGGGAGGCTTGAAAATACCCGGGCGCGGGGTGCCGCCGAGCAGGCCCGGAATTAGCCAGCAAAAATTATTGGGGCCGAAATAGGCGGATTTTGCGCCGGATGGCGGGCGAAAGACAACATGGCTGCCGGAGGGAAGATTCATTATGTCTGGCACCTGCTGCAAAAAAGCTCACCGGTGCGCTCGAGCAGCAGGGCGGTCTCGCCGGTGCGAATTTCCCCGCCGCAGCCGTCACAAAGCGTATCCACAATGATTTCCTCCATCAAGCGGCCTTCTTTTATATGCTCGACCCCGTCGATTATCTGCCCACGGGCCGAACCTTTTACGATTTCACGCCGAAACATCTCGTTCAGCCCGGCCCATTCCCGAATATAGGCCTCGGGCAGATCATAGCGCCGGACTACCGAAAAAAACAACCGCTCCCGATGATCAAACAGCTCATCGGAGATAATCATCCAGTGGTGGGAATTAAACGGCAGCTCGCCAAAATAATCCCGCGTGCCGGTGAGCAGGTCGCGGGTAAAGGCATATTGTTTTTCGATCAGGCGCTGCTTGGTGACCTTATGAAAAAACGGTGCCAGACGGGCATCCTCAAAGGCGCGATTATAGAAATCCGTCAGGATTGTGGTGAGCAAGCGTCCGTTCTCCAGAGCTTTCCACATATCCTGCCGAGGCGCGAAGCCTTCGAATTTTTTGTTATCCTGCGGCGCATAATCCGCCGGCGGCTCAAAGGGGTCCGCAAATATCCGCTCTAGCGAAACCCCGTTTTTCAGCCCGCCGATGCGCATGGCCTCAACCATATCCGGATGCCCGCACAGAAACAGCGCCGCCTCCGAAAGATCAGGGTGGCAAGGCAAAATCTTTTCGGGCAAGCGCATTTTTTCGCCTGCATGCGAGGCAATAGAATGCGCGCTGAAGTTGCTATAGGCCGCTTCCAGCGCGCCCAGGGCCTCGCGCAGATATAGATCCTCTGTTTTGCTGCCACCATGATAGAGGGTAATAGACGGCTTATGGCCAGCCTTCAACGCCTCGCGCGCCAGGCCGAGCATGGTGCCGCCGCCGCTGCCCGTCGCGGCCAGAACCAGCGATAGATCTCCAAGGTCGCTGGTATAGAAGCATTCCCCGAACGGCCCGTTCAGCTCGATCCTTGCGCCGGTTTCCACCCCGTTTATCAGCCAGTCGCTGAGCTTGCCGTCAGGATAATGCCGGATATGGATTTCCAAAAAATAATCTTCGGGCAGGCTGGCAATCGAATAGCTCCGGGCCTCTCCTTGCGGATTGCGGATCGAAATATACTGCCCCGCTCGCCAATCGATCTGCCGCTCCGTTTCGATCAGGATTTTGTAAACCGTTTCTGTGAGGCGGGATTTTTCGGCGATTTCAGCGGGAATGATCCATTTGGACAGGTCGGGCCGCTGCGCGACTACCGAAGCCGGAGAATCGGTCACGCAAGGCAGGAAAAATCCGAGCGCTTGCAACTCTTCCGGCAGGCGGGCGATAGCCGCAGGCCCCGGATCGCCGCTTACAACTTCGAGCATACAGGAACGGCAGGTGCCCTTACGGCAGGAGAAAAACAGATCGGCACCGCCGCGCAGCATCGCGTCAAGCGCGGTCTGCCCGTCCGATAGGTGATATTTCTTTCCTTCAAATTTGATCGATCGGTCGGTTTTCATCGGAGTGGCCTTGGGGTCGGGTAAGAAAAAAATGCCGTGCTTGAAATCTCGCAATCCCGCCCGAGCCTGCCGTGCAAATCTGAAATTCCGTTGAGGTATTAAAAACTAAAATATGAATGATTTCAACCTACTTGTAGGGGGAACCTTGGCTATTGGGTATCGGATTTTGTTAGCGGTCCTGAAGAAAATGGATGCAAAAAACATATTTCTGTCACATTTATAACCATAGTTAGACAGACTGATTGTAAAGCGATTCTCTAACGGGGTCGCCATAGAAGTGTGGACTGTTCAGATGGATCTGGTTTCAACGATTGGTAATGAGTCTCGCATAAGTATTGATGCGATGGTTAAGCTTGTAAATTCTCAGAGGCAGTCGGAGTTTCCGGAGGTCGAAGCCTTGATGGGTGCGGCGTCGAGCGCGCTGAACCGGTGTCATGTGCGCATTTCTGTGGTCGGGCAGGTGAAGGCGGGGAAAAGCACGCTGATCAATGTGCTTTCGGGTATTCGGGATCTGCTGCCCACCGAGGTAAACCCGTGGACGGCGGTAATTACCAATCTGCATTTTGGCCATGCGGACAAGCCCCATAGCGGCGGCGAATTCCAGTTTTTCAGCGCGGATGAATGGCAAAAGGTGCTGGAGGGCGACAAGGAAACCCGCGCCATGGCCGAAGATCTTCTGCCCGGCTTTGATGTTTCGGTTTTGCAGGCCCAGATCGAGGAGATGAAAGCCAAGGCCGAAAAGCGGCTCGGTTCGCTTTATCGCCATTTGCTGGGCAAGCATCACCGCTTCAACAATATCACACCGGAAATTCTCGAGCGCTATGTGAGCGCTGGCCACCCTGATAAAGACGGCGATATGGACGAGACGGTGAATGCCGGCCGTTTTTCGGGCATTACCAAATCGGCCGAGGTTTTTCTGGACGCCGGGCCTTTTGCCATTCCGGTGACGCTATCGGATACGCCGGGCATAAATGATCCGTTTCTGGTGCGCGACGAGATCACCACCAGCAGCTTTCGAGATTCCGGTATTTTTACCGTTGCTTTATCGGTGCATCAGGCGCTGGGCGCGGCGGATATGGCCCTGATCAAAATGCTTTCGCGCCATAAGGGCAAGGCTTTGGTTGTTTTTGTCAACCGGATTGACGAGCTTGAAGCGCCCGAAGCCGATGTGCCGGAGCTGCTGCACAGCTTGCGGCAAAAGCTGGATGCCGATCTTGATGGCGCGCCCTATACCCTGCTCGCGGGGAGCGCCCATTGGGGCTATATTGCCCAGCATGGCAGCGATGACGAGGTTGAAAATGCCATAAATACTGCCGGATTTGCGGCCTATTGCGCCAAAACCGGAGTGGCAGAGAGTATTCCCGCCCGTGAGCGGTTATGGCTGGCTTCCGGCGTGGCGCATCTTGGGCAGGTTTTGTCTGAAAAAATAGCCCAAGGCCCGGTTCGGGCGGCAATTTCCGAGATCACCGCCGAGATTTCCGCCACCGTTGCCATGCATGAAAAGCTGCTTTCCGAGCGGTTGGAGGGTGACGAGGTGATGCTGCTGGATGTTGGCGATATTCCGGCCATTCTGGAAGCGGAAAAAAACCGGCTGATTGCCAGAGTAAACGCTCTGGCCGATCTGGCGGACGAATTTGACAATGACGAGGGCGAGACCCGCAGCAAGCTGCTGGAAAACGGCCAGGTCGTTTCGCAATCGATCATGCACACGATCGAAGCCACGCTTTCCAGTTTTATTGACGGGCAAGCCGCCGATCTGGGCACGGCGTTTTCCTCGGGAGCCGCAGGGAATAAGTGGTCGCTCGATACCGCGGATCTCGGACAGAAGATTGAAAAACAAACGGTGTTGAGCTTTCACAAGGGCCGCGAGGAAATGGACCTGTTGATTGACAGATTCGGAAAAAATACCGACCGGAAAATCGGATCTGTGCTGGGCAATATCGATATTTCAAAGCTGCTGGAAAATCTGCCGCATGACGATATTTTTCCCGGCTTCAAGCCATCTACAACCCTTGTCGATATTGAGCTGGTCAACGAGCGAGGCTGGAAGTTCTGGAAAAAAACCGAGATGACCAAAGAAGAGGCAATTGCCCGGATCCAACAGGTTATCCGGCAAGAAATGCTACCTGCGGTCAATATTTGCAGTAAAGTGGCGGAGGATGCCATTGCAGAGCGGACCTTCGAGGCCCTTTCTAGAATTTCCAATATCAAGCAGGCCGCCCGGCAATTGCTGGTTGAGGAGGTCGGTGTTCTGAAGTCGGAAATCGAGGCGCTGGATCAAGGGGTGAACAAGGATACCATAAGCCGGATCAACGCCAACCGCGCGAAGCGGGCTAAGGCGCGACATAAGCGCATCAAACAGCTGGCCGATTTTAGTGCCGAGCTGGAAAATCTGGTTTTGGCCCGGCCAAACCGGCCAGCATCTGCTGCGAAATCCAGGGTGGGCAGCCAATGATTATGCCCAATCGAAACGAACCTGCCGGGGCAATGGAGGATGCCGGTTATTTTGATATCGTGGTGGCCGGAGAGTTCAACTCCGGCAAATCCTCGATCATTAATCTGCTGCTGCAAAAGGAGGTATTGCCGGCAAAGGTCCAGGTATCGGCTTTGCCGCCGGCCCGCATTATTCCGGCCACGGCCGAGCATTACGATATTCGCGGCGCCAAATCCGGCGAGCCGCTGGGAAAAGACGATTTATTTCACGGCGCAGCGGAGGTATCGATAGGGTCTATCGATATCGCCGTGCCGCTGGAAAAGTTCAACGGGGCGCGCATTTCGGAAGTTTCGGTTGATCAGGGCGGAACCCTTTCGGCTGAAGGGCGCGCCGTGCTTGCCAATGCGGATCTTCTGATCTGGGCTACCATGGGGCAGCGCGCATGGTGCCTTTCGGAAATAACGATTGTGGAAGCGCTGCCGGCAAGGCTGCGCAAAACGGCTATTCTCGCGGTTACCCGCTCGGATTATCTGCACAATACCGAGGACCTTGCCAAGGTGAGGGCGCGGCTTTTGCGAGAAGCCACGCGTTATTTTGGCTCGATTTTGATGCTGGACAGTAGCCGGAAATCGGTATCGGCTGCCAAGGAGCCCGCGCTTTGGCAGCAAAGCGGCGGCGAGGCGCTTTTTGATAATGTGCAGCGCGAGTTCAAAAAATCCCCGCTTTATGGCAGGGCGGCACAGGACGCCCCGGCGCGAGTAGCGGAGCCGGAAACCTATATTTCACACGAAAATCTGGCCAGCGCATGGGCTGAAGAATTGGCAGATTTCACTATCTGGCTTCAGGCGCAGCGCGATCTGCAAGATCTGGAAGCCGCCCAATATCTGTGGGATCGAATGCAGGGGTTTTCCGAAGTGCTGCTACCTATGGGCGCGCAGGGGGGGAATAGCGGGCAGGCTTTGGCGTTTAAGCAGGCGGCGGCCTATCTCGGAAACGTGATTTCAGAAACCGGCCGGAAGGATTGTTCTATGCTGGCGGTCGATCTTGCAGTGCAGCTTTTACGAGAAATGCAGTCAAAAGCATTATTCAGGGATAACGAAGCCTCAACGTTCCGTCTTTCAGCTTTGGCCATACAAGGTGGTTAGAGACATCCGACAGCACCTATCGCCGAAACGAAACCATGCCAACCAAAAGAAACCGAAGAACCAAAATATCCAGAAAGGATACCAAATATGTCACTAGATAAAGCTCTATCGGATGCTATGAAAACTGTCCCTGAATGTGTGGCCGCGGCCTATGTCGATATGTCGTCAGGGATGCTACTGGCGGTAAAAACGCTGGATTCCCATCCTCAGGAAGTGCTGGATATGGTAGCGGCGGCCACCACCGATATGTTTCAGGGACCAACCGTGCTTCAGGTAGAGGAATCATTCAAGAAATCCCGCGGCAATGAGGATAGCGACCATCACTATTTTCAGGAATTTCTGGTATTCAGCGACAATCTGATTCACTGCTTCATGCGCACCAAAACCTATCCGGATCATGTGCTTACCTTTGTTACCCGCAAAAGCGCAAATATCGGCATGGTTCTGGCCAAATCCCGCATGGCGCTGGACGGGGTGACAGACGCGGTCTAGCCGCGCTTGTTGACCGGCCATTCCGGCTGTTGAATTTTGCAAGGGGGGTCCGGCTTCGGATTCCCCTTGTTGTCGGGCCTTCAAGGGAGATACAGGATGGGGCTGAAAGAAATGCTGCTCGGGCGTTTGGGGAAGCAAGCTAAAGTGCAGGAGGCGCCGGGGATTGTGTCGCGGCCGCTCTCGGCGGAAGAAAAAGCGAGGTTTTTGCTGAATCTCGTGGATCAGACGGTGCTGCCCCGGCGGATTGTGCTTTCTGGCGGCACCAGCGTTATCGAGGTTCTGGCTGGCGAAAAACGCCTTTTCGGCCTTGTTTGCAAGGTCAGCGGCGAGGTGATTGCCGATCACAGTGTTTTGAACAATCCGGGGCATGCGCTGGATTGTTCGAAAATCCTGTCTGATCTGTTGCGTATATTTTCGAATTCCAGCTCCTTTTCCATTGCCTATTCCGAGGCAGAATTACCCGATGATCCGGAGCGGGGGCTTGGCCTGTCCGATTTTGAAACGACTTTGGAAAAGCCGCCCAAGCCAAGGCTGGTGCTGCGCGAGCCCACCACCGACATGCCGGAAA
>Ga0256839_1006346_pt1 | contig 10399 bp, 10 predicted proteins | sample 354166metaG_FD_185968 | JGI IMG/M metagenome (GOLD analysis project Ga0256839, IMG submission 185968) | Hydrothermal vent microbial communities from Mid Atlantic Ridge, Atlantic Ocean - 354-166 | ecosystem: Environmental > Aquatic > Marine > Hydrothermal vents | place: Atlantic Ocean: Mid... | reverse complement strand
TGTGCTATGTTGCCAAGCAGGATGTTGGGTGCATTGGTGAAACAGTGCCAGCACACCTCGTTTACCCCGCATGGGTTTGATTTCCGTGTGCGCTTCACCTGAAAAAATCATGCCGCCCAAGCGGTCACCATGGGCAACACCATGCCATGCCAACAATGCCGCAGCTTGGGTTGCCACCACCGATTTCAATGCGCCTTGGGTGGCAAAAAACATGCTGCTTCGGTAGTCCAAACACAGCAGTACAGGGCGCTCCCGCTCTTCCCGATACAGCTTCACATGGGTCACGCCTTTGCGCGCAGTCACCTTCCAATCAATGCTGCCCACATCATCACCGGGTTGATACACCCGCACTTCATCAAACTCCATACCACGCCCTCGCAGCCGAGATACATGCGCACCACTCATGGCAGCTTTGATATGCTTGCGCCGCACGGCAAGGGATGCAGCCTGATACTGCATGGCAATGAGCTCAGCAAGTTGAATATCTGTGGCAGACATGCCTAAACCTTTTCTCTACTTCTAGGGAACAGGAACTTCTGCGATAAGCTGATGAATCACATCATCCGTGGTCAAGCCTGATGCTTCAGCTTCATAGTTGAGCAACAAACGATGGCGCAACACATCCAACGCCATACTTTGAATATCTTCAGGGGCAACAAAATCACGACCATCCAACCACGCATGGGCTCTAGCGCATCGATCCAAGGCAATGGTTGCCCGTGGGCTTGCCCCGTATTGCAAATGTTTGACCACGCCTGTTTGCGTATGATTGGCTCGGGTTGCCATCATCAATTGCACGATATAAGTCTCAAGCTGTGGTGCAACATGGATGTTCAATGCCTCTTGGCGGGCTTGGAATAATGTATCTTGATGGAGCAACACTTCGGGTTTCTTGGGTTTTGTGCTGGCTTCAGTTCGTGAGAGTTGCAAAATCTTTTGCTCCGATGCCGCATCAGGATAATCCATGGTCACATGCAATAAAAATCGGTCAAGCTGGGCTTCAGGCAGGGGATATGTGCCTTCTTGTTCAATCGGGTTTTGCGTTGCCATCACCAAAAACAAATCGGGCAATGGATAACTGGTGCGCCCTACCGTGATTTGTCGCTCTGCCATGGCTTCAAGCAATGCCGCTTGCACCTTGGCAGGCGCACGGTTGATTTCATCAGCCAGCACAAGATTGTGAAACAAAGGACCTTTTTGGAAATGAAAGCTGCCATCTTGCGGGCGATACACTTCCACGCCCGTCAAATCCGATGGCAACAAATCCGGGGTAAACTGCACCCGATGAAAATCACCTTCGATATGTTCCGACAACGCCTGAATCGCCCGTGTTTTGGCAAGCCCCGGTGCACCTTCCACCAACAAATGCCCATCGGCGAGTAAAGCAACCAGCAAACGGTTGGTTAAATGCGCTTGCCCAATAATATGCTCTGCCATACTGCTTTGTAATGCTGAAAAAACCTGCTTGGCGTCCATGTTTACCCCGAAAATATTGTGATAAAACTTATATAAGCCGCCCATGAAGTGTATTCAAGGCAAGATGAACACAAGATGATATTAAGATGTCGTTTGTCTTACTCTCACAGCAAACAAAGCAAGCACCCACATCATCAACCAAACCCAAACATGGGATATACTCGGCACAAGGCAGCTTTGTTGCTGATCTTGTGTGGTGAAATTATTGGCTGGTGAACTTGGTACCGTAGGTGCTGGCGGCGTAAAATCAGCGGTATCAAATGAGCCTGTAATTTTATTTGTATAATAATTGCTATGCTTCTCATACACAGTGAGCGTGTGTGTGCCTGCTCTTGCAGGGCTATTATAATAAACCTGATAAAATGAATATGCCAAAGCATCAGTATAAGCCGCAATATCAGTCATTGCCTGCTCTACTGCGCTAAAATTGCCCACTTCTGTATAATGCTTGCTTAGTTGCTGCATCGTTGCAGGCTGCAAATCAGGGCTTTGCACACCAATCAAGTGCAATGTATTTTCACTTGCATTGATCGCTGCTGTCGCTTGATAAACACTGAAGTAACCTGAAGTATCTCTACCATCAGTAATCACAACCACATGCCCTTCACTCAAACTGGTCAACGATGCTTGAGTTACAGGCTTTGCCATACCTTGAATAATTGCACCATATAGGTTGGTTGAGGTAACCCCTTGACTCGTAATACCATTAATGGCTTGTGCAATGATTGTTGCATTGGATGTAAAGTCTTGCACCAAGCGAACCGTGTCATCAAAGGTATAAATCGCAACTTGCTGATCTTTGGTGCGCAATAACCCTGTATTTGGGTCTATCAGTGCATTTTTAACCGATTGTTTCATCAGTTGTAGGTTTGTCGCACTAATGCTACTGCTTACATCAAACATTAATACTGTTTGCACCACATGCTTTAATTCTGTCACCTTTTTTATCAACACTTTGGATTCTACAGATAAAGGCAACCCATCTTCTTCAACCATAAAATCTTGTTGCGTCATGGTTGTCACAGGCTTGTCATTCGTCGTGTTGGACTCAACAGCACGCAATAAAATATCCACCCGATCTGGTGGCGATGCAATGATATTTAACGCATGCAACCGCACACCATTGTAAGTCACTGCAACAGACCTAGCCCCCAAACCACCAGTTGCATGATCACTTACAAAAACAGGCACTTGGTATGATGCCTGATTGTAAAAGTTATTTTGCACAACTGTAACAAATGAACCATCAACAATCGCTGTAGGTAATTGGTAGTGAATGTTTTGCACAGTAGCCCCACTACTATTGGTTAATTTTAATGATTGGAAATATTGCTGCGCGCCATAAGTATCCACCACAGGAAACGAAATACTTGCAGGAATATCAATCACATTACCAACCATACGGATATATGAGCGTTGTGTATCAATTCTTTCACGAATATATACATTGGCATAAGCATCAACAGCCAACCATGAAGGTTGAACAATACCAGCTTGAAGTGCGCTTCCACCATCACCTGAGTGCGTAACAGCAAAAACAGTCTTCCCAGCAAACCTACTTATTGTACCTGTAGATAAATCAAGCTTCTGAACCACATGACTTGCAGCATCGGAAACATACAGCATATCCGCACTATCAATGGCAATACCATTTGCACTTTGAATTGTCGGAGAAGTGATGACTGTGGACAATACACCAGCACTCCATTTCTTCACTGAGGCTGTGCCAAACTCTGTAAAAAACAAATTACCTTGACGATCAAATGCCAAATCTAACGGATTGGATAAACCACTCAAGACAACGGTGACATTACCTGCCGCATCTATCTTATGAATCTGACCACCCAAATAGTTTGCAACATACAAGTTTCCAGCATTATCCAATGCCATTCCCCTAGGCGAGTTAACCGTTGCGAAAAAACTTACTAAGCCTGTATTCAAATCAATTTTTTGCACCCTATTCGCCACATAGTCAGAAACATAAAGAACCCCTGCTGGAGAAAACACAAGCCCAGTCAAAGAAGTTGCGCCCGCTATGGTCGCAACACTTGAAAGAATGCCTGTCTGTCTATCAATTTTCTTAATTTGCTTGCTATTCCCTTCTACAAAATAAACATTGCCAACCGTATCTACAGCTATACCCCCTTGTGAGCCAATAGCTGTCTGATTTGCCAACACATTGGTTGTCAATGTTGCAGGGTTAGGCAAACCTGCAAGTGTAATAATATCACCTTGAGCAGCATAAGCTTGCCCCGCCCAAAGCATCAATAATACAAATAAATAACGCATATTCCCCTCACTCTTTCCTGATTTTTATCCTTGTATAATTTGAATAACTTGCGCAAAGTCAACTTGGCTTTGCTCACCTGTAGATAAGTTTTTCAGCATCAACTTACCTGCTTTCATCTCATCTTCGCCAATGGTGACCACAAACTTTGCCCGTTCTCGGTCTGCCATTTTGAACTGCTTCTTGGCACTCCCACCACCGCAATGAATCACACTTAAACCTGCTTCACGAAGCTTGGCAGCTTGTTGCAAGGCATAAGCCATCACAGCATCACCCAAGGCAACAACCGCAATGTCAGGCTTCGTTTGCGGGGCTTCTGGCAACAACATTTCTAAGCGTTCCATGCCTGCGGCAAATCCAATCGCAGGTGTGGCAGGGCCGCCCAAGGATTCAACTAAGCCATCATATCGCCCACCTGCAAGCACCGTGCCTTGCGCACCCAGTTGGTCGGTGATGAACTCAAAAGCCGTGCGATTGTAATAATCCAAGCCACGAACAATGCGGGGGTTGATGGTGTAGCTCACATCCAAAGCATCCAAGCCCGATTTCAAGACTGAAAAGTGGGTGTCGCAAGCCTCGCATAAATGGTTGACCATTTCAGGCGCGTCAGCAAGTGCTGCTTGGCATGATTTCACCTTACAATCCAATACCCGCATCGGGTTGCTATCCATGCGCTCATGGCATGTTTCACATAACGCATCTTTTTTGCTTTTTAGGAAGCTAAGCAGTGCTTCACGATATGCAGGGCGACATGCGGTGCAACCCAAAGAATTGATTTCTAAGCGGGTTTCTTGAATGCCCAATGTATCCAAGAATCGCTGCGCCATCGCCAACACTTCCGCATCTTCCACTGGCCCAGATACGCCAAAAAACTCAGCACCGATTTGTTGAAACTGGCGCAACCTTCCTTTTTGCGGGCGTTCTCTGCGAAACATGGGCCCCATATAAAACCAGCGTTGCGCCCCTGCCCTTGTTAAACCGGCTTGCAAATAAGCCCGCACTGCACCTGCCGTGCCTTCTGGACGCAAGCAAATATGGTCTCCGCCTTGATCAGTAAAAGCATACATTTCTTTGGATACAATATCGGTTTTTTCACCCACCGAGCGTACAAACAATGCTGTTGGCTCTAAAATCGGCAATCGCACCTCAGAAAAGGCATAGGATGCAAACACATCTCGAGCTACATCTTCAATATACCGCCAAGCGCGCACTTGCGCGGGGAGCCCATCATGAATGCCACGAATACTTTGTAATTTTTGCTTTGCCATAAATAAAATCCTATGCTTGCTTGGTGTGAAAGGTTGTTGGCAGCGAACTATATACAAATCAGCCATAATAACCAAAGGGAGACAAGCTTGTGAACATTGATGCTTTAATTGTGTTGATTGCCGTGTTCAACCATGATGATGAAGTACTGCTACTCAAACGAAAACCCGATGTGCATTGCCCTGATGTGTGGTCATTTCCTGGGGGCAAGGTGAAAGATGATGAAATGCCACTACCTGCGGCAGTGCGCGAACTTCAAGAAGAAACAGGCATCAAAGGCAAGCTTTGGCGACATATCGGCAAACATCAACATGCCTATGATGACCGTCACTTAGCATTTATCTTTTTTTTCTGCCGCTATGATGGCAAACAAAATATTCAAGCTGAAAGTACATTTCAGTGGTGCGCCTTGGATGAACTGAGCGCAAAAAAAATGCCTGAAGCGAATCAGGCACTTGTTCACATGCTCATCCATTGCCACGATGAAGGGCTTATCCCAACGCTTTAATACTCAACTTCACCCGTATCCACACGCTTAAACCCAGCTTTGCGGAATAATGGCTCACATTGCAATGTATCACCTTGAAGGAGTACAATGCTTTTGGTTTCAGGATGCTTATACACAATAGGTTTGCCGCCACTAGCACATGCCGACAATATGGACGCAACACCGAACATCAGTATCATGCGGGATAATTTCATAGCTCACTCCTTTGTATCCAACTTCCAGCCAAGCTTAAGCCAATGTGTTATCCCTATCAAGGCAAACTTTACCCACTGCTAACAATGCGTCTTCGCCCTTGCGCTTTGGCTTGGTAAAGCCTTGAGTCGGCAAGTTTTAATATCTCACCAAGCATTTTCTCCACTGGCAGTTCTGGATCAATTTCATCAAACGCGCTAATACCAGCAGAAAAACTTACCTGCACCGACATACTTAAGCCCAAGGCAATCTTCTGACTCACAATCACTTGCAAACATTTTTCCGCAGTAACTTTAGCCTCTTGTTTATTGGTGTGTGGCAAAAGCACCAAAAACTCTTCACCACCCCACCGCGCCAAAGTATCCGCACCACGCAAATGGTTAGCAATGCGTTGCGTCACTACCTTCAACACTTCATCACCCGCTGCGTGACCGTAGTGGTCATTGATAAACTTGAAGTGATCCAAATCCAACATTACCAGCGAACAAACCACACCGTATCGCTTACATCTATCCAGCTCTTTCTCAATTTTCGCAAGCATATAACGGCGGTTTACCAGGTTGGTTAACACATCATGGGAAGCCTGAAACTCAAGGTCTTTCTTGGCTTTTTTTAAGTCCGTTACCATGCGCCACATCAATCTTGCTTCCAAACCACCAATCACACCACCAACCCCGAGAAGGTTGGCTGCCACTTCCTCAACCATTTCATTACCTGTCAAATTAAACGCGACACAAGGTGCGCAGGCAACAATGCCTTGCTCGACATCCTCAAAAGTTGCAATCCCCTTGGCTTTGGCCAGCTTCATCCCTGGCGACTGAGCATCTGTGTCAACCAAGCACACAATCTCCACAAGCTGCTCTTCCAAAAGCGTCTCAAGCATGGCGGTTCCATCTCTTCCTCCGCCAAGGATTAACACACGGCTCGGATCATCACGCATCCGTTTTAAGGCTTCATCATCTTGTGAGCTTTTCATCATGCAGCACTACAAGCATATTTGATACCAAAGTTGGTTGATTGGCGTTATGCTTCGCCCATGAATTTAGACAACAAGAAAAAACGCACGCTAAAATCACAAGCCCATCACCTCAAGGTGATGATTCAGGTTGGGCAGCATGGTGTTTCTGAAAGCCTTGTTACGGAAGCGAACAACACCTTAAACACGCATGAATTGATTAAAGTACAAGTTCAAAGCGATGATAGGGATGAGCGCAAAGCCATCGCCAATATGTTGGCAGCAAAAACACACGCACACATCATACAGCATATTGGCAAAACCGTTGTGCTATATCGAGAGAACAAGGATAAACCATGAGTAGTCACCAGATTGAGCAAATATTAAAGCAAACCTTTGCCCCCACCCACCTTGAAGTGATCGATGAATCTCATCTTCATGCTGGTCATGAAGGCGCAAAATCCGGCGGCGGGCATTATGTGGTGCATATTGTTGCCCCTGCTTTTTCTGGAAAATCACGCATGCAAAAACACCGTTTGGTCCATGCTGCGACCAAGCATTTATTTCCAAGCGTGATTCACGCTTTAAGTATTCACGCCAAAGCACCCGAAGACACATGAGCACTGCCAAGCTACTTATTTCTGATTCCGAACATCACGCGGATATGTTGTATATATCGGGTATGTTTGTACCTGATGCCTTTATTGTCATTGGTTTAGAAGGTGGCAGCGAGACAACATGGCATGGATTATTATCACCCTTGGAAGTCGATAGAGCCAAAGCCCAATCCAAGCTGGATGAAGTCCATCTGGATACGATTTGGCACAACAAAGCCAAAGATAAAGGTTGGCAGCGCAGCTTGAGTACGGCTGCGGCTGCTTTCATGCAAGAACATCAAGTGGAGCACATCACCGTGCCTGCAGACTTCCCTTATTTGTATGCCCAAGAACTGACCGCATTAGGATTTGAAGTCACACCCAGCCCCGCAAGCTTGTTTCCAGAGCGGGTGGTTAAGTCCGAAGCTGAAATCACACAACTCACTTTGGCTGAAAAGCTGACCGCTCAAAGTATGCTTCAAGCCGAGCAATTTATCGCAAGCTGTGGCATCAACAATGATGGCTTGGTGATGTTTCCGAAAGACCATGAACAAGCAGGTGAAGTGGTCACATCCGAAGCCATTCGCGCCGTGATTGAAACCTTTCTGATTGGGCAAGGCGCTGTGCCATCGCATACCATTGTGGCATGTGGCAGCCAGTCTGCCGACCCACATAATATGGGTTCAGGCGTAATTGCCGCGCATCAGCCGATTATCATTGATATTTTTCCGCGCCTTGTCGCATCAGGTTATTGGGGTGATATGACGCGTACTTATGTCAAAGGCAAAGCGTCAAGCAAACTCAAACACATGTATCAAACCGTGCGTGAAGGGCAAGATATGGGGTTGGATATGGTGCAAGCTGGCGTGGATACAGCCAATATTCATAACAGCATCACGGCTCACTTTGATAAGCAAGGCTTTAAGACAGGTGTGGTCAATGGTAAACAAGGTGGCTTCTTTCATAGCACAGGTCATGGTGTCGGGCTTGATATTCATGAAAACCCGCGCATCTCTAGTAATGGTGCAATCTTGGAAAAGCGTATGGTGATTACCATTGAACCAGGTTTATATTATGCAGATATTGGCGGCGTGCGTTTGGAAGATTTGGTTGTGGTTCGTGAACATGGCTGCGATAATCTTACCAATTTCCACTGCGATTTGGAATTAAGTTAGAACTCGGGTAGAGCTTACTCAAAAGTTTGGCGGATAGCTTGATGCTTATTTTAACCGCCAAGGACTTTATTCTCAGCTTTCAAGCGTACAACCGTACAAGTTCCGCGTGTTCAGGTATCATATGACCTTTACTTGGAAAAGCATGTTCCCCGTTCTTTTCGCGTTCAATCTTCCAGCGACTCAGCATATTGTAGTTAAACCAAGATTGCGGAAGGCTTCGGCTATCGAATAGCCTTGCTCAAATTATTTCACAGGCCAAGAAAACTGGCTGAATTTCCAGCCATCACAAAGGTGGAAGCCAAAGTGGCTGAACAACCCATGGTCATGAAAATGCCATGACATAAAACAAATTCAAAGCGGACAACCCTTGTGCTCTAAAATAGGACAGGTCTATTTGTTGCTAACATACGCATGTATCAACAGGATTGTGATTTTCGTCATAGTGCGGCATTATGCAACGCTCAAACTTGACGCAAAATCAACAACACTTTAGCAACCGTGGGCTAAAAATACATTGCGATACAATGGAGTATGAACAAAGTGAGCCATTTTTCAATTATGCTGGTTCCCGACCATGGGCAAACAAAAACATACCGCTTAAGCCAGAGAAAACTCCATGCTCTATACGCAATTATAATACTCTTCATGTTATCAAGCATTGCTGGCGCATACAGTCTATACACCAGTTATGACATGCGTAAAGCTCTCACCACAGCCACTGAAACCTTGCAAAAAGAGCGTCAGCTTTTTGCCCAACAAAAGCTAGCCCTTGAAGCAAAATTTCAAGCTGAAAAAGAGAAAATGAGTGTTTACGCACGCTCTGTAGGCGAAATGCAGGCAAGGCTTGCTCGGCTCGACTCCCTAGGCAAACGCCTTATTCAATCTTCATCTATTAGCCCAGCAGAGTTTAATTTTGATGTCAAACCTGCCTTTGGTGGTCCTCGCATTCCCGTAGCAAACCAAGTTGTCGATATTGACCTTTTTGATCAACTGGATCAAATCGAAGCAAAAATTATAGCCTTGGATACCAAGCTTGCTGCCGTTAACTATTTACTCCAAGATGATATTGAAGAAACCAATGCTCGACCCCACGCATGGCCTTCAGAAGGCGGCTGGTTAAGCTCAAGCTTTGGAGTCCGCACTGACCCTTTCACTGCCAAAAGAGCTATGCATAAAGGGGTTGACATTGCAAACCGCTTTGGAGCGCCTGTCTTGGCAGCCAGCCGTGGTGTCGTCGTATATGCAGGTAAAATGGCTGATTATGGTTATTTGGTTGAAATTGAACATGGCTACGGTTATCGCACCCGCTATGGTCATATGTCTGCTGTGCATGTAGCTGTTGGGGATATTGTCGATGCCAACCAAATGGTCGGGCGTGTTGGTTCATCAGGGCGCTCAACAGGTCCTCACCTTCATTATGAAGTTCGCCGCAATGGGAAAGCTTTAAACCCCGCCAAGTTTTTACCTAAGGGCTGAATGATTAATGCCTTCTTAACAAATCTTGTGTAACTCTAAAAACTGAAATCAGTTCTTCTTCAAAAAGTATCACCTTGAGCCTAGTGCATCCACTCAAAGACTTTCCTCTTTGCCGCGCTTCAATCGAAATACCTCATAGAAAGCAAGGCTAAGGGCTCACTTACTATAGATTAAACTCAAAACAACGCAAGCTGTTGATATACCAAGATAATATCTCGTTTCTGCTGTATTGGATGCAAGGTTTTCGGAGTATTGGATACAAAATGTGTGCATGTCGTTTGAGTTTGACTCAACAACATAAGGGCAAGTTTTTGTTTAAGGCGTGATTTGTTCATTTTTGGACAGCCAAAAACGAACCGACAAAGCCCCAAAAGATTTTGTAGTATCTTTTGGGTGTGCGTCATCCTTGTCACTGAAAAAGGAACAAAAAGAGGTTTCGTTTTTATCCTTTTTCAACGGTAAGACTAC
>Ga0256839_1006345_pt1 | contig 10401 bp, 8 predicted proteins | sample 354166metaG_FD_185968 | JGI IMG/M metagenome (GOLD analysis project Ga0256839, IMG submission 185968) | Hydrothermal vent microbial communities from Mid Atlantic Ridge, Atlantic Ocean - 354-166 | ecosystem: Environmental > Aquatic > Marine > Hydrothermal vents | place: Atlantic Ocean: Mid... | reverse complement strand
GTACTCAGGTCATAAACTTTCTCAAACCCGGTCACTGCCTTAATGATACTCGATCCGATGGCAGACCGGTACCCTCCGGCACAATGCACCACGATGGGCTTGTCCAAAGACAACTCAGATGCCCTTTCCCGAAGTTCATGCAAAGGAATATTGAGAGCATTTGAAATGAATGAGCCCGTTTCCTCAATCTCGCTTTCGCTGCGAATATCCACGACCGCATATCGATCCCGGTTTTCTCTGAAATCATCCAAATCCAGCAACTCATCCTTTTCGGTAAGCAAGCCGGCCTCCGGAACCAGTTCTCCTTCAATCAGCAATTCATATCCGATTTTGGCCAGGCGTCTGTTGGCATACTCCAACTCACGTTCGTTTCCGGCCAATACGTAGAATTTTTCTTCCGGCCCAATGATGCTCCCTACCCAGGTTTCAAATTTTTCGTTTTCTACATTCTGGATATTGTACGAACCCGGCACATGACCCGCTTTGAAATCTTCCTCCTGACGAGCGTCAATAACGGGCAAGCCTTCTTTCAGCGAAGCATCTCCGGGAAGTCGTTTTATAGATGCGATGCTCTCTTCATAAGCCGGAGCTCCTTTCCCGTTCAGATCGACATCGTAAGGAAAGTACTTGGGAATGAAGGGCTGCCCGTCAAGCAGAAGTTCCACGAATTTTTCTTCGTCATCCACCTGCATGGCCCAGTTATATTGTTTTTCTTTACCTATGGTACTCTTCGTATCATCGCTCATATTCTTTCCGCAAAGCGAACCGGCACCGTGAGCGGGATACACTTCCACTTCGTCAGGCAGTTTCTTGAATACGTTTTGCAGGGTTTGGTACATCATCCGCGCCAGTTTGTCGCGCTGCTCATGCATATTTCCGGCCTGCTCGCGCAAGTCCGGACGTCCGACATCTCCGATAAAGAGGGAATCGCCCGTAAATACGGCCTTGGCCTTTCCGTTGCGGTCGAGGGCAAGGTAAGAGTTGTGATCGGGTGAATGCCCGGGTGTAAATAAGGTTCGAATGGTAGCCCGTCCGATTTTTACTTCGTCACCGTCATCAAGTGCCTCGTAAGGATAGGCCACGCCTACGCGGGGATTGATATAGACTTTGGCGCCATGCTTTTCTATAAATTCCATGTGACTGCTGACAAAGTCGGCATGGGGGTGGGTTTCAAATACCGCCACAATGCGTGCGGCCCGGTCGCGGGCAAATTCCAGATAGGGGTTGGGATTTCTGCCCGGGTCTACCAGTGCCACCTCACCGTTGCTGAAAATCGCATAGGAAGCATGCGCAAGATGGCTGTCATAAAATTGTTGTATCTCCATAGTTCAAAAGTTTTAGTGCACGAAATTATGAACATATCTTCATATAAAGAATGATAGTACTCAAAAGTTCCCTGTTAAATTATTAAAAAAATATCCTTTACAAGGTGATATCCTCGCTGTAGAGCAGCTCAAGAAGCGTGTGTCCGGTGGCGTTCAGGGTCGATCTGTCGATTTGTGTCAGGTCATCCGATGTAGTGTGCCAATAGGGGAAAAACGAATTTTTCAGCACATCATAATGTATGATATCAATCATCGGAATGTGAGCAATGGTATTGACGAAATAATGATCATCGGTGATGCCGCCTGCTGTTTTTTCCATAATAAAGTAATTGTCGAAACCCAGTTTGGCAGCCCGGTTCCACACTTTTTCGACCACTTGGGGTGCATACTCCAGCGAATACAATTCTCTCGGGAAGGTAGCTCCGGCTGCTCCTACCATATCCAGCAGGATGCCATAGCGGAAGAGGCCCGGGCTTCTGTGTGGATTACGTGACCAGTATTGGGCACCGAGCCCCCAGCTTTCTGCCGAGTTGGGCCCGTACGCGATACCCATGTTGTCCGGTGTTCCCTGATCCTCGGCATCTACCAACACCACATCGATGCCGATATGCTGCAGCGGCTGACTTTGCATTGCCCGCACCATTTCCATCAAAACGGCCACACCGCTGGCTCCGTCATTGGCCCCGGGCACGGGTTTTTTTCTCTTCTGCGGGTCGGGGTCGTGATCGGCAAAGCGCCTGCTGTCCCAGTGGGCCATCAGCAATATTCGCTTGCGGGCACCCGGGTTGAGCGAGGCAATGATGTTGTGCAGTTCAATTACTTTGTCATTGTACATCCGGCCCCTGCCCTTTTGAACTTTCACTTTCGCCCCGTAAGACCTCAGTCGTGCCTCAATCCAGCGGGCCGTTTGTGCATGCGCTTCCGTACCCGGTATTCTATAGCCGAAAGACAATTGCTTCCCGACAAAGTAAAAAGCGCTGTCGGCATTGAAGACGGGAACGCTTACGGGCCGCTCTTCGACCTTCGTTTTCTTCACCGTCTTTTTTGGCGGGGCTTCCTTCTCTGTTTGCCGGCAAGCCGGAATCAAAATAACCGCACTTAGAAACAGTGCGCATAGCATTGCGATCTTTACTCTATGCATAAGTCCAGGTGGTCTTGCCGTCTTTTTCATCCTTTAATATCACACCCAACGCCTTCAGCTCATCTCTGATTTTATCGGATGTGGCAAAATCCCGTTTTTCTCTTGCTTCTTTCCGTAGCCGGATAAGCATCTCCACCAGGCCGGGCAACGCCCCCTGTGAATCTCCGGATTCCCCTTCATCAATCAGGCCGAGCACCTCATCCGTAAAAACTTGAAAAGTATTGCTTACGGTTTTTAAGGTCTCTGTCTTCAACCCCCGGGGATCAATCTGCCCGTGTCCCAGGCCGTTTATAATATTTGAAAGCTCGAACAGGGAAGCCAGCACCTGAGCCGAGTTGAAATCGTCATTCATGGAGCGGTAGCAGGCATCACAGAGTTCAAGGGCTTTCCGGTTCAGGTTTTCATCGGGGGCCGCCCCGGTTGTCTTCGGTATTTCGAGGCCGGCAAGCAGCCGTTTTGCACTCATCAGGCGCTTGTAGCCTTTTTCGGCCGAGTGCAAGGCCTCATTGCTGAAGTCGAGCGTGCTGCGATAGTGAGACTGAAGTATAAAAAAGCGCACCGTCATCGGGCTGTAGGCCTTGTCGAGCAGTTCATTCTCTCCACTGAAAAGCTCATGCAGGTAAATGCTGTTGCCCAATGATTTGCCCATCTTTTGTCCGTTGACGGTCACCATATTATTGTGCAACCAATATTTTGCAAAGGCCTTGTCGGTCAGCGCCTCTCCCTGGGCGATTTCACACTCGTGGTGCGGGAACATGTTTTCATTCCCCCCGCCATGAATGTCAAAGGTTTCTCCGAGGTATTTCTGGCTCATCACCGTACATTCGATATGCCAGCCGGGGTAGCCTTCGCCCCAGGGCGATTTCCATCTCATGAGATGGGTCGGGTCGGCTTTTTTCCAAAGGGCAAAGTCAAAGGAATTTCTTTTCTCGGCCTGCCCCTCGAGTTGGCGGCTGGCGGCCCCTTCCATCAGGTCTTCTATCTTTCTTCCCGATAATTTGCCGTAGTCATGATAGCGCTCGTTGTATTTTCTCACGTCAAAATAAACGGAACCGTTTACCTCATAGGCAATGCCCTTTTCAATCAGCCGTTCAATCGATTCGATTTGCTCCGGAATGTGGCAGGAAGGCCTGGGCGAAATATTGGGCCGCAAGACATTGAGCCGGTCCATATCTCTGAAATAATTTCGCATGTAATGCTCCACCACCTCCATGGGTTCCATGCGTTGCAGCTTCGACTGTTTTGCTATCTTGTCTTCCCCGCTGTCGGCATCGTCCGTAAGGTGCCCCACATCCGTAATATTCTGTACATAGCGCACGCGGTAGCCCAGGTGCATGAGCCAGCGATAGACCAGATCAAAAGACACATAGGACTTGGCATGCCCGAGGTGTGGGTCGCCATAGACGGTGGGGCCACAGACGTACATCCCCACGTGGTCTTTGTTCAGAGCTTCGAATTTCTCTTTTTTCCTTGTCAGTGTGTTAAAAAGAAAGAGTTCGTTTTGCATAGCGCAAAGATAGAAGTTTCCATTGTTTGGAAGCAGCTATTCCCTCCCCGTTTTGATGCTGCAGATCAGAGGATAATGATCGGACACTGCACGAGGAATGCGCTTAAATCCATGGATACGAAACCCGGGGTCGGTAAATATATAGTCGATGCGCAAGCCCGGGATTCTGCCGGCAAAGGTGCTGCCGATGCCGAAAGATTTTTCGAGAAAAGCATCCCGCAGCTCGCCCGAGAGCTGCGCATAGGTGTAAGAAGCAGGCGTATCGTTGAAGTCGCCACACACCAGCACTTTGTACGGACTGCTGAGGATGGCGGCCTTCAACACTTCCGCCTGGCCGGCACGCTGCACAAAACCTTTTCGGAGCTTCGAAAGCACATACTTTGAGCGCTGCCAGTCGGTGCGCTGCTTATAAATCATCTCCTCCACGGCCGTTTCGCCCTCGGTGCCCAGCTGAATGGATTGCAAATGCACATTAAAAACCCGGATCGTATCGCCCGGGATAAGTATATCGGCAAAGATGCAGGCATTGTTCGGAGATTCGGGAAATTCAATAATGCCCCTTGAGAGAATGGGATAGTTGCTGAAGATCACCTGACCGAAGTGTTTCTCGACATTGATTGAAAAAGTACGGTGCATGGCATGGTAAGGGAGTTTCAGACGTCTCTTGAGTGTCTGCAAATTCTCAAACTTCCCGCTCAGCTCGGTATAATACTCCTGCAGACACAGGATATCGGGCATCTCCCCCTCAAGCATTTGCAGTATTTTCTCTCTGTTTTCAACGTTGAACTTCCAGTTGTAAAGGTCAAAATTCCGCACGTTGTAGGTCATCACCTTTATGCCGGTATCCAGGTCTTGCTTTTCAAAGGGATGGAAAGCAAAGGAATGCATCGATGCAGGCCAGGCTGCGACCAAACCCAGGATCGAAAGCCATATCTGCCGCTTTTGAAAGATCAACCAGAAAAGGACAAAAAAGACATTGGCTATCAGCCAGACAGGAAAGGTAAGTCCGAAAAAGCCGGGCAGCCACCAGCGCTGCGGGCTGATGTAGCCTGCCATCGCGGCCAGCACGAGCGCGAGGAATAGCAATCCGTTAAGCAGGAAGATGATTCGCCTGATGAAAACGAGCATAAATCAAAAGTAGCAATAAGGATCAGCTTTTTCTTTGCACCGGAGCTCCCCGGCAGAAGAAGACAAAACTTATCTTCGCAATAATTTTAAGGATATCAGGTTTATTCCACAGTGAAAAAAAAGATGCCCCGTCTCATTGCTCCGGCCACATGCCTTTCTCTCCTGTTCCTGCTTCTGCTGAGCAACGGGTGCCGGAGATTTACCTATTATGACGGCCCTGATGCCCGTCTCGATTTTTCGACAGACACCCTTTCTTTTGACACGGTTTTTACAAGTCGCGGCTCCTCCACCCGGCTCTTCAAAATTTTCAACCCCTACAAGCAATCGATTCGAATCGAGAACGTCACCCTTGCCGGAGGCGAAAATTCTCCTTTTCGCATCAACATTGACGGCTTGCCGGGCACTGTTTTCAACGAACTGGAGATTGCTCCGCAAGACAGCATGTATGTATTTGCAGAAGTGACCATCGACCCGGACAACCGCGACAACCCGTTTATCATTATGGACTCCGTCCGCTTCATCACCGGGGGCAACGTTCAATATGTAAAACTGATGGCCTACGGGCAGAATGCCTATTTCCACAATCGCGAAATCCTCTGCGATGAAATCTGGAAAAACGACAAGCCTCATGTGATCGTGGGTTATGCTGCCGTTGACTCCAACTGCACCCTGCAAATCCTTGAAGGAACCCGCATTTATGCGGGAAAAGGGAGCTTTTTGCTTGTGGCCGGCACCCTGGAAATACTGGGAAGCAGCGACAGCTTTGTGAGTTTCCAGGGCGATCGACTGGAACACTTCTTTGACGACCTTCCGGGGCAGTGGCAGGGTTTGATATTTGTGCGCAGCAGCCACGACAACGTGCTGATATATGCCGACATCAATGAAGCCGTCAGTGGCATCATCAGCGGATCGACCCTTGCCTCTGTCAACGACCCCGCCTCTTTTGATGCCGAGTTCAATGGCAACAACATTCCCGATCTGAGCCTCGAAAGCATCGTGATCCGGAATACCCAGGAACATGGCCTCTACAGCTTTTATTCGGACATTGATGCCGTCAATTGTCTTGTCTATGCCAATGGCAAAAACTCGCTGGCATTGCTTTTTGGCGGCAAGCACGAGCTCCGCAACTGCACGGTGGCCAACTATGGCGCGCTGGGCCTTGACCACAAAGAACCCGCCCTGCGCATGACCAATTTTGCGAGCCTCGGAACCAATGTCTTCACCCGGCCTTTCACTGCCGAGGTGTACAACTCCATCGTCTATGGAAATATTCCGGTTGACACTTCGCGAAATGCGGGAGAGCTATCGATCGACAGCATCAATGGCGGACAGGCTTTTGATTACTTTTTCGATCATTTTCTCGTGCGCAGCAATATGGACTTCAGCGATGCGGCCCACTTCAACAGCATTACAAGCAATGCCAATCCGGAGTTTGAGGACCCGGGAGACGGGGTGTATGAATTGAAAGAGACTTCCCCTGCCATCGACAAAGGAGATCCCGCCCTGGCTCCGCCTTTCGATTTGCTGGGCCGGCCCCGCAGCGGATTGCCCGACCTGGGGGCACTGGAGCGGCAACCCTGATCTTTCCCGGGCATCTAAACTTCGAATAGCGTATTTTTAGAGCCGGACAATCAAAACACCGCTTTATGGAATCAGGCAAATTACCCAGAATCATCATTATCGCAATTATCGGAGCAGCCGTAATAATCCTTCTGCTCAGCTCTTCCATCTTCTACACCGTAGGAAATGGCGAACGCGGTGTCATCTTCAAACGTTTCGGAGGCGGCCTGGACAAAGACAATGTCATTGAGGAAGGCTTTCACGCCAAAGCCCCCTGGGATATCATATATATCTACGATATAAAAAAACAGGAAGTCGAAGAAACGATGGAAGTACTCTCCTCCAACGGACTGGAGATCAAGGTGGATGTGTCCATACGTTACAAACCGGTGATCGACAGCATCGGATATCTGCACAATACGATCGGCACCTCTTACCTCGATCGCATTATCATTCCCGAGATGCGAAGTGCCACCCGCAAGGTCATCGGCAAATACACCCCCGAGGAGCTTTACTCTTCCAAGCGAAATGCCATTCAAAATGAAATTCTGGAAAACACCCAGCGGGTATTGCATAAGAACTACATTGACCTGGATGCCCTCCTGATCCGCTCGGTCACCCTGCCCCAGAGCATCAAAAATGCCATTGAAACCAAGCTGAAACAGGAACAAATAGCACAGGAATATGAATTCCGGATTATTCGTGAGAAAAAAGAAGCCGAGCGAAAACGAATCGAAGCGCAGGGCATTCAGGATTTCCAGAAAATCGTCTCGGAAGGCATCGACAAAAACCTCCTGAAATGGAAAGGCATCGAAGCCACCATGGAGCTGGGCAAGAGCCCGAACACCAAAATTATTATTATCGGACAGGGAGAAGAAGGACTGCCGATCATCCTGGGCGGAGACAATTAAGCTCCATCATCAGGCATAGAGCTGGGCCAGGTAATCGACCATGTCTTTGGCCGTCACGAGGCCGATAAGGGCCCCTTCTTCGACCACCGGCAAGGCCTCAAATTTATTGTCGACCAAAAGCTGGGCCGCCTTCCCTATCGGAGTGTCGGGCGTGATGGTAACGGGATTTTTGGTCATTATGTCCTCCATCCTGAATTGCTCTTCTATTTCCTTCTTGCTGATGCTTTCCTTTTCATCCAGCTGGGTGGCATACATTTTCATGATATCAAATTCGCTGACAATTCCCACAAGGGTATCGTTGTGAACGATGGGCAGATGTTCCACCCCGAAATTCAGAAACAATTCCTGTGCTCTTGACAGTCTGGTATCCAAGTCGGCCACCACCAGGTTTTTGGTCATGATATCAAATACGGGGATTTTTTTGGAAAGAGGCATACGCGGCTTTTTTTAAAAGGTTAATGACTCAAAATTAATAGAAAAAGGAATTGTATTTCCAATTAATATCAAAATTCGAGACCTAAGGAAAAAGCCATGCGATGAAGCCGGTAATAGCGGTTCTCAATGCTGCCCCAGGGCCTGTAGTCATACAGTTCCTCTAACCTCTGGTGCATATATCCCAGCTCGAAAACCCAGCGCCTGTCGCGCTCGGTATAAAACTTGAGTCCGAGACCCGCCTCCAGATTAAGTCCTCCTTTTTCGGAAAAACGCTCATCCGCACGTGCATTGCCCGAGAAATAATATCCCGCAGAGGCATAGTAATACGGAGCGGTAGATCGCTTCAATATCTCCCCCTCAAAACGGGCTTTTAGCCCGTAGAGCGGAGAGTTGTTTGAAGACGGGAAAAGAACTCCGCTTACGAGGGCCGGCTGAACGAATCGCTTGATCTTGTATCCATACTGCAAAGACAAGCCGCTGAGGGTTGAGTTGGCCAGATTACCATACCTGCCCGTGCCCGGATACAAGTCGAATTTGATCTTCACAAAAGCACCCGACTGATCGATGCGTACCGGAGGGCGATCGGCTCCGAGTACCTTTCTTTTGCTGCCCACAGAGATGAGTACAATGTCTTTGCGGGGGAGCATCAGTATGCTTCCTCCGCTTATCTCCAAAAAATAAGCCGTGTCATTCACTTCCACCAGCGTTCCGACCCAGCGGGTGCCGTTCTTCATTTCGATCTTGCTGAAAGATTCACGCTGACCCATGAGGGCGAATGTGGCTAAAAAAAGGGAAATAAGAAGGGTAATTTTTCTCATAAAAGCAACGGGTTATGCCGATTTGGCGTAATTGAAGAAAACAAAGCCCATAAACACTCCTGTAAAAACACGCTATGATGAAAACATTCAAAATCTTTTCCGCACTGCTTCTCATGGGGGTACTTTTGAGTTCCTGTGTACAAAATCAATGCACTTCGGTACGCACTTATGTGAAGTACACACCCATCTATAAAGGATACGAAGAAGTGAAAAGCTCCGTTGCTTCGGAAGAACCCCGCGAAATAATTAATCCGGGCAAGATCTATTTTAAAGACGACTACATACTGGTCAACGAGATCAACGAAGGCATCCACGTCATTGATGTATCGAATCCGGGCACCCCGGTCAATGTTTCTTTCATCAACATTCCCGGCAACCTCGACCTCTCGGTGATGGGCCATGTGCTCTATGCCGATTGTTTTGTGGATTTGATTTCGATAGACATTTCGGACCCGAAGCACATAGAGGTGCTCGATTGGGATGAAGATGTTTTTCCCAACCGCGTTTGGTTCAACGGCATCCGGGGCAACCCCGACAGCGGAATATTGATCGGATGGAAAGAAGAACTGGTCACCGACACCATCGCCTGCGATGACTACAACAACACATGGTACTGGATGGAAGGAGATGCGGTCTTTACCAACATGTCAACCACGGGAGGCGTGAAATCGGGCACTTCGACCGGTGGCGGTATCTCTTCACCCGGTGCCGGCACGGGTGGATCGTTGGCCCGCTTTACGATCAGCAACAGCCACCTCTACGCCATCGACCAGGTAGAACTTCATGTCTTTGACCTGGCCGACAACGAAAACCCGAAGCTGCAAAACGACATCAACATTGCTTTCAATATCGAGACCATCTTCCCTTACAAGGACTACCTGTTTATCGGTGGCCGCAGCGGAGTGTACATCTATGATGCTTCCGATCCCGGGCTTCCGGTCTATTTGTCGGAATTTACCCATGCCAACAACTGCGACCCGGTAGTAGTGCAGGACGACATTGCTTATGTGACCCTGCGAAACGGAACCCCCTGTCAGGGCACAAGCAATCAGCTCGATGTCCTTGATGTGAGCGATATCAGCAATCCCGAATTGATTAAAAGCTATCCGATGAGCAATCCGCATGGCCTCGGAGTGGATGGAAACACCCTTTTCATCTGCGATGGCGAGGCCGGCCTGAAGGTCTTCGACAAAAGCGACCTCCACAACATTGATCAGCACCTGCTCAGCACAGTAAAGAACGGTGAGACCTACCTCGATATCATTCCGCTGGGAAGCAGCCGCTTCGCCATCGTAATGACCGATGCGGGGGTATGCCTTTATGACTATCAGAATCCCTCTCAACTGATCAACCTGAGCTGCCTGCCCATCATCCTCAATTAAGGAGGGGATAAAAATACTTTTTGCGTTTGAATGAAAGAACCCCGGGACAAGCTGCCTCCGGGGTTCTTTTTTTTTTTACATCGTGTTTTTCGTTTTACTTCCTGCTTTTTTCCAGGGCCGTTTTGCCAAGCTTGATAAACTCCTCTGCCGAGCGGCTGCCAATGGCACGATGAATCACATTCCCTTCTGCATCG
>Ga0256839_1006343_pt1 | contig 10402 bp, 9 predicted proteins | sample 354166metaG_FD_185968 | JGI IMG/M metagenome (GOLD analysis project Ga0256839, IMG submission 185968) | Hydrothermal vent microbial communities from Mid Atlantic Ridge, Atlantic Ocean - 354-166 | ecosystem: Environmental > Aquatic > Marine > Hydrothermal vents | place: Atlantic Ocean: Mid... | reverse complement strand
AAAGGGCAGCCCGGCCTGATCCAGCGGCACGGTGGCGTCCTCGACGGCGGCGAGGCTTTCTACCTCGGCGTAGCCTTGCAGCCCCTGGCCGCCGGAGAAGACGCGGTTGAACTCGTAAATGAGCGTAGAGGCGAACTGGTCCAGCTCGTCGAGGAACTGGCCTACAATCTCGTCCCGGGCAATCTTGAGCCCGGCCAGGCGGCCGCTGCTTTGGCCGATCGGCTCCTCGGTGTCGGCCAGCACCACCTCGGAAAGTGCGAACCCGTCCTCTGCCTGGTCCACGATCTTTACTTCCCGGTAGATGCCTTCGGAAACCAGGAAGATGCCGTTGAGCGAGACGTTGGCCTGGCCCTCTTCCTGTTCGTCCACGCGGATGTCGATCAGCTCGGCCAGGTCGCTCAAGAGCTTTCCCCGTTGGTCGCGCAGCCCCACCGCGTCGCTGTTGCTGGTGGAGCCGGCCTCGACCTTGGCGATCTGCACGTTCAGCGCGGCGATTTCTTCCAGCAGCCGGTTGATGTCCTCGGCCGCCTTTTTCACCCGGTCGTCCAGGTCGCGGCGGATCTCCAAGGCCCGGGAATACATGCGGCGGATGTCGTCGGCCAGCGTCTGCCCCCGCAGGATGGCCAGGTGGCGCGTGGCCAGGCTTTCCGGGGCGTTGAGAATCTCCTGGATGCTGCCGAAGAAGGCCCCCAGCGTGGTGCTCAGGTCCTCCTCGCCCAGCTCGTTGATAAGGGCTTCCAGCTGGGCGTAGCTATCCTCCTGCACCTGGCCGCTGGCCCGGTCGCTGGCCGCGTTGCGCAGCCGCTCTTGGAGGAACTTGTCCACCTTCTGCACCACCGCCTCCACTTCCACACCCAGGCCAAACAGCAGCTTGCCCACCTGCTGCGTGGTGGCCGGGGTGAGCACCGCCTCCTCGCGGATGTAACCGGGCGTGTTGGCGTTGGCGATGTTCTGCCCCACCACCTGCAAGCCGATCTGCGAGGCCCGCAGCGCGTTGCTGGCCAACTGGATGGAACTGAAAAGCGACATGGCATTTCTCCCAGGCCGGGTCCTTTAGGCAGCTTCGTCCATCAACGCCCCGCGACTTTGACGGCTCAGGCCGTCATAGGTGGTGGCCCCTTGGCCGCCGGTGGCCAGCAGCTCAAGCAACTGCGCCAGGTGGATCAACACCCGCTGCACCACCACCCAGTGGGTGATGCTTTCGGCCCGCAGCAGTTGGCTCTGGTGTCGGGCCTGCTCCAGCAGGGGCCGTAGCCGATGGCGGGCCGCCCGGGGGGCCTGTCCCAGGGCCGCTTGCAGCGTGGGCGGAGGGTCGCCCCCTTGGGCCTGGGCCTGGAGCAACTGCTCCCTGCGGCGGTGGAACCCTTCCAGCCGCCGGAGCAGCCGTTCCTCTTGGGCCTGCACCTGTTGGAGCCGTTCCACGTCCGGCTCCACCAGCAGGCGGCTTTTGCTGCGCAGCAGCGCAAGCAGCTCGGCCTGGGTCTCCAACAGCTCTTCCAGGAACCGCTGCGTCTCGTGCAGCCAGGCGTCGGTGGTCATGGACTTTCTCCTTGGGGAAAGCAACTTTGCCGTGCGATGTTGTTTGGATTGCCGTTTTCCGGCTCTTCCCGCGGCTCTACTCCGGCAAGCCGCGGACTTTACTTTAGTCCGGGGAGAGCCGAGTAAATGCATTGCAATTTTCTCCGCGGGCTTGCGGTGCGCGGCTCGCCATTCCCACACGCCCCCAAGCCTCCCCCGGCTGAAGCCGAGGGCTCGCCCGCTGCGTAGCACCGGCGCAAAAGCGCAGGCCGCAAGCCGCACGCCGTCTTTCAGCCGATCAGGTTCAGTTGCTGCTTGAGCATGGCTTGGGCCAGTTGTTCTCCGTTGCGGCGGGTGAGGCTATCGACCACCAGTTCGTCCAGCCGCCGCTGGAACATCTCTTCGGCATACCCTCCGTGCAGGTACGGGGGCTTGCCCACCGAGCGGCGCAACTGGCGGACCATCTGCCCGTAAAGCGTAGTGCCTACCATACGAACAAACGCCTCCTGGAACTCCTGGCGGTTATCGCCCAGGGCCTGCCACAGCCCGGTGCCCTCCGGGTCCTCCAGGGTGAACGAGACGCCGGGCTGCCGGGCATCCAGTTGCAGCAGGCCCTCTTTCCAGGAAGCTTGGAGCTCGGGGATCGCCTGCAGTTGCTCCAGCAACTCGGCCAAGGTGGTGGGGCGGGGGCCGGTGGTGTTGACCCGCAGGGGATAGCGTTTTTGCGAGCCGTCGGGCCGCTGGAGTACCACGGCGGCCGTGCCGTCTTTCAGCGGCGCGGGCAGGCCCGCCTGGTGGAGCGGCAGCAGCAGGTTGGGCACGCCGTGGGCCGCCCGGTAGCGGGTGCGTCCCTTGGGCGCATCGGGCCGGGCCGGGCTCTGGGCCAGCAGCGACTCGAAGGCGGCCGGGGGCCGGGCCGCTTGCGCTTGCTTCTGTGCGGCAAGCAAGGCCGCCTGGGGAGCCGTGGCCGAGAGGGCGCTAAGCATGGTCTTGGGTCCTGGGTTTTGGGTTTTGAGCCACCCGCGTCAGCGGGGGGAGAGACGGTCACTCGATCACCAGCCAGCCGTGCAGGCTGCCGTTGCGGTGCAGGGCCTTGATGATCTCGATGGTGTCCTCCGGGGGCACCTTGATGGCGTTGAGGGCCTGTAGCAGCGATTGCAACCGCGCCGGCGGGTTCTCCGAGGAATCCACGGCCACGAATCGCCCGGCCTGCCCGTTGCCGGTCTCCACCACAATGTTGCGATGGGTGATCACGGCTGGGCTGATCTGCACGTCGCCGCTGATAACAATGCTGCCGCTTCGCTGGTTGATGACCACGCGGGCTTCGGTTTGCACCTGGTCCAGCGGCAGGCCCATCAGCATGGCCACAAACTGCACCGGCTCGCGGCGATAGATGGCCGGGATTTCCACCTCGATGTTCGAGGCGTTGACGGCCCGGGCCAGGTCGGAACGACGCACCTCGTAGCTGAAGTGGTTGTTGATGGTGGAGGCGATTTCCTGGGCCAGCTCGAACCCGGCCCGATGCGGATCGATCACCAGCGTGAGCTTGCCGTCCTTGATAAAGGGGTGGAAGAAGTCGGCTTCCAGTTGCAGCCCGCGGTAAATGCGACCTGTGGTGGGATTCTGCGGGTCCACTTGCACCGGGCCTTGGGCAAAGCCATAAACGCGTTTTTGCTTCGGATCGGCTTGCGGCCGGGGACCCAACATCGGCGTGAGGAACAACCGCCCCCCGGCCAGGCTCTTGGCCGAACCGATGGAGCTGACCGTGCAGTTGAGCCGGTCGCCTTGGCGGGCTCCTTGCTTGGGCACGGTGGCCGTGACCATCACCAGCGCCACGTTCTTGCCGGCGGTGATCTCCTCCAGTCCTTTCTTGCCCAGGGGGCTGCCCATCAGCTCCAAGGCGCGGGCCAGGGAGCGGATCGTGGGCAGGTAGTCGCTCCCATCGCCGGTGCCGCGCAGACCCACCACCAGCCCCAGCCCTACAAGCTGGTTCTCCTCCTGCCCTTTGACGCGGCAGATGTTTCGCAGCCGGGTTTGGGCGAGGGTCGGGCCGGCCAGGGCCAGGCTCAGGGCGGCGACACTCAGGCAGAAGAGCAAGCGTTTCATGGTTTCGTCTCTTGCTGGGATGGGATCGTCGCTTCGGCCAGTGGGTTTTGGTTCCGGTAACGGGGAACCGGCTAGAACGCCTTCAAGCGGTCCCAAAGCCGTTGCAGCCACCCGCGGCGATAGCCGTCGCGCACGTGGCCCAGCTCCCGCTTGTGAATCCGCAGCTCGGCGATGTTTTCGCTGAGCACTTTGTTGGTGGGGAGCACGTCCTCGGGCCGCACCACGCCGGTGAGGGATTGTTCCCACACCTCGTTGTTGTTGCGGATGATCTTGCGGGCCTCGATGACCAGGTTGCCGTTGGGGCGGATGTCCACGATCTCGGCGGCGATGGTGAATCGCATGGCGTCGTTGGTCTCCAGCTCGTTTTGCACCCGGTATTGCTGGTTGAGCAGTCCCTGGATGCGCAGGTCGCCGTTGTTTTGCGGGGCGGGGATCACGTCCAATCCCCGCAACTTGATCCAGTTGGCCAGCAGGGCGTCGAAGTTGGACTGCTTTCGGCGTTGGATCTCCCCTTCGCTCAGAACCTGCGACTTCTGGTCCACCACCACGGTGATGATGTCGTGCAGCCGGAAGGTGCGCACCGGGGGCGGCTCTACCAGCGTCCAGGAACTGTTGCCCAGCACCAGCGGCCCCGGGGACTGCTGCTCCTGCTGGTACAAGCTGCCGGACTGGGCCGGCAGGCCCGGGGCCGTAGCCGACAAAACCATCAGCCACAAAGGCAGCACGTGCCATCTCAAGGTGCGTTTCACCTGGGGGCTCCTTGTCGTGCGAGTCGGTTCTAGCGAACGCCTCCGGCCGTCGTGGCCGTGGCCTGCACCTGTACGGTCTGTACATCGACCACGCGGGCGAAGAACGTCTTGCGATTCAGCAGCGATTCCACTTCGATCACATCCCCTTGGGCTCCTGCGGAGCGGGCCCGGCCTCGGGTCCGCAGGCGCACGCCCGGGGCCAGCACCACCACGTCCACCACGTCGCCGCGGCGGACCAGCACCGGGCGTCGCAGCGCCGCGGGGGGGATCGGCTCGCCGGGGCGGATCGTTCGGGTGAGTTCCCAACCCAGCACCGTTTCCATCTCCGCGGCCACCGCTTGCGGGTTCATCCCGCGCCGCAGCGGAGCCAGCCGCAGGTGGCGCCGCTGGAGCACGGTGCCCCGGGCAAGGCCGGTGGCGGCCACCACCATCACCGGGCGCTGTTTCAAGCGATAAGCAAGCCGCAGCGGTAGGACGGAATTTTCCCCATGCACTTGCACCAGCAGTTCTCCCACCGGGGGAACCGGCAGGGGGGAGTCGGCCGGCCTGGCCACACCGGCCGGTGGCAACGGAGCCAGGCTTAGGCGTTGGGCCTGGAGCACCGTCTGGGCCTGCTGGGCAGTGAGCGCAAGTTCCAGGTCCCACAGCGCACGCTGCTCCGGGTCGGCGAACCACTGCCGCAGGGCCAGCGCGGCCAGGCGACGCGCGGCTTGCTGACGCAGTTGCGCGGAATCGGTTTTCCGCACCGGGGCCTCCCGCCGCGTTGGCCCGGGCTCGGCGCGGAACACCTCGATCACCGAGGCCCCGCGGAAAACATGCTCGGCCGGGGCAAACCCGCGCCGCCAAAGCTGCTGCCGGATGCCGCTTGCCCGAAGCAACACACGCTCTCCCGGAGGCGGAGCCGGACCCAGCTCCACTTGCTGGAGTCGTTGCACCTGGGCCGAGGGGCCGGTGATCTGGGCCACATCGCCCAGTCGCACCACGGGCCGCTGAATGCGCACCGTGGAACGGAACTCGATCTCGGCTGCCCCGGCCGCGGCGGCTACGGCCGCCAGGCAAAACCACCAGGCCGGCAGCCAGCACCACGGGTGGTTCGTATCGGGAAAACGGTTCATGGCGGGTCGTGTCGCTTCTGGGGGAAGATGCGTTTCTCTCACACCGGCAGGGTTTGCTTAGAACCGCCGCAGACTGGTTACCAGTTGCAGCATCTGGTCGCCGGCCTGCACGGCTTCGGCGTTCATTTCAAAGGCCCGCTGGGTGGTGATCAGGTCGATCAGCTCGCGTACCGGTTCCACGTTGGAGGTCTCCAGCGCCCCTTGGCGCACGCGGCCCACGCCGTTTTGCCCCGGCTGGGCCAAAAGCGGCGGCCCCGAGGCCCCGCTTTCGGCGAACAGGTTCTCGCCCATCTTCACCAGCCCATCGGGGTTGGGGAATCGGGCCAACTGGATCGTGCCCACCTGCTGCGGCTGCGGGTTGCCCGGCTGGAGAACCGACACCACCCCGTCGGGACTAATCAGGATGGAAATGGCGTCCTGGGGGATGGTAATCGGCGGCTCCAGCAACCGGCCCACCCCGGCCGAGCCCATCACCAACTGCCGCTGGGCGTTCATGTTGAAGTTGCCGGCCCGGGTGTAGAGGATCTGGTTGGTGGCCGGGTCGGTTACTTGGAAAAAACCTTCGCCCTCGATGGCGATGTCCAGCGGCTTGTTCGTCTGTTCCAGCGTGCCCTGGCGGAAGTCGCTCTGCACGCTGCTGACGCGGGAGCCCAGCCCCAGGTAAATGCCTGTGGGTGCGAAGTTCCCTTGGGTATCCTCGGCCCCGGGCAGTTTCACGTGGTAGTAGTACAGGTCCTCGAAGTTGACCCGGTCGCGCTTGAAGGCCACCGTGTTGACGTTGGCCAGGTTGTTGGCAATGGCGTCGAGCTTGGTTTGCATCGACTCCATGCCGGTGGCGGCGGTTCGCAGGGCCATGATGGTCATGGGACGTTCTCCGGTTGCCAGGGGGGACGGTTTTTTCGGGGAGTTCGGTACTTGATCGAAAGTGCCACGACGGCCAGCCCGCCAGCTTTAACTGCGTACGTGTTTAGCGGGCTATCAATGATTTGTGTTTGTGCTGGAGGAGCTCCCTTGTGAGAATGCGCCCAACAAAACCAACACTCTTTTCCACTCCAGCGGCTCGGCGGGAGCCTCGCCCTCCCAGTCGCACCAATCGACGCTTGTTCTTGCATCGGAGCGGGAGCTTCGAGGCCGGGTCACTAGCTCCGTGTGAGCAGCCGGCCGATCATCTGGCCCAGCATCAGGTCCTGGTGCTGGATCAGCCGCATGTTGGCCTCGAAGGCCCGGGTGGTCTCGATCATGGCCAGCATCTCCTGCACGGGGCGCACGGTGGATTGTTCCAAGTGGCCGCTGAGCACGCGTCGCTGCGGCGGGGGGACCGGCTCCACCGGAGCCACGGGCAAAAAGAGGTTGTCGCCCACCTTGGCCAGGTCGCCCACCTGCCGCGGCATCACCAGGGCCAGCGGCACCGCCTCGCCGGCCTGCACCACTTCGCCCGTTTCGGTCACGTACCAGGGCAGCATCGGGTCCAGTTGCACCGGCGTACCGTCGGCGGCAAGCACCGGGTCGCCGTGCACGGTGGTCAGTTGGCCTTGAGCCGTCAGCTCGAAGTTGCCCGCCCGAGTCAGGTAGTTCTGTTCGCCGCGGCGGACCAGGAAGAACCCGGGACCGGCGATGGCCAGGTCGGTGGGTCGGCCGGTGCGGCGCAAGGGGCCGGGGGAGAAGTCCGTCTTTGTGCCCACTACCTTCACCCCCCCGCCCAGGTTGTTCAGCGTTTCGTTTTCCGGCACGTCCTGGCCTTGCTGGATGGCTTCGGCGTGCCGGGCCTGCACTTGCAGCACCTCACGCTTGAAGCCCACCGTATCGACGTTGGCCAGGTTGTTGGCGATCACCTCCAACCGCCGTGCTTGGGCCAGCGCCCCTTCGGCCGAGATGTAAAGTCCGTAGGGCATGGTTCGTGCCAGCTCGCCTCTCCAGGGGGAACTCCAGGGAAAGCCTGCGGCCGCTTTGCTTAGGCAACCCGGATGCCAAAGCCTCATCGGGAGCAAGAAAAACCCCACCGCTGGCATTTCAACCTGCAATTGCAAAAGAAGATAAGTGTGCTAGCCCCCGGCAAAGCTCCCGCTGCTGGCAGCTCCTCCCAGGCAACAAGGCACGCGCAAAAGTTGCCCGGCTAGGCGCAGATTTGGCGCTGCGGGTAGGCAGTTCCGTACGGTGCGTGTTTCACCAAGTGGGATGGAAAAGCTGGCCTTGCGGCGGCCCGGCTTCGGCCACCGGAAAGTGGCGGCTCGCCTGGGCATTTGGACTCCGGCAGCGGCGTGTGTTGCCGGAGGCTCGCCGGCCGGTCTACAATCGGCTGCAGCATCCCGTCGCTGCCGGTGGTCAGTGCCGTTGCGGGATTCTCTGTGCGCAAGAAGCAAAGCGGCGGCTCGTTCCGTGCGAGAAAAGACCTGGCAGGAGCATCCTCATGCGCGACGCCCAAAAGAGATGCGCCAAGATGCTTACGTATTTTCTGATCGGCGTGGGGGCTTCGCATTGTGCATTTCAGGTGTTCTTGACTTTGGCCATTCCCTTCGTCGAAGTCGGGCCGCTGAAGACGCTCATCGACGTGCTACCCGGCCTGCTTGCCGTATCCATCGTCGGCGGGCTGTTCGCCCTGTTGTGTTATCTTTTGCAGTTGCACGGGCAGCAGAACGCAGGCCTGCAAGGCGCAATCCTGTTGCTGGGCAGCACGGCTTTTGCCCTCGCGGCAGGTCAATGTCTCCTGTGGCCACGGGGGAGGAACGATGCCACCGTTTTGTTGCTCGCCGGCTCCGGCCTGATCGTCGGAGTGCTGCTGGCCGTTGTCAGAGCGAAAAAGTGAGTTTTTTTCTCTCTGCAACAGCAACTCCGAATTGGCCGTGGGGCTTTCTCTCTCGGCTAAAGCCCGTTGAAAAACACAAGTTTGGGAGGGCGAGGCTCCTGCCGAGCCGCGGTTTCACCAGTGCGTAGTTTTCTGTTTTCTACAAGCACGTTGTATTCTCGCCCGGTGCGGAAGCACCCGCCCAAGACCCAAGACCCAAGACTTCTGGTGCGGCAGCACCGGCGCACGGCGCAAGTCGCAAGCCGCAAGCCGATATTGCTTCTCCCCGCACTAACGTGCGGGGCTCTGTATCCCTCCAAGCCCCCAAGCCTCCAGGCCCCCAAGCCCTCAAGCCCTCCGCCGACTGAAGTCGGCGGCTCGCCATCCCTCCAAGCCTCCACGCCCTCCGCCAGCTGAAGCTGGCGGCTCGCCGATTGCAAGAAGAAACGCTTTTTCTTGCACTGGTGCGGAAGCACCGCCGCAAGACCCACGACCCAAGACTTCATCCGCCGCTTCTCCCCGCACTGACGTGCGGGGCTCTGTATCCCTCCAAGCCCCCAAGCCTCCACGCCCCCAAGGCTATTCTCTCCGCTGCTCCAGCGGCACGTAGTCGCGTGGCTGGGCCCCCACGTAGCGGGCCCGCGGGCGAATCAGCCGGTTGGCCGCTTGCTGTTCCAGCACGTGGGCCGACCAGCCCACCGTGCGGCTGATGACAAAAAGCGGCGTATAAAGGTCCACGGCCAGCCCCAGGTAGTAGTAGAGCCGCCCGGCCGGATAGTCCACGTTGGGCGGGATGTTCTTCTGCTGCCGCACTTCCTGCTCGATGCGTGCGGCCACGGCTTCCATCGGCTGGTTGCCGGTCTGGGCGGCCAGTTGCTCGCAGTAGGGGGCCAGGATCGCCGCCCGGGGGTCGCCGGTGCGATAGACCCGGTGCCCAAAGCCCATGATCCGCTCCTTGCGCTGCAGGGCCTGCCCTACCCACTGGGCGGCCTCTTCGGGGGAGCGAAGCTTAAGCAGGTAGTCCAGCACCCGCTCGTTGGCCCCGCCGTGCAGGGGCCCTTTCAGCGCCCCGATGGCCGCCGTGACGGCCGAGTGCAGGTCCGAAAGCGTGCTGGCCACCACGCGGGCGGTGAAAGTCGAGGCGTTGAACTCGTGCTCCACGTACAGGATGAGCGTCACGTCCAAGGCCCGCACGTGGTCCGGCTGCGGTTCCTGGTCGCGGAGCATCCAGAGGATGTTATAAGCCAGCGATTGGTCTTTGCGCGGCGGCACCACCTGCTGGCCCTGGCGCAGCCGGTGGCGGTAGCACATCACCAGCGGCAGCCGGGCCACCAGCCGCACCGCCTTGGCCAAGGTGGCTTCGGTGGAGATGTCCTGGGCCTGCTCGTCCCAATGCCCCAAAAGACTGGCCCCGGTGCGCATCACGTCCATCATGGGCACCCCAGGCGGAATGCTTCGCAGCGTGGCGGTGATCTCTTCGGGTAGCTCCATCGCCTGACCGATCTGGTTGCGGAACTGGTCCAGTTGGCCCTGCGTGGGCAGCTCGCCGTGAAGCACCAGGTAAGCCACCTCCTCGAAGGAGCTGTGCTGGGCCAGTTGCTCGATGGGGTAGCCGCGGTAGCGCAGCCCGTCGGCAATCGAGCTGATGCTCGTCTGGCCGGCGACGATTCCCTCCAGGCCGGGTCGATAGATGGTTTCGTTCATGGCCGTGTGTCATTCCTGGGAGTGTCCAAAGTAGCGGCGGTCCCGTTCTTCATAGTCGTGGTAGTCGAGCAGTTGGTACAGTTCGGCCCGCGACTGCATCTGCTCCAGCAGGGATTGCTGGGTGCCCTGTTGCCGGAGCACCTCTAGTGCCGTTTGTACCGATTTCATGGCCACCCGCAACAAGGTGACCGGAAAAAGCACGGCCGTGTAGCCCATCTGGAACAGCTCTTCGGCCGCAAGCAGCGGGCTTCGGCCAAACTCGGTCATGTTGGCCACCAGCGGCACCGGCACCCGTTGGGCGAACTGGGCAAACTCCTGGGGGCTTTGCAGGGCCTCGGGGAAGATCCAGTCGGCCCCGGCCTCCACGTAGGCAAGCGCCCGCTGGATCGCCGCCTCCAATCCCAGGGAGCCGCGGACGTCGGTACGGG
>Ga0256839_1006342_pt1 | contig 10403 bp, 10 predicted proteins | sample 354166metaG_FD_185968 | JGI IMG/M metagenome (GOLD analysis project Ga0256839, IMG submission 185968) | Hydrothermal vent microbial communities from Mid Atlantic Ridge, Atlantic Ocean - 354-166 | ecosystem: Environmental > Aquatic > Marine > Hydrothermal vents | place: Atlantic Ocean: Mid... | reverse complement strand
TCCCCCCCTTTTTTTATGTAAGTTTTACAATATTTATTCCCCACCTCGGTTGGAGCGATTGCTACTTGATGAAGAACGTGAAGAACTAGAACGGCTCGGAGAACTACTTCTTATACTTGACGATCTGCTCGGAGAGCTACTTCGTGCTGAAGAAGAACGGTTCGGAGAACTGCTTCTCGTACTAGATGATCTACTAGGAGAACTGCTATGGGTAGAAGAAGAACGACTAGAACTATTTCTTGTGAAAGACGGTCTGTTTGAGCTTTGACTGGAGTTCACACCTGAATTGCTGCGCGTAGAACTAGGTCTGCTACTGCGTGTAGAAGACGGGCGACTAGTCGGTGTGCTACTTCTTATAGAAGATGGTCTGCTTGAAGACGGGCGACTAGAGTTTACACCTGAATTGCTGCGTGTAGAACTAGGTCTGCTACTGCGTGTAGAAGACGGACGGCTAGTCGGTGTGCTACTTCTTGTCGAAGATGGTCTGCTTGAAGACGGGCGACTAGAGTTTACACCTGAATTGCCACGGGTAGAACTAGGTCGACTACTTTTCGTAGAAGATGATGGTCGTCTAGTTGGTGTACTACTCCTTGTCGAAGATGGTCTGCGAGTATCTGTTCCTCTTGTAGCAGATGATTGAGGTCTTGTACTAGGACGACTAACACCAGGAGCTGTCTTATTATCATAAGTAGAACGTGTTGTTGTCGACGATCTGGTTGGAGTCACCTTTCTACCTGGTGTATTGCTAGGTGTTGCGGCAGAAGTGGAGCGTGATGATTTTGTTACACTACTGCTATATGCTGGTGCCAATTCTTTAGATACATTACCACTTGCTGTATTGCCAACCCTTGAACGAGCAGATGTATATTTTGAATTACTGGCAAGCGACACAGGTGCTTTTGGCTTAAGCCCTGTACCTGTATTCGTATTGTTTGCTGCAAAGGTACGATTGTTGATACGAGGAACAGTTGAAGAGCCTAAATTACGCGGCCCGTAGATAACTGTTGTGTTGTTATTGTTATAAACGTTTACGGTATTATAAGAATAACCACCACCCCATGCTGGTGGGCAATAATAATTAGAATAGCCCCAGTTGTTCCAGCCATTTCCAAAACCTCCATTGTTCCAGTTGTTCCAGCCATTATAACCCCAACTATTCCATCTGTTCCAACCGTTTCCAAAACCTACGTTAAAATAAGCACCACCGCCATAAAAGGCATAAGGATTGTAGCCAAGATTCCAGTGATTCCAGCGATTCCAACGATTCCATCTGTTCCAACGATTCCAGCGATTCCAACTGCCATAACCAAAAGGAGAATCATAGATTAATACAGTAGACGCTCCATAAGCATTATAATAAGGATCATAATAAGCAACATCTACATAAACGGGGTCAAAATAACCAAAGCCATAATAAGGACGACGGAAACGTCTGATTCGTGATGAGTAGCGATAATCATAACTATCATCATAGTAACCATCATTATAACCTTCTTCATAACCTTCTTCATAACTATCATCATCATAGCCATAATTGTCATCATAGTACTCATCATCATAGGAATCCGAATTGCTCCCTGAATTATCATAGGTCGAGCCATTATTATAATAGCTACCATCGGTATCAGGATTATAATATATATCGTCGTACTGGGCCGATAGTATAGTGGTTGCCATCAAGAAGGCGGACATCAAAAACCATGCGGACAAATTTTTATTTTTCATATTTCTCGTATTTATCGTAATTACTGCAACACTCTATTCTGCTTACAAGGCCTAAATTATTACTTTTGTGGCTCATTTTTAGTTAAGAGTGTATTAAAAATGCTTTTTAACGTGTTAAATACCTTTAACATAGCTATTTAACTATTGTTAAGACGAATAAGGAACTTTTTTGTCACAAGTAGTTGTTCGTTCGTAAAGCATTAATAATCAATACTTTTAATATTAATAAAACAAATACTAGTGCCATTTTGTTGAGCACAGCAACAAATATAAATTATGTCTAAAGAAATCACTAATAGAAGCGATGATTATTCCAAATGGTATATTGACATTGTAAAGAAAGCACAACTGGCAGATAATTCTGCCGTTCGTGGATGTATGGTCATCAAACCTTATGGCTATGCAATATGGGAAAATATGCGTGACCAGCTGGATAAAATGTTTAAAGAAACAGGCCACGTTAATGCTTATTTTCCAATCTTCGTTCCCAAAAGTTTATTTGAAGCAGAAGAAAAAAATGCAGAAGGTTTTGCAAAAGAATGTGCCGTCGTAACGCATTACAGGCTCAAAAATGACCCTAATAGAGCAGGTAAACTGATGGTTGACCCCGAAGCAAAACTGGAAGAGGAATTAATCATCAGACCAACGAGTGAAGCCATTATTTGGAACACTTACCGCGACTGGATCAATTCTTATCGTGATTTACCCTTGCTGATTAATCAATGGGCCAATGTAGTACGCTGGGAAATGCGGACACGTTTGTTTTTGAGAACAGCAGAATTTCTTTGGCAGGAAGGTCATACTGCTCACGCTACTAAAGACGAGGCACTAGACGAAGCATTAAAAATGCAGGAAGTTTATGCCACTTTTGCCGAAGAATTTATGGCAATGCCTGTATTAAGAGGTGTGAAATCAGAGAGTGAGCGTTTTGCTGGCGCAGATGATACCTATACCATTGAGGCATTAATGCAGGATGGTAAAGCTTTGCAGGCAGGTACTTCTCATTTTTTAGGCCAAAATTTTGCTCATGCTTTTGATGTCAAATTTTCCAATGAGCACAATAAGCAGGAATATGTTTGGGCAACATCATGGGGCGTGTCTACCCGTTTAATTGGTGGTTTAATCATGACCCATTCTGATGATGAAGGCCTGGTTATGCCTCCTAAGTTAGCTCCTGTTCAGGTTGTCATTGTTCCTATACCAAAACCTGGGGAAGAAATTGATGATGTAGCCAATACAATCATGAATGAATTAAAAGCCGAAGGTGTACGCGTGGAATATGATACAGATAAGAAAAAACGCCCTGGCTTCAAATTTGCAGAACACGAACTGCGTGGTGTCCCTGTTCGTATAGGTATTGGAAAACGCGATTTGGCGAATGGAGTTGTCGAGGTTGCCCGCAGAGACACAAAAGAAAAACAAACCCAGGCCTTAGACGGTGTTGTGGATCATGTAATTGCTTTATTAGATGATATTCAAAACAATCTTTTTAATCGTGCTTTGAAGTTCCGTGAAGAGCATACCACTGTTGTCGATACCTTTGATGAGTTTAAAGCCGTTTTAGATAGAGACATCCCAGGTTTTATCGTTGCCCACTGGGATGGTACTGCTGAAACTGAGCAAAAAATCAAGGAATTGACCAAAGCCACTATTCGCTGTATTCCGTTGGATGGAGTGGAAGAAGCAGGTGCTTGTGTTTATTCTGGAAAACCTTCCGCGCGGAGAGTCATTTTTGCAAAAGCTTACTAGTGGCGAAAAAGAGCAAGTTTAATATGTGTGTTATTTAGTTCTTAAGCCACTAGGGATTGATCTTTATTACGCGAGACCATATTCTCGGCTGTAATCAGAGCATTGGCTTCTTCTTCTGTAAACATGACAGGCGGTAGGGTGTAGCCACTCATTAAAGAATAGCCTTTTCCTTCTTCTGTAAAAAGAGGAACGCCAGAGACTTCCAGTGCCTTGACATCCCGATAGGCCGTTCGTGTACTTACGTTGAATTTTTTAGCAATCTGTGTCGCAGTTACAATCTTTTTTGACTGCAACATAATGAGTATCGCAGATAAGCGGGAAAGGCGCGGGGTGTTTTGGTGTTTATTCATATCAGTTTTATCTAATTCCCAACCATAAAAACAGCATTGCTAAACAGAAAAATGCCATTTTCCCAAAAGCCGCGATACAATGGATTATCGACAAAATAAACAATACTGCCACGACCACTGTCTTCTACGCCAAAAACGAGAGAATTAAGGACGCTTTTTTTAGCTTTATACCCTACAAAACCAGTGACCATTGGCTTGTCATCTAGTTGTCCAACATTCCAGCCGTCCTCTAAAAGCTCGTAGGCAGAGCTGCTTGTTTTTAAAGAAAAATAAGTATCTTTAAAACCATAAGCTAACGGGTGGCTATTGTCCATTTGTACTTCAAAAACAGCTCCTGGCATATAAGATGCGATACTGCGTCGTTCTGCATTAGCATAATCGTGGTTCGCATCCGTGTTGGGGCTAGAGTCATCGTTATACGACTTTGCTTCCAGGCCAAAGCCACTTTTTCCTTCGAGGCTTCGCAATGCTGCACCGATAGCGATTAATTTACCGCCATTTTTAATCCAATTGTTTAATTTTTCTGCTATTGCCCCGTTGATATTGTAAGTACCTTCTGGTAGAATTAAAACATCATAATCATTCTCATTCCAGCTTTTTAACTGCCCAGGATCAAGCAAATGAATGGGGTAATCCAGGCGGTTTTCAAAGTAATGCCACACCTGTCCTGTTTCGTTGACAAAAGTGTTTTTACCCGCAAGCATCGCTATATTTGGTGCTTTTAGAAGCGTCATCGTTCCCGAACCAAAATCAGGGCCATTATCTGTAAAGCCCGTAGAAACAGCATCGATTCTAATTTTCATATTCCGTGCTGTAGCCCGCACGATTGCATCAAAATCAGGATTTTTACGGTTATCTCCTCTATTGATAACGAGCGTTCCTCTGTCATATATTTTACCATTCAATTGAAAGCCGGAAGAGCTTGTTCTCACCTGAATGCCTGCTTGTAATAATTGGCCTAAAAAGCGGGCTTCCTGTGTCGATTCCCAAGGGACTAAATAGGCATAAGGCTGGCTATTCTCGCCTAAATTATTTTTATAAACACCCGTATTATATCCATCTTTCACCTCGGTTTGGCTAGTGGTCGCATAAGCTTCCAAACCATAAGCATAAGGCAAACTCCAGGCTGTAATATCATAAGTCAAAGAATCAACAAGCTCGGTACTAGGATCAAACAATACCTGTGTAAGTACCGAACGGGGCTGGAAAGCACTAATGACCAAATCATTATGATTGATGGCAATATTTTTCGTTTTTCCTGTCTGGTAATCATAGGCATTGATACTGCCTTTGCCATTTGCACGACCATAACGAATACCGTTGCGATCCAGTAGCGTCAAAAGTGCCTGTATCCTTGGTTGGGGGTTTGTTCCTTTGATAATATAAGTTTTATAAGGCCCTGTTGGGCTATTGGTGGCTCTTTTAAAATAATCATCCAATTGACGAACCAAACGAGCAGCATTTTTACTAGCCATTTCAACCGTGCTCAAGGAGGTTGTTTTATGGTGTTTAACACGATCATAAAGCGTCAATGTGTCTGTATTGGGCATTAAAATGGCATTACCAGCTTTACTGTGACCAGCCTGTTCGTAAGTCATACCAATAGAACCATTGAAAAGCGGGTAAGTATCTCCGTAGCTGGGGTAAAGCAGGTCAAATTCTTCTCTAGTGAAATACAACCAGCCATTTTCATCAAAATAACGAGCATGGTTTTTACCAATCTCGGTCTGGAAATCACCTTGCCATTCTGTGATATAAGCATGATAAGGCTGTGCTGCTGGTGCAAAATAGTAAGGATTGTAATAATATTGCTCATGCAAATCAGCATGAATATGAGGCATCCATTTTTTATAATAAACAATACGTTGCTGGGACTCCACCTGCGTTTGCCAGGCCCAGTCTCTGTTAAGATCAAACATATAATGGTTGACACGGCCACCTGGCCAGGGTTCATTATGCTCCCTTACATCTGGGTTGACATCCCGCCTTTTTGTAGCCACACTTCTGTACCAATGCGTATAATGGTCATAACCATCAGGATTGGTAGCTGGGTCGATGATAACAATAGTGTTTTTCAACCATTCCTGAGCAGTTGCATTATTGGTGTTCGCCAAATCATAAGCCACGGCCATACTTGCCTCTGCGCCACCTGCTTCATTGCCATGCACGCTATAGCTAAACCAGACGATTGCCCGATCTAAATCAGGGTTAGCCCCACCTTCTTCCAAACCACAATGACGTAAATGGTTCTGACGAATAGCTTCAAGATTCGCTAGGTTTTCTTCTGTTGAGATAAACGCTAATAGCAATGGTCGCCCTTCTTCAGTACGGCCATATTCTACCAGTTTAATATTCGGGCTATTAACCGCGAGGTGCTGAAAATAATCCACTTGTATATGATGAGGCGTGAAGGTTTCGCCTAAATGGTGGGGCAAGAATTGATCGGGACTTTGCAATTGAGCAAAAGCGATAACAGGCAGGCATAAAATAGAGAGCCAAAGGGTGAATTGCTTATACATAGAATATGGATTTGCTTGTATTTAGGCTACAATATTAGAAACAATATTTGATTATCCAAGCAAAATTTTACCGATACCTTCTTAAATCCGAGTACCTACCCGAAGTAATCACCTGCCAGGCATCCAAAACATGGATGACTTCGGCCTGATGAATAGCAGCTATTGCGATGAGCGCGTGATTAGAAACTGCTTCATTTTTTTCTTCTCCTAAAATTGATCGACCATAATATTCGGGAAACGCGCCAGGGTTATTGACGACCATCCCCCGGGCAGCATTCGACCATACCTCAAAACCCAGGCGGCCATCATAACAGAGTTTTTCGAGGCGGTCTATTTGTTCTGCATTAACATCGTGTAATAAACAGGAGTGGGTATCAAAAGGAGAGCGTTTGAATAAGCCCATTTCTTTGTAAACAACCACTCTTTTTTGATTCACAATATGGTGGCCAATAGGTTTTCGCTCATATAAAAGGATATCTCTGAACCGGTATCCAGAATCTGGATGGGGGATGCTTAGTATTTGCCCGCGAGCGGGATCAAGGGCTTGCATCCACAAAATTTCAAAGATACCATTGTAGGCCAATCGCAAACCTTCGGGTGCTTTACCCATTTTGGTGATTCCAAATTTTGACCAAACGCTACGTGCTACGCTCCATTTTTTTAAAGCCGTAGCTGCTATGCCCAATGACCACCAGGCTTCTCTTCGATCAGGAAAAAAGGAGACAGCTTTTTTAAAATAATAAAAAGAAGGTTTCCATTCCTGTCGTTCATGGTATAATTTAGCGAGTGCTAAATAAGGATCGGGCCATTCAGGAGCGTGCTTGATAAGCTGCTTGTATAACTTAAATGCGTGATACAAATCACCTGCTGCTTCGTATTGTTGCGCAGCAGCATACCATTCCTGATGTTTTGTAGATCGTTGCATTAAAAAAAGCCCTTTTTGAAATTCTTTCACGAAGATAGGAGCTCTATAATAATGAAGCAAAAAAACAAAGACATTTAACAGACTAAGGGGTTGAGCACTTATGAAGAAATTGTCCTCGAATAACCATTGATAAGAAGATGTAAATCTCCAAACTCATGCCAAAAATAACCTGCATCAATAGCTTCAGTATAAGCTTTTTCCAAATGCTCATCACTGACCAAAGCCTGAAGTATATGCAGATGTGAGGCCATTGGCTCATGAAAACCTGTGAGCAAGGCATCTACCACTTTCATGGAATCATCCTGATGAATAAACAAAGAAGTATGGCCTTTGAATGCCTGAATAACGCCCCGTTCATCCACTGAGCTTTCGACCGCTCTGACGGCTGTTGTGCCGACTGCAACAATACGATGTCCTAGTGTTTTGGCCAGCCGAATTTTACGTGCACTTAGCTCACTCACTTCCATGTATTCGGGATATGGCTTTTCGTCTATTTCCAGGCTAGACACACCTGTATGTAATAGAATAGGTGCGAAATCGACTCCTTTTTTCAATAATTTACTCACTAATTCAGGTGTAAAACCCCTAGCAGCCGAAGGCATTTCCGCACTCCCTGGTGTAGAAGAAAAACAAGTTTGATAATAGTCTAAAGGATAATTTTTTTGAACGTGATTATATTTGATTGCCTGGCCTGACTTCATCAAATATGCTTCTATATTATCGGGCGTTGAAAGCTCTATTTCCCATAAATCAAGTAGGTGATCTTGATTATAAAAACGTTTGATGAGCTTCAGATGCCCACCGTGTGGTAGTTGAAAATACATTCCTTTTTCTCCTGCTTTCCAACGACGGGTTTTATTATTTTCAATAGCTCTAATTTCTACCAGCCAACGACCATTAGGCAGTTTGTTGCTAAGGTGTAAAACGCCTTGTTTTCCATTTGGCAAGTCTAAAGGAATAGCTGCAGGAAGGGTAGCCGAGGTATTCACTACAAGAAGGTCGCCAGCCTGTAAAAAATCACCTAAATGACTAAAATGGCTGTGCTGGACATCATCGCCATTATTGCTGGTCACCAAAAGCCTTATCTGGTCACGGGTTACGCCGCGTTCTTCCGTTGGTAGGGGGCAGGCTAGTTGCGAGGGTAGCTCAAATTGTATAGTCGATATTGTTGTATTTGTCATAATATTGTTTTTTATGATGAATGAAAGGGCTCATTTCTCTGCCATTCTGTCAGCAGTGTACCGCCCACTTTCAAAAGACTCATTAATCAGTCTAAGCAAACTAGGAACAGCCACCTCCATTGGCAAAGGACGGTCAGAAATATCTTCATCAGGAAAAGCCGCCTGGTACATATCTGTGCGCATATCACCAGGATCAAAAGCGTAGAAAAATAAGTTTTCATTTTCTTTAGCGAGTGTCGCTGTTATATGGTCAAGCCCCGCTTTGCTACTACCATAAGCTCCCCAGGTTTCATAATTTTCAAAGCCTGCATCACTGCTAATATTGATTACTTTTGCATCCGTTTTTAAATAAGATTTCACCTTTTGAAGCAAAGAAACAGGCGCAATCATATTGGTGTGCAAAATCTGATGGAGGTTTTCAATAGGATGTTCTAATAAAGGTAATAAAGGAGACACACCTAAGGTGGAGGCATTGTTTACCACTAGGTTCAATGACCATTGATTTTGTTCTAAAGCCTGCTTGAGTTGCAGCAAGTGGATTTCATCGACTACGTCACCAGAAATGGCGATGACTTTGGTTGTTTTAGATAGTCGATTGTAAACTTCAAGCAAGCGTTCGGCATTGCGGCCATTGATGAGTAGTTGCCAGCCTTGTTGTGCTAATATTTCGGCTAGTGCCAGTCCTAGCCCGCGAGATGCCCCCGTGATGAGTGCTGTTTTTTGTACTGTCATGATCTTTGTTTTTTGTTGTCACAAAGATCAGCCAGTATGCTGGCCTAAACTACGTACCTTGGTCTAGATATATACCTGTACGAAGGTACAGTTTTAAAAAAAAATCACCCAAAATCAATCAAACCTCGTTGAATGGCAATATCTACAGCTTCTGTTCTTGTATGGGCATCCAGTTTGCTAAGGATAGCTGTGATATGAAATTTTATAGTTCTTTCTGTTATAAAAAGATGAGTTGCAATTTGGCGATTCGTCAGGCCTTTTTTTACAAATTGTAGTACCTCAAGCTCTCGATTGGTTAAAGGCGAATTAGGGTATTTTAAAGGTTGCCTAGATGGAGAAGGTCGTGCTTTTTGATCAATTTCACTTTTTATAATATTTATTTGTTGGCTAATAGCCTGAATATTTTGCAAAGCAATATTTAATTGATCTAGCCCTAGAGTATGGTCTTTTTGCTGAAAAGCCGTCAGTGATTGTTGCATTAATTGTTCTAATTCAGCTAAGCCTGGTTTGATCAACCGATTTAAAACATCAGGTATTGCTGTTTTAGATTGAGGTGACTGTAAGTAAGCAGCCTGCGCATTGGTTCTTTGAATGGCCATCGCGATCAATTCACTGATGGTTTGCAGTACAGCAAGGCGTTTTTCGTCAAATTGTTGACCGTCTTTATGTAAAAGATTCAATATGCCAATGGTCTGTTGACGAACTGTGATCGGAACAGTGGCATGGTAGCGAATATTTTCAGCCAATAAGGGCAAATCTCTTAATCGTGTACAAGATATTTCACTGATATTCCCAGCTTCTTTAATCTCACTCGACAGACATTTGTCAATACAATAACACCAACCTGACAACCGCTCAGGCTGATCACTTAAGGGGCTGGGTAATTGATAAGATGCCGCTAGATACACTGATTTTTCATCGCCCTGCACAAGCCATATCCAGCCACTTTCAAGATCTAATAATTGAACAGTTTTCTCTAAAGCCTGCCGCAATGCTGCTGCTAGTGTAAATTCCTGGTTGAGGTGTCGTGCAATTTCGTAAAGTGTGCAAAAATAAGATTGGTCAGTCAAAAGTTGTTATTTTTTGAATTTGTTTTCATATAAATCCAATCCTGAACGGTTATTTTTTATTCATAGTTTTATATTTTTTGACAAAATACTTATTTTTTTTAAAGACAAGAGATCTAGCTACCAAATAAATCTGATCATTACAGTGTTAATAG
>Ga0256839_1006341_pt1 | contig 10405 bp, 11 predicted proteins | sample 354166metaG_FD_185968 | JGI IMG/M metagenome (GOLD analysis project Ga0256839, IMG submission 185968) | Hydrothermal vent microbial communities from Mid Atlantic Ridge, Atlantic Ocean - 354-166 | ecosystem: Environmental > Aquatic > Marine > Hydrothermal vents | place: Atlantic Ocean: Mid... | reverse complement strand
TCGGTAACCGCTTTTGCCATCTCTTTGGCTTTGGTAAGGGTCGCTTCGCTCATGGACATCGGTTGCCACGAGAGGATGAAGTCCCCATCCTTCTGGACATGACCGATGGGATCACAGAAGACCGTACCGGTCTCGTTACGGACGGTCAGCAGGGTGATCTCGTAGTCAAAAGGGATGAACTCTTCTACAATCAGTTCGCTGGCATCGCCTCTTGCCTCCTTGGCGATCTCCCACGATTTTTCGATATCCTCGGGGGTCTTGCCGATGCTCTGCCCGTGTCCAGAGGAGCTCATGACCGGTTTGATGACACAAGGAAAGCCCATACGGTTTGCAGCCTCTTTGAGCCGGTCCAGTGTGGTGACGAACTCGTAGTTGCTTGTCTTGAGTCCTAACGCTTCAGCGGCAAAGACACGAATGTTTTTACGGTTCATCGTCTTGTTGACCGCTTCGGCATTGGGGATGACATGGTATCCGCGTTTTTCCGCCTCAAAGAGTGCGGAGATGGAGATCGCTTCCACTTCAGGGAGGATGAAACTGGGCTGCTCTTTTTCAATGAGCGCAAGTACGGCAGCTTCATCCTGCATGTTGATGGCGTAGCTGCGGTTGGCGACTAGATGAGCAGGTGCGTTCTCATATTTATCCACAGCGATCACCTCGATACCGAGTCTTTGTGCTTCGATAGCAACCTCTTTGCCAAGCTCTCCCGAGCCAAGCAGCATGATCTTGATGGCGTTGTCTTGTAACGGGGCGGTGAATCTCATGGTATCCCTTTGAAAAATAGTAGGACTATTCTATCAAAAAGTTCACTAAGGTGTTATGAATTTGGAAAAGTAAGTAAGAGGTGTTAATGTGAAGTATTGTGACAGCATTGAAAGGGTCAGACCCATAGACGATACATCGCTACGCGACATATCATCTGAGGTCAGACCCCTTCATAGAGTGCGATTAGAGTCTTGACTCGTATCTTCTGAGCATAAAGAGTTTCTTGAGGATCTTTTTGCGTGTAGCGATCTTCTCTTTCTTTCTTCTTTCAGTCGGCTTTTCGTAGTACTGTCTCGCTCTCGCCTCAGTTACGATAAGGTTTCTGTCACACTGTCTTTTGAACTTTCTGTAAGCATCATCAAAAGAGTCTCGTGGAGTAAGCTTGATTCCTGGCATGCGTGTCACCCCCTTCCTTATCAATATTTTTTGTATAGGGGTCTGACTCCCCCAAACAAAAGCGATAAAATAGACGCGAATTATATCCAAGCAATTTTAATTTATGCTAAAATAGGCGTTATCAAGACCAAGGAGTGGTGATGCAAAAGGTGTTTACGGAGTGCAATACCCTTGATAGACGCTGCTATGAGAAGTACGGATTGAGCGAAGATATCTTGATGGAGCATGCCGCACGGGGGATGGCGGATCTAATCCGGGATCGTTTCCCCGATGGCGGGTCTGTGCTCATCGTCTGCGGTATGGGCAATAACGGCGGTGACGGGATGGTGTTAGGCAGGCAGCTGTACGGTGCATATGAGGTGTCGTTGTATGTGCCTTTTGGAGCGAAGTCGTCTATGGCAAAGATTCAGCTTGAGCGTGCACAAAAAGCGGGTGTACCGTTGGTCGATGAGATCTGTGAAGCGGATGTCGTTGTCGATGCACTCTTTGGCTCGGGGCTCAACCGGATGCTCGATGAGCGTACACAGACACTGCTGCATCGGCTCAATGCGCTGAGCGGCTTCAAGCTGGCGTGCGATATCCCCACAGGGGTAGGAAGTGACGGACGACTGATGCCTTTGGCGTTCGAGGCGGATGTGACAGTAACGATGGGTGCGTTCAAGGAGTCACTCTATCTGGATGAGAGCAAAGACGCGATCGGAGAGATCCGGTGTGTCGATCTGGGGGTCAGCCGCACGATGTACGAGATGCCCAGTGATACCTTTGTACTGGAGTCCTCCGATCTGCATCTGCCCACGCGTACCGCTTCTTCGACGCACAAGGGCAGTTTCGGACACACTGCGGTATTTTGCGGAGAGAAGGAGGGGGCGGGAATCATCGCTGCGACGGCTGCAAGCCGTTTTGGTGTGGGGCTGACCACACTGGTGGTACACGAACAGCTGTCGCCGCCGCCTTTTTTGATGCACGCAACGGTTGTACCCTCCAATGCTTCGGCACTGGCGATCGGGATGGGCCTGGGCGGACACTTCGAACAGGAGTTTCTTGAGAGATATGTTGTTAAGAGCCATCTACCCATTGTATTGGATGCGGATGCTTTCTACTCCGAACTGCTGCTGCAGATCCTTTCACAAAAGGAACGGGAGGTGGTCATCACTCCGCATCCCAAAGAGTTCTGTGCGATGTGGGAGCGGTTGACGGGAGAAGATTTAAGTGTCGAAGAGGTACAGCAACACCGCTTTGAGATCGTGAGGCGATTCAATGAAAAATACCCGCATGTGACTTTGCTGCTCAAAGGTGCGACTATGCTCATCATGCAGGAAGAGAGACTCTATATCAATCCCCTTGGAAGCGCCAAACTGAGCAAGGGGGGCAGCGGCGATGTCCTCAGCGGACTGATTGTCGCACTGCTCGCACAGGGTTATACAGGGATAGATGCCTCCATTCAGGGATCACTGGCACTGAGTGTTGCAGCTATGCGTTACAGTGGGGCATCCTATGCTATGTTGTCAACAGATCTCATTGAAGAAGTAGCCAGATTAGAGGCAAGTTAGAGTACAATGCTGCTATGAAAAAGATATCAGTACTTTTTAGTGGGAAGGGAACGAACTTTGCCCATATTGTCAACACTTTACATGGTAAGGGGTATGAGGTAAGTGTTGCCTTGACCAACAATCCTAAAGCCGAGGGGATCAAGGTCGCCAAAGAAGCGGGTATTCCTCTTGAGATTGTGGACTCTAGTGTCTTTGAGAGCAGAGAAGCATTCGATACCGAGGTAGTGGCACGACTACGACCCTACGATACTGACCTAACAGTATTGGCAGGTTTTATGCGTATTCTCACGCCGATTTTTACCGAGAAGATCAGGGCGATCAATCTTCACCCTTCACTGCTTCCAAGGCATAAAGGGCTACACGCTATACAGAGAAGCTATGAGGATACCTATGATGAGGGTGGTGTCAGTGTACACTGGGTGACTTCAGAACTTGACGGTGGAGAGATTATTCTACAAAAGCGTATCCTCAAAAAAGGACTTGATGCACACGCCTATGAACAGACGATCCGCACTATTGAAAAAGAGGCACTTGTCGAAGCGATCCAAAAGGTACTTGGGTGAACTACTACAACGACCAAAGCAATGAAGCGGCTGCAGCGTTGCTCTTTATGCTTTTTCAGATAGTAATGCTGCTGATTGTCTATGGGATTATCTATACGGCTTTGGTTGGTGTTCGGGTAGCAATACAAAAGTATGGGCTTGGGGTGGTGGTCTTCTCTCCCGAGGTCATCGCATTGATCCTTTATCCGGTTGTGCTTTACCGTACACGCCGTATGTTTAAAGTGGGCAAACGGCTACGAGCAGTCGCATGGTGTATGGCGTGGGCATCGCTTATTATCGTGGTGCTCTATCTTCATCTTGACAGATTGGCGACACTGTAGGCAGGGCAGTGTTGCGATATCTTCCCTCCAAACACCAGAAGGTACTGCGTCTCTCGCTGCCTGCGGCACTCAACTCGCTACTGGATATGCTGCAAGTGATCACCGATCTGGTGATGGTGGGACGACTCAGTGCCTTTGCCGTAGCGGCGGTAGGGCTGGGGCTTCAGTCGCTCATGTTCGTCTTTGCAATCTTGACGGTGCTACAAGTAGGCACCTCTGCACTGCTCTCACGTTTTGTGGGGGCGGAGCGTTTCAAGCGTGCCTCTTTGGGGCTCTCTACTCTGTTACGCTTCGCTTTTTTTCTTAGTATCCCCGCGATAGTCGCTTGGTATTTTCTGGCATCCCATCTCTACGGCTGGTTCGGTACGGCACCGCAGGTAGCGGTACTGGGAGCGGACTATGTGCAGACCTTGACCTGGATAATGCCGGTTCTCTTTATGAAGCTGGTTTTTGTCGCGGCACTCAACGCCGCAGGCGATACGAAAACACCGATGAAGGTCAAGATCGTCTCGATCATGTTCAATGTATTGCTCAACTATTTGTTGATCTTCGGTGCGTGGGGGTTTCCGAAGCTGGGTGTCATGGGAGCAGCAGTAGGCACGGTGATCGTTAACATATTGGAGTTTATGATCTATCTTTGGCTTTATCTCAAGCAGAAGACACCCTATATGCCGGTATGGCATCACTCAAAGTCACTTTTGAAGCGTGCCTTGAAGGTGGGGATCCCCGCCTCTATCGAGCGGACATTGACTTTTGGGAGTTTTATGCTCTTTACAGTCATTATCACCCATTATGGTACGGCGGCGTTGGCGGGGTATCAGATCGGTCTGCGCATAGAGGGGCTGGCGTTCATGCCCGGTATCGGTTTTACGATCGCGGCGATGGCACTGATGGGACAGGGACTGGGTGCCAAAAGACCGCAACAGTCCAGAGAGGATGTCCTGCTGGTACTCAAGTATGCCTCAGGTTTGATGTTTTTTCTCTCCTTCTTTATGATCTTTATGCCCGAGAGGATCGTTTGGCTCTTTACCGATGATGCCCCCACTATCGAAGAGGCAAGCCTCTATTTGCGTATCGTCGGGCTCTCCCAGATTCCTCTGGCGTTCAATTTCGTGCTATCAGGAGCCTTGCGCGGTGCGGGGGATACCAGACGCACCCTGCGGATCAATCTTACCTCTTTGTGGCTGGTGCGCATTATTCCGGCATTTGTGCTTTCATGGTACTTCCACTCTATTTTGCTCGTCTATTGTGCCATGATCTCCGATACCTTTGTCAAAGCGGTCTGGCTTTGGATAACATTTAAGAATGGGGAGTGGCAAAAAATAAAAGTGTAGTGAGATTTTTCCAAGATAATTACCTGATATAATTACAGTTATAAACAGGAAGAATGACAAAAGCCATAAGAATCTATTAGAGTGTATAGATTTTTTATGGAAATATATACACACTAATCCATATAAAGTTCATACTGGAGAGATACCATAATATTTTTCAGAGATGAACTTTGATGGAGATGTGTATGAAAAAAAGGAGGAAAAATGTCACTACCAAGACCTATACCGACACGCAATGAGGTGAAGCTGGATTTCAAACGCTATATTGTCAGCAAAACAGATACGACCGGAAAGATCGTCTATGGGAACGACTATTTTACAGAGATATTAGGCTACAAAGAGAGTGAATTGATCGGACAGCCGCACAATATCCTGCGTCACCCTGATATGCCCAAAGCGATCTTCTACCTTATGTGGAAACATCTCAAGAACGGACGCAATATCATGGCGGTGGTCAAAAACCTTGCAAAAAACGGAGATCACTACTGGGTGACGACCGATTTTGATATCAAACGGGATAGAGAGGGGAATGTACGCCACTACATTGCCTACCGTCAGGCAGCGCCAAAGCATGTAGTCAAAGAGATCGAACCGTTATACAAGAAGATGCTTGAGATAGAAAATGAGCATGGCATGGAAGCTTCGATCGAATACCTTAACGGCTTCCTGGAAGAGAAGAAGATGAACTATGACCAGTTCATCGAAGACCTTGCCAAGCCCAAAGGACTGGGTGCCATGTTCTTCGCGACGATGAAAAAACTCTTCTCCTAAGGCATTGTCCGTACATCGACAAAACTGCCACTCTCATACTCTAAGAGGCGCTGGAAAGTTACGATAAGGTTTTCTGCCGCCTCCTTGGGGGACTGTATCGGTCCACTCTTTAACCTTTTGACGGAGGGGTACACCTCTTCATCCGTCTCCTCAATAATATGTCTGACCATCGGGGTGAGGATCACACCGGGTGCAAGTGTGGAAAAGTGAATATGCGGCAGCTCTTTGGCATAGACTTTAAGCAGCATGTTGAGAGAGGTTTTGGAGAGAGCGTAGGCACCCCATCCTTTGGAGCCGTTGACCGCCGCACCCGAGCTGATCCCTACGATCTGTTTCGTCTCCGCTTCCTTGGCAATGAGATCGATCAGTTCTTTGTTCGCCCAGACATTCAACCGCATGACCTCTTCGATCTCATCCACACCGGTGGTGGCAAGCGGCTTGATCTCACCGAGCATTCCCGCATTGAGGATGACAAGGTCAAATCGGTTTCCACGCATTAACGGATGCAGTTTCTGTTTGATCTCATCGGTGCGCTTCAGGTCGCAGTGAAAGAAGTGAAGATGGTCCTCCTCTTCAAGAAGTCTTGGGCAGACCCTGCCTATCGAATAGACCCTTATGCCTCTGGCAAGATATGCTTCGGCAAGTGCTCTGCCAAGCCCAGTTCCTATTCCAGTGATCAATACGCTCTCTACCATCTATCTCTACCGCCTATTATTGTTTTGCTTACTATGCTATAATTATAGCCAAATTCAATCTAAGGGATACAGAGCTATGAGCAAAGAGATCAAGAGCCTTGATCAGCGGATCGAACGCATTTACAAGATGGCAAAAGAGCATTTCGGAGAGGTGCGTTTTGTGGGGATCAAGCTTCATACCAAGATCGGATGGGTCGCGAAGATTCAGTTCGATGAGTTCGAGTCGCTTGTGGCGGAGGGCGAGAATGCCGAGGTCGCACTGAAGAACCTACGCAAACGACTCAAAAAGATCATTGACCGTTACAATATGGTATAGTGATGAAGCGTTGCTTCATCAAGTGAATAGTGAGGAGTGAATAGTGAAGAGTGAAGGGATGCATTGCTTCGCAATGCTTTTATAGAAGGGCGTAATGCTTTGAAAAAGAATATTGTATTGATCGGGTTTATGGGAGTTGGCAAGGGGACAACGGCGCGTGCTTTTGCCAAGAAGTACGGGGTGTACAACATCGATACGGATGACCTGATCGAATCCAAAGAGAACAAAGAGGTCAAGAAGATTTTTGCCAAAAAGGGTGAAGCCTATTTTCGGCAGTGTGAACAGGAGACTGCCGACTGGATCGAGCAGTGTGTGACAGGTACACTGATCTCCTGTGGCGGTGGTTTCTACAAAGTGAACAATCTCAAAAAGCTCGGCACGGTTGTGCTGCTTGATGCCTCCTTCGAGTGGATACACAACCGTCTAAAAACCGCCAAGAACAGCAAACAAAAACTTGCCAAACGACCGTTGTTTTCCGATGAGAAGAGAGCCAAAGCACTCTACAAAGAGAGGGAGAGGGCGTACCGAAAAGTAGCGGATGTGATTGTGGATGTAGAGCATATGACACTGGAAGAGCAGCTGAGATATATCGCTAAGAAGTGTGAAGTTTAAGATATAATGAGACAATAAAACATCACACTCTATGCTCTATCCTCTTTTCCCAGTATTCAATCCCTTTGAAGATGCCCGTTAGGATACCGAAGATCAGCATGGTGCTTCCCATGCAGTAGGGTGCAAGCTCGGAAAATGGAGCAGGATCTTTCAGAAAGAGACTGATGACATAGAGCCATACGGCAATGGTCGTAACAGCAGTGATCCTTTTGAGCCATGTGATAGTTTGGTGTATCTGTTTTGCTTTCATGATACTTATTTTATCGAAATTGGATATAATTCCACAATTCTCAACGAGTGAGCATCGATGCAGCGATTTGAAACTTACCTGATACAGAACCTTCCCAAAGTGACCACCTTCCACCCTGTCTATGAGGAGGCGTTGGGGGCGATGCTGCAAGCAGGGGGGAAGCGTTTTCGTCCGCAGCTTTTGCTGCGTATTGTCGAGGCGTATGAGCCGCTGCTCTATGACTCAGCGCTGCCTGTAGCGTTGGCGCTGGAGATGTTCCACACCTATTCGCTGATCCATGACGACCTGCCGGCAATGGACGATGCCGATCTGCGTCGGGGGCATACTACACTGCATAAACGATTCGATGAGGTCACTGCCATCCTGACCGGGGATGCGCTCAACTCCGATGCGTTTGGGCTCATTGCCAAAGCGCCGCTACGAGAAGATATCAAGATCAAGCTGGTCGAACTTCTTGCCCAAAACGGCGGATCACAGGGGATGGTACTGGGACAGGCAATCGACTGCTACTTTGAGAACACGCCGCTCAGCCTCGATGAGGTGAGAGAGCTGCACCGAAACAAGACCGCCAAGCTGATCGCCGCCAGTCTTGTGATGGGTGCGGTGATCGTCAGACTCGACACACAGATACAACAAGCACTTTATGATTTCGGTATCGACCTTGGACTTCTCTTTCAGATACAGGATGATATTATCGATGAGACGCAGAGTGAAGAGGAGGCGGGCAAGACCACCGGAAACGATGAAGCGAAAAATAGTTTTGTCAATCTTTTGGGGCTGGAAGACTCCATTGCGGAGGCGGACAGTCTTGCAAAAGATTTGCAAAAACGATTTGAAGCGTTTGAACCCAAAATGCAAGAGGCACTGCGCCCCTTGATGGAAACCTATCTATACAGACACCAATAAAGGATAATGTAATGGCAGTCATGACCGAAGAGAACAAGATGCGCAAAAAGATGGCAAATACGATCCGATTCCTCGCGGCGGATATGGTACAAAAGGCAAACTCCGGTCATCCGGGTGCACCGATGGGATTGGCAGATATTTCCGTGGTGCTCAGCGAACACCTCAACCACAACCCCAAGAACCCAAAATGGCTCAACCGTGACCGTCTGGTCTTCTCCGGCGGACACGGTACGGGACTGATCTATTCGCTTCTGCATCTGTGGGGGTATGATGTAAGTTTGGAGGATCTCAAGCAGTTCCGCCAGCTTGACTCCAAAACCCCCGGGCATCCCGAGTACGGTCATACTGACGGGGTAGAGATCACCACTGGACCACTGGGACAGGGGGTTGCCAATGCAGTGGGTTTTGCGATGGCGGAAGCCTTCACCAAAGCACAGGTCAATTCAGAGACCTGTGAGCTGATTGACCATAAGGTCTACTGCCTCTGTGGTGACGGGGATCTGCAGGAGGGGATCAGCTACGAGGCGTGTGCGCTTGCAGGACACCTTGGGCTCAAAGACCTGATCCTTATCTATGACTCCAACGAGATCACCATCGAGGGTGATACCAACATCGCTTGGAGTGAGGATGTCGCCAAACGATTCGAAGCACAGAACTGGAATGTGCTGACGATCAACGGTCACTGCTACGATCAGATTGATGCGGCATTGAGCGAAGCCAAAAAAGCAGACAAGCCGACGATCATCATCGCCAACACCATCATCGGTAAAGGAGCAGGTGAACTGGAGGGAACGCACCATACCCACGGTGCACCGCTAGGCGAGGAGATCATCCGTGCCTCCAAAGCCAAAGAGGGCTTCGATTCGGACGAGACCTTCCAGATCCCCGAAGATGTACTGCTGCGCTTCCGATGTGCCATAGAGAAGGGTGAGATGCTGGAGAAGGAGTGGATACATCGACAAAAAGAGGCACCGCTTGTCGAGCAGAACATTGCACTTGAGAAGCTGCTCACTCCTGATTTTAACGCGATCGACTATCCTGACTTCAGCAACAATGCCGAAGTCGCCACCCGTGATTCTAACGGTAAGATACTCAATGCTATCGCCAAAGCGATCCCCGGATTCATCGGTGGTTCGGCGGATCTGGCACCGAGCAACAAGACTGCACTGAAGGATATGGGAGACTTCCCCAAAGGCAAGAACCTCCACTTCGGTATCCGCGAGCATGCGATGGCGGCGATCACCAATGCGATTGCTCTTTATGGGACGACACTTCCGTTTGATGCGACTTTCTTCGTCTTCTCCGACTATCTCAAGCCCGCTGCGCGCATCGCGGCACTGACGAAGATCAAGCGCTTCTTTGTCTGGACACACGACAGTATCGGTGTAGGGGAGGACGGCCCGACCCATGAGCCCATCGAGCATCTCTCCCAGTTCCGCGCACTGCCCGGTTTCTATGTATGGAGACCGGCGGATGCGACGGAGAATGTCGAAGCGTGGAAAACCGCACTGCAGATGAATGTACCGAGTGCTTTCGTGCTCTCAAGACAAAAGCTCAAGACCCTCAAACCCAAGCGTGACTTCGGTGAGCCTGCCAAAGGTGCCTATATCGTCAAACAGCGTGAAGGTGCGACCTTGACATTGATGGCAAGCGGAAGCGAACTGATGCCGTGTCTTCAGGCAGCGTGTCATCTCGAAGTGCTTGGGGTCAAAGCCAATGTGGTCTCCGTACCGTGTCTGGATCTTTTCAATGAGCAGGACGAAGCCTACAAAACCAGTGTGATCGATCCCTCTACCAAAGTACTGGCGGTCGAAGCGGCGACAGCGACAGAGTACTACCGATATGCCGATGACGTACTGGGGATGGAGAGCTTTGGTGCCTCCGCCCCTGCGGGTCAGCTTTTTGAGAAGTTCGGCTTCACGATCCAAAA
>Ga0256839_1006340_pt1 | contig 10406 bp, 9 predicted proteins | sample 354166metaG_FD_185968 | JGI IMG/M metagenome (GOLD analysis project Ga0256839, IMG submission 185968) | Hydrothermal vent microbial communities from Mid Atlantic Ridge, Atlantic Ocean - 354-166 | ecosystem: Environmental > Aquatic > Marine > Hydrothermal vents | place: Atlantic Ocean: Mid... | reverse complement strand
ATCTTTCCGCATTTGAAAGAGTCTGCCTTCTCCTGAAATAATTGGGTACGAACTTAAGATTGGGTTTTGTAACTTCTATATAGTAGCCCATCACCTTATTAAACCCGATTTTCAGGCTGCCTATTCCCGTTTCTTTTCTGAGTTTTTCTTCATACTCTTTGAGTACCTTTTCCGTATTGTTTCTGTAATATCTCAGCTCATCAAGCTCCTTATTTACACCTTCTTTTATTAAGCCTCCCTCCTTTACATGTAAGGGTGGATCGTCAACGAGAGTACTTTCAATGTCTCTCTTAATATGGTCGTAGGGTTCAAAGGAGGAAAAGAGTCTCCTCAGAAGAGAACTGGTACATTTTGACATGTACTCAATTAGTTTGTCAAGTCTGCATAGAGAATCCTTAAGAAGTATCAGATCCTTAGGAGTTGCCATATTTGAGCTTATTTTTGATACAAGTCTTTCCATATCAGCCATACCGTTCAGAATATCTCTAATTTCTTTTCTTAAATTCCTTCTTTCCCTAAGTTCCTCAACCGCATCCTGAATTTCCTTTATCTTCTCCCTATTCCGGAAGGGATGCATCAAGTAAAACTTCAGCCTCCTTCTCCCCATACCGGTGAGTGTTCTATCCATAACGGAAAGCAAGGAAAAATCCTTTCTTCCCTCAATACTTTCCAGTAATTCAAGCCCTTTTATGGCCTTTGCGTCAATCTTTATAAAACCTTCGTCTTTGTAAGGTTTTGGTTTGGGGAGGAAAGGCATAAAAGCTTTTTGGGTGGTTTTAACATAAAGGAAGGCGCCACCCAAAGTATATATAATATCTTCCTCTTCAAAGCCGAAAGACCTGTAGTTATATACTTTGTAGTATTTAAGTAGCTCCTCTTTACCTCTTGTGAGGAATTCTTCATCAATGTATGTAAAAAAGAAATTTCCATATTTTCTAAGCGTATCTTCAATAGTTCTATCACTCTTTTTTATCAGCACCTCTTTTATGTTGAATTTTGCAATAAAGTCTTTAAGATCTTCATCCTTTATAGATGTCCCCAAGAATTCTCCTATGGAGAGATTTACATAACCGCAATAGACTGTCCTTCCCTTTTTCTGAAGGCAGAGCAGTCCTCCACTTTCCTTTTCAAAGTAAGTGCCGGGTGTTATTACCCTGACCACATCCCTCTTTACTATCCTCTTATTGGGAGAGCCTTCCTCTAACTGTTCGCATATTGCAAGTTTGTAGCCCTTAGAGACGAGCTGGGATATATATGAGTTTGCTGAATGATAAGGCACACCGCACATAGGTATCCTCTCCCTGTTCTTTCCTGCGGGTCTTGAGGTAAGTACCAAGTTGAGTTCCCTTGCACCTACTATCGCGTCTTCGTAGAAAAGTTCATAAAAATCTCCGAGCCTGAACAGTAAAAGGCAGTCGGGGTACTGGTTTTTGAAATAGTGATACTGAGAGAGCATTGGAGTTAGATCATTTTCTTTAAATTCAGCCATAAGGAAAAAATAACATAACTTATAATGAATTTCATGAAGATAGCGGTACCGCTTACCGATGAAAATTTTGATGAAAACTTGAAAATAGCTGTGAGCGAGGGAGCGGATATTATTGAGCTAAGGGTTGACCTTTTCAGAAATAAAGACCCTGAATTTATTAAAGAAAAGATTGAGAAGGTTAAAGAGGCAGGGCTTGAAACTATTCTTACTATCAGATCGGAAAAGGAGGGGGGCAGATATGTTGAAAATAGGGCTAAACTCTTTGAAGCCTTGTCACCCCTAAGCGATTATACGGACATAGAACTTTCTTACGGCTCACTTATAGGCTTTGTGAGAAACTTGGTAAGGTTGCACAATAGAAAGCTTATAATCTCCTTTCATGATTTTAAAAGCACTCCTCCGGGATGGCTTATAGTTGAAATCCTCAGGGAAATGTACAGATGGGGAGCGGATATAGCAAAGATAGCGGTCACTCCATATTCAAAGGAAGATGTGGCTAAGCTACTTTGTTTTTCACAAAGGGTTGAGGGTAAGAAAATAATAATAGCTATGGGAGAGATGGGAAAGGTAACAAGAGTAGCGGGATTTATTTTCGGATCCGTTATAACATACTCCTTTGTAGGAAAGGCCGTTGCACCGGGGCAGATACCTTTAAAGGATATGATTTATATAAGGAAAATGCTTTACGGACATATCTCTCCTTGAAACTCGTGAAAGCCTATATCCGGTTTTCTTACTGGTACCTTGCCTCCAAAGAAGTCCCTCTTTTGCAGTCCTGGTGGTTCAGATCCCCTATCTATCAAAGCGGAGTTACATGATAATTTAAAATCTTTGATCTCCGAGAATCTTCCCGTTTCATTAACGAGGGAAGGTTCATCTCTGTCCGTTGAATCCGCTTCATTTGTATTATTTTGCGTGTAAAACCTGATTCTATCTTTCCATCTTCTGAAAGCCAATTCCTCGCCGTTTATATAAAATTGGGGATCTGCAGTTGAATCCGTGTAATAGACATTTGAGTTTATAAGAAGGGGAGAATTTTCGTAACTGTCAGTTGCCTCCATGTAAACTTGATAATTTGTTGTGTTGTAAAGGAGGTTATTAATAAAATAAAAGGCAGGCTTTCTCTGGGAGGGTGAGGATATCCACTTTAAAACTATCCCGTTGTTGTAAAAGGTGTTGTTATATATGTAAGGAAATTCCCTATCGTAAGTTTTAAGAATTATACCTGTATCCGAATTCCTTATAAGATTGTACTGAATATTTAACACTTCAGGATTTACCGCAGTGGATGTATCTATATCTAAGGCTGATGTTGATACATTATATATGTGGTTGTAGTTTATATTTACATTTTTTAAAACCTCACAGGATTTTATTTTTAAACCTTTTGAAGAAAAGGTATTTTCCTCAATCCTTATATTTTCAAGATTGCTCTCAATATACAATCCTGCCTCTGCCGATCCGTGGATCCTGTTCTTTTTTAGGGTAATGTTACTTATATTATTACATTCTTTGGCATGTATCGCTACATTGTTGTCATTAAAGGAGTTTCTCTCAATGGTGAAATAACTAAGAGCCTTAGAATATAAGCCTATACCTGTGCCGGACCACTTAAAGCTGCTGTTTTTTACATAAATATAATCAACCCTTGATCCTTCAAGGCTTAAAGAAGTATCACCTCCTATAAATATAACTTCGGATATGTATATGTTTGATATATCTTTGAGCCTCAAACCAGTACCTTTTACCACATATAATTTTTGTATGGCGGTGGGGGAAGGCTTCCAGTAAATTACATTACAGCACCTTTCATAATAAAACTGATTCTCTCCGAGATTATTGAAAATATTATCCAGATAATTTAGAAAATCCGTGTCGTTGTCATCAGGGCAGACACTTCCGCAATTGTATGGAGCTATGGGCGGTGAAGTTAACTTGACAAATCCTGCAGTTTCATTGTTGTAAAGGGCTTCATCTCTCACAATTGCAAGAGGTATGCCCCTTTTCAATTCTTCACCTCTATAAAACAGGATACCTGAGTCGGAAGGAGGCTTTAAGTGATTGTCTCCTATAATTCCTTCCCCCCAATTTTCAATGGTGTATATTACGGGCATAACTATACCCTTTTCTATTCCGCCTTCTCCCTGACCGCAGTCACTTCTCGGACATTTCCCTGATATTTTTATGTTGTATCCTATATCCCCGCTCCTTTTAATCTCTACAGTTTTAGTAAATGTCCCACACAGATATATGGTATCGCCCGGTTCTATTTGAGACCAATCTATATTTTCAATACCGTTCCACGCTTCACAGTAAGACATACCGTTGCCGTTTACACCGTTCGGATCATAAGGTTTTACATACCAAGATATAAATATCCTTTTGCTACCCCCGCTGCAGGAAATATAAAGATAAGGGAATGTTATAAGAAAAATTAATAAAATTTTCTTTGCCATTAATGCCCCCCTTAGAACAAAAAATATATAATAAAACTAACAAAAATACCATAAGAAGGAGGGAAGGCTATGGAAAGCTGTACTTTTTGTGAAGAAAACTTTAAGGGATACTCACCATTAATTTTAAGGATATATAAATCCGGTAATGACATACTCGTATATGCTCAGAATAACACTAAAAATATAATTCTTATAAAGAGATTGATACTTTGTATAAATTATGAATATCATTCAACTCTTATATATGTAAGGGAAGGAGGCTTCTTTGATTTTTACATAGGAGGGGAGAGATTGGAGCAAGGCACCACCCAGCTTAAGTTTAGAATATCCGCCCCTTCTGCATTGAGCGCGAGGGTTGAGGCGGAATATGTGGAGGTAACCTCAAGAAGTACAAGCTGTTTGTGTAAATTTCAATAGAGGAGGCTGTTATGAAAAAGTTTTCTGAGCTTAAAGTATGGAAGATGACCATAAGTAAGCCCATGACTGCGGGCGAGATTGAATATATATGCTCCTCTGTATGCTTTCTTGCCATGAGGGAAGCTTATGATATATACATAGAACTTTGCAGGGTTGACACAAAAAAGGATTACTCCGTTATATACTTTATGTGTGAGGAGGATACATTGAAGTATGTACACAAGGTTATGCAAAACAGACTTTCTAACTTAACATACAAGATAGAAGAGACTAACTCTATGGAACTGCAAAGCCTGCCCTGATGCTTAAATTTTTATCAAAGAGAGGAGGTTTGCTGAAGGCTTTAGATCTGTGGGATTGGTATGAATCTTTGACCAGTGAGTACAGAAAGAAGTTCAGACATTACTATGAATTGAAATGCAAGAAGGACCTGAAATTCCCTTACAGAGCTTTTCAACTTGAAAGGGGTAATGTAAGTACTCTTTATACAAAGAGGACATTCTTGGGTACTATAGCCCAGATTTCCATGCTTGAGGGTGATCTTGAATTTGCCGGATGGCTTTATCGGGAAGCCCTTAAAATGGAAGGGACTCCCTATGAGGAACACTTAATCCTTAACGATCTTATAGTTCTATCTCAAAGGAGAAAAGATTTTGAAGATATGGAAAGGTTTGCTGAAAAGGATATAAGGCTTTTCAAAGATTATAAAGAGGAGCTGTTCATAAGATGTAAAGATACGAAGCCTATGGTGAATTCTTTCAGCATATATATTTATGTGCTTGAAAGGAAAGGAAGGAGGGAGGAGGCTTTGCAAATCTTGAATTATGCTCTGTCCGAGGGTGTCTATATACCCTTTTCCGATGATATAAGAAGGAGATTAACGAAATCTTAACAGAAGGTTTTTATAATCAAAAACAAATGTAATTTAAAAAGGAGGTGGCAGAAATGTGGTCGTATTTATTTATCGTTTTATTCATTAATTCCTTGCTGTGGGCTATACCTGTTATCAAAATTGACGGTTCCTCTACCGTATATCCGATAACTGAGGCGGTCGCTGAGGAATTTCAGATATCAAAGAGGGGTAAGGTAAGAGTAACCGTGGGCATTTCAGGTACTGGAGGAGGATTTAAAAAATTCTGCAGAGGAGATACGGATATATCTAATGCTTCAAGACCCATAAAGAAAAAAGAGATGGAGTTGTGCAGAAAGAATGGTATAAGATATGTGGAAATACCCATAGCCTTTGATGCCATATCTGTTGTAGTTAACAAGAAAAACGATTGGGTTGACTGTCTTTCAATAGAAGATCTTAGGAAGATGTGGAACCCTAAAGCTCAAGGAAAGGTAAAGAGATGGAATCAGGTTAGAAAGGAATGGCCCAACAAGCCTTTAAAGCTTTGCGGTCCCGGCGTTGATTCTGGTACTTTTGACTACTTTACTAAAGCAGTGAACGGTAAGGAAGGTGCAAGCAGAGGTGACTATCTTGCAAGTGAAGACGATAATGTACTTGTACAATTTGCATCAAGGGAAAAAAGCGCCTTATGTTACTTTGGACTTGCTTATTACATTGAAAATAAAGATAAGATAAAGGCTGTACCAATAAAGAATCCCAAGACGGGCAAGTGTGTTTATCCTTCTCATGAGACGGTAATAAAGGGCGAATATGTTCCTCTTTCAAGACCCATATTCATATATGTCAATGCGAATAGTCTTAAAAATAGAATGGAAGTCAGGGAATTCGTTGAGTTTTACATAAAAAATGCCTCTCAGCTTGCCAAGGAAGTAGGTTATGTACCGCTTCCCGCTAAGGCATACAATCTTGCCCTTGACAAGGTAAAAAAGGTTAAAACGGGTACGGCTTTCCACGGAGGCTCTGAAGTAGGCGTTAGTATAGAAGAGCTTATAAAGGCGGAGACAAGGGAATGATATAATAGAGGAGTGGATATGAACCGAAAAAGGGCGGTGGACAAAGTAGCTACCTTCTTATTTCTGTCCGCCGCTTCCTTCACCGTACTAATAACTGCCGGCATCCTGTATGTCCTGCTCTCTGACACAATAAGGTTTTTCAGAGAAGTTTCTCTCGTTGAATTCCTTACGGAAACCGAATGGACGCCCGTCTTCAGTGAAAAGAAGTTCGGTGTTTGGCCCCTCGTTACAGGTACCCTTCTTACCGCTGGTATAGCTTCCCTTATTTCCATACCCTTGGGACTCATAATAGCCATTTATCTAAGTGAATTTGCATCTTACAAGGTAAGAGAGTTCGTAAAACCTATTATTGAATTCCTTGAAGCTATTCCCACCGTAGTATATGGCTACTTTGCCCTGCTTTTCGTAACACCCCTCCTTCAAAAGTTTATACCAGAACTTGATGCTTTCAATGCCCTGTCTCCCGGTATAGTAATGGGTATAATGATTCTGCCTTATACCGCTTCCATGTCAGAGGACGCTCTAAGGGGAGTTCCTCAGGAACTGAGAGAGGCTGCTTACTCAATGGGTGCTTCCAAGCTGAAAACAGCTTTAACCGTCGTAGTGCCTGCCGCATTTTCTGGCATAGTAGCCTCTTTTATTCTTGCCGTATCAAGAGCAATGGGTGAGACCATGGTAGTTGCCATCGCTGCGGGTATGTATCCTAACTTTACGCTTAACCCCCTTGAACCTGTTGAAACGATAACCGCATATATAGTACAGATAAGCTTGGGAGACCTTCCATACGGCTCCGTGGAATACCTTTCCATCTTTGCTGTAGGTTTTACCCTTTTTGTTATTACCTTCATATTTAACCTTATTGCTTTCTGGTTGAGGAATAAGATAAGGGAGGCTTACTGAAGATATGGAAAGAATGGTACCTAAGGAAATACCCGATTACTTAATAAAGAGAATGAAACTTAAAGACATAGCTTTTGAAATATTAGGCCTTTTAGTCTTATTCTTTGTAATAACATTTGTATTTTCCATATTTATTGACCTTTTAATTGACGGATGGGACAGGCTAAATATTAAGTTCCTAACCTCCTATCCCTCAAGAAGACCGGAAAACGCAGGGATACTTTCCGCCTGGGTAGGGACGCTTTATGTAATGGCTGGTGCAATTTTTTGGTCCGTTCTCCTCGGTGTACCTGCAGGTATATATCTTGAAGAATACTCAAGGAAAAACAAGATAGCAAGCTTTATAGAAATAAATATAAATAACCTTGCTGCGGTACCTTCAATCATATACGGCTTGCTTGCCCTCGGTATCTTCGTTTATCGCTTTAAGTTGGGAGAGAGCATACTAACAGCGGGTTTAACCTTAGGACTTCTCATGTTGCCCGTTATAGTAGTTTCCACGCGGGAATCCATAAGGAGGATACCGAGATCTATAAGGGAGGCAGCTTACGCTATGGGTGCTACAAGGTGGGAGCTTATAAAGGATCATATACTGCCTTACTCTTTCGGAGGTATCCTCACAGGAGTTATAATAGCCGCCTCAAGGGCTATAGGAGAAACTGCACCTTTGATAACAATAGGTGCTTTAACCTTTATCGCTTTCTTGCCGACCTCACCCTTTACAGACGAGTTTCCCTTCTTTTCCTTTGAAAACTTTAAAGATATGCTGATGTCTCCCTTTACCGTCATACCTATTCAGATGTTTAACTGGATATCACGACCGCAGAAGGCTTTCCACGAAAATGCAGCTGCAGCAGGTATAGTACTTATGATTGCAACGATTGCCCTTAATGCTATTGCATATTATGTAAGATATAAGTACAGGAAAAGATATTCATGGTAAAGAACTTGACACAGACCATCAGTTCAATATATTTAACATATCCATAATGTCGGTAGGCATTGGAGACCTCTTAAGAGAACTTGACATAGTAGATGTCATATCTTCTTATATTGATTTGAAAAGATCTGGTAATAACTACAAGGCGAACTGTCCCTTTCATCCGGATGATACACCCTCCTTTTTTGTATCACCCCAAAAGGGTATATGGAAGTGCTTCGGTTGCGGGGTAGGTGGTGACTTCATAAAATTTGTTGCACTTTATGAAAATATTCCATATACGGAAGCGGCAAAAGAGATAGCAAAAAGATATGGTATAAAATTGAAAATAAAGGAATCTCCCGCAGAGAATTCAAAGATATATGAAGCAATGGAATTGGTAGCATCTTTCTACTTCAAGAATATACTACGGAAGGAGGAGGCACTATCTTATATAAAAAGTAGGGGGATTGATTCCCATACTCTTAAAAAATTCCTTATAGGATATGCGGACAATTCAAAAGAGCTTGTTGATAATCTTAAAGAGGAGGGCTTGCTTGAATATTACGAAAAAACCGGTAATCTCATAAAGTCAGATGAGTTTTACAGAGACCTGTTCAAGGGAAGGATAGTAATTCCCGTTAGAGATGAGAGAGGTCGTATAGTTGCCTTCGGGGGCAGAAGCCTCGGGGAGGAAAAACCCAAGTATATAAATTCTCCGGAAAGTGAAATATTTAAGAAGAGTAAGGTCTTATTCGGATTCTACGAGTCACTTAATTATATAAAAGAGTTAGGGAGGGTTATAATCACGGAAGGCTATTTTGATGTTATAAGTCTGTTCCAGTACAATATCCGTTATGCGGTTGCTCCATTGGGAACTTCGCTTACGGAATACCACGCTAAATTAATTTCAAGGTATGCAGAGGAAGTAATCCTTTTGTTTGATGGTGACGAAGCAGGAAGGAAGGCGGTAAAAAGGGCTGTGCCCAATCTTTTAAAAGAAGATCTGAGAGTAAAAGTGTTTTATTTACCCGACGGGGAGGATGCTGACACCTACATAAGAAAAACGGATATGCATGAATTTAAGAAAAGAATTGAAAGTTTACCTGATATATTTGAAGAGCTTATAGAATCAATAAAGAATGGTGAGAAGGAAGCCCTGAAAGAATTCATAAATTATGTGGGATATTTGAAAGATTCAATAAAGGCTTATGATATGATTGTTACGGTATCAAAAATTACCGGAATGTCTGTTACTAGTCTGTCCGAGCGTATCAATAGCGTAAAAATGAATGAAGAAAAGGAGAAGATCAGGCTTTCAATGGCGGAATGTATATTCCTTAAGGGATTGTTGGAGTTGAAACAGAACGATATTGATATATATTCATTAAAGCTATCTCCAGAAGCTATAATGATTGCGGAGAGTATATTAAGAAAAGATTATGAAGAGATACCTCGTTATATAATAAATATGAAAGTAAGTAATTTAAAGGAATCCTTTGAGCATGCGCTCAGGGAACTTCTCAAGGAAGATCTTGATATTGAGGAACTGCCCGAAACCTTTGAAGAGCGTAAGAGACTTCTTAAAATGAGGGCTTTTGCCGAATCAAACAGATTTAGGCTTAGATAATTATGATTGGGTTGTTTTAATAAAAAACTTTTGAGGTGCAGGAGGTATGATGGATAGGGAAAGTCTAAAAAGGATAGTTGAGGTAGGTAGGGAAAAGGGCTACCTTACTTATGACGAGATCAACGAACTGCTTGACAGGGAATTTATTGATTCCGACAGTCTTGACGAAATTATGGATGTTCTGTCGGAGCAGAACATACAGATAGTAGAAAGCGAGGAGGAATATCTTGAGAAGGAAGATATAGAAGGAGAGGACCTTATAGTTTCCACTGAAAACTTTACTTTGAGCGGTAAGGACGGGGATCCTGTAAAACTTTATTTGAGGGAGATGGGCAAGATTCCTCTCCTGAAGAGAGAAGAGGAGATATTTTATGCCAAGCAAATAGAGACGGGAAGAAAGGTAATGAGAAGGGGCCTTTTGAGGACTTCATTCCTTGTAGATAGAATTCTTAAAGATTGGGGTAAGCTTTGCGACGGAAAGATAAGGGTGCAGGATATTATGGATCTAGTGGGTGAAAATGAAGAGGAGTATGACGAAAATATGGAAAAGTATGAGAGATTTATAATGGACAAAGGTATTGAACTTGCAAAAGCTTATAAGGAACTACTATCAGCCAGATCTAAATACTTAAAGGAGAGGACGGAGGAAGCCAAAAAGGAGTACCTTCT
>Ga0256839_1006339_pt1 | contig 10406 bp, 7 predicted proteins | sample 354166metaG_FD_185968 | JGI IMG/M metagenome (GOLD analysis project Ga0256839, IMG submission 185968) | Hydrothermal vent microbial communities from Mid Atlantic Ridge, Atlantic Ocean - 354-166 | ecosystem: Environmental > Aquatic > Marine > Hydrothermal vents | place: Atlantic Ocean: Mid... | reverse complement strand
GAATACATACATACCCTATAGCTAAGGCTATAGGGTATGTATATTAATTAAGCTTTGTGTATTCTTCTAACTCTTTCTTCATAACCTCCAAGAGCTCAGGGATATTCCCGCTCGTGTACTTATAGATGCTATCATGTTTGATAGAAATCACGTCATCAAGGGAGTAAATAATAGACACCCTTGGATCAGACATAGTCTCATGGGTATGTTCCCCTATGACCAATGATCTCTTGTTATTCAGATCATACTCTATAGAGTATTTCTCTCCTATAACAACAAAGCTAACTAGGGGTCTAGCTCTGTCGGTGACTACTAGCATGTAAGCCTCCTCATTTATTTTAGATATAACCCCTGCTGCGTCGCTTAGCTCTTCTCCTGATTTGAATAAATTAATACCTTCTTCTAACATCATTCTACTTGCCATTACTTATTACCTCATTATCGTTGATATATGACCTTTATAGGGGATTTAACATCTCACTGATACATAGGCACCAATGAGAGCTAAAACCCCTCAGATCTTAATTTTAGAGCTATTTACGTGGTTTTCTAGTTCTATCTAAATCTACACTCATTCCAGCAGCTCCTAATAGATGCTCTAGGAGCTGATGTGTCTTACTGGTTCCTAAGTTTATTATATCCCTATCCACGACCCGTTCCATAGCCATTGGTTTGTCTTCTTCCAATACGGCTCTGCTGTGGTACGCTATAGTGGAGGTATTGGAGTTTATATCCAGTAACTCTGCATAAGCTTCAGGACACAACACGTCAGCTACCATAACAGACTCCATAGACCCTAACAAGACTACGTTAGTACTGGAGAAAGGCTTGGCGTGCTTGTGTTTCATGCTCTTTATACCTGTTAGATTGAAGACGTTGAGACTAACAGAATTAGAAGCTGACACTTCTGACCCTGTTTTATTGAGTATGTGCATATACAAGGGGGCTATCCTTATAGGGTTAACTGTAAGAACCTTCTTACCCTTGGCGTAATCATACACCCATATTCTATCTCTGAACCCTTTGTACTTGGAGCTCTCTAATCTCTTCACACGTTCTTTAGGTGTGTCTATACTGAGATCATCCACAGGCATCAGTAGCGTTAGCCCGTACTTCAGAGCTTCAGCCAACATCTCGTCCATATCAGTAACCGTAGCTGATGTGTAATAAGGCACGAACGAAGGAGTAACTACAGAGTAGTACTCTCCTAAGGTGTTCTTTATCCTATCGTATTCACTCGGGGTGTTGAGACGTACCGATTTCAGGTGTTTAGTTATAGCTTCCACGGACATATTCTCATAGTCTATGTTGGCTATTTCCCTTATCTCCCTGTTAACACCTAAGGAGGTCTGATTGAAGTATTGCTCATAACTAACCCCCGACACTAATCTGTCAGATATCGTCCTAGTGTCCTTAGCTATATCAGCTACAGTCCCGTCTTGAGCAGTAGGCATGAACTCAGGATCCACTATCTTCACAGTAACGCCCTTAGTAGCGTATTTAGTAGTAGACTTACCTCCTATGTTCATATGGTGGTGTTGCCTGATAGTAACCTTAACCGTATTATACGGGAGAGGTCTGTTCTTCTTCGTTATCTTAACACCGTGTGTGTTAAATGAAGACTTAACATCCCTATCAGATAACATTATAGCTTTCTCGAATAACTGGGTCAGATACTCCGATAATATAGGTTCGTAGTTATTCTGAGAGTTGATCTTCCTATACGCGGCCAGTATAGAATCGTAATAAGCTATATCCTCATTGACGAGATACGATAAATAATCCTGACCTTTACGCTTAGTCCTATGAGCAGATACGACTTCTATAGATTCTATATACTGGTCACCTGTGTGTGTTATCTGCCTTATATCGTCAGTAGCCAGGTTCACAACAGACTTCTTGTTCATATCTAGAGTAACAGGAGCGTCATCTTCAGTAAAAGCTCTCATGGCTAGTATGACTCCGTCTTCTGGCACCTTATCTCCAGGAGACAAGAACGGCTTATAATACCCAACGTCACCGAATAGATTTAACAGATAACGGTCATCAGGAACGGCTACCTCTATAGTCTGGTACGTTATGTACTTAGTGGCTTCAGCCCATTCTCTGTTTACTAAGAAGCTATCCTCACTGACCTCAGGTAACGTACAGAATGCCACGTTAGCCATCTTACCGGGAGCATACTCACCATGGATGGAGTTATCAGAAGTAGCCAGAATAGTTCCTTTGGCTATGAATGAATCTGGTACTATACCATAATACTCCGCTGTCGGTACCATTCTAAACCCATTGACCGTGTTAAATCGTCTATAGGTTGGTACCTCTAGAGCTCCGTGTATACCTGACTTAGTTTCTCTATATATGATAAGAGATGTTCTGGAGACCCTACTACCTGTATCTCCATTGCTTTTGTTTATTACCGCTATGACCTCCATATCTTCTTCTGCCTTAACGTCGAAGATGTAGTTATTTAGGTCTAGCTCTATCCCTGATATAACTGTCTGTCTATCTGGGTTCTCTAGCACTAATGACTGAGCAGCCATTAGTTTAAACATGGCTAATCTAGAGGCGCTGCTGTTAGCTATGAAAGCTGACATAGCTCCAGACCCTACGTGTCTCATTCTTAACAAGCGTTCTTCTGACGCTATCTCTCCTATTGGCTTTACCATTGTCTTTCTCCTTAATTACGTCCAAGTGTGTCACATAGAGTATATGAGACGATAAAAAAGTAAAACACACTGCCCCGCTAAGGGCAGTGCGTCTATACTTCTATATGCTATCCCCAGTAAGCTGTGGTTCCTTGTGGGTATCTGGTGTAGTAACCACCACCCGCAGCACCTTGCCCACCGTAAGACATGCCAGGTGCCTGGCTGTACTGGAAGCTGTTGTACCCGCTCATATCCATGTACGGAGTATATCCAGAATCGAAGCTAGTGAAGCTGTGTGCGTTAGACTCAAGCGTGAAGTAATCAGAGAACGCTATAGCTAGTGCATTAACCCACGTAGGATTAAGAGACACAACTACAGACACATCTGTTACTTCATACCGGCTCTTCGTTATATTGTGTATGATCTCTTCTTTGATATAACGAGAAACTCCTGGTGATAATTTACCAGACGAAGCTAGCAACCAGCGATTAAGAGTGACAGGATCGTCGTAACAAACGTTAGCCACGTACAGACTATCTAGATTGGTCTGTGATCTTACTTCGTTGTCATCTGTAGTGAATGTTCCTAGTAAGGAATGCTCTATCGAGATGACTGGTTCTACATCACGTAACCCTGTAGGTAAGTCCTTGACAGCTACTCCGAAGAATCCAGCTACAGCTCTAGTGATGGCTTCACGTCCAGCTAATAGAGCCGAATCACCTACTGCTGCTGTTGTGCCTGGTACGATGCGTACAGCTATGACTGGATTCGGTCTGAACATCATGTCAAATAGCTGGTCGTAGTTCTGCACCATTTCTTCTGTTGTCACTAAGCCGTTACCAGCCCCTTTAGATTCTACAAATAGATCCAACACCGCCAATGACTCTGGCTCAAACATCTTCTTCTGCAATGACACAGGTGTTAGGTCAGTTGTAGCTGCTATAGCCATCAATGTCTTACCGAACGACGGTAAGTTACCGTGATCTACACTATCTACCACTAACTGCGTGGCGAATGATCTATAACGAGGCTCGTTCTTGTATACGCTGTTAGGATCTTCTGGACCCAGATACACGACTCCAGCTGTTATTCCTGCGCTCAAGATGCTATCTGTTCTTGATACCACGTTAAGAGTAGAGCTATTATCGTTATCGTTATGATTTTTCTCCTTTATAGATAAGACCATAATGGGATCTAAAGGAACACCATTCTCACTAAGCTTCTCTACAGCCATCGGTCTAGAGATCGTAGAGATCAAGTTAGGCTTAGAGTCCCCTTTGAAGAGAGGGTCCCCAGAACTATTAGCCATAGCCTTGATTCCTGCTACCCCTTTATCACTATTGGCTACGATAGCCTGGACAGACATACCGATGCCTTTGGTGATGATTCCCTTTACCCAGTCTTTATCATCTGTGTTGAGGTTTCTTAAGATGACTGGTTCGGCTATCACGGCTTCTTTGAAGTCGTGGTTGAAGATGGTGGGAACAGCTGATGGAAGATATTCCTTCAGTATATCCACGTATACCTCATCGAACACCTCAGACACAAAACGGTTAGTCTGGATAGGTGAACCGTCTGGTAGTATCTCGTTAGAGGTGCTGATAACCTTTGGTTCATCTAGCGCGTTCATAAGACTGAACACATAGATGGTTGTAGAGTCTCTTAATACAAACCCTATAACATCCACAGCCAGTCCTAGCGCTGTCTTCTCTCTCAATGATGTTCCCTTAGGTATCATGAAAGGCATGCCCATTAGATCGGCTTTTTCTACGTCTATTCCTTCGAAGTACTCCTCTAATCCTTCAAAGATCTCCTTTGTCGAACGCCCGGTTGTGATGTTCAGACCCATCTTCGTTATTAGGTCTAATGCACTATTAGTAGTGTTAGTACTCATTTATATCTCCTTATGTAAGTGTGCAGAGGCATTGGTACCCCTACGAGTTAAGTATGTGTGTATCTGTTTTTCTAGGGTAACACATTAACAAATACCCAGAAACTGTATGCTTCTAGATCACGGTATTACCTTGGCTCGATAAAATACTTATTAAAGTATATTATCGAGCTCTTCTTTGTATTCAGTTATATTGAATACTTCTATAGTAGAATCCTCTTCAGTGTACGAAGAAGAACTAGCGTAGTCGTTATGGTACATTATGAGCTGCGCCATTTCTACATCAACCTCTAGGGCTAACAATAACCCCATCAGGTCACCGTGGTACATATGACCTACCTGTGGGGGTATAGCTAGTGGTATTGGTTCTAATGCAGACGCTAGCTGCACTATAACTCCAATATCTAAAGACTCAACCTCTGCAGCATCTGTGAATTCTATCTCTCTTAACTTATCCATCTCAGTTCTCCGTATAGGGATCCTAACGGACCCCTCTTTTCATTATACCCCAGTTCTCCACTTATCTCCGCTGTTACTAGTTCCACCCATTGGCACTTGCTTTACCATATTGGGATTTTGGCCAGTGGCTTGGTTGGAGAATGTCTGTCCCATAGGAACTATGTTAGGAGCTCCTTGTTGCTGAGGCGGGTGCTGTCCCCATGGAGATTGCTGTTGAGGTTGACCCCAAGGGACTTGCTGTTGCTGAGGAGGTTGACCCCATGGAGATTGCTGTTGCTGCTGACCCCAAGGGACTTGCTGTTGCTGAGGAGGTTGACCCCATGGTGATTGCTGTTGCTGACCCCAAGGGACTTGCTGCGGCGGATGCTGTCCCCATGGAGATTGCTGTTGAGGTTGACCCCATGGTGATTGCTGTTGTTGTGGTTGACCCCACCCTCCTTGCTGAGGTGGTTGTTGTCCTTGTGGCCTGAACGGAACGAATCCTTGTTGAGACGGAGGCTGTTGGGGTTGCACCTGTCCTTGTTGTCCGATGATGGCGTTGATCTTCATAAGCTCTCTTTCTAGCTCAGCCTTTCTAGCTAGCCTGCGCTGTAGCTCTATCCTTACCTTCTTCTGCTTCTTCTCCCACTTCTTTAGCTTCTTACCCTCCAGAGGGTAGCCCCATTTATCAGTAGGTATCTGGTTATTCCCAGGGCGGTTTATCGTATTTGGCTGCTGTGGTTGTTGAGGAGGTCTCAAACTCTCTGCCTCCTGTGGTGCAGGTTCTGAGTTGGTGGTTCTTCCAGCCACAGGTATTCTTCTAGTTCCCATAGAAGGAGCCTGCTGCTGTTGCTGTGGCGCATTACTGCCGTTGAATCCATTAAACATAGATGTGTCCCTTTGTTGAAATGTTGGTTGTTGAGGAGGAGGAGGCGGAATATTCTCCACCGTTGCTTTCTTCCATTCTGATTTCTTAGCTTTCTTTTTCTTACCCTTCTTGATCTTCTTTGGCTTCTCTTCTTCCAACACTATAGGTTTGATCTCATTCTTCTTAGTCTGAGATGCATTTCCTTCTGTGTTTTCTATAGAGTAGATTATCTTCTTGTAAGGGTTCTTCTTACTCATCATAGTGAGTAGTTTCTCTACGTGCTCCTTAGTTGTTCCTAGGACTGCCGTGGTTTCTAGGCCTGTAGACTTAGATTCCAGTATGCTTATAGTCTTATGGTGATAAGACAGTAATGCTGCAGTGTAAGGTGAGGTAGGGTTATCACTCCCTTCCGGGTATTCTAATATCTCGTCTAGGACGTTATGTAGTATAACGGACAACGCCTCCAGTGTCTTCTTAGATAACTTAACTCCCAGTATGACAGGCGTAGGTGTCTTTTTAGACATAGACGTCTTATACGCCTTTATCTTATTATCCACTATAGTGATGAGTGGGGATGTAGCAGCTACCACTCTTCTGTAATAGATATTGTCTTCACCTTCATGCTTCTCTGACAGAACATACTTGACCAGATAAGGTTTAGCAGTGCTTACTGCTTTCGTCAGTACCTTAGTGATATCACTGTACGCCTTAGCCGAACACTTAACCGATACTATCTTAGTAGCGTTCACAGACTTCTTCACTGTGTTATCTTTACTCTGAACAGTGTCTATAGCGTCCATTATGGTGTCGTATACGAACCCACTATGAAATAGACTACTCTGAGATACTGTGGCCTTAAGTGTTATGCTAGGGCCTCCCGTTAATGATTCCCGAGAAGGGGTGTATATCATTAGTCCTTCTCTCAAACCTTTGTTCAATACTTCATCGCTAGGTAAAGCTAGATCTCCTTTACCTCTCAGTATCTTCTTACCCCCCACACCTTTCAGTATGTCGTTCTCGTGGGTCATTCCAGAAACTTCTGCAAGACCTCTGTAAAAATTGTACACTTTCATAAGAATTATTCCCTTTTATTGCGTGACAGGTGAAGCCACATAGTTTAGTAGAGATTCAACACCCATCACCAGAGTGTCAGAATCATCTATAGAGTTTGTTACTACCGGATTATATAAACTATCAGCGAATACAGGTATAACAAACGGTGTAGTAATACCCCCTTCCATAGTTACGGACATAGTGGAGTCCATAGTTAAGTTAGTGTCCACCATAAGCGTAAACTTATACAACCCGTTCATGCTTAGACTAGTCATTATCTCGGCTATTACTCTATTAGTTAAGTACTCAGAATGAGCATTGGTAGCCTCTAACCCTGTGGCCATGGTTATGTGTTTAAGATCTAAAGCCATAGTTCCATCTATAGTCATGTTGCTGACTATAAAAGATACAGACACAGCACCCATAGATGACATGATGCCAGGCAATGCTGACGATGCTGTATGGGCTATGTGGCTTTCTATGCTTACGCTGGATAGGTCTTGAGACTCTCTAGCATACGTAGCCCCGTTGTTTCTAGAATCCACGACTACGAACCTATCATCTATGGCGGTAGGGTCTAAGTCATATATGTCTTTAAGAGTGAAACTCCTACCGCTATTACCGGTCTGCATTTCTTCTGCCATGTAAGCTATGAATGGATTACTTTTATAATCACCGCTATACATGCTGTAAGATAGACTCAGATTCTCGTCTGTGGAGAATGATTCGCTCATAGAGCTAACCTCTTCTACGCCAGAACTTACCTTGGCGTAATCGTTCATCAGTCTAGCTATATAAGTAGACGGGTTTAGATAACTTCTATCTGTCTGAGTAGGTCTATGACTTAGCATAGTGCTAGTGTCTGTTATGCCTAAGTTCTTATACTCATGTCCGCTTATGAGGCTGTTTGTGGATATAGCGCCTACAGCTACATTAGGGCTCATGTCGTAGAGATTGTTGGTTAGATCTTGATCGTAGCCATACATACTAGATAAAGCTACCACGCCTGTACTGAGACCGCTTCCCTTCGAAGTGTGGTATGAGTTTACTATGAGATTTATGTTAGGGTCCACTGTACCCTGTAATGAATCGTCGTAATAGTCTGTGAATCCGTTCAGAGTAACTACAGAGTGACCCGTTGTTCCTCTATATTTCATATTGACTTGCATAGAAAACCTAGCTCTAACAGAACCCCATCCGTGGGGTATGCCGGCTACAGCTCTAGGTGCTCCTATTGTCAGAGCGTCATTCATATTAGACGCTACCAAGCTAGGAGTTACTTGCCCCAACAGGTTCCTCTCATGGAAGCCACCTATGGCTTCTACTGTTCCCTGATTCACGTTTATGTTATACGGTCTCAAGAAAGACTCATTAACCCCTTCTATCACTTCCATAGTGATCTTTTCTATAGTTACGCTCTCTAGATCGAACGTTCCTGTGTTTTGCATATTGGTGTCTCCTTGTTATTGATGTCCATGTGTCATATAGAGTATATAGGTAGTTAAAAATGTAGTAAGTTAATAATATCCTCTATAAGGTGTTTAATAAGTTTTTGCACAGAAAGGTATGCCGTGTGCTGTAAAGCCTCTCAGATCTCAATTTTGAAGCTCTGACGACATAAACTAAAGATATACATACCACTGGTCTCCCAGTGGTATGTATATCTCTAATCTAGCGTCTTAAGACCTGTTATGATGTTTTCTGAATCTTGTATGAGATCCCATACTAGCGAAGCTACTCCAGACTGTTGTTTAACTACGCTATCTTTTATCATGGTCGAGTTTCTGAACCAGGGTCTGTCTGGCTTTACTACCCATGTCTCGGTGGAACACACCTTACTCACATTAGCCACATACTTAACAACAGGGTGGGTGTTGAGTTTATTAGCTACCTTCTGGTTGATGACCCCTGGGTGAAGTATGTTCTCTAGCGGATACTTCTCCCCTATCTGCTCCTTTATGTCCGCAGACACAGAGTGAGATAACACGGCTGGGGCTATATAGTACTCTGAATCATCCGTCTTAAGATCCTCTCTGCTGTTAGATAGCAGTATTATAGATAGGTATGGGTGTTTCTCCCTTATGAGCAAGGACGCCATCACTAATATGTGCTTTATATCTGTCTTGGATATAAATGAGAATGCTAAAGGTGGTATGACGTCCCTCATGACTACATACAGTAGGTTGAGATGTATCTGGTTCACATAAAGACTTTGATTCTTTATGCTAGCCATTGTTAGGCGGTATTCAGTCTCATCTACTAGGTGACCTATGGTTCTAGCTAGGTATTCCTCGGACCCTCTGTATGCTAAGTTAGTTTGCTCTGCTATGCTCCTATCGGTGACAGCTCTATATGACTCAAACACAGAGTTGTTGCTGTCTTCGTTAGGGTCAACAACATGCTTGGCGTTTATGTTAGTCTTACCGTAAGCGTTTAAAGCATTGTCACCAGCTATCTTGTTATACATGAGAGACACGATATGTCTATTCTCGTCTATATTAACCACCTTGCCGGTTATGAGAACATGGAATAAGACGATAGAGAATAACATATCCTCTTTATTCTCATCATCAAACATGAGTCCTAAGCTATCTTCTGCTTTCACCATGACTTTATTGGAGAAAGATCTAACATATAGCTGCAGTCTCTTATAGGCTTCCCAGTTCTTTAGTTTCTCCGGTATGTAACCGAGAGCCTTTATTCTCCTTACCTTATCGTCGTGGATAGAGCCCATAGATCTTATAAGGGCCACGAATGGGAACAGTGTGATTCTCATCATTAGCGTCAAGGCTATGAGGTTATAGTACTCATCTTTAAGGTAAGTACTAGCTCTAGTATGCCTACCTTCCTTTGTTTCATCGTAAAAGTCTTCTGCCGTGGTAGGTGCAGGAAGGTTATCCTTGACCCATTTAGTCATTACTTCCTCTCTGAAACATGGTTCGTTAATTATATCTCCTATAGCTTTAACGTATATATTTATAGACGGTAATGTATCCGCTCTGCTATCGTCCACTTGTTGCACGGTCACCCCTATGTCATATATGAGCTTCCTGGTTTTCTCAGGTATGGACGGGCTGTTAAGGTATAGGTTTAAGGGAACGAATATTTGCTCCTTATCTTTAGACCCGGACCCCTTAAGGTTCAGTTTGCTAAGTATCTTAGCAGTAGACATTGTAACTACTGGGTGAACGTCGTACTCTATAGCTATAGCTGGGTCTTTCCCAAGCGTTGTTTCTCTGAATGTTATTAACATCGGTATATCTCCTTATGAATCATATAGAGTATATGGGTAGTTAAAAAAATAGATATCTCTCTCCCTGACGGAAGAGAGATACATCTTAACTCGGTTGTTCTTCGTCTTTAACATACACTAACAGAGCGAATAATGATAGCAAGGGGTTGTTCTCCCACGCCATATGTGTATCTACATGTTTTCCTGTAGCCGGTATCTCCACTGTTTTAGTTAAGAGTGATTTAATCTGATCCGACACCACAGCGTTATCACTG
>Ga0256839_1006338_pt1 | contig 10406 bp, 8 predicted proteins | sample 354166metaG_FD_185968 | JGI IMG/M metagenome (GOLD analysis project Ga0256839, IMG submission 185968) | Hydrothermal vent microbial communities from Mid Atlantic Ridge, Atlantic Ocean - 354-166 | ecosystem: Environmental > Aquatic > Marine > Hydrothermal vents | place: Atlantic Ocean: Mid... | reverse complement strand
CCTCACGCGGCGACGGCATGTCTTGCGCATCGGGCGTGCTTCGCTATGCTATTTCTACTGATGGGCTAGCAAAAACGGCGGGGAGCGGATGTCATGACCCGTGGGCGCATCGGGCCGCGAGCGCGCAGCGGGCTGTTGGCGCTCGCCTTCGCGGGCACACTCACCCTGAGCGGGTGCCATACCGGCAACCAACAGCCCTCGATCGAACAGATCGATGAACACATCAAACTGTTGAGCGGACTATTGGAAAGCGAGCCGTTCCCGACGTCACGGTATTTTTTATCGATCCTTCGTGGTGGACAGTGTCAACAAGGACGTTCTTATCGATGAAAGCATTATTACTTACGTAGAGGCGGTCGTTTACTATTATTTCTGGATGGGTTCGGGCGCATCGCTCGCCGGTGTCAGATTGCAACGTCTGAACCGCGAGCTCCTGCGGCGCGAGATGCGGGTGATCCTCGCCAATATGTTCCAGATCCTGCGTCATCTCCGGGCCGGCTATGAGCTCTTCATCGTCGATTCCGGGCTGAGCCTTCGGGAGATCAGGGAGTTCGCGCGCCTGGGCGCCCAGCGGTTCCGCACCGCCCAGGAGGAACGGCGCTACCGGGAACTGCTCGACAAATACCGCCGGGGGCGGCCGCTCGTCCGCTATTGGCGCGACCCGAAAAACCTGCCGCCGCTCTGGCGGCCGGCGATCCTGGTCACGCCGCCCGAGGCGATCGGGCCCTTGACCTTCGACGAAGCCATGGAGCTCATGGACTACGAACAGCGGCTGGATCGCGGCGAGACCCTCACGCCCGAAGAACGCAGACGCCATGCCCTGCTCCGGGAAAAGGCGTATCGGGACCAGGCGCTGCGCGAGGAAGAGAGGCTCAAGCGCCTGCAGGCGCTCGCCGCCTATCGGGTCTACCGCGAACTCCTCGCCAAGCCCCGCCGCAGCCCGGAGGAAGAACGGCGTCTTGCCGAGCTCGAGCGTTTTCTCCAGAGCGATGAGGTGCCGGAGCGCTATCGGCTGCCGAAGCCCCGGCCGCGCACCGGCCGCCTGCAGCCGGCGCCCTACCTGCGCCAACCCAGCGACGAGAAGGAAGAGGAGTTCGGGGAGACCATCCTCTAGGCGTCGCGCGCTCGCCGCGGGCGGGTGCGGGGCTGCGGCTGCACTTTGGCGAGGTGGAAACCGCGAGCTGCGGGCAGAGGGCCTCAGCCGAGCGGGGCGCAAGCTTGCTCGAGCCAGGTGCGGACGGGCTCCTCGAGCTCGGGCCCCTGCACCTCGAGCACCCGGGCGTGGTAGGAATCGAGCCACGCCCGCGCCTCGGGCGAAAGCCGTTCGGGCAGGATCAGCCGGCGGTCGATGGGCACGAGGGTGAGGGTCTCGAAGCCGAGCATCGGCCGCTCACCTCCCGCCGCCTCCTCCGCATGCACGAGCATCAGGTTCTCGATGCGGATGCCGTAGGCGCCCTCCCGGTAGTATCCGGGTTCGTTGGAGAACACCATGCCCGCGAGAAGCTCCGCCTCGGCCCCGCGCTTGGCCAGGCGGGGCGGGGTTTCGTGCACGCACAGCACATGTCCGACCCCGTGGCCGGTGCCGTGGTCGTAGTCGAGGCCGAGGTCCCAGAGCGCCTTGCGGGCGAAGGCGTCGATCTGCACACCCCGCGTGCCTTTGGGAACGCGCAGCCGGGCGAGGCTGATGTGGCCCTCGAGCACCGCCGTGAAGCGCTCCCGCATCTCCCGACTGGGCTCGCCGAGCGCCACGGTACGGGTGATGTCGGTGGTGCCGTCCAGATAGTGCGCCCCGGAATCGACCAGGAGCAGGGTTCCCGCGGTGATCGGGCGTGCGCGTGCGGGCTCGGTGCGATAGTGCACCACCGCCCCGTTGGGCCCGTGGGCGACGATGCTCGGAAAACTCGGCCCCAGGAACAGCGGATCCTGGGACCGTTCCTGGGCGAGCCTCTCGGCCAGATCCCATTCGCTTACCGAGCCGTCGAGCGGCAGGCCGTCGAGCCAGTGGAGAAAACGGATCACCGCCCGCCCGTCCCGGATCTGGGAGCGGCGCATGCCTTCCGCCTCGATCGGGTTCTTGACCGCCTTGAGGGCGAGGATCGGGTCGTCCACCTCGACGAGCCGGGCCCCGCCCGCCTTGATGTGCTCGAGAAAACCCAGGTGCACGAGCCCCGGATCGGCGGCCACCGCCGCCTCCCCGATGGCCTCGAGCGCCGCCGCCAGCTCCTCATACGGCGCCACCTCCACCCCCTCGGGCGGCGGCTCGGCGGGGAGCTTGGCAGCGTCCACGAACCAGCGCAGCCGGCCCGACCGGTGCAGGAGCCCGAAACCCAGCACCAGCGGATTGAACGGAATATCACCGCCGCGCAGGTTGAGCAGCCAGCACAGGGCATCCGGCCGGGTGATGAGCAGCCACTCGGCGCCGAGCTCGGCGATGCGCTCCCCGACCCGCCGGCACTTGGCCGCACAGGGCTCGCCCGCATAGGAGATCGGAAGCCAGAAGGCCCGCTCGCGGGGCGGCGCGGGACGCTCGTGCCAGACGGCATCCACCGGATTGTCGGCGAGCGCCACCGGCACCGCATCCTTCGCCGCCAGCGCCCGGGCGAGGCGATCGCGCGTCCTGCGGCTGACCAGATAGGGATCGAAGCCGATCCGCCCGCCCGAAGGTGTCCGCTCGGCCAGCCACCGCTCGGGCTCGTGCGCGGGCACCTCGTGGATTTCGAACAGGCTGCCGTCCACCTCCTCGCGCGCCTGCAGCCGGTAGCGGCCGTCGGTGAACAGGGCGGCGCCATCCTGGAGCACCGCGAGCACCGCGAAGGAACCGGTGAAACCGGTGAGGTAGGCGACGCGCTCCTCGCTCGGGGGGAGGAACTCGTTGCCGTGCCGGTCGGTGCGCGGCAGGTAGAAGCCGTCCACCCCCGCCTGCCGCAGCCGGGCGCGCAAACGATCCAGCCGTTCGCGGTGCGGAGCGGAGCGCGACACGGCGGTTATTTGAGCGGTGCCACGACCATCACCATCTGCCGCCCCTCCAATTTGGGGCGCTGTTCGATCTTGGCGAGCCCTTCCACGTCCTTGCAGACCCGCGCGAGCAGTTGTTGGGCCACCTCCGGATGGGTGATCTCCCGGCCCCGGAAGCGGAGGGTGACCTTGACCTTGTCCCCCTCCTGCAGGAAATCGCGGATCTTGCGCACCTTGATCTGGTAATCGTTGTCGTCGATGGTCGGGCGCATCTTGATTTCCTTGACCTCGATATTTTTTTGTTTCTTGCGCGCCTCGGCCGCTTTTTTCTGTTGCTGGTATTTGAATTTTCCGTAGTCGAGGATCTTGCACACGGGCGGGTCGGCCTGGGGCGCCACCTCCACCAGGTCCAGGCCCAGGTCCCGGGCCCGTTCCAGGGCCTGTTCGAGGGGGACGATGCCGACCATGCGGCCCTGTTCGTCCACCAGTCGCACCCGTCGGGCGTCGATCCGTTCGTTGATGCGGTAGTCGTCACGTAACGCAGGGGCCATTCAGTCCGCGCGACCTCCTTTTGCTGGGTTCAACACATCGGCTCGCTTCCGCATCTTGGATTGGATGCGGAAGGTGACGTTCCGCAGGCTATCCAGGAGGGATGGGGGGTTCAAGCGTCGGGTGCCCGCGCCTCGGCGGCGAGCCGTGCGACCGCCGCATCGAGGGCGAGGGCTTCCTGCTGGTTGACGCCCAGCCGGCGCAGCATGACGGTGCGCTCCTGCATCTCGCGTTTGCCCACCACCAGGATCACCGGAACCTTGCGCATCACATGCTGTCGCACCTTGTAGGAGATCTTGTCCGAGCCGAGGTCGCTCTCGGCGCGCAGACCGGCCCGCTTCAGAGCCGAGGTCACCTCCCGTGCGTAGGAATCGGCGGCGTTGGTGACGGTCGCCACCACCGCCTGCACCGGCGCCAGCCACAGCGGCAGGCGGCCGGCGTAGTGTTCGATGAGGATACCGATGAAGCGTTCGAAGGAGCCGAGGATGGCCCGGTGCAGCATCACCGGCCGGTGTTTCTCGCCGTCCGGGCCGATGTAGCTGGCATCGAGGCGCTCGGGCAGCACGAAGTCCACCTGCAGGGTGCCGCACTGCCAGTCGCGACCGATGGCGTCCTTGAGCACGAATTCGAGCTTGGGGCCGTAGAAGGCTCCTTCGCCGGGGTTGAGCTGCACCGCGAGCCCGCTCGCCCGCACCGCTTGCCAGAGGGCCGCCTCCGCCTGGTCCCACACCGCATCCGTCCCGGCCCGCACCGCCGGGCGGTCGGCGAAGTTGATGCGCACCTCCTCGAAGCCGAAGTCGCGATAGACCCGCATCAAGAGGCTGCAGAAGCGGCCGGTCTCCTCGCTGATCTGTTCGGGGGTGCAGAAAATGTGGGCGTCGTCCTGGGTAAACGCCCGCACCCGCATGAGCCCGTGCAGCGCGCCCGAGGGTTCCTTGCGGTGGCAGGAGCCGAACTCGGCCAGGCGCAGCGGCAGCTCCCGGTAGCTGCGCAGCCGGGTGTTGAAGATCTGGACGTGGCCCGGGCAGTTCATGGGTTTGATGGCAAGCGCCCGATCCTCGTCCTCGAGGGTGAACATGTGCTCGCGGAACTTGTCCCAGTGTCCCGACCGTTCCCACAGGCGGCGGTCGATGAGCTGGGGCGTGCGCACCTCCACGTAGCCCGCCTCCTCCAGGCGGCGGCGCAGATAGGCCTCGATCTCCCGCCACAGGATCCAGCCCTTGGGGTGCCAGAAGGCGGAGCCGGCCGCCTCCTCCTGGAAGTGGAACAGCTCCATCTCGCGCCCGAGCCGCCGGTGGTCCCGTCGCTCCGCCTCCTCCAGGCGCTTGAGGTAGGCGTCGAGCTGGCGGCGGTCGGGAAAGGCGGTGCCGTAGATGCGCTGCAGCATCGGCCGGCGGGGATCGCCGCGCCAGTAGGCCCCCGCCACCTTGAGCAGCTTGAAGGCGCCGATCTTGCCCGTGGATGGCCCGTGCGGACCCCGGCAGAGGTCGAACCAGTCCCCCTGGCGATAGATGGTGACGGGCTCGTCCTCCGGAATGGAGTCGAGGATCTCGAGCTTGTAGGTTTCGCCGAGGGCGGCGAAGCGGCGCCGGGCCTCCTCCCGGCTCACCTCCTCGCGCACGAAGGGTTTGTCCTCCGCCGCGATCTCCGCCATCTTGGCCTCGATGCGGGCGAGATCCTCGGGCGTGAAGGGTTCATCGCGCGCAAAGTCGTAATAAAAGCCGTCCTCGATGGCGGGTCCGATGGTCACCTGGGTGCCCGGATAGAGCGCCTGGACCGCTTCCGCCATCACATGGGCGGCGTCGTGCCGCAGCACCGCGAGCGCCTCGGGATCCTGGCGGCGAATGATGCGCACCCGCGCACCGTCCGGGATCGGCCGCGCCAGATCCCAGAGCTCGCCGTCCACCTCCACGACCACCGCCTCTCGGGCCAGGCTCCTGGAGATGCGTGCCGCCACCTCCGCGCCCGTGGGAGGATGGTCGAACTCCAGCACCCGACCGTCCGGGAGCAGAATCCGCACGCCGGGCGCTTGATCGGAGCGCGGGGCGTCGGGAAGGGGAGCGGAGCCGGCAAGCTGGTCGGTCATGCGCCGGGCGAACGGCCTCCTCGCGGATATGCGATCGCGGTCAAGCTGGAGAGGTCGAGGGCGGCTGTCAAGCGCGCTCAATCGTCGGGCAGGCCGAAGATGCGGGGATCCCGCCAGCGGAACAGTTCGTCCGGGAGCCGGAGGTCGGTCTCAAGGCTCAAAATGCGCACCTCGGTGAGCCGGCCCTGGGGATCCTGGACCAGCCAGCCGGAGAGGTTGAGCGGTGATTCTCGAAAGCGCAGGGTGACCCGGCCCGCCTCGGGCGCGTCGCGCCGCATGACCGTCACCCACAGCTCGCCCGACCAGCGTTCCACCGCCGCCACCTCGATCTCCTCCGCGAAGCGGATCTGTTCCTCGAGCAGGAAGGCGAGGGGTGTTTGGGAGAGGGGGATGGTGTTCACCTGCTTGATGCTGCCGTCGTAGAAGATCAGCCGCCAGTCGGTGGCGATGAGCCGCACCTTGGAGGGCGGGTCGTAGTCGATGCGAAGCCGCCCGGGCCGTTTCACGTAGAGGGTGCCGAGGCTTTCCTCGCCCTCGGGCCCGATCTGCAGGAAGCGGGCTTGGAACCTGCGCAGCCCGTCGAGATAGGCTTCGATGGCGGCGAGATCGGCGGCGAAACGGTCCCCCTTCGCCCACACCACCGGCGCGAGCAGCAACAGCACCGAGAGCAGGCGCAAAAGAGCGGTCACGGACCCGTTCCGAGCGTGGCTGGATCAGGCCACATAGTCCTCGCTCTCGCCGCCGTCGAGGCCCCCGCGGCGCAAAATCCGCCGTCGCCCCACATGGTCCGGGGCCGACACCAGGCCCTCCGCCTCCATGCGCTCGATCAGCCGCGCGGCGTTGTTGTAGCCGATCTGGAGCTTGCGCTGCAGGTAGCTGGTGGAGGCCTTGCCGTCCCGCAGCACCACCTCCACCGCCCGCGCGTAGAGGTCGTCCCCCTGGGCCCCGGCGACCGCGCCCGCCGCTTCGCCGTCCCCGGCCGTCTGCGGATCCAGGGTGACGTCCTCGAGATAGTCGGGCTCGCCCTGGGCCCGCAGATGTTCCACCACCGCCTGCACCTCGGCCTCGGTGACGAGCGGGCCGTGGATGCGGACCGGGCGCTGGGCGCCGGTCATATAAAACAGCATGTCCCCGTGGCCCAGGAGCTGTTCCGCTCCCGGTTCGCCGAGGATGGTGCGGCTGTCGATCTTGGAGCTGACCCGAAAGCTGATGCGGCTTGGGAGATTGGCCTTGATGACGCCGGTGATCACGTCCACCGACGGCCGTTGGGTCGCCACCACCAGGTGGATTCCCGCCGCCCGCGCCTTCTGGGACAGCCTCTGGATGGCCGCCTCGATCTCCTTGCCGGCGGTGAGCATGAGGTCGGCGAGCTCGTCCACCACCACCACGATCAGCGGCAGCTCGCGCCCGTCGATGACCTGTTCCTCAATGATCGGCGCACCGGTGGCGGGTTCGAATCCCACCCGCACCCGACGCTTCAAGACCTCGCCGCGCGCCCGCGCCTCGGCCACCCGGCGGTTGAAGGCGAAAATGTCCCGCACCCCGAGCTGCGACATGAGCCGGTAGCGCTCGTCCATCTGCCGCACCACCCACTTGAGCGCCACCACCGCCTTTTGCGGTTCGGTCACCACGGGCGCGAGCAGATGGGGGATGTCCTCGTAGATGCACAGTTCGATCACCTTGGGATCGATCAGGATCAGCCGGCAGGCCTTGGGCGGCAGCCGGTAGAGGAGCGAAAGCAGCATGGCGTTGATCGCCACCGACTTGCCCGAGCCGGTGGTGCCGGCGATCAGCAGATGGGGCATGCGGGTGAGGTCCACCACCAGGGGCTCGCCGGCGATGCCCTTGCCGAGGGCGAGCGGCAGGCGGGCCTCGCTCTGGCGATAGGCGTCGCTCTCCAAAAGCTCCCGCAGATAGACGGTGCTGCGCCGCGGGTTCGGCACCTCGATGCCGATCACGGTGCGGCCCGGCACGGTGGCGATGCGGACCGAGGTGACCGAGAGGGAGCGGGCGATGTCGTCGGCGAGGCCGATCACCCTTTGGGCGCGGGTGCCGGGGGCCGGCTCGAGCTCGAAACGGGTCACCACCGGTCCCGGATTGGCGTCCACGATCTCGCCGCGCACCCCGAAATCGTCCAAAACCCCTTCGAGCCGGCGCGCCATCTCGGCCAGGGCCTGGCGGTCCATCCCGTAACCGCCGCGCTCGCGGGCGCGCGCGAGCAGTTCGGTCGACGGCAGCCGGAAGGCCGGATCCGGTGTCGCAGCCTGCCCTTCGGAGGCTCTGGCGCGGCGCCGCGGCTGGAGCGGCACCACCTTGCCGGGGACGGCCGGTGTTTCCTCATCCTCGCCCGCATCGCTCACCCGCCGTCCCGCGACGCCGGGCCGGCCGGCCACATCGCCCTCGGGATGGAGCCAGGCGGCGAGCCGTTGGGCGGCGCGTCCCACCACCCCGGTCGAATGCTCCCCTTCCTCCCCAGACGGTGCCGGCTCCTCCTCCAGGGGCTCCGAAGGCATGTCCTGGCGGAGTTCCGGTTCGCCGGCCGGGCGCGCGCGCCGCAGCGCCACGGCACCGCGCCGCACGGTCCAGAGCAGCGCGCCGCCCACAAGTCCGAGCGCCCACAGCGCGCCGCCCGGGCTCGGGGCGAGCGCCAGCACCGTGAAAAGGGCCGCAGGCGGCAGCACCAGCCACAGATAGGCCTCCGCCCCCAGCGCGGGGTAGAGGCGGGAGAACTGCAGGTCGCCGAGCAGCCCGCCGTATCCCACCCGATAGGGCCAGCCGCCCTCGGCCGGCACCGCCAGCGAGGCGAGGGCCGCGGTGAGGGCGAGCAGCGCCAAGGGCAGGGCGACCACCGGCAGCCACGGCCATCTGGGGGGGCGGTTGAGGATCAGCCGCAGACCCAGGCTGCCCCAGGACAGGGGCAGCAGCCAGACGGCGTAGCCCAACAGCTGGTAGCCCAGATCCGCGACCACCGCCCCGGCGGCGCCCGCGGGGTTGCGCACCGGCCCCGGCCCGGCGGTGTTCCAGGAGGGGTCGTCGGCATCGAAGCCCAACAGTGCCACCGCCAGAAAACCGGCGAGCGCCAGGAGCCCGATCCCCAACGCCGCCCGCCCCAGGGGTTGCAACAAACGCAACCCCGCCCGAAGACCCGCTCGCGCACCGGCAGCCGCAGCCATCACAACCCCTTTCGCCCAACGCCATACGGCGGCTCCGCGCCGACCCCGCCGTCGAGCACCCGCACGAGTCTGAGCAACGCCTCTTCCACCACCTCCTCCTCGTGGACGAGGGCGAGGCGGATGTACCGTCTTCCGGCCTCCCCGCCGTTCTTTCCCGCGCACAGGAAGCTTCCGGGCAGCACCTTGAGCGCCGCTTCCTGCCACAGCCGGCGTGCCGCCGCGATTCCGTCTCCCACGTCCAGCCATAGGAAAAACCCGCCCTCCGGTCGGTAGAACCCGAAGCGGCCCCGAAGCCGCCGCTCGGCCAGGTCCAGCTTGCGGCGATAGCGCCGCCGGTTTTCCGCCACATGCTCCGCATCCCGCCACAGCGCCTCCGCAGCCCGGGCGATGGGGAGCGGCTGCACCGCCGCCGCATAGGATCTGAGATGCAGAAACCGCCGCAGCACCTCCGCATCGCCGGCGACGAAGGCGGAGCGCAGACCGGGCGCGCTCGAGCGCTTGGAGAGGGAATGAAAGACCAAAAGTCCGCTCAATTCCCCGTCCTCCGCCGCCACCTCGAGCGCGCCTGTGGGCGGTGTGCGGTCGTAGATGTCGGCATAGCACTCGTCCACCGCGAGCAAGACGTCCCACTCCCGGCAAAGTGCGATCAGGCGCCTGAGATAGCCGCGGTCGGCCGCCGCCCCCTGGGGATTGGCGGGAGAGCAGAGGAAGATGAGGGCGGTGCGGCCGAGCAGCTCGGGGGTGAGCGCCGCGAGATCGGGCAGGAACCCGGATGCGCGGGTGGCGGGAAGCGGATGCGGCACGAACCCGTGCAGCACGGCCGCCGCGTAATAGACCGCATACAGGGGATCGGGCATGAGCACCAGGCGCCGTCCCCCGTCCGCGGCGCGCGCCTCCAAAAGCTGCGGCAGCAGGAACAGCCCCTCCTTGGTGCCGGCAAGCGGCAGCACGTTGGCGTCCGGATCGAGCATGCCCTGAGGCAGCCGGTAGCGCCGCTCCAGCCAGGCGGCGCAGGCGCGGCGCAGCGAAGGGGTCCCGTCGGGCGGCGGATAGCGGTTCCAAAGCCCCCGCTCGGCCTCGAGGATGTCCGCCACCCACGGCGGCGGCTTGTGGCGCGGCTCGCCGATGCTGAGATCGAGGGGCGCGATGGCGGAGGGCGGCGCCACCTCCGCGAGCAATCGTCTCAGGCGCGCGAACGGGAAGGCCGAGAGCTGATCGAGGGTGGGACGGAAGAAGGGCATCGGAATGAAGGCTTCACCCCACTGGCGGCCGATCCGCGAATATCACCTTAACATCCCGCTCCAACATCTTTCAACCACGGAGCAATCCGGTGCGGACGGCGGGCGCGCGATGGGTCCCGAAGCCGCCGGCTGCGGCCTGCGCGAACCGCGCCGGGGCCGGGCCTTGTGGACCGGGCCCGGTTTTTGGCAAGAGCGTCTTCGGATGTGGGCTCGGGAGGGCGCTCGGCCATGGCCGCAGAGCGGAGGTCCGATGCCGGCCCGGCGGCCGCGGCGGAAGGTGCGGCGGGCATCGGGGCGAGCGTCACGGTGGATCGGCGCGGGCTGCTTGCCGGCCTGTCGGCGCTGGCGCTGTCCGCCACCGCGGGCGATGCTCCGGAGCGGCTCTTTCGCATCGGCACCGGC
>Ga0256839_1006337_pt1 | contig 10408 bp, 6 predicted proteins | sample 354166metaG_FD_185968 | JGI IMG/M metagenome (GOLD analysis project Ga0256839, IMG submission 185968) | Hydrothermal vent microbial communities from Mid Atlantic Ridge, Atlantic Ocean - 354-166 | ecosystem: Environmental > Aquatic > Marine > Hydrothermal vents | place: Atlantic Ocean: Mid... | reverse complement strand
GTGCAGTTGCCGGTCCAGCTCGCGGCGGATGCGCAGGTTGCGATCAAACGTCACGGCCGCCTGGCCTTGCAGTTGCTCCACCGGCAGGGACTTCCGGGCGGCAAAGGGATGTTCCGGCGAGCAGACCAGCACCATCGGCTCGCTCCGCCAGGGAATCACCCGGATGGAACGTAACTGCCGTGGATAACTCACCAGCCCCAGGTCGGCCGTGTCCCGCTGTACGCTGCGATAGACGCGGTCCGGGTGCAGGTACTCCAGGCGGACGTTGGCCTTGGGATAGCGGGCCAGGAACTGCTGGATGTAGCGGTTCATGTGGTGCAAGCCCACCGAGTAGATCGACACCACATGGACCCGGCCCGACAAGGCCGCCTTAAGCCCGCGGACGCGGTCTTCCAAAGCCAGGTATTTTTCTAACAAAACTCGGCTTTCTTCGTAATACATTTTCCCTTCGTGGGTTAGGACGAAGGGGCGCTTCGAGCGGTCGATCAGCTTTACGCCCAGGCGCTGCTCCAGCTGGTGAACCATCTGGCTGGCGGCCGACTGGGACATCCCGTTTTCGGCCGCCGCCTTGGAGAAGCTGCGCAGGCGGACCACGTCGCAGAACACCTGGATGGTCTTGATATGCATGGGCGCGAGTTTAGTTCTGCTAATAACCGGAGAACATAACATTGAAAATCGAAATGCCAGCTTAGCCTCATCTCACCCCGGGGTCAAGAATCCCCGGCCCATGAGTCGGCGTAAAAGTTGCTGGACCGCTGCCTGCCTGGTGCTTTACACTGGGATGCGGTAGCGGGCTATTGGCCAAGGGGAGTGGAAATGCACCGGGTGATAACTCTTTCAGGAAGCTGGCTTTTGGTTCTGGCATGCAGCGGGCTGGGATCGGTGGCCGTGGCGCAGCAGGACGTGGCCCGCCGAGCCGAGCAGTTGGTCCGGCAACTTGGGGCGGATCGATTCGAGCAGCGCGAGCAAGCGGCTGCCGAGCTGATGCGGCTAGGTCCCCAGGCCCGAGCGGCCGTCCGCCGAGGATTGCAAAGTCCCGACGCCGAAGTGCGACATCGCTGTCGTACCATCCTGCGGCTGCTGGAACACCGGTGGCTGCAAGAACAGTTGAACCACTTCCTGACCCGTCCGGGAGAAAGCGATCTGAGCCAGCTACCGGGCTGGAACCACTTTCGGGAGATGCTGGGCGGGGATCGCAAGGTGGCCCTGGCCCTGTATCGCCACGTGGCCCGAGAACAACAGGCCTTGCTGCTGGATTGGAACGATCCCCGGGACCTGCAGCGCGTGCTCCGGCGGCTGATTCAGGCGGTTTACTTGCAGGCGCGGACTCCGGTGGGGGGGCAGCTTCAGCCTCCTGCCACGGGAACGATTGCCGCCTTGTTCGTGGCCTCGCTGCACCCCCAGGTGAAATCCCCCCCGGAGTCGCTGCACATGTTGCTGACGCTCTCTTACCATGGGGCGTTTCGCTCCGCGGTGCTGGACGGCCCGCAAGCGGCGGCCCTGCGGCACATGCTCACCCGCTGGCTGAAACGCCACCAGAATGAAATCGATGCCAATCGCCTGCTGAGTTGGGCCGTGAGTTTCCAGCTTCCCGGGGCCGTGGAGCCGGCGATGCGGGTGGTGAAAAACGGCGCTCCCAACGGGCATGTTTTGGTTCAAGCCATGCTGGTCCTGGCCCGCTTCGGCAATCGCCAGCACGCGAAGTTGCTTCAGCGCCATCTGAAAGACCAGCGGGTGGTGTACCGGCTCCGCCGCCGGGCCAACGATGTGCTGCGGGTGGAGGTGCGCGACGCGGCCCTGGCGGTGACGATCCACCTGCACGGGCAGGACCCCAAGCGATTCGGCTTCGCGGAACTTCAGCCCAATCCCCAGTTGGTCTTCCAGCCCACCTCGTTGGGCTTCTCCAGCCAGGAGGCCCGAGAGAAAGCGTTCGCCCGCTGGAAGGAGTTTCGGGAGTCGGAAAAACGCTAGCTGGAGCCGCTGCAAGTGCCGGCGGTGCCGACTCGGTTGCTCGGCCTTTGGGCTCGCAGGGGCCTGCCGCCGGTGCCCACTCCCAAAGGGGCAAAGAGAAGCACTCGTTTTTGCCTTTCGGGCTCCCTTCCCACTCGCCCCGGGGGTTCTTGGGCAGGGAGGAGAGCCGCCGCGTGGTGGCGCAGCCTCCCGGCCCATCGAACCAAGGGTGGGCGCGTGTTTAGCGTGCCAGTACAAAATGGAGCGTTTCCAGCTCAAGAGCAAGCCGAAGGCCTGCCTGGTAGCCGGTGGTCGTAGCGCAACGGAGACCACCGGAAAGCACTGGCAAAACACGTACCAGTTGCGGGGTGACCGAGGCTTTGCCCAACGACACCTTCCAGAACACCTGCGCCCGCGTGGAAACGGCCCTCCGCTCGGCCAAGCAGCAGGGACGCAATCGCACCATGGTTCACGACGGCTCCTCCATCCACGTGGTGCAAGCCCCGCCGCTGAAAACCCCCAACTGGGCCTTCGCCCTGGATGAAGAGAGCTAAGCCCAGGGGCCCATCGCCTCATGGGGCTTTTGGGCAGCTCTTCCTGCTCGCTTCCGCCCCAGAGTCCCGGTATAGTGTTACCGGTGTGAAATCCGGGAGCGGCCCGGGGGACTTCGCTCCCAGGGGAACTGTTGGCAAGCGGGGTGCTCGCCATGCAATTGGGTCTGATCAACTCGGCGTGGGTGCAAGCCGGTCAGGGGGTGGAGTTCGGCCTGCGCAAGACCAAGGAGATCGGCTTCGACACGGTGGACCTGTTCTGCGATCCGCTGGAGATGGACGTGCGGCAGCGGTGCCTCATCCCGCGGCTGTGCCAGGAGCTGGAGCTGCCGATCGTCTCCATCTGCTGCGTGGCCCTGGGACTGGCGGATTTCAACCCTTCAGTGCGGGAGTTCCACCGCCGCCGGGTGCGGGCCTACCTGGACCTGGCCTACCAGTACCAAGCCCGCAACGTCCTGCTGGTGCTGGGCGAGTACGTCTGGAACCAGGAAGTGATCCCGCCCCGGGAGCAATGGGACACGGCCGTGGCGGAGCTGCAGGAGCTGGGCCGGTACGCCCAGGAGCTGGGCCTGGAGATCGCCCTGGAGCTGGAGCCGTTTCCCCTGTCCTTGCTCAACAACGTGGATCGCATGGTGGAGTTCTTGGAGCAGGTGGACGTACCGGCGGTGAAGGCCAACATCGACATCTCGCACCTGGTGCTGGCCGGCGTGGAACCGCACCAGTTGCGCAAGCTCAAGGGCCGGGCGGCGCATGTGCATATCTCCGACTGCGACGGCCGCCGCCACGGCGACCTGCCCCCGGGACGCGGCGTGGTCCCCTTCGAGCCGTATTTGCAGGAGATCAAGGCGTTGGAGATTCCCGGGGCCATCTCCATCGAGCTGGAGTACTCGCCGGAGCCGGAACGGATCGTGCAGTGGGTGGAAGAAGCCTACCGGGAGACCGACCGGCTGCTTCGGGCCGTGGGCTTACGCGGCTAGGGAGAATCTTCCGCCCGGGTGTTCTCCTCCACCCATTGCAGATACGGCCCGTGACCCCCCTGTACCGGCAGGGCGATCAGCTGGGGCACCTGGTAAGGGTGTAGTTCCACCAGCCGCCGTTGTAGCCGCGGCAGGGCCTCCGTGGTGGTTTTGATAAGCAACAGCCACTCCTGGGCCTGCTCCAGCCGGCCCTGCCAGCGGTAGTGGCTCTCGATCGGCCCCAGCACTTGCACGCAGGCGGCCAGGCGTTCCTGGACCAGTTGCCGGGCCAGCTGGGAGGCCTGCTGGTGGGTTTCCACGGTAGTGTGCACTTGCACGACGTTCATGGACCAGGCAGATCGTGATTGGGCCGGGGGGAAAGCCGCTTTCGTCTCACGCGGCCGGGGGCAGCGATTCGGCGGCCGCGTGGAACTGCGGGGGATGCAGCAGCCGCGTGGTCTGGTACCGCTGTCCCGTAGGATCATAAAACAACAACACCTGCCGCTGAAGGTCCCACACCACGGCGAACTTCACCGCCCGAGGACCGTGCAGACAGAAATAGACCCCGCAGGGCCGGTTCCGCCGCCAGAGAATGCGCTGGGTCATCTGGTAGACGCCTTCGACCAACTGCTCCCGCCGGCACAACCAGCGGTAAATAAAGTCCCGTAGCTCCTCCAGAGTTTGAAACGGAACGGCAAGTGTGGTCATCGGCGATAGCTCCTTCCGTGGCTCCAGGGGCTGGGGCTCAGCGGGGGGCTGCCCAGTCGGGCGAGTCTGCCTGAGCCGAAAAGTCTCCAAGCGCCCGTGTTATGGCAGATCGGCCAGGAGAGGACCGGCGCTTACCTTTGCCAAGGCGGCCGATACAGCCTTCCCGATCCGAACTGGAAAAATTGCCCTTTCGCCTCAATCTCTCAGAAAAAAACGAAACTCCGCAAACGCACACCTTCCGCCCGACCCCCAACAAGGGGTTCTCCGGCCGATCCCATCGGCATACCTTGCGCTTGCTGCAAAGCCTAGCAGCCCGTTGAAGAATGTTCCTCGATACGGAGAAGAATGTTCCTCGATACGGAATCGCGTCGTAGGACTAGACGTATTTTCTGAAAAAACGGCTCGGCCGTGACCTCGCCCTCCCAAACTTGCGTTTTTCAACAGGCTGCTAGAAAGAAAACGCCGTACCCGGCCCAGAAGTCGGAGAACCCGGCCCCGCCGAACGCCCTTGCCTGCGCCTGCGTTGGGCCACGTAGCGCAGGTTCTGCCGCACCACCGGGTGATCCGGCACCAGCCGCACCAGTTGCTGCAACAACTGTTCGGCCCGAGCCAACTCCCCTTGCTGGGCCAGCTCCAAGGCGTGGTTGTTCACTGTGGCCACCAGGTTGTTGCGGATGTTCTCATTGGCCGGGTCCAGGGCCCACGCCCGGCGATTCCACCCAATGGCCCGCTCGGCCAATCCGCGTTCTGCTGCGTCGATGGCCCGGTTGTAAAACACCACCGCTTGAAATTGCCGCGGGGAGAGCACGCGCAGGGCCCGTTGCCGCTTCCCGGCCGGAGGCACCCCGTCGGCCAGTGTCACCTCCACCGCCTGCCACCGGCCGCCCCTGACTTGCACCGCAGCCTGCACGTGCTCGGGCAATTCCCGCACCCGCACCGACCAGCCCAAGTAACTAGCCGCCAGGCAGTAAAACAGCGTACCGCTGACGCAGTTGTACTCCCCGGCACGCCAGGCCCGATGCGGATCGGTGGCCGAAAGCCGGTAGCGGCGCAGCCACCGGCGGTGCAACAGCCGGCAGAGGGCAAACGCTCGGGCAGGCGCGGCTTCAAAGCGTCCCTGCTTCGGGCCGGTGGCGGCTTCCAGGTTACGAAACTGTTGCACTACCTGCTGCACCTCCCGCAGCACGTGATCCGCTTCGGCCGCATCGTGCCCGTAGGCTTCCCAGGCGGCGCGAAAGACGCCCTCCCACTGGTGCCGGGCTGTCTTGGGCGCAAGCCGCCGCTGGAGCCCGGAGGCCATACCCCCAGCCGACAGCACGGCATCCCCACGCCCCGGGTGCCCGTGCAGCGAGCGTTCCCGGGCCGGGGACCAACCGGCCAGACACACCAGCACCAGCCAGCCCCAAAGGCCGCAAAAACACCCCGCTTTCAATCGCTTCAATCGGTCCATCCGAGCAACTCCGTCCGGCATGGAGGATTTGGCTTCTAGCAGCGGGCAGCGATCCCCGGCACCCGAGCCGCAGCTGTTCCGGGCCGTGTTGTCTTCAAGCAACTCTATGCTGCAAAAAGGAAACAAGCTGCCGCCAGCGTTGAAAAAACGCAGCGAAACCCCTCCGCTTGGGCAAGAAAGAACGCATGTGCCGAATATGCCGGGACAGAGCCGATGCGGTCATACGCCGCGGACAAGCGGCCAGCGGTGGCAAGCCGTCGCACTCCATTGAGGCGAGCCGCGTGCGTGAGCACGCGGTTGGCGAGCCCCGGGCTTTAGCCCGGGGAGAGCCAGGAAAAAACGCATGTCGATCTTCTCCGCCAGCTGAAACTGGGTACGTGTTTAGCGTGCTATCACAAGGTGTGATGTGTCCAAAACATAAAGCAAGCCGCAGGCTTGCCAGCCCAGTAGCCGGTGGTCGGAGCGCAGCGGAGACCACCGGAAAGCGACGGCCATTATCCCACCCCGCACCCCGGCAGGGGTGCCAGAAACAAGGACCGTTTTGCCCTCTGGCATCCCTTCGGGATGCTAAAGGACAAGGAAAAACGCTGTCTTCCGGGGGTCTGACGACCGTGAGGCTACGAAGCTGCGACGCCTGCGGCGTCGAACTTCGGTTGCTAGCTGGCTAAACACGTACGAAGCTGGCGGCTCGCCGGTGCAAGAAGAAACGTTTTTTCTTGCATCGGAGCGGCAGCTCCAGCGCAACAGCGCACGCCGCAAGCCGCACGCCGATACTGCTCCTCCGCCGGCTAAAGCTGGCGGCTCGCCACGCCTCCACGCCCCGGACCAACCAACCGGCTCTACCCTCTGCGGCGGGTTTGGGATAAACTGGTGGCAAAACAAGCGCCCGTAGCTCAATTGGATAGAGCATCGGACTTCGGATCCGAGGGTTGGGGGTTCGAATCCCTCCGGGCGTATTGGTTAAGCCCTTTAAAATTAGGGGCTTGCGGCAACATTCCGCCAGGTTCCCAGTTAGGGCAATCCGCCAGGAAAGGCACTTTCCCGCGATTCTGCCCCGTTTCGGGAAAGGGTGCAGCAGGGTGTGCAGCAGTTTGCCGCGGCTGCTGCACGGGGGCCGCGGGAAGCAAGGGGCCGGTGGGCTGCCGGGCGGGGCAAGCCGTAGGGGAAGCTCTTGATCCTGCGGGAGTGTGGTTTCCGCCAAAGCCAAGGGGTTTCCGTGTGATGTTCCTGCAAGAACCCAAAGCCCGAAGCGTTCAATTGCCCGAGTCTCCCTTCGGTCAAGCAGAGCTTTACCTGGGCCGAGGCAATCCGGCTCTGGAGGTGGTCGTGGCCCAGGCCCAAAGCCGCCCCCGCCGAGGGGAGCTGCTCAACTGCTGGAAGCGGCGTCACGGGGGGCGCCCGGCCCCGGTGCTGCTGGTGGTGCCCTGGGGCGAGAAGGTCTGGACCTGCGGACCCACGGGCATCGATCCGCCGGTGTACCAGATGGCCCTGGACCAGGCCCGACGCATCTGCCGCGTGGCCTTGTTGGAACAGCCAAACCCCCATGCGGCCATCCGCTTCTTGCACACGGTGTTGCCGCAGGCCGAAAGCGAGTTGCCCGGCGTGGTCAATCGCGGGATGCTCTCCGAGCATGTGCTCAAGCATCGCCTGCCCCAGGAACCCTACTGGGAAGAAGCCACGCGGCAGGCAGCTTCGGCCGCCCGGGCCAGCGGGGAGAAGCTGCTTCGTGCCCTGGGCTTTGAACTGAAAAACCACGACCGCCACACCCTGCTGCTTTACGCGGCCGGACGCCCGGCGGCCGTGGCTGTGCTGCTGCGCCCCGAAGAGGCCCCCGACCAGAACCTCCCCCGGTTCAACAACTTCTCCCCCGTCTCCTATGCCGTGGTGGTGGCCCACCAGCACAACATCCCCTATGTGCTGGTGGTGCAGCACCGGGCGCTGCGCATCTACCCGGCCGAGATCGGCATGGGGGTGGGCCAGCGGGGGCGAACGGAAACCTTTCTGGAGCTGCACCTGGACCTGGTGCCGGAGAACCGAGTGGGCCTGCTTTGGGCCATCTTTTCCGCTCCCGCGCTGGAAAAACAGGGCTATCTGTTCCAGCTTTTAGAGCACTCGCGGCGGTTTGCCGGGGACCTGGCTCGCAAGTTTCGCCAGCGCATCTACGACGAGGTGATCCCTCGCCTGGCCCAAGCCGTGGCCCAGGCACGCCACGGTCGCCGAAGACCTTCCCAACAATCCCTGGCCGAAACCTACCAGGTGGTGCTCACCATCCTGTTCCGGCTGTTGTTTGTCGCCTATGCCGAAGACAAGGACCTGCTCCCCTACCAGTGGAACCAGTCCTATCGCCACCGTTCGCTCAAACGCCTGGCCGAGGAACTGGCCGAAAAACTGCGCCGTCAAGGCTACGCCCTGGGCCAGGCGGACCTGCTCCCCTGGGAGCCGACCGACGCGCTGTGGGAACAAGTGCGGCGGCTGTTTCGGGCCGTGGAAGAAGGCTACCCGGACTGGGGTGTGCCCATCTACAACGGACGCCTCTTCTCCAGCCGCGGGGAAGTCTCTCCGGTGGGCCAGCAGATCGCCCAGTTGACCCTTTCGGACCAGGCCCTGGGGCCGGTGCTGTGCCACCTGTTGCTGACCGGCACCGAGCAGGGCATCGGGCCGGTGGACTTTGCTTCCTTGAGTGTGCGCGAGTTTGGCACCATTTACGAAGGGTTGCTCGAAAGCGAGCTTTCCTGGGCCGAACAGCCGCTGGTGGTGGACCAGCGCAGCGGGGCCTATCGCCCCCTGACCCCCCGGGAACAAAAACGCGGCCTGCCCCCCGATGTCCCCCAGGGACGCATCTACCTGCACAACCGCTCCGGTGCCCGAAAAAGCACCGGCAGCTACTACACCAAGTCCTTTGCCGTGGAGTACCTGCTGGACCAGGCCCTGGAAGGGGCCCTGCAACAGCACCTGCAGCGGCTCGACCAGCTTCCCGAGGACCAGGCCGCCGAAGCCCTGTTCGACTTCCGCGTGGCCGACATTGCCATGGGCAGCGGGCACTTTCTGGTAGCGGCGGTGGACCGGATCGAGCGGGCGTTTTCGGACTATTTGAACCGCCGCCCCTTGCCCCAGGTGGAAAAAGAGCTGGCCCAGCTCCGCCTGGCGGCCCTGGGGGAACTGGAAAAAGTCGGCCTGGAAAAAGCCCTCCAGTCCCGTATCGAGGACAACCAACTGCTGCGCCGTCTGGTGGCCCGGCGGTGCATCTACGGGGTGGACCTGAACCCGCTGGCCGTGGACCTGGCCCGGCTCTCCCTGTGGATTCACACCTTTGTGCCGGGGCTGCCCCTGTCGTTTCTGGACCACAACCTGGTGGTGGGCAATTCGCTCACGGGGGTGGGCACGCTGGAAGAGGTGGCCCAGCAGTTGGAACACCGCCCCATGTTCCTCGATCCCCAAAAAATCCTCGGCCAGGCCCAAAAGCCCCTGCGGCGCCTGGCCCAACTGGCCGACGCCACCCCCCAGGACCTCCAGCAGGCCCAAGCCGCCCACCAGGAAGCCCGGCGACGAACCCAGGTGGCCGAGGCCCTCTGCGACCTGGTGGCCGCCGCCCGATTGGAACCGGAACTGCAACCCCAACTGGAAGAACTCCTCTACCAGCCTTGGAAGGAGATTCAAAAAACCCTCTGGAACTCCCCCTTGCACCGCCGGGCCCGCCGGGTGCTCAAGCCCCTGCAAGTGCTCCACTTCCCGGTGGCTTTTCCCGAGGTGTTCCTGCGCCCCCGGCCCGGATTCGACTGCATCCTGGGCAATCCCCCGTGGGAAAAGGCGCATGTGGAAAAGCACGAATTTTGGGCTCGCTACATGCCAGGTTTGCGAGGTTTAAACCAACGACGCAGAGAGGTAGCAATCCGTGAGCTTGAAAGGAGCCGCACTGACCTTAAAAAACAACTCGAACAAGAAATCTTACGAACAGATCGGCTTCGTGAAGCGCTGGTCCATGGACCATACCCAGGGATAGGCGAAAGCCATCCCGACCTGTACAAAGCCTTCTGCTGGCGGTTCTGGCACCTGGTGCACGCTCGGGGCGGCCAGATCGGCGTGGTGTTGCCCCGCTCGGCCTGGAGCGCCCAAGGCTCCCAAAAGTTCCGACAAACCGTGTTCCAGCAAGCAAGCACCGTGAAGATCACCACCTTGGTGAACAACCGGCTTTGGGTATTTGAAGACGGTCATCCCCAGTGGACCTATGCGCTAACCTGTATCGAACGCCGCGATACCAAAACGCAAACCCCTTCGGCTCAGGTGGCCTTGCAGGGACCGTATGCTTCGCTGGAGTCGTTTCGCCGGGGTCAGCGGCGTCCCCCGGCCCGATTCCCCGCCCAGGAAGTGCTCGCCTGGACCGACTCGGCCTCCTTGCCCCTTTTGCCCACCGAGCAGTCCCTGGAAATCTTCGCCCTCATGCGAAAACAACCCAGGTTGGATGTGGACGCCCCTGGCAGTTGGCGCGCTCGGCCTATTCAAGGCGATATGAATGCGACGCTTGCGAAATCCATGATGGACTTAAAATCTGCTGAGTGTCCGCCCGGTTTTTGGCCGGTGTACAAGGGGGAGTCGTTTGACTTGTGGGAGCCGGACCGGGGGCCGGATCACTACTATGCCTGGGCCGATCCGGAAGTGGTGCTGGAGCACTTGCAGCAGAAGCGGCTGCGCAGCGGTCGCAACCGCCGCTCGGCCTTCAGCGAAATGGACCCCGCCTGGCTGCAAAACCGCCGCACCCTCCCCTGTCTGCACCCCCGGATCGCCTTCCGTGATGT
>Ga0256839_1006336_pt1 | contig 10410 bp, 13 predicted proteins | sample 354166metaG_FD_185968 | JGI IMG/M metagenome (GOLD analysis project Ga0256839, IMG submission 185968) | Hydrothermal vent microbial communities from Mid Atlantic Ridge, Atlantic Ocean - 354-166 | ecosystem: Environmental > Aquatic > Marine > Hydrothermal vents | place: Atlantic Ocean: Mid... | reverse complement strand
GCCGAGTTCGGGTCCGGGTTTCGGGTGGTACGACTACTCCGAGACGCTCCAGGAGACCTACATGGCGGTGATGGTGGCGTTGGGATCCGAGGCCGTGCCGGAGATCGAGCGGAGGATCGAGCGTGCCGACGGTGTCGCCCGTGCCTGGTACGTGATCGCCCTTGGTTATCTGGGGGAGCCGGTGGATGACGAGCTGCTGGCGCTGCTGGACGACCCTCCGAGCCCACCGGTCGCCGCCCAGGTGATCGAGCTGGTGGGTCGGCGGCGACTCGAGGAGGCGGTTCCGGTCCTCCTCACCTACCTGGAAAACGACGTCTCCTTCGAGGATCCCCACCGGCCGGGTCGCCCCCCCGACTATCCGCTGCGTGATCACGCCGCCGCCGTCCTCCGCATCTTCGGCTACACGGTGTACTCGCCGCCGGACCGTCCCTTCGACTATGAGCTGTTGGGGCCATGAGCGACGGGGACCGCCCTGCCCAGTCCCGGGAGCGGCCACGGAGACGCCGTGGCTGCCTCGTCTTCGGCTGCCTCATCCCCACCGTCCTGGTGGTCGGGCTGGGTGTCGCCGCGTTCGTCTTCGGGAGGGCGTACGTGCGGGAACGTCTCGACACCTGGCGGGCCGAGGCGCCTCTCGTCGATCTCGCCTTCACGGCCCTCGACGTCGGGAACGATGGGAGCTCGGGTGTTCTCGAGCCGGTGAAGGGCAGCCAGGATCCCGGCGACCTCCCCGAGGACATCCCGGTGCTGGCGGGGGCTGATCCCGTCGTCAACATCACCGGAGATTCGGTCGTCGTGTACCAGGAGACCGGTGACGCCCCGGACGAGGTCGGGCGGCGCCTGCGGTCGGCGCTGTCGGCGTCGGGCTGGGAGCTGCGGTCAGAGGGCGAGTTCCCCGGGGGACGAGAGATGGTGTGGTCGAGCTCGTCGTGGATCTGCGGCTACCAGGTCACCGACGGGATCCTGGCCCGCGCCGAGGTGTGGATCCGTTGTGTCGCCCCACCGTCCGGTTCCTGACTCCGGTCTTCTTCCTCTACCGACCGGCTCGAACCGGGAGCTACCCTGGCGTTCATGAAGGACCCAATCCGAGTGGCCGTCACCGGCGCCGCCGGACAGATCGGCTACAGCCTGCTGTTTCGTATCGCCACCGGGGAGATGCTGGGGGCCGACCAGCCGGTCGATCTGTCCCTGATCGAGATCCCGCCCGCCCTCCCCGCCTTGGAGGGTGTGGTCATGGAGTTGGAGGACTGCGCCTTCCCGCTGTTGGGCGACGTTCTCACCACCGCCGACCCGGAGGAGGGATTCGCCGACGCCGACGTCGCCATGCTGGTGGGGGCGATGCCCCGTAAGAAGGGGATGGAACGGTCCGACCTCCTCGAAGCCAATGGGAAGATCTTCCAGGTGCAGGGTCGGGCACTGGCGTCGGCGGCGAAGAAGGACGTCCGGGTCGTGGTGGTCGGCAACCCCGCCAACACCAACGCCCTCATCGCCGTCAACAACGCCGACGGCCTCGACCCGAAGAACTTCACGGCGATGACCCGGCTCGACCACAACCGGGCGAAGACCCAGCTCGCCAAACGTCTCGGCGTCTCGGTGACCGCGGTGAAGAAGATGACGATCTGGGGCAACCACTCCACCACCCAGTACCCGGACCTGTTCCACTGTGAGGTGGACGGCAAGAACGCCTGGGAGGCGGTGGGTGACCCAGACTGGGTGGCGGACGTCTTCATCCCGACGGTCGCCAAGCGCGGTGCGGCCATCATCGAGGCCCGGGGTGCCTCGTCGGCGGCGTCGGCCGCCAACGCCGCCATCAACCACGTCCACGACTGGATGCTCGGAACTCCCGACGGCGACTGGGTGAGCATGGCGGTCGTGTCGGACGGCTCCTACGGCGTCCCCGAAGGGCTCGTCTCCTCCTTCCCCGTCACCTGTCGTGGCGGCCGGTGGGAGATCGTCCAAGGCCTCGAGATCGACGAGTTCAGCCGCGAGCGCATCGACGCGTCGGTCGCCGAGCTGATCAGAGAGCGGGACACGGTCCGCGAGCTCGGCTTCGTCTGAGCACCGAGGGCGGAATTCTGGGCGGGGTCGGCTTCCGCTAGCGTCGGCGCCATGCCCAGTCGACGTCCGCGAGGCGCGTCCCGGCGGGGACGGTCCAGCCGAGCCCGGCCCCCCCGATGACCGCCCTCACCCTCTCGACGTTGTTCGCCTTGGTCGGGGTCGGGCTCGGCGCGGGATGGTTGGGGGCCCTCGTCGGGATCGGCGGCGGCGTCATCATCGTCCCCGCCCTCGTGCTCGGCTTCGGGCTCGACTTCCAGGTGGCGGTCGCCGCGTCGCTGGTCGCCGTCATCGCCACGTCGACGACGGCCGGGAGCGTGTACGTGGGGCGGGGGATCGCCAACATGCGTCTCGCTCTCACCCTGGAGATCGCCACGACCGTCGGAGCGATCACCGGCGGCCTCGTCGCCGCCGTCCTCGCCGAGGACGTGCTGGCGGCGATCTTCGCGGTCGTGATGGCGGTGACGGCGGTCCTCATGGTGCGGGGAGCTCGGCGACCCCGCCAACGAGTGGTGGAGGAGGTGCCGGAGGAGGCCTCCGGTTGGGAGGAGCCGGGCACGCTGGCCGGGGCCTACATCGACGACGTCCGTGGCGGGTTGGTCCGTTACCGGGTGGAGCATCTGCCCCTCGGGTGGTCGGTCTCGCTGCTGGCGGGCGGCGTCTCCGGGATGCTCGGTGTGGGAGGCGGCTTTCTCAAGGTTCCGGCGATGAACCTGGGGATGGACGTCCCCGTCAAGGTGGCGGCCGCCACCTCCAACTTCATGATCGGGGTGACGGCCGCCGCCAGCGTCTTCATCTACTTCGCCCGGGGCTTCGTCGAGCCCCTGGTGGTGGCGCCTCTCACCCTCGGGGTGATCGTCGGATCGTGGCTCGGCACCCACTCGTCGGGTCGGGCACGGCCGGAGGTCCTGAAACGGGTGATGGCCCTCATCTTGGCGGTGGTGGCCGTCCAGATGGGCCTGCGGGCGATGGGGGTGACCTTCGGTGGCTGACCGGACGGAGCGCACGCGGGTGCAGATGCGGATCCAGACGCTGCTGCGTCTCGGACTCGTCCTCGCCGTCACGTTGATCGTCGTCGGAACGGGGATCGCGCTCGGGGAAGGGGAGCGGACCCCGGTCCCGATCCGGCTCACCGACCTGTGGCGCGACGGGTCGGTGCCCGACCGGGTGGCCGCCACCGGCATCCTGGTGCTCGCCCTCACGCCGGTGGCGGGTGTCGTGACGTTGATCTGGTCGTGGTGGCGGGAAGGCGACCGGCGTTTCGCCCTCGTCGGGGTCGTCGTTCTGGCGGTGCTGGTGGTAGGCGTGGTGCTGGGTCACGCGTGAGGCGCCGCCGGTCGGCTTGAGCTGGGCTCCACCTTCCCCGTAGAATCACATCGGTGTCATTCGTTTCCCGACCAGGAGGGACACATGAACAAATCCGAGCTCGTCGAGGCGGTGGCGAAGGCTGCGAAGTCCTCGAAGGCCGAGGCGCAGGCTCATGTCGACGCGGTCATCGACACCATCTCGAAGAGCCTCAAGAAGGGGGAGAAGGTCTCGATCACCGGCTTCGGCACCTTCGAGGTGCGGAAGCGGGCCGCCCGGACCGCCCGCAACCCCCAGACCGGTGAGACGATCAAGGTGAAGGCGTCGAAGGCTCCGGTGTTCCGGGCCGGCAAGGGCCTGAAGGACCTCGTCAACAACCGGAAGAAGTAGCGGTCGAGACGTCGCCGACGTCAGGGCCCCCCGACGACGTCGGGGGGCCCATCACGTCACGGCTCCTGGTCAGGGCGTCAGTACTCGACGTCGATGCCTTCGACGGCGTTGCCCCACTGTTGGATCGCCGACTGGTGCATCATCAGCTTCGCCAGGTTCCCGCTCACCTTCAGCTTGCCGGTCATGAAGGCGGTCTGGGTGTTCAGCTCGCCGCGGGAGATGGCGGCGGCGGTGTCGTAGGTCTGGCCGACGGTGACGTCGGGGTTCTCCAAGGTGCCGAGGGCTACCTCGGCCTGACCGCCCGACGCCTTCAGGTAGTAGGAGATGTCACCTTCGGGTCCTTCGGTGACGTTGAATTGGAGGCTCAGATCGGCGTTGCCGATGGCACTCTTGAACCCGTCGTGCGAGTTGAGGGCTTCGGTCACCGCCTGGGCCCATTCCTCGCTCAGGAACTTCACAGCCACGCCTGCTCCTTCCGTCGTGCTCGTGGACCACGCCGAGGCTAGCAGTCGGCGCCCTATTTGACCTCTCGATCAAAAACGGTCTCAGTGGGTGCTGTGAAGAAATCGCCCCGACCCGTACCCCTCACCTCCCCTGCAAGAGGCCGGCGACGCCCAGCGCCTCCTCGATGCGGCGTACCGCCGCCCGTCCGACCGGACGTAGAGGCCGGCGGGGCGCCCCGGGGCGGAGACCCATCACACCGGCGGCGGCCTTCGTGCCTGCCACCCCGTGGGACTCGACCACCCGGGTCAGCTCGGTGAGGCGCCGTTGCAGGGGGTTCGCCCGGGCCGGTGAGCCGCCCGGCCGCCGGGTGAGCTGGGCGAGCAGCGGGACCGCGTAGTTGGCGGAGGCGGTGATGGCCCCGTGGGCCCCCGCACCCATCGCCAGGGAGAGCGACGCCGAGGCCCCGTTGAAGACGAGGAACCCGTCGTCGCGGGCGCTCACCGTCTCCTGGATCCGCACCGGATCGCCGCCCGAGTCCTTCATCCCCGCCACGTTCGGGTGGGATCGCAGCTCGTCGATCGCCTCGGCCGGGAGGGCGTAGGCGGTGACGGTCGGGACCGAGTAGAGGTAGACGGGGAGCGGCGCACGGTCGGCCACCTCCCGGAAGAACCCCACGATCACCCCGGTCCGACCCCGTGCGAGCGTCGTGGGGGTGAGCACCAGGATGGCGTCGGCTCCGCCGTCGGCGGCCTCTTCGGCCTGGGTGAGGGCGCCACGTGTCGTCTCGGCGGCCACCCCGGTCATCAGGAATCCACGGCGGCCGAGGGTCTCCCGGGCGGCGGCGGTGAGGGTCCGTCGCTCTCCCGGCTCCAGGTAGGGGCCTTCGCCGGTGGAACCCCCGATCAGGAACCCCCGCAGCCCTCGCTCCCACAGGGTGGCGAGGTTGTGGGTGTGGGCGTCGAGGTCCAGCTCGCCGCGCCGGGTGAACGGGGTGATGAGGGCGGGAAGCAGTCGAGGAGGGGTCGGCATGGGCGCGATCGTAGAAGAGAGGTGCGCTCCGGGGCCGTCGGAATCTCGTGGACGGTTCCTCCGCGCTTCCGCGGCCGGCGCGACCGACGAACGATGGAGTCACCCATGCGACACGTCCCCTCGATCCCGTCCGGACTCATCGCCGCAGGCCCGTCGGGGATGCCGGGCATGTTCACCCTCGGGACCGTCGCCGAGGCCGTCCTGGTCAGCCGTTGGGGATGAGGTGCACGGGGTTGCCGACGATGTAGGCGCGCCAGGTGGTGGTGTCGTTCACCGCGTTCGGGTAGTTGTAGTTGACCTTCCACCAGCAGTTGGCCGAGCAGGTGTAGGTGGCGGGGAGGGTGATCTCCAACTTGATCCAGTCCCCGTTGTACCGGTCGTCGCTCACGCTCGGGCCGCCGCCGCTCTGGGCGAAGAACTGGCAGGGGGAGAGGGTGCCCCGGTAGGTCCAGGGATCGGGCCATTGCAACTTCACGTACTGTTCGCATTCGGCGAACACGGTCCAGCTCCCCGGGCCGTTGGGCGCCATGATCTGGATGGTGCCGCCCGGGTTCGCCTCACCGGGGTCGTACAGCTCCACCACGAAGGTCTTGCCCTTGTAGATGTCGGAGACCTCGGCGAGGTAGAACTGGGTGGTGGTGCCCGAGGCGTTGTTGTAGATCGACATGTCGCCGAGGCCGTAGAGGCGGGCGACGTTGCCGGGGGAGACGGCGCGGATCGAGTATCGGTTGAGCCCGTCGTCGTTCCCGCCCGAATCCAGGACCTGCACCTGGACGACGTAGATGCCGCTCGACGGGTTGTTCACGGTGAAGCAACCGGCGGGGGTCGTCCAGACGTAGGGGTCGCTGGGGTCGATCTGGGGGACCGGGGGGATGTCCACCGAGCAGAGCAGGGTGTTGTCGGAGACGTCGAGGGGGGTGGGGTCGGGGGCGTAGAGGTTGACGCGCACGGTCTGGCCGCAGTCGGGTCCCCCGGAGTTCCACGACACCTCGCATCCCCGGTCGCCGGTGCGGATGCTGTCACTCGTGTTCTGGCCGCCCGAGTTGTTGCGGAACTCGATGTCGACGAACTGGACCGTGAACGACGACGCCCCCTGGGCTTCGACGCCGTAGAGGTAACCCCGTTCCCGCCAGGTGGGGTTCTGGGGGCAGCTCGAGTTGCCGCTTCCCGTCCCGTCGTCGCAGTACGACGAGTAGGCGTCCCCCATCCTGGTGTCGGTGTGGCGCCCGTGGATGTTGGCCCAGAAGTTCGGCTGGCCGCTGCAGCCCGACTGCCGGGGGTCGCAGGCATTCCCGAACTGGTTGTCGGGACTGCCCAGCGGCAGAGGCGGCACGTACTCGGCCCGGGCCCGGCGGGAGATCGTCTGGGTGTCGATTCCGAAGGCCTTCAGGAAGAACGTGGGGACGACGTCGGTGACCGTCACCTCCACCTGGTTCGGCTCACCGGGGATCTGGGCGACGGCGACGGTGACCCCGTCCACCCCGTCGGTGTACCCGTTGGCGGTGGTGACCTCGTTGGCGGCGACCACCGCACCGGGGAAATCCTGGGGCATGTGGACCACCGCCGCCAGCGCCCCGGCGTCGGCGGTGCGTTGCACCTGGGCGGCGTTCACGTAGAACCATCCGAGGTCGACGGCGAAGGCGGCCATCCCCAGCAGCACCACGAACATGAGGGCGACGAGGGGGATGGAGACGCCCCGTTCGTCGTCGGCGATCCGGCGGAGGAGTTCTTGGTGTCGGCGCATCGGTGTCTCCTGGCTACGAGCCGATTCCGGTCTCGGGTTCGAGTCGCATCACCGTCCGGTCGGTCCAGGTGACCGAGCCGGTCCACGGGGGGATCCCGGTGATCCATTCGTGGGTGTAGGTCACCCGCACCCCGACCTCGTCCAGGTTGGTGACGACGGTCGACCGGCTCGACGGTGTCCACGGGCAGCCGTTGGCGCAGGTGAGGTTGGTGGTCGCCGAGTTGGTGCAGTTGAGGCCGCCCGACGGGGTGTAGAGGTTGAGCTTGGCTGCGGGGTCCGAGGGGTCGCCGTTCGGGTCGGCTTCGTAGATCTCCACCGAGACGAGCGATCCGTACTTGAGCGCGCAGGCGGCCTGCTCCACCGACCGGAGGATCGACTGGTCGGCGTTGGGGGTGTCCCCGGCGGCGGCGCCGACCCGGGCTCCCTGACGGGCGGCGTTCGCCATCGTGAGGCGGTCGATCGCCGCGAAGCCGATCTCCGCCAGGCCGATGGCGAGGACGATGAGCACGGGAAGGATGATCGCCGCCTCCACCACGGCGGCTCCCCGATCCCGGTGGCGCGACCCTCTCCTCATTCGAAGATCTGGGGTTCGATCTGGAACTCGACGGCGGTGGTGAACGTCGACGAGGTGGCGAACATCCCGGTGATCCAGCTGTGGTCGTAGGTGATGCTCACCCCGAGGCGGTCGGTGACGGGCGCCGAGACGTCACGGGTCACCGGATCCCAGACCGGCACCACGTAGGGAGGGGTCGGCAGGTCGGGGTCGGGACAGGGCGTCCAGTCGCAGCAGTCCGGCCCGTTGCAGTTGGAGCCCGGCGTGTAGGTGTAGGTGGTGCCGACGCCGGTCTGAGGGTTGTAGATCTCGACGTGTTTGATGCTGGTCCCGGCGGCCGCCGCCATCGTCTGGGCGACCTCGTCGAGGATGAGGATGTCGGCGCGGATGTCGTTGCCGAAGGTGGCTCCGGCCCGGGCACCCTCGCGGGCGGCGTGACTCACCGACAGCCAGTTCTTGAACGCCATCCCGAATTCGAGGACGGCGACGATCGCCAACAGGACGATGGGCAGCACCAAGGCCGCCTCCACCATCGTGGCGCCACGTTCTCGGTTGTGCATCCCTCACCGACCCTTGGTCTGGGTGATCACTCTATCGGCAGCAGCGACGAAAACCATGAGGAGAATCCGCCTCACGCACCGAAGGGCTAGTTCGTCTCGGCCGAGGGCGTGTCAGCCCTGCTGGGCGACCAGGCGACGGTTCTTGAACTTCGCCTTCACGTAGTCGTGGTTGAGCATGGCGATGAAGTCGATGGAGATTGACTTCGGACAGGCCTTCTCGCACTCCCCGTGGTTGGTGCAGGACCCGAAGAACTCCTCCATCGTGTCCACCATCGCCACCACCCGGTCCCAACGCTCGGGCTGCCCCTGGGGGAGGAGGTTGAGGTGGGCGACCTTGGCGGCGGTGAACAGGTTGGCGGCGCCGTTGGGGCACGCCGCCACACAGGCGCCACAGCCGATGCAGGCGGCGGCGTCGAAGGCGGTGTCGGCCACCGGCTTCGGCACCGGGATCTCGTTGGCGTCGGGCGTCGACCCCGTGTTCACCGAGATGTAGCCGCCGGCCTCGATGATGCGGTCGAAGGCCGAGCGGTCCACCATGAGATCCTTCACCACGGGGAACGCCGCCGCCCTCCACGGCTCGACGGTGATCGTGTCGCCGTCGGAGAACTTCCGCATGTGGAGCTGACACGTCGCCGTACCGAGCTGGGGGCCGTGCGGCAGTCCGTTGATCATCACCCCGCAGGCGCCGCAGATCCCCTCCCGGCAGTCGCTCTCGAAGGTGATCGGCTCCTCCCCCTGGAGGACGAGTCGCTCGTTCAGGACGTCCAGCATCTCCAGGAACGACATGTCCGGGCTCACGTCCTCCACCAGGTAGGTCGCGAACCCGCCGGGGGAGGAGGGTCCGGGCTGTCTCCACACCTGCAGCGTGATGTTCATCTCGTCACTCCCCGAGCCGTCACTTGTAGCTTCTCGTCGTCGGCGTCACGAACTCGAACTCGAGCGGCTCCCGGTGCAGGACCGGTTCCTCCCCGGTCCATTCCCACGCCGAGACGTAGGAGAATTCGTCGTCGCGGCGCAGCGCCTCCCCCTCCGGGGTCTGATACTCCTCCCGGAAGTGGGCGCCGCAGGACTCCTCCCGCTGCAGCGCGTCGACGCACATGAGCATGCCGAGCTGGAAGAAGTCGTCCACCCGTCCCGCCCGTTCCAGCGACTGGTTCACCGACTCGTTCTCACCGAGGACCCGCACGTCGGTCTTGAACTCCTCGTAGAGGGCGGGGATCTCCGACAGGGCCTTCTGCAGGCCCTCGGCACTCCTCGACATGCCGCAGTAGTCTCACAGGATCTTGCCCAGCTCACGGTGGAAGTGGTCGACGGTGCGGGTCCCGCGGCTCTGCAGGAACCGCTCGATCTGGTCGGCGACGGCCCGCTCCGCCTCCACGAAGGCCGGGTCGTCGGTGGGGACCGGCTCGGTGTTGAGGTAGTCCGCCAGGTAGTCGCCGATCGTGTACGGCAGGACGAAGTAGCCGTCGGCGAGGCCCTGCATGAGGGCGGAGGCGCCGAGCCGGTTCGCCCCGTGGTCGGAGAAGTTGGCTTCGCCGATGGCGAACAGGCCGGGGATCGTGGTCATCAGGTTGTAGTCCACCCACAGCCCCCCCATCGTGTAGTGGGGTGCGGGGTAGATCCGCATCGGCACCTCGTAGGGGTTCTCGTCGGTGATGCGCTCGTACATCTCGAAGAGGTTGCCGTAGCGCTCCTCGATCACGTGCTTGCCGAGGCGGGCGATGGCGTCGGCGAAGTCGAGGTACACGCCGTTGTGGCGGGGACCGACGCCGTGGCCCGAGTCCACCATCCGCTTCGCCGCCCGGGAGGCGACGTCCCGGGGGACGAGGTTGCCGAAGGCCGGGTACATCCGCTCCAGGTAGTAGTCGCGTTCGTCTTCGGGGATCTGGTTGGGCGGACGGTCGTCGCCGGGGTTCTTCGGCACCCAGATGCGCCCGTCGTTCCGCAACGACTCCGACATGAGGGTGAGCTTCGACTGGAACTCGTCGCTCTGGGGGATGCAGGTCGGGTGGATCTGGGTGAAACACGGGTTGGCGAACGCCGCTCCCTTCTTGTGGGCCCGCCAGACGGCGGTGGCGTTGCAGTTCATCGCGTTGGTGGACAGGTAGTAGACGTTGGCGTACCCGCCGGTGGCCAGCACCACCGCGTGCGCGGAGTGCGACGTGACGGCTCCGGTGGTCAGGTCCCGAACGACGATCCCCACCGCTCGGCCGTCCTTGACGACGAGATCGAGCATCTCCTTGCGGGTGTGGAGGGTCACCTTCCCGGCGTGGACCTGACGCATCATCGCCTGGTAGGCGCCGAGGAGAAGCTGCTGGCCGGTCTGACCCCGG
>Ga0256839_1006335_pt1 | contig 10421 bp, 8 predicted proteins | sample 354166metaG_FD_185968 | JGI IMG/M metagenome (GOLD analysis project Ga0256839, IMG submission 185968) | Hydrothermal vent microbial communities from Mid Atlantic Ridge, Atlantic Ocean - 354-166 | ecosystem: Environmental > Aquatic > Marine > Hydrothermal vents | place: Atlantic Ocean: Mid... | reverse complement strand
CGAAGCCAGGGGCCGCCGCGATGGTCCCGGTGAGGCCTTGACCCCACTGTTTCACACCGCCGCCGCTGGACAGCGTCCAGATGGCGTAGCCGCCGCCGGAGATCGTCGGCGTGGTATCCATCGCCGGCGGGTTGCCGCCGTTGGAGTTACCGTAGTAGTAGATCTCGCACGGCCCTTCCTGCGTGGCGGTCCCGAACGGATCCATCGAGGTGTTCGAGATCACCAAACCGGTGTCGAAGCCGGCCTGGTTGGTCACGAACGGCCACAACAGGTTGGTCGCGCAGCTCAGGATGGTCAGCAGGTCGTTGGTGTCGGTCGTGTCGCCGACGAACCGCGGCTGCAGGTCGGTGCTGGTCGCGGCCGTCAGGCTGCTGAGCGGCCCGTAAGTGCCGGCCACAGCCCCGGTGCCGAGCGCCGGGATACCCGCCTGGGTGTTCGCAACGTAGAAGACATACACGTGGAACGAGTACGTCTCGTTGCTCACAGGGCTGGTCTCCACGACCTCCCAGGTGACCGAACCGGCCCCGCCGCTCAGGGCGACAGTGGTGGACCCGGGGGTGCAGTTCGGGGTCCCGCCCATGCCGTTGGCGTCAGCGCCGGGCACGATGCAAGCGACAAAGCCGGCCTGATGGCCGATGTTCAGGTTGTCCACGCTCAGCGTGACGCCGGCGGGGATGTCCACGAAGTGGGCCACCAAGCGAGTGCCCTGGCTGGCCAGGCCGGCGAGGTCGGAGTTATGCCACCCGGCGGGGAAGTTCGAGTTGTAGAACCCGGTCTCCGTGTTATAGATGGCGCCTGGCACATTCTGGTCCATAAGCCCCGTGGGGGAGCCAGGATTGTGGCCAGCCAGCCCGGAAGACGTCCCCTGGTTCCGCCGCTTGAACGCCGTGGCGAAACGCTCGGAGAAATCCAGCTCGATGTCGTGCTCGCCCGGAGGCTCGCACTGCAGGAAGCTGTGGAAGCCCGAGGAGAACTCCAGACCGTCCTGCACGAAGGCGACGATCTGCTGCGGGTTGTTGATAGGAATCGAGGTGGTGCCCGTCGCCGAGATGAAGGCGATCAACTGGCTCGGGATCAAGCCGCCGCCGACGCCTTTCTCAGCAGCGTTGGCCCGGATGTTGGTGATCCGGATGATGCGCACCGCCTGGGTTCCCGGGGGATCCACCGGCACGCCCAGCCACTCGACGGTGTTGCCGGCGCCCGGCGTATTGCCGAAGATCGCCCGGCCCTGCCAGACGTTGGGGGGCGCGGCATTCGCCCAGTCGCCATTGACGTAGTCCACGCCAGGCTCAGAGCCGACACCCCAAATGGTGCAGCCATCGGCCATCTGGCACATACGCTGGTTGGCCGGATCCGGCTCGTCGATCATCAGCAGGGCCTCGTTCCACGGGTTGTCCAGCAGGCGGCTGGTGACCGTGGTGTTGAGGAAGACCCGGAAGTTGACCTTCGGCACCTGTTGGCCGGCCATGGTCGGGGTGCCGCCAGTGCAGTTGAGCACGACGTCGCCGACCAGCTCCGCGAGCCCCTCGGCCCGAGCGAGCGGAGGCACACCGGCATTCGCAACGCACTGGAACGCCGGCGTCACACCGACGCTTTGCGCGTTCGCTACTGCGGCCATCATCGCGATTACAGCCAACAGCAGTAGACTCTTGCGAAAAGTTACCATTTCCTTCTCCTTGTGGAATCTGAAATTGTGAATCGATGGAAGTTCTCTTTCAACCTGAGCCTCAATCTCGTTCCACGTGTGCGCTGCCGGTAACCGCGGCGCCACGGGTCTTGGTCCATTTCTGACAGCTCAAATTGAGTTCGACCTCTTCTGTGCCGTTGCTTGTCTGTTCACACTGTGTGCTCGCGGGATTCATCCTTTGGAAAATGAATGCCGCTACAGTCGTTGGACGCAGTCAAATCATTCTTAACACTAAAGCAACGTCAAGTCAAGGGGTTTCCCCTGACAGCACTGCTTCGGCCAACGACACCCACCAGCCTGCGATTAAACCACGGCGGGCGGGCTGGAGTCAAGCCTTTGGCAGCAGACGCCACGTAATTCTATCGGCTGGTCTCCAGACGAACTTGAACGGGGAAAACCCACGGGCGAACGGCAGCAGGCGCAAGCCGAACGGTCTCCTCCCCCTCGTTTCCCGGAATCGGAGCGGGTGCAGGCGGCGCGGGCGGCCCGGACGGGGCCGGCCCGGCCTACTCCATCTCGTCGAGGTCCCGGGCGATTCTGCGGAACCGCGACTTGAGCTCCTCGGTGGCCTCGGTGAGCTGGTTGGTGTCGTAGATGACGCGCGGGGTCATGAAGATCACCAGCTCAGTGCGCTGCCTGTTCTTGGACTTGGCGCCGAAGGCGTAGCCGATGATCGGCAAGCGGTGCAGGAGGGGCAGGCCGGCGCTCGCGATGGTTTCTGTCTCGTTGATGATGCCGCCGATGGCGATGGTGTCGCCGTCGCGCAGGGTCACCTGGGTCTGCACGGTCCGCTTGGTGAAGGACGGCGACTGGATGCCGCCCACCGGCGGGGGCTGGGGCGCGCTCACCTCCTGGTCGATGATCAGCGTAACGATGCCGCTCGGATTCACCCGAGCGAGAATCTTCAGGGTGACGCCGCTATCACGGTTGGCGATGGCGTTGGTGAACAACGAAGTTCCGCCGCTCTGCACCGGGGATACGGCCTGCGCGGTCAGGACTGGAACCTCGGTGCCCACATTGATCGAGGCCGGCACGCTGTCGGTGGCGATGATGCTCGGGGCGGCGATCACCTTGGCGCGGGTGGTGTTCTCCTGAGCCTGCAGGAAAGCCAGCAGCTCCCGGCTCTGGTCCACCAGAGCGCCGACGGAGAAATTGACCCCCGCGCTGGAGATGCTGCCCAAGGGCTTCAACGTGGGCAAGTTGGCGCTGCCTTGCTGGCCCCGGGCCTGCAGGAAGGCGGAGACGCCCGCCGCGAAAGCGCCCGTGAGGCTGACCTCGTAGATCTTGGCGTCGATGAGCACCTGGCGGGGAGGCGTGTCGATCTTGTCGAGCAGGTCGATGATCTGGCGGTACTGCTGCGGCGTGGCCTGAATCAGGAGGGTGTTGTCCAGAGGGTTGGGAATGATCCGGGGATAGCCGCTCGCTCCGTAGCCCATGCCGGGGCGGGCGCCCATGTACATGCCGGTCTGGTCCGGGGGGGCGGAAAAAGAGGCGGGGCCCTGCACCACTCCGCTCTCTCCCTGCTGCGCGGCCTGCCCGGCCATCTGGCTGGCGATGTTGGGGGCCACGTAGGTGCTCGCGCCGTACCCGTAGGGTTGAAATCCTCCGGCGCCGGGAGCGCCATAGCCGCCATAGCCGCCGTAGCCGCCATAGCCTCCGAACCCGCCATATCCCCCGTAGCCGCCGGGGACTCCGCCGGGACCGCCGGGGGCGAGCCCGAGCACGCCCAGGCCGCCGAGCGAGGTGAAGCGGTTCCCGAAGCCGGCGGCGGCGCCGCTGAAGAGGCCGCCCAGGCCGGCCGTCCCGAAACCGCCGAACGGAAATCCTCCCCCAACGCCCCCGTAGAGCTGCATGATCGCCATGGCGAGAATTTCAGCCCGCCGGTACTTGACGCGGTAGACATAGTTGTCCACGGTGCCGGCGGTGACCTTGACGGGCTGGTCCAGTTTCTTGAGCCATTCTTCGACCGTTTCGAAAGCCCCAGGGTTCGGCGCCACGGCGACGATGAGATTCAGCCGGTCGATCGGAAGGAAGCGGATCGGCGTCTCCTCCTGGCTCAGGGAGATCGATTTGAGAACCGTCTCCAGCTCTTCGGCAAGCTCCGAGGGGCGGCGGTGCTCGGTTTCGAAGACCCGCACCCGGCGCCGGGCCAGCACGTCGCTGTCGAAGAGGTTGATCAGCTCCATGGTCCGCCGCATGTTCCGGCGGTTGTCGAGAATCATGAGCAGGTTGGCCGGCGGGTACGCCCAGGTGCTGGCGCCCTCGCCGACGAACGGCTCGATGACCTTGGCGAGCTCTTCGACGGTGACGTATTTCAGGAAGATCAGGTTCAGCATGATCTGCTCGTCCAGGGGGATGTCCTTGGGGTTCACTTCCGGCGGGATCGGCAGCCGGGGGGCGTCTTCGATGGGAACGATCCGGTAGATCTCGCCGACCTGGACCATCGCCGCGCCGTTGATGCGGAGGATCATGTCGAGCAACTGGCGGGTATCGATCTTGCTGGTGTCGCCGTAGGTGTTCAAGATCACGCCGCCTTTGACGCGCGGATCGAGAATGTAGTTGATCTCGAGCTGGCGGCAGAGGGCGTCGATGACCTCGGTGAGAGCGGCGTTCTGCAAGTTCAGAGAACCCGTGGGCGTTCGCGGCGGCCGCGGGGGGGCCGGAGCGGGCTGAGCCCCGGCCTGAGGTTCCGCCGTTTGCGCTTCGGCGCCCGGCGCCTGGGCCTGCGGTTCCTGGGGCTTGGCCGGAGCCGGAGACGGTTCCCCGGCGGGGGCCGGCGGCCGTGGTTGAGCCTGGGCCTCGCCGCCAGGGGCGGCCGGTTTGGGCTTCGCCGGTTGCCTCCGGCGCTGCTGTTGCTTGGATTCTTCGCGCGGCTGCGATTGCGGGACCACCCGTCCGAAGCCCGGCGGCACCACCTGCGCCGGGGCGCCACAGAGGCCAACGAAAAAGACGACGATGGCGAAAGTCGAGAGACGCAGCATGCAGACTACTCCTTTTTGTTCTTGTTACTTGATTTGTCGTTCTCTGCCGATGCGGCCCGGGAGCCGGCGCCGCCCCCGGTCCGGGATTTCTGCGCGGCCTCCCAGGCAAGGCGCTCCTCCCGCGTGAGGTCGCCCTTCTTGCGGCGCCACGTGTATTTGCCGAACGGCCCCATGCGCTCGAAACGGATGGAGTCTCCCTCGTCGAAGGCCTTCAGCCCCGGCGGCGGCGCCTCCGGCCTCGCCGCGGCAGACCCGGAGCCCCGGGACTCCTGTTTCGGCTCCTCGTAACGCACGAGTCCGAAGGGCGTCTGCCGATAGATCCAGACTTTTCCGCCGGGGTCTTTGTACCGGTAGGTGAACGGCTCGATCTTGACCGCCTCTTTGGGCAGGGTGAGGCGTCCGGGGCGCTCGGGCGCAGCAGTGCGCTTCGGCTCCTGCCCTTCGTTCTTCGCTTGCGGCCCCGCGAGCAGGACCAACGGGATCATACACACCATCCAACGGACCCATGCCATCTTCTTCATCTCGATCCTCCATGTTTCGCGGAGCCTGGCCGGCTAGCCGACGGGCTCCCACCGGCACACCTTACCGAACGGCGTATCCGTAACCACTTTTCGGTAGCCGCCGACGACGGTGCCCGGCGGCGACTGGTCGCCGGGCTTGCAGGCCCGGATTCCGCTGCCCAAATCGATTTCGCTGGGACCCGGCTTTGCCTCGCCGCCGAGAACCGAGGCTTTCGGCTTCGGTTGCGGCGCCGGTTTGGCCTCCGCCACCTTGGGCGGCTGCGCCGCCTCGACCTCGGGCCTCAGCTCCTCGAGGCTTTTCTTGACCTGCTGGCCCTCCCACTCGAAGACGATGTACTCCGGAGCGATCTCGGCGATCACGAACTCCCCGAACCACTCCCCCACGCGGTAGCCCCGCTGGGGACTGTCGGCCCTTTCCGAGAGGATCACCGTCGGGCCGGCGCCAAGATCGAGTACGCCGTGGGCCACCGGCAGCGGAGGCATCGGCCTGGCGGCGGCCGCCTCGAGGACGACGTCGGGGTTGCGGTCCGGGGCAAACAGGAACTTCTGGGCCACCGGCAAGTAGTCTGCGGGGAGGAACGGCTCCGGGGGACCTTGCGCCGGAGGGACGTTCGCCTCCACCGGCGGCAGAGGCCGGCCGACGAGGGCGTTCTTGCGCTCTTCAGCCCGGCGCAGGGTGTCCCAGATCCTCCAGGCCGTGAGGGCCGAGAGGACGGCGAGGGCCAAGTTCAAAGCTAGCAGCTTGCGGCTCAAAACCTACCCAATCCTCTCTGCTCGGGCACGAGCGATCCGGGAACCAAGCCAGCCACCCGGAGTTGAACCCGCAACAGCTTGTCCTTGCGCCGGGCGGCGCTGATGCGGATCTCGTCGGTGACCACCGCCTCGGGGCGGGCCGAGAGATCGGCGAACAAATTCAGCAACTGTTCGATGGCGCAATCGAACGTCACCGACACGAGCGCTTCCCCGTAGTGGCCGCCTTCGCCGAGGGGTCGGATGCGGCCGATGTCCACCGAGGCGAACTCGAGCGGCGGCGACTGCTGGGAAGCGATCTCGCGCAGGATCTGAACGACTTCGGCCTGCGCCTGCTGCCCCGTCTCGGCGCGGATCAGACCCTCTTCCCACCGGGCGAGCTCCTGCTGCATCGCCTCCAGTCGCCGCTCGCGCACGGGGAGCTGGGCGGCGAGCCGGCGCACCTGCTCGAGACGCTTCTCGGCCGCCTGGACCGACGCGGCCGCCTCGACGACCTCCGTGGTCTGCCCGCCCTGGGGCCAGAAGTAGACGGCCAGGGAGACGACGAGAGCGACGGCCAGGATGGCCAGCGCCCGCTTGTCCCGGTCAGTGAGCGTCATTTCGCACCCTCCGCCGGAGCGTGCTCCCGCAAGGCGCGGATGCTGAAGCGTTCCAACTCCCCGCTCGCCGAGATGGGCGAGGTGTACTCGGAGTTGCGCAGCCGGGGAGAAGAATCGACGATTTCGAGCAGTTTGCCCACCTCGGCCGCCTCGCCGGCGAACCGCACCTCGGAACGGGTGATCTGAAGGTTGTGCAGCCAGGCGGGCGGGGCCAGCAGGTTCGTCAAGTCACGCAGCACGTCGAGGTCGTCGCGGGTGCGGGCGTAGAAGGCGCGGAGCATTTCGCGCCGGGCCTGGATCTTCTGGATCTCGGCCTCCAGCTCCCGCACGCGGGCGGCCTGGCGGGTGTACCGGCCGATCTCCTCCTGCAGCGCGCCCCGGTAGTCGCGCTCCACCATCCCGCTGACGACGCCGAGGGCGCCGAGCAGCAGCAACAGGACGGCGGCCAGGGCAGCCGTGGGGACGTAAACAGCCCGGGAACTGCGGCGGCGGTGCTCGGGAGCGAGCAAATTGGCCGACAGCGCCAGCCAGGGGCAAGCCCCGGCCAGCGCTGTGGCGTAGGAAGCGACGAAGTCGCTCGGATTCCAGCCTTCCGGAGCCGCAGCAGGCTCCGGAAGCAGTTCCACAAGGCGAAACGGTTCGGTTTCCGGCGGCAGCCGGAGTTCGGCGGCGGCCAGAGCGGCGGCGCGCTCCCGCGGCAGGTCGAAGACGGCCGAGAAGACCGGCCGCGAGGGGCTCTCCCCATAGGCCTCCCACCCGTCACCGTGGGGCTCCAGCACCAGGAAGCCGCCCTGCGGGGGCGTGCGCAGCGTGCGGAGCGCCGTGTGATAGGCGGCGGCCGAGAAGGTGAAGGCGGCGGCGCGCAATCCAGCTTCGGCGAACCAGGCGGTGTATTGATTGACCACTTTCTGCAGCGCGATCGCCACCAACACGCTGGGCGTGCCCGGCACGCGGGCCGACGCAAAGACGACCTCGTCCTCCGGGTAGGGATGGAGCGAGTCCACCTGATAGCTCACGGCGGATTCGAGATCCTTGTCGGCCACGCCGGGCAGCGAGAGCTGGCGGACCATGATCTCTTCTCGAGGCAGCAGGACGGTGGCCGCCAGATGGGCGCACCCGTGACGGCGCAGGAACTCGTGGTACTCGGCGCCCCACTCGGCGGCGGGCCGGCGGCGGAAATCGGCGATGACGGTTCCGCCGAGCACGCGCACTTCTTTGGGGCGCACGCGGGCCAGGGCGACCACCAGATCGTCGCCGCGGACCTCGACGCCGACGCCGGTCCCGAAAGAGAGCCACTTGCGCAGATCGCCGGTGATCATGGCCAGTTCAACTCCGGGGCCGCCGCGCGGTCATACCATCGCAACACCTGGTACGGCGGTTGTAACCCGGGGCCGAAGAACTTTACCAGGGCCGCCACCGAGCGCCGCAGGTCGGAAAGCGTGCCGTCCTGGCGGCGCAACCGGGCGGTGGCGCGAATGGTGTAAATCGAGCCGCCGCCCACAGCGAGCCGGGCCCCGGCCGGGCCAGCGTAGCGGCGGAAGCGGTTCACGTCGTCCACCGTGAGCGGCCGCAGACGCCGCGTGGCGACGATCTCCTCGACGGCCGGCGGCGGCAGCCCCAGGGCGCGGAGCAGGGCCGGGTCCGCCGTATTGATGTCGAAGGCGGCATTGTTGCCGTAGACCGAGACGCAGTCCCGGAGCCCGCTGCGCCGGACCAGCCGGCCCTGGGCGTCTCGGACGTAGGTTCCGTAAAACAGATCCGGTGTCATGCCTTCGACCAGCAGAAGCTCTTCAACCTGTTGGAATGACGCATGACGGGCGCGAAAAGACGGAAAGCCGGCCAGGTATCGCTGGTCGAAGGGGCTGAGGGCGCTCCGGGGCAGCGGCCGCCGCCAGTCGATCACCGCCGCGGCGATGATCTGGGCCCGCGCCGGCTCGGCGCCGATGGCGAGCAGCAGCCGGACGAGTTCCTCTTCGGAGGCCAGATTGACGTTGAGCCGGGCGGCGGCGGGAATCACTTCGGCGATGACGTCGCCTTCGGGGAACTGGTGATAGAGCCGCGGCACGCCCTGGGACCAGTAGCGGCTCGATCCGTCGGGGTTCCTGGCCTGGGCACCCCAAAGCATATAGCAGATGGTGCGCTCGACGCCGCCGGCGGCGAGGTAATCACTCTGCAGGCCTTCGACGTCGGTGGCGGTCCGCTCGATCTCGCCGCGGACGGTGGTGGCCACCGAGAAGGCGATGGCCGAGAGGGCGGCAGTGAGCCACAACACCGCCAGCAGGGCGGCGCCGCGATTCCGTGGGTGGGAAGCCTCAGTCCACATATTGGAATCCAGGGATGAGGTTCACCCGCACGGGGACGGTGAGCGGAAGGATCGGGATGCCGGTGCGGTCCGGCTCGAGCTGCGCCATCTCGATGCGGATCGCCAGGGGGAACTCCCTCTCGGACCATACGGGAACCCATTCGCGGAGCCCGGGCTCCGGCGCCGGCTTCTGATACGAGAAACGGCAGTAGGCGAGCCGGTCGGCCAGCACAAAGGACCGCGGACCGATCTCGACGGGGACGAAGAGCGTACCCTGGTTCGGCGGCCCGGGCCCGAGGCAGAGGCTGCCCGTGGAAGCGGGGCCGGTGTAGTAACGCTCATTGACGATCAGCCGGACGCCCCGGCCGTCGTCGCGGGGGATCACCTGGTATTCCAGGATCCGCGGGTAGCCGCGGTGGCCCTCTTCGAGCGAATAGCTGGAGACGAACCGCATGGTCTGCGGGAGCCCTTGGAAGAACGGCAGTTCGGTGACCGGCCCGCCCGTCTGGATGCCGCAATCGGCGACGGTGACGATCATGCCGGCGATCTGCTGCTCGAGAATGCGCTGGGCCCCGAGAACCCGGCGGTTCTTGATCACCCGGCTGTTGGTCTTCTCCATGGCATTGAGCCCGACGCGGAGCGCTACGAGCACGGCGGTGGAGAGCAGGCTGACCAGGGAGATGGCGATGAGCAGCTCGAGGAGCGTGACGCCGGCGCGGGGGTTGCGTTGCTTGCTCATGGCACCATCGGGGGCAGGGACAGGTCTTCCGGCTTCAAAGGGGCGGAGCGGTAGGCGGCCAGATGCAGCGTCCGGCGCCGCCCGCCGGCCATCCACCAGACTTCGACTTCGATGCGCTCCAGCCCGAGCCGTCCCGGGGCGGCGTTCTCCGGACGCTGGAAGGGCAGGACACGGGCCCGCCAGCCGCCCTCGAGACCGGTAGTCTCCGGATTCCAGAGGCCCTGCAGCTCCACTCCTTTGGGGAGGTTCGGCTGGGTGAGCAGCTCGTCCATCGTCCGCTTGGCCAGCAGGCGGGCGCGGCCGTAATCGGTGAGCCGGGAGGCGTTCGAGAGCGAAGTGGAGAGGTTCGACAGCAGCCCCACCACGGCCACGGCCATGATCACCGTGGCGACCAGCACTTCGAGCAACGTATAGCCGCGTTCGGACTTCATCGCGCCGCCCCCCGCTGGATCTCCGGCACGCCGGTGATGGGATCGATGCGCACCGTGCGCAGCCCGCCCCGGGAGTTGACCAGCTCCACGCTGATGCGGGGCACCGTGCCGCCGGGAAAGAGCAGGACGCGCCGCGGCGCTTGCGGCCGCCCGAGGATCTCCGGCAGGACGCGGCGGACCGTCACCCCGGCGGGCAACTCGAGCGTCTTCTCGAAGCCCGGGCGCGAGGACCGCATCGTGAGCCGGCCCTGGCCGGGGCGGATCTCGATCTCGACGACCTCCTGGAGACGCTCGGCGCGGCTGAGGCCGCTATTGAGGAAAGCGGCGACCGAGTCCGCCGCCGAGGCGAGCCGGATGGAATCGATGCCGGAAGAGATCGACGGGAAGGTGATGCCGACCAGCAAGGCGATG
>Ga0256839_1006334_pt1 | contig 10422 bp, 5 predicted proteins | sample 354166metaG_FD_185968 | JGI IMG/M metagenome (GOLD analysis project Ga0256839, IMG submission 185968) | Hydrothermal vent microbial communities from Mid Atlantic Ridge, Atlantic Ocean - 354-166 | ecosystem: Environmental > Aquatic > Marine > Hydrothermal vents | place: Atlantic Ocean: Mid... | reverse complement strand
GCGCCCGTAGCCGTGCCGGTAGCCGTCCCCGAACCCGGCTGCGTGCCCGTACCCGACCAGGCCCGGCCGGGCCCGAGTGAAACGGGCGCTGGCGGCCGCACCGAGCCCCGGGGCCTATGGGGTGGTTCGTGTGCGCATCTCCTTGGGGTGCGATGCGCACACGAACCACCCCGCCGGGCCCTCCGAGTCATCCCAGCCTCGCCGTCACCATCGCCGAGCGATGCGCGGTCGAGCTCCTTTCCGCCCTTCGAGGACCCGTGCGGGGCGTGGGCGACCTCGCGGACCAGACGCGGCGGGCGGTGGTCAGCGCCGTGCTCAACCTCGTCGAAGGGCTCGCGGCGCGGGGAGGGCGGCGGCGGCAGCTGTTGAGGGTGGCCCACGGGTCGCTCCAGGAAGCCAAGGCGTGCGTGCGGCTTCTGGAGGCGGCGGGGGTGTTGCCGGTCGAACAGGCGCGGCGGCTGTGGCAGGCGCTTGACCGGGCGGGGGCGCTGACCTGGGGGCTGCTTCGGAAGGCGCGGTGACGGCGAACCGGGCCCGGCATCGTCCGGGGATGGGCACGACGGCCGGGGCTCGGCGGTGCCTCCAGCGCTCCGGGTTACGGGGACGGGGACGGGAACTGGGACGCGCACCGGCACCGGTACGGAAACGGAGACCGCAGCGGCTCGGGCCTCTCAACCCATCCCGGAGGCCGGCCCAGGCCGCACCTCGATGTCCGCCCAACCTCCAAGGCCCGTGGGTGGCGCGCGGCGGAGGCCTTGGGGGGCGGCCCGCAGGGCGGACCATACCCTCCGCGCTCTGCACCGCCGCCCGACCGCCCGAGGACCGGCCCCCGAGGTGCCGCGCGACAGGACCCGCGGGCCGGCCCCCGGGACCACCGCCCCCCCCGGACCCACCCGCCGGCCGATGCTTGGCGGTGCCTCCAGCGATCCGGTTTACACGGACGGGAACAGGCACGGGCACCGGCACCGGTACGGACACCGCAGCGGCTCGGTGCATCCAGCACTGGTGGTTACGGGGACGGGGACGGGGACGGGCACCGGCGCCGGTACGGACACCGCGGCGGCTCGGTGCATCCAGCGCTGGTGGTTACGGGGACGGGGACGGGGACAGCAACAGGCACGTGCACCGGGAACGGAACGAGCATCCGTGGCCGTGTCGGTGTCCGTGGCCGACCCCCTCTTCGTTCCCGTACCCGACCCCGTTCGCCGGTGCATCCAGCGGCGGGGGTTACAGGGACGGAAACAACCACGCGTACGGGCTCGACGGCCGGGGGGCGGACCGGTTCCGAGGCCGGGATGGGTCCGTGGCAACCCGGTCGCCCATGCCCTTGCCGTGGTCGTTGCCGTGGTCGTGGCGGTGGTCGGATCCGTCGTCGTGCGTTGCGGAGGCGGCGGGTCACGGGGCCTGGCCGGGGGGGACGATCCCCATGCGCTCGATCTTCTTGTGCAGGCCGTAGCGGGACAGGCCGAGGTCCCGCGCCGCCGCGCTGACGTTGCCGTCGTGACGCGCCAGGGCCCTTTCGATCATGCGCCGCTCCAGGGCGTGCACGGCCTCCTTGAGCGACCCCTCGGGCACGGGCCCGGCCGCACCGGCCACTTCGACACCGCGCCGGCGGGCCCGAACGGTCGGGGACAGGTCCGCCGGGGTCACCACCCCTTCGGCCAGCACGGTCCACCGGCGCACCTCGTTTTCCAGCTCGCGCACGTTGCCCGGCCAATCGTAGGCCGAAAGCGCCGCCATCGCCTCGGGGGTCACCCGCAGACCGCCGCCGCCGTGCCGCGCGAGCAGATGCTCGACGAGCGCCGGCAGGTCGGCGATCCGGTCCCGCAACGGGGGGACCTCGATCCGGACCACGTCGAGCCGGTAGAACAGGTCCTCCCGAAACGTCCCTTCTCGGACCATCGTTTCGAGATCCCGGTTCGTGGCGGCGAGGATCCGTACGTCCACCGTGCGCGGCTTCGTCTCCCCGATCCGCCGCACCTCGCCTTCCTGCAGCACGCGCAGGAGCTTCGCCTGCACGTCGAGGGGCAGCTCCGCGATCTCGTCGAGGAACAACGTGCCGCCGTCGGCGGCCTCGAACAGGCCCGCCCGGGCACGGTCCGCCCCGGTGAAGGCGCCGCGGGCGTGCCCGAACAGAATGCTCTCCAGCAGCGACGTGGGGATCGCCCCGCAGTTTTCGGCCACGAAAGGCTTGCCACCGCGCCCGCCCGCCGCGTGGATCGCCCGCGCCACGACCTCCTTGCCGACCCCGCTCTCGCCGGCGATGACGACCGGCACGTCGGACGAGGCCACACGCCGGATCATCCGCTTCATGCGCGCGATCGGGGGGGCGTCGCCCACGATGGCCGCCAGGGGCCCGTCGGCGTTTTCCTTCGCCGCCCGTGCGCGCAACCCCTCCACCTCGGCCTCGCGCGCCGCGAGCAGCTCGCCGAGGGCCGCCTCGCGGGCGGCGAGGGCCTCGGCCTTGCGCCGAAGGTCCGCGAGCGTCTTCGCGTGGGCCACCGCCGTGGCCGCGAGATCCGCGAACACCTCCACGTCCGCGAGATCGTCCGGGCCGAAGTGTCCGCGGCGCAGGCGATGGTCCACGTAGGCCGCTCCGAGTACCTCGCCGCGGAAGCGCATCGGGACGGCGAGGACCGAGCGCAGGTTGAGGTGACTTACGCTGTGCGCACGTTCGAAGCGCGCGTCTTCCATGGCATCGACGGTGATCACCGACTCGCCGTCGTCGAGCACCCGGCGCAGGATCGAGCGCGACAACGCCGCCACCTTCGCCTCGCCCAGTCCGCGGTGGACCACTTGGGTCCCCCCGTCCGCGTCGCGCACCACCACCGCGCCGCGCTCGGCGCCGGTGACGTCGAGCATCGCGTCCACGATCTGCTCGAGGAGGCGGCCGGCGTCCTCCTCGTGGGCCAGACGCCGGAAGATCCGAACGATCCGCTCGAGCCGTTCGAGCCGAAGGTGCTCCGGCGAGGGGTCCCGGTCCATCGCGGGCGCCGCGCCCGCCACCGCGCCTTCGACGGCACCCAGCAGATCCTCGATCGCGGCACCCGCGATTTCGTCCATATCTGTCATTTCGTCCTCCTGTTGTAGGCGTCGTTCCGCCGCCACCTCCCACGCGCGCGCCGCCGCACGCACGCGCGCAGGCAGACCGAAGGACGCGGCCGCACGGTGCACGGCCGCCGCCAGGTCCGCCAGCAGGTCCACGCGCCCGCGGGCGGCCAGCAAGCCAGGCCCACCCAGGGCGCGCAGGCGGTCGAGGGCCTCCGTCATCCCGGCCGAATCGCGCGCGGCGGCGGCGAGTTCGATCTCCGCCACCCGTACGGCGGCGACGCTCCCAGGCTCTTGTGCGTCCGCCGGCGACGCCGCAAGCACCGCGTGCCCCCGAGTCGTCCAGCCGCCGCGGGCAAACGCCGTGGCCGCCCGAACCGTCGCCTCGGCAGCCTCCCGCGGTGACCCGGCCGCCTCGAGCGCCGCTCCGATCTCTGCCAGGCGCTCGCCGACCGCCTGCCACGCCTCCGAGCCCCCGGCGCGGGCGGCATCCGCGAAGGCCACCTCGGCCCGCAGCCGCTCGACGCGCGCGCGCGCCAGGGGCGAAAGCCCTTCCAGGTCGGTCGTGACCGCTGCGGCCGCCGCCGCCGCGCCCTCCCGATCCCCGACCCGCAGCAACAGGCGCACGAGGGCCGCCGCCAGGTCCACCGCCGCAGCCTTCTCGCCGCGCGCGAGCAGTTCCGCCAGTGCCGTGCGAGTGCGCCCCAGTGTGGCCGCCCCGCCGCCGAGCACCACCGCCAGGTTCGCCAGCGCCGCGTCGGCGGCCGACCGCCCTGCGAGTTCGCCCGCCTCGTCGAACGCCCGCCGGGCCACCAGATAGGCGGCGCGCGCCTCGAACGGACGATCCAGGACCAAGCGTGCGCCGCCCCGCACCTGCGCGAGGCGGGCCCGGACCGCGGGGGGCAGGTCCGGTACGGCACGTTCCAATCGATCGAGGGTCTCGAGTGCCTCCTCAGGCCGCCCGAGCGCCACGGCCGCGAAGGCCCCGACGATGGCGGCGTCGGCCTCGTCCGCCGTGGGGGCGGCGAGATCCTGCTCCGCGAAGCGAAGGGCCGCCTCGAAGTCCCCCGCGTCCATCCACGCCCGCGCCACGATGCCGCGAGCCCCGGGCACCCCCTCGGCCGCCAGGGTCTCCCCGGCGGTCCGCGCGTCGGCCGTTCGCCCGAGACGCAGCAGGGCCCGTGCGCGGACGATGCGGGCGGCGCCGTCGGACTCGTCCGGGCCGATCAGGTCGAGAACCGCCTCGGCCGCCCCCGCCGCGAGCTGCCGTTCCGCCACGCGCCGGCGGACCGCCACCGAGACGGCCTCCCGCGGGCGCTCGTCCACCATCGCCACGACCACCGCGAAGGCGGGCGCCTGCTCGGGGCGCGCGGTCCCTTCCAGCCAGGCGGCCAGGGCCGCATCGTCCCCCAGCTCCGCAGCGGCCAGGGGCGTGCACGGTCCCTGTGCGGTGGCGCGGGCCGCCTCGGCGAGCGCCCGCCGCTCGCCCGCCGGCAGGACCCGGCGCGCAGCCAGCACCGCGGCGGCGGTGGGTTCACCATTCACCACTAGATCGGACGAAAGGGATGCGGCATCGCCGACCCCGAATGCCGCCCGCAGTACGCGGCGGGCCGTGGCCGGCGCCATCGCCTCCCGCGTTCGGGCCGACAGGCGGCCCAGGACGGCCGGATCCGGCGTCCCGACCCCTTCGGCGGCGGCGGCTTCCAGCACGCGCACGATCCGGCCGGCGGCCCCGCCGGCCGTCCGAACCAGCACCTCGGCCCAGGCCCGCGGCGACGCCACCTGCGCCGCCCGGGCGAGCGACTCGGCCTCCGCGACCCCCAGCGGTGGCAGGGACAGGCAAGCGACGGCGAGGTCGGGACCGACTTCGGCGGCCGTGCTCGGGTCGGCGGCGGCAAAGACCCGAACGCCCGGCGGGGCGGCCAGCGCGAGCGCCCGGACCCGGTCGGGCGGGCAAGGCCCGTGGGGCACCAGGAACGTCCGGCCGGCCGGCGACGACGAAAGACGCGCCAGGGCCGCGGGGGTGTCGGTGGGCAGCGGTTCGACGGGTTCGCCTGCGGCGGCGAGGTGGAGCCCGATCTCCTCGATGGCGCGGTCGCGGCCGCTGCCGGGCGGCCCTTCGACGAGCACGACGCGCGCGGGCGCGGGGGCGGCCTGCACCAGGGCCGACGCGGACCCCACGTAGGGCCAGCGCGATGGCACGAGAGGGCCCCCTGGGCGCGTGAGGGGGCCGGCGAGGGACCCCAGGCGGTCGGCGACGCCCCCGACGAAGCGCGGGCGGGCGCGGGGGTCGGGGTCGAGCAGGCGCACGAGCAGGTCCGCGAACTCCGACGGCATCGAACGGCGGGCGGCCAGGCGCTCGACGGCCCGCTCGACGGCCCGGCGGGTCAGGGCGGCGAGGCGGTCCGGGGCGCGCACCAGCGGCCGGCCGGCCAGGGCGGCGTAGACCAGCGCGCCCAGGGAGAACAGGTCCGCCGGGCCCCCGCCGCCGCCGGCGAGGACCTCCGGAGCGAGGAAGCCGGGGGTGCCTACGCCCAGGCTTCCGAGGCACCCCAGGTCCACGAGCACCGTCCGGCCGGCGTCGACGCCGGCGCCGATCACCACGTTGCCGGGGCTTACGTCCCCGTGGTGCGTGCCCGCCTCGTCGAGGGCCGCAAGGGCGGCCGCGACCGCCCGCCCCACGGACAGGGCATCGGGCACCTCCAGCGGCCCTTCCTCGGCCAGTCGGCTCGCAAGGGGGCGCCCCTCGACGTAGCGGGTCAACACCCAGGTGTTCGCCCCGTCCCGAACCACGTCCACGATCTCGGGCAGGTGCGGGCAGGCCACGTCGCGCAGGACGGAAAGGGCGAGGGCCGTGGCCGGGTCGGATGCGGCCGCCCGCTTGACCACCACCTCCCGCCGCGTCCGGCGGCAGGTGGCGACCATCACGCCCCCCTGCCCCCCAGGAAGAGGCCGAACGCGGGAGAGGCGCTCCCGAAGGCTCTGCGGAAGACCGCCGTCCACCACCCCGTATGACAACATTATTGGCGATTTTTTCAACTCAATTGTTATGTCAACAAAGTTGACATCCTCCCCGCTCCCGACCACGCCCGAAGGTCGTGTCACCCCGCGTGCCTGGCGCCCGGACACGCCCGAAGGTCGTGTCAACGACCCGCGCGCCTGGCGCCCGGACGCCCGGACACGCCCGAAGGTCGTGTCACCCCGCGCGCCTGGCGCCCGGACACGCCCGAAGGTCGTGTCAACGACCCGCGCGCCTGGCGCCCGGACGCCCGGACACGCCCGAAGGTCGTGTCACCCCGCCCGGACACGCCCGAAGGTCGTGTCACCCCGCGCGCCTGGCGCCCGGACGCCCGGACACGCCCGAAGGTCGTGTCACCCCCCCACGCCACCCCAGAGGCCGGCACCGGCCCCACCCCGATGCCCGGCAAACGGCCAAGGCCCGCGGGTGGTGCGCGGCGGAGGCCTTGGGGGCCGGCCCGCAGGCTGGCCGATGACCCACGAGTTCCGCCTCACTCCCCGGCCCAGCCGAGGACCGGCCCCCAAGGTGGCGTGCGACAGGACTCCCGCAGCACCCCAGCGCCCGGACCCACCCGCCGGCCGGCGCTGGGCGTGACCTCCAGCGCTGGCGGTTACGGGGGTAGGAACAGGGACGCGCACCGACACCGGCACGGCGACACGGCGGCCCCGGCCGCCCGCGCCACCCCCGGAGGCCGGCCCCCCCGGCCATGCCCGGCTTCGGGCGGAACCCTGTCGGCCCGTACCTCGTGCACGGCGAAGGCCGTACCCGCGCCAGGACCCGACGTGGGGTTCGTGGCCGGTCCCAATGCGGCTCATCGCATGGCGTCCGACGGCGCCGCGCCGGGATCTGGGACCGCCGGAATCACGGCCTGCCACTGGGCCACCTGCCAGGCCAGGCCGGTGTACGGCAGCGGTTCACCGGTCTGCTCGTCCAGGAGCTCCGCCACGAGCAAGATCCACCCATTGTGCACGAAGTTCGCCTCCGGATGCGTGCTCTCGAGGTTCAGCCAGGACAAGTGCGGCCGGTATTCGATCGCACCGATGCGACGGGGGGCATCCGGGCGCGCCTCGATCTGAAGGCGGTCCTCGGCCACTTGGTACACCGGACCGAAGTCATGGGTGACCCCGTCATATCCGCTCAGCACGTAGTCGATGGTTGCCGGCCACGTATCGTCGATGAGCCCATCGTCTGTCGTCATCGAGATCGTCGTGTCGAACAACAACGACGCCTGACAGTCCAAAGAAGCCTTTCCCCCCGACGCCGTCGGGTCACGCCGCCAGCGCACGCGCCCCTCGTAGGACACCTGCGACGTAAACCCCGTCGTTTCGCCGGTCGGCACCGTCGAAAACCACGCTCCCCCGTCCCCCCACGTCAGCGTGCCGCGATACCGTCGCGTGAGCCCCTCGAGCACCTTCCGCGGCGTCCGTTCCGTCCCCGGAAGACCGAAGTTCCAGTCCAGGTCCACCTCGTCCTCCTCCCATTGGCAGTACGGCCCCTCCGACGACGCCGCACAGCCCGCCGGCACCAGCCACGCCGCCAGCGCCGCGCGGCGCCACCCGGACCACCGCACCATCATCGTGCCCCCGGATCTGTCACGCGTACCGGAAACAACACCTTCACGGCCGACCCGTCGAGCGACACGGCCGCCACCTTCTGTCGGCTCGGATGAACACGCCCCGACGCATCCGGCACCGCCAGCACGTAGTGCACCACCACCGCCGGTTCCACCGCGCCCGACCGCGCCCGGGGCGACAGCGCCACCCCGAGCCGCACCCGCAGCGCTTCCACCCACACCCCCGGGTTTCCCAGCCGGTCGGCCTCCCACGACGACAACGCCGCGACCGCCGCCTCCAGATCCACCTGCACCGGTTGCAGCGGGCCCGCCGGCACCACCTCCACGCCCGTCACCCGCAGGCTCGACACGACCCCGTCGCGGTGCACACCCACCCGCATCCCGCCGTCGAGCACGTCGAGCCCGTCCACCTGGCGCACCAGCGTGAACTGAAACTCCTGCACCCACTCGGCCTTCGCATCGGCCCCTCGGCTCGCGTACTCACGCCAACGCGCCAACGTGGCCTCGGCCGGATCGTGTCCGGCCGGCACGAGCCCCACGGCTTCGGCCTCCGCGACCGCCGACGCCATCACCTGCCGTGCCAACAGCGGCCCCACGCCCTCGTCCAGCGGCGGCGGCGGTGCGCTCAGGGCCACGGGCGGCGCCTCGTCCAGAAGATCCGTCCGCACCACCAGAAGGTCATCGAAAGCCGCGTGGACCCACGCTCGGACCCCCGGCGCCGTGTCCGGGAGCGGGCGCACCGTCACGCCCCGGTCCGGCTGCGCCACCGCGGCCTGGGCCCAGGCCTGCACCCGCCCCGCGTCCATCGCGGACGGGTCGAATCCCAGCACCTCCACGGCCTGCGCCAGCCGCTGGGCCCACTCGGGGGCGGACCGCTGAGGACGCTGCAGCCCGTAGACCGGCGCAACGGTCCCCGCCACCTCCGCCGGCTCCCCGGCCCCCGACAGCGCCGGACCTTCACCGGACCGCGCAGGGCCGTTCCCCGGCCCCGCCGGGCTGCCGGTATCGCAGACCGCGCTCCCCCCGTTGTCCACCCAGGTGTAGTTGAAGGTCGGCGGGTCCTGCGGCTCCGCGATCTCGTGATCGAGCCCGATCCCGAACCACATCCGCGCCTGGAAGTGCCGCGCGATCACTTCCTCCTCGCTCACCCCCGGCGTGTACAACACGGGCGAATTGAGCCCCCACCCGGGGCGCGGCTGCCCAAACATGGCCCAGGCAACACGGTTCGTGAAGCCGCTTCCGGAGACGGTGTTTGCGTCCTCGGCCACCGCCGGCCCGGTCCCGACGAAGAAAAGCGCCAACATCGAATCCGGGATCGCCGGAGCGTTGTGCCAACCGAAGTGCTGCCCCACCTGGCCCGCCGCCCCCAGCGTATCGACCAGCGTGTCCACGTGCGCCGTACAGCTCGTGGCATAGATCGCAGCCGCCGACACGTCGCCGGCGAGGGTCCCGAGCGCCATATGGTCATTCAGCCGAATCCAACATCTCGGCATTCCCTGCGGCGGGGTCTGCCCCGGCGCCCCCCACTGCATCTGGTTGACGTTGCCGTGGCCCGCGTAGACGGTCACCCGCCGGGTATCCGCCCACGCGTCGTCCAACCCGGGCCCCCCGGTCTTGAGCGGATCCACGAAGTGGTACGGGCTGCCGAACTCGTTGAGCAGGTACGCCCCCGACCAACCCGCCTCCCACATCGAGGATGCCAACGGTGCGCCCACGTTGTTGAGGTCGTCGTTGTCGCAGCCGTTCACCGAAGGATGCGGCTGGAACTGCGTGGTCTCCTCGATGAAGAAGGTGTTCCAATCCGGCACGAACGCCCCGGTGTCCGCCGCCCCCGTCCCGGTTCCCGTCACCGTGTCATCCATCGGCTCACCCGGACCGACCCCACAGCCACACGCCCACACCGCGCCGCAGACCAAGAGGACCCGAGCCGAGCCGAGCCGAGCCGAGCCGAGCCGAGCAAACCTCGATCCAAAAATCGGTTTCGTTCCCATGGGGCGATGGTAGCATCCACGGTTCATCCAAGCCTGCGAGCGCGTCCCGCGGGCCCTCGGACTGCCTCCAGCCGCTTCATTGGACTACGGCGCGGGTCACCGCACGTGTCGCGCACCGTGCGCACACCTCCGACGACCGCGCGACGGGACCCGCGGGCCGGCCCCCGCAGCACCGAAGCGCCCGGCCCCACCCGCCGGCCGGGGTTCGGCGGTGCCTCCAGCGATGGGCGTTACGGGGACGGGGACACGCACCGGCTCCGGCACGGACACCGCGGCGGTTCGATGCCTCCAGCGATGGGGATTACGGGGAAGATTCGATGATGTGGCCCGGGACGAGAACGAGCGCCGGAAGCCAGTCGGGCGCCGGCTGGCGCGTGACCCGAAGACCGGGCGATTCGTACGACAGGTGTGCGTCGAGATGCCCGAGGCGATGTACCGAAAAGGTGAGGCTCCTCCGTGCGGCTGCGAACAACCGCACACTCCTGCGCGTTCGAATGACGCAGTCGTGGTAGGAGCCAAAGCAGGAGGAGCCTCGATGCGTACTGTAGCTTACGACCTCGGAAAACGAAAGACCACCCTCAGCGAAGTCCACGACGGCGCCGTCGTCGCCCGGCGAACCGTCCGGAGAATCTCCGAGTTGCACCGCGACCTCGGAACACAAGCCCCACCTGCGCGCGTCGCCATCGAAGCCTGCCGTGACGCCTGGGCGGTCCACGACCTCCTCGCACAATGGGGCAACGAGGTCGTCGTCGTGGACACCACCCGCGTCCGACAACTCGGCGTCGGCCGAC
>Ga0256839_1006333_pt1 | contig 10422 bp, 9 predicted proteins | sample 354166metaG_FD_185968 | JGI IMG/M metagenome (GOLD analysis project Ga0256839, IMG submission 185968) | Hydrothermal vent microbial communities from Mid Atlantic Ridge, Atlantic Ocean - 354-166 | ecosystem: Environmental > Aquatic > Marine > Hydrothermal vents | place: Atlantic Ocean: Mid... | reverse complement strand
GGCACAGATATTGTCACAATAATTATTTCAAGCGGTAAACCCATTCGCCAATAATCACCAAATTGATAACCACCCGGCCCCATCACTAAGGTATTTGATTGATGCCCGACGGGTGTCAAAAAAGCACAGGAAGCGCCGATGGCCACTGCCATTAAATAAGCATCAATATTAACCTGCATCGACTGAGCGGTCGCCACTGCAATTGGCGCCATAATCAATGCAGTTGCGGCGTTATTAACCACACTTGAAAGTAACATAGTAATGATTAAAACGAGTGTTAAAACCAATGCAGGAGAGTCAGTACCAAGCGTAATTATTAAAGTATTTGCCAGTAATAAAGTTGTTTGGGTAGTTTCTAAGGCATGCCCCACTGGAATCATTGCAGCTAATAATACAATCACAGCCCAATCTACTTGTTCGTAGATTTCACGGACGCGAATAATACCGCTAAGCACATACACCATAACAGCAAGAATAAACGCCACAGGTAAAGTAACAATATTAGTCATCGCAAGAACTATCGCAGCAATAAAAACCAATAAAGCAACAACTACCTTACGCCGCCTATCCAGCTCTATGGGGCGATAAGCCAGTGGCAGTAACCCAATTTGAGTAAACTGCTCATCAATAGTTTCTTCGTGCCCTTGCATGAGAAGAACATCGCCAATTTTAAATATCTGTTTGCGCAAACGCCTCACCACACTTTCGCCATCGCGTGCTAAGCCTACGAGAGCGACTGAACGACCGGATAAGCGCCTGAGATAACGGATATCTCTTCCCACTAAAGGAGAATCTTGAGTAATTACACCCTCCATTAGCATGGTCGTGTGATGATCCGGCTCTTCAAAAATATGTGTCGCACTGTTTAATAAGTCGATATTGTTATTATCAATAAAAGGGGCAAGCTCGGCAGGGTCTGCACGGATAATTAAAATATCATTCAGTTTAACCTTATAACGTAAGTTTACGTTTCTAGCACTACTTGATGGCGTCGCGATACCGAGAATCTCAATACGGTCAACGCCCTCAAATAATGGTAATTCCTGCAATTGCTTCCCAATGTAGTCACTACCTTTATTTACCTTAAGTTCAGTCAAGTAAGACTGTATTTCAAATAAATTAAGCGACGCATTCTTAGTCATTCGACCTATTGGAATCAAGCGCCAACCGATAAAAATGATAAATAATAGTCCTACAGCCGCAATAGGAATCCCCACAGAGGAAAAGTCAAACATAGAATATTTTTCACCTAAAATTTCAGCGCGATATGCCGCGATAATAATATTAGGAGGTGTCCCAATCAACGTGGTTAAGCCGCCCAAAATACTACCAAAGGCCAAAGGCATGAGTAATCGTGCTGGAGGAATATCGTATTCTTTAGCCGCAACCATCGTTATCGGCAACATTAAGGCCAAGGCACCAACATTATTCATAAAAGCAGAAAGAATGGTTACTACCATTGTTATGGTCGCTAATAATGACAAAGGACTAAAACGAATACGTTTCATTTGCTGGGTAATAACGCTCACCACGCCCGCATTTTGTAAGCCTTGTGAAAGAATTAACACCGCAGCTACGGTGACAACCGCAGGGTGCCCGAAACCAAGAAAAGCGTCCTTTTCAGGTACCACCCCTACCAGCACTGCAGCGATGAGACAAAACATCGCAACTAAATCATAGCGCCAACGCCCCCATGCAAACAATAATAATGCTATAAGTAAAATCACGCTGATAGAAACTTGTTCGGTGTTCATGGTATAAGTATAGTCGCTTACAAATGACTTAAGGAATCTCTGAATAACCTAGTTGAGTTCTGTGAGTTTACAAGGCATCAAGTCCTAGGCGTGTTTTTTGAGAATGGTCGCTCCCTTCACAAAAAATCACAACACCGGAATTGATGCCTTGTAAGCTCACCCTACGGGGCTTAGCCAAGTTTCCAATTTCTTCGTTATTGATTTGAACCATAGAATAACTATGCTTAAAATCAATGTCTCGAACTTGAAAAATTGGCGTTGCCAGAACTCAGCTAGATTGTTCAGAGCTTCCTTAATTTAAATATTTGACTGGCTTAGGTAGCAGATACATACAGTTCGGTCATAATTTCTTCAAAATCAGGATGTGTTGGGCCGAGTAAACCAAAGCGGATTAACAAGTCGATATTCACTAAATTACAGTTATCTTTAAATTCTTTAGTCGTATCAGTGATGTGTGCCATCTCTTCCAGAGGAATTAATAAAAATTCATCGACCTCACCATCAGTATTTTCTGGGATAAAGCCTTCAGGTAACCATAAATCATAGTTGAATAATGTATCCACCGACATACCTCGGTGGGTTTCACCTCGGTAATGTAGCGTGCTTACTAGCTCGGCAGTTTTTGCCACATCGGTTGGTATATTGGCTTCTTCAGCTGCTTCTTTAATCACATTTTCCATGCGCCCTATTCCAGCAGGTTGTCCGCCTGCCACCATTTGATCGAGCATACCCGGCCAGAAGGGTTTATCGCGAGTTCGGCGAGCGACCCAAATATGAATTCCATCCGCTTTTTTGACCAAACCATTAAGGTGGACCCCATAACCACGCACTCCAAAGAAGGTGACTGCAGCACGTTCAATTAAAAATCTTGGCGGTTCACCATATGCCTGAGTCACGCCATACAGCTCACCCACCCAAGAATCAATTACACCTTGTTGGTGCAATACTTCAAGTACCGGAGCGATAGCTTGAGTATGTTTTTCAGGCGTATTTAATGACTTTACGAATGTGAGCTTATGATGGTTAAAACTAAAAACACTATCAAACACTTCAAGGTGTTTAGCAAATTCTTTATTAGTCCAGCCGAGTTGCTCATCATCGACCCAAAAGGGTATATAAATATCTGGGGTAAAGGTGTTGCAGTTTCTGATATGCTGTAAATAACTCATTTACCTAGTATCTCACAATGTCCAGTTTCTACCAGAATAAATTGATTAGAATTGAAGTTGAAGAATCAGAAATCCCTTGGTTAAAAATATTTACACAGCATCCTTATAAAGAAATGAGTGAGGTGGAACCACAAACCAAACAACAAATTTGGGCATTATTGGATTTAATTGAAATTGAAATGCTGAATTATTTTAAGCCAGATAAAATCAATATCGCCTCATTCGCTAACTACCTGCCCCAAGTCCATTGGCATATAATGGCGCGCTACAAAAATGACAGCTATTTTCCTGAGCCAATGTGGGGAGAGAAACAACGAGAGGCTGAATTAGTGCTACCTCCGATGGATAGCTTTTTAAAACAGTTAACAATGAGAATAAATAAGGCATAAAGTACATGAGTAATAATAACATTCCCTTTCAAAATATTGATTGGTCTACAGTTCCAAAGGTTGAATATCAAGGCGAAAAAGGTGTTGCAACTTGGCAAACAACTGAATTTAATGGACTACGGTTACGCATCGTAGAATATTCCGCAGGCTATAAAGCAGATCATTGGTGCCAAAAGGGGCATATTGTTCATTGCTTATCAGGTGAAGTAACTAATGAGCTAGAGGGCGAAGAATCGTCACTACTCAAACAAGGCATGACTTATATTGTAACCGACGACCTCAGTTCACATCGTTCGGTGACCCAAAATGGCGTAAAATTGCTTATTATTGACGGTGACTTTTTGCAGAAAAAATAAGCATAAATAAGCCTAATCTGTTATCTTTGCGCTTTTAAATTACAGCAACAACGCATTGATAACCTTTATGAAAAAGTTTTTACCGCAAGTCATTTTTAGTCTTGGCATCTTTTTGATGCTCGCTTCTGCTTGGCTATTTTTTAATACAAAAAATAATACATTATCAGCCGATGAACTGCCGAACAAAACGACCCATGCTACTGTTGCAACAACCACCAGCCAAGACAATAAAGGTCAGCCGTTCGTTAAGCTATCTTCAGATTTAATAACTTTCCCTGCAAGTAACAATACCAAAGCTTCTTTAGGCATTAATACCAATGAAATTTACGAACAAGATGCTAGTGTACCCTTCATCGACCTATTTAAAGTCGCTCAACCGTTTCATGAAAATATCCGTTGCCGTGCTAAAGATAAGCCCTGTTTGACCTCTGCTTTGGTAGAATATGATAAACAAGGCTGGCCGAAAAAACTCAATGGTGGCAAAGCTGGGGTTTTTTTTATTCGTAATGTGAATCGTGACGCCTTCCCTAAAGGCCAGTTCAGTGTGCTTTATGATGGCGAAGGTAAAATTAACTATTTACACAATGCTAAATTAATCAACCGCTCGCCCAATGAGGATACCATTGAGTTAACTGCACGCTCTGATGGCTTCATGACCGCCGCTATTCAAATCGTTGAATCAAACCCCGAAAAACCCTTAAGAAATATTCGCATAGTGATGCCAGGCGGTATCTGTAATGATAATCCTTTCAAACAAGTGGCTGATGCAACTGCATGTAAAACAGGTAACTATTTATCGTTTAAAAAATATGCCGCACAAATCATCTTTAACCCTGACTATCTCAATTTTTTAAAAGATTTTAAGGTAATACGCCTAATGCCAATGTCTGGCGTTACCCGTAATCCCAAAGTTAAGTGGTCAGAGCGCCCTACTTTAGATAAGGCCACTTGGGGTGGAATTTACGGTACCCGTGGCGCGCCTTTAGAAATTCAGATAGAGCTTGCCAATCGTCTAAAAGCGAACCCCTGGCTAAATGTACCACATGCCTCTAATGATGATTACATCACGCAATTTGCTCGTGCCGTAAAAGCTAATCTATCGCCCGAGCTAACACCTTATATTGAATACACCAATGAAGCATGGAATTCTAATTTCGTTCACAACGAACACATGCAAAAAATGGGGATCGCAGAAGGCCTTGATAAAGATGCTCTGATCGCAGGTTACAAATACTACGCCAAGCGTTCGGTTGAGTTTTTTAAACTTTGGGAGGCGGTCTACGGCGGCCATGAAAAGTTTATCCGTGTGATTAGCGGCTGGGATACTCGCCCTGATATTTCAGGCATTATTCTGGCTTATAACGATACCTATAAACATACTGATGCACTCGCTATTGCGCCCTATGTAGGTGGTAATGTACGAGGGTTTCGTGAATCCAAAACTGTTGATGATATTTTTAAACTGCTTACTGAAAAAGCCTCCTACCGTTCACTACCAAAAGTAATTGAAGAAATCACTAAGACCGCAAACCTAAGTAAAGAATTTGGGGTTGAAATGATCTCCTATGAAGGTGGCCAAGGTTTGGTCGATTGGGCAACCAGAGACTATATGCAGCACCCTAACCCACTATTTTTTGCTGCCAACCGTGACCCTCGCATGAAGGCGCTCTACGACACGCTGTATAGCGAATGGAAAAATATGGATGCTGGTTTATTCACGGCGTTCGCTTCACCACGCAGCTGTAATGCCGATGGCTGCTGGGGCTTGAAAGAACACATCCGCAAGCCGTTAAACGAATCACCTAAGTTACAAGCCAGCTTAGAGTTTATGAAAGAAAATCCGATTTGGTGGGACTGGGCTAAGATAAAAAAACAACATAAACCTGATAGTGAAAAAGTCGCTAAATACTTACCCAAGCGTGACCCAAGTAAACCACGGATTGTAATCCGCCCTGCTAAAGAAAAACAATATGCACATCGCTTACAAAACCCTCAATCATTACATATTTTATTAGAGGGTAAAACTTGGGATAAAAAAGACATCTCGGGTAAGTGGCAAGTTAAATGGGATAATGACAATATTTACTTAATCGTCAAAGTCTATGATAAAGAATTCTCTGTAGACTCGGACGACCCCAAACAAGATGATTCTATCGAGTTTTTTATTGATGGTAAAAATGATAGCTCTGATAGTTTTGATAAAAACAATGATTACCACTTTATTTTTAGGCGCGTATCCGTCAATGCAAGTAATAAATTTGATGGAACAGAACGAACCAAATCAGATTTAATCGGCATCTCTGGCAAAGAAAACCCAGTAGGAAAAGCAATCGACTTACCTTACGAGATAAAAAGTAAATACGACGGCTATGAAATGCAAGCGACTATCAGCTGGAAGCAACTAGGGTTAACGCCTGCCGTTAAAAATAAATTACGCATGGATGTAATCGTTAATGACGATGACGACGGTGGGGATAGAGACGCACGTATCGGTTGGAATTCACATAAAACTGAACCCATGCCTGAAGACTTTGGCATGATATTAATGAGCGGGCGGTAATTGCTTCTTTTATTTAAACCACTGCGCTTCTGATTAATAATTTAAAAGACTAAAAGTGTCCACGAAAGACACAAAAGGTCAAAATTAAGCAGTGATAACTAAAGTTAGACTGCGGCCGTCTAATAAACTGTTAGGTGTCTGCAACGCAAAATCCTATTGTTTAAAAGTTATCCAGCTCAGAGTAAAAAGTTGTAAAACTACGACTCTAGTCGTATATGATTTTGTTTATTTCTATTATAATCTACTATTTAAAGGACATCCAAAACTCTATCAGTTATAAACAACCACTAATCGCCGTATCCCCCACAAATAAATCAAAATCCAGCATCATAAAGCGCATGACAATCTCCCGCGCGCAACAAATTGACTTATCAGTAACCCCCTATTATCACTGCGTTAACCGCTGTGTTCGCCGTGCCTTTCTTTGTGGCGTGGATGATCACACAGGTATAAGTTACGAACACCGTCGTGGTTGGATTAGCGATAGAATTAAAGCCTTATCAGAAACCTTTGCCATAGATGTGGCTGCCTATGCGGTTATGAGCAATCATTACCACATTGTTTTACGTGTTGATCAGAAGCAAGCTGAATTTTGGAACACCTTAGAGGTGATTGAGCGTTGGAATACATTTTTCAAGCTTCCTGTGTTAATTTCTCGCTTTATCAAAGGTGAATGCACCACGTCCGCTGAGTTAAAAGTCGTTAATGAAATTATTGAAAAATGGCGCACTCGATTACATGATATTAGCTGGTTTATGCGCCTTTTAAATGAATCCATCGCGCGCGAGTCAAATAAAGAAGATAATGTTACAGGGCGGTTCTGGGAAGGTCGCTTTAAAAGCCAAGCATTACTCGATGAGCAAGCGGTAATCGCTTGTATGGCGTATGTTGATCTAAATCCGATACGAGCAGGTATGGCAAAAACACCCGAGCAGTCGGATTTCACCTCTATTCAAGAGCGTATTCAAAAGGTGATGCAAAAACAATCCTGCGACTTACTGCCCTTTGTTGATTGCACCCATAACAAAGAAACAGCCATACCCTTTGAACTAAATGACTACATCGCTTTGGTTGATTGGTCAGGTAGGGCAATACTGCAAAATAAACGCGGTTCAATACCCGCCAACACACCACCTATACTTCACCGATTAGGTATTGATGAGAGAAGTTGGGTTCAACATATTCATTATTTTGAACGACAATTTCCTACAGCCGCTGGCAATATCGATAAACTCAGGCAACTCGCCGAGAAAACCTCAAGAAGCTGGATTAAAGGCATGAGGCAAGCGTTTAGTCCAATACCTTTCTAGTAAAACCCAACATCATTTATAAAAGCATTGGTAAGTGAGGTTTAATCACGTTTGCAATAATAAAAAAACTAGCCAAACCTACCTTATAGAAAGCAATCAAGCCGCTGTTAGAAATTTCTAACTGTTTAAATGAAATAGTACTTAAAGTAGGAGCTTTTATAACGCAGAGGCTATAGCTTGATAATTAGATGGCTGTCCTAATTATCCGACTAATATTTAAGTCGTAGTCTCCGAGATCTCTTGGTTTCTTTGCATCCCAATGATGCCCAAGAGCCTTATTTGGGTTTGTTAGTTAAAGCTAAATCAGTCATTACGAAACTCCCTTAAAATTACTTTAGTCCATCTCATAAACCAATCCTACCATTGAATTTATCTTGTTTATATACGACTAAAGTATTAGTTCGGCTAAATATGAGTCATTTACTGGTAAAAAATTATACAATTTTGGCTTTTTTGCCTCGCAGAGATCTAACGCAGAAATAGCGGATTTCAGGTTCAAGCTGAGTAGTTACATTATTCTAGGGATATTAATCACGTAATGTATTGTTATTCACCTCTTTAAAAAAAGTGATATCATGGTGTTATAAAGATAAAAACCAAGCCTAATTGCTAAAGATATAAGCAAACTACGACTAAAGTCGTATAGAAAAACACCTAAAAAAAGATTATGCTACTACCATGACACACAACCCAAACAGTAAAATCATTTCTTCTTTATTCAATTCTCAAGCGACGATGTCATCCTTAATGGCACAGTCGAATAATCTAGCAAAACTGACCGGTGAAGCCTGTTTAATTGGCGAAAAACTTCAAAACGCCCTGTTTGTTTGTAATAGCGAGATTATGGTTACTGCCTTTAGCCAAATTGTTAAAGGTATCAACCCCCATGTAAACACCGCACAAACTAGCTTGTGTGATTTTATCAAAAATACTAACACCAATAATAACAATGATATTATTGTGCTTATCCTAAGTGATAGTGCTGATATTAATAAAGTATCGGCTTTAGACCTTAGTCACGCCACTTCTGCAAAAGTCTTTGTGGTTGCGCCTCAGTCGTTTCAATTACCCAAACTTCATAAATTGGGTGCTAATGTCAGCCTAGCGTTAGAAAGCACTGCTGAGCAGATTCGTGATGCTTTTTTACGCGGACTTCAAGGTGAACAATTTGAGCTCGGCTTCCCACAAAGCTTTGATGAGAGCTTTAATGAAAAATACGCAGCCCTCACACAGCGCCAAAGGCAGGTACTTAAACTCATGATTCAAGGAAAGTCGAATAAAGAAATAGCCCGTGAGTTAGACAATGAGGTCAGCACCATTAAAGTCCATTGTACTGCTATTTTTAAATTTTTAGGTGTCACCTCACGCATACAAGTTGCGGCAGTAGTTTAGATTTTACGAAGAGTTTTATAAAAAATAGGAGATAATACTATGGCTAGCCCCAGTCCTATCAATAATCACGTTTCAGCAACTTCGTCTAAAAATAATAATAATCGTTTAGCACCTTCATCAAGTGGTGTCGAAACCTTTAATAAGTTGATGTCGAATAAGGTTGGAATAGCCGCTTATAAAACGGGCGGTGAAAAAGGTACCTTCGAAGGCAGAATTAAACGCTTAAATGTTGATAAACAATATACGGTTCATACAGGTAAAGCATTTATTAATAGTTTAGAAAAAGCCTCTATAGATAAGCCGATTACTAAACTAATCATTGGCTCACACGGTTCGGGTAGCGGTATTTATATGGACTCTAATGCGGGATTGTATGGTGATACTTTAGATAAGTATGGAAACAGCTTATTTTATAACTTCTCTTTCGAACTACCTAGTGAAAATGCACGTACTCTAAGTGATATAAAAACGAAAATTGAATCAGGTGATATTCGTTTTGCTGAAAATGCTGAGATTTATATCTTAGGTTGTAAAACTGCAAACCATACGATAGCCGGCATTGATGGCTTAGCTGAAGAGTTTTCTGAGATTGCACCTAATACCTTTGTGGTGGGATCAACCAATAGAAGTAACCCCGATCCAATGAAAAGTAACCCGAAGCTGGATTCTAATAATTATTACTCCAGAGGTAGTGGTGGGGAGTGGCATGTATATCATAAAGGCAAGAAAACACAGATTATAAAAAATCCGTTAAACCCAAACAAGGTAACTATTAATAAAAAATGAAGTTGAAACACGTTATTGTTATATTGCTAGTACTATTTGGTGTGCTTTTTGGGTTGAAGACGGTTTATGACAAAAACAGAACGTTAGATATTAACCGATTCACACAATTTGCTATTAACTTTGAAGTGCCTGATGAAAGCCTAGGCGAAGATGAGCAGTGTAAGTATTTGCCCTCTGTTCATACTGATGTAAAGTCTGTTTTATTGCATCATAAGAAGAACACTTTATTTAAAAGGAATATTTCACTGCTTCTTTTAAAATATTATAACTGCGATATTAAGCACTTTGGCGTTGGCGAAGAGATTCGTAAAAATTTATTTTTTTATCATCCTATTGTGGATGCTTACTACGCCACGTTAAAAGAGTCGGGTAAAACCAGTTTTGAGTTTGTAGCAACAACGGATGTTTTTGAGATTATTAATAAAGAACCAGCCTTGATTAAAGACAATTATATATTGAGTACCCTCCAAGAGACCTGCAATATTTTTGAAAAAAGAGCTATTTGTAGTGATTTACCGTTTGATAAAAAGTTATGTGAATCATACTGCCTTTAATCTATAACTAATGGCATAGGCCATAAGTCGTATATAAGTTGTTGGGTGGATTTGTTAAGTTAGTAGTCAACCTAATGTAGTCAGGATGTAATCTTTTATAATTGAGAATATAACGATGGCACAACCCATTCAAACAAATAAATCTACCGTGG
>Ga0256839_1006332_pt1 | contig 10423 bp, 7 predicted proteins | sample 354166metaG_FD_185968 | JGI IMG/M metagenome (GOLD analysis project Ga0256839, IMG submission 185968) | Hydrothermal vent microbial communities from Mid Atlantic Ridge, Atlantic Ocean - 354-166 | ecosystem: Environmental > Aquatic > Marine > Hydrothermal vents | place: Atlantic Ocean: Mid... | reverse complement strand
TTTACGAGTCATTTTAGATTCCTCTCTTAGAACGCCGGTGACGGCTAAGTTATTGCGTTTACCGGGGCGCACTTTAATTTTAACCTGCTCAACCAATATAGAAAAAACGGCGGCATTACAGCAAGCCGGCGCTGAAGTGCATGAGGTAAAAGCGAATGCGCAAGGGCGTTTGGATTTGGACGTGGTGTTATCTTTTTTGGCTACACAGCAAGTTAATGATGTTTTGGTGGAGGCGGGTAGTATTTTGAATGGTGCTTTGTTGGAGCAAAATTTGATTGATGAATGTGTTGTTTATATGGCACCTATGATTTTAGGAGCGAGTGGTCGTGGTTTATTTGAGTTGCCGAATGTGCATTTGATGGCGGACAAGAAATCATTACGGTTGATGAGTATGCGTGAAATCGGTGTGGATTTGCGCTTGCACTATAAAGTGCAAGCAACAGCATAGTGCATTACTTTTCATTTAAATAATTTTGGTTGGGTACTTATGTTTACAGGCATTATTTTAGCCGTTGGTAAAATAACAAAAATTGAACAAAAATCGGGTGATGTGCGTTTAGCGATTGATACGGGCAAGTTGTCGTTAGCAGAGGCGCATATAGGTGACAGTATTGCGGTAAATGGTATTTGTCTGACCGCTGTTGCTTTGAGTGAATATGGGTTTGTAGCCGATGTCTCTAATGAGACACTGGCGCGGACAAACTTAAAACAAGCGACAATCGGCACACCGGTGAATTTGGAATTGGCCTTAACCCCGCAAACTCGTATGGGTGGCCATATTGTGAGTGGGCATGTGGATGGCTTGGCGGTCTTGGTGAAAAAACAACAAGATGGGCGTTCTATTCGTCTAACATTTAAAGCACCTGATGATCTGGCTAAGTATATTGCTGAAAAAGGCTCTATTTGCATTAATGGCATTAGTCTGACAATCAATCAGGTAGAAGGGGCTGCGTTTAGTGTGAATGTTGTGCCGCATACCTTGCGTGAAACAACATTAGGCTTTTTGGAGGTGGGAGGCAAAGTCAATTTGGAAGTTGATTTGTTGGCACGTTATATGGAACGCCTAATGAAAGGTGAAGCGGCCGCAAACTGTCCCGCCGGCGTGACCGAAAATTTATTAAAAGAAAGTGGATTTTTCTAAGCAATATGAATACAACTGAAGAAATTATTGAAGATATACGCCAAGGAAAAATGGTTATCATTATGGATGATGAAGACCGAGAAAATGAAGGCGATTTACTGATGGCGGCTGACCATGTGCGTCCTGAGGATATAAACTTTATGGCGCGGTTTGGGCGCGGTTTAGTGTGTTTGACTCTGACAGGCGAGCGTTGCCGGCAATTACGCCTACCCTTGATGGTCAATGATAATAATGCCGCTTTTTCGACTAACTTTACCGTGTCGATAGAGGCGGCGACAGGGGTTACGACGGGCATCTCCGCTGCTGATAGAGCAAAAACCATTTTAAGTGCCGTTGCAAAAGATGCGCAAGCAGATGATATTGTGCAACCTGGGCATATTTTCCCTATTCGGGCGCGTGATGGTGGGGTATTAAGTCGTGCCGGACATACTGAAGCCGGTTGTGATTTGGCGCGTTTGGCTGGGGCAGAACCTGCGGCAGTGATTGTGGAAATTCTCAATGATGATGGCACGATGGCAAGGCGGCCTGATTTAGAGTTGTTTGCTAAAAAACATGGTTTAAAAATTGGTACTATTGCGGATTTAATTCATTATCGTACTCAGAATGAAAGTACTTTAGAGCGTATTAGTGAATGTGCATTACCGACTGAATATGGTGATTTCCGTTTGTATGCTTATCAAGACAATAATGCCAAAGTGCATTTGGCGATTGTGATGGGCGCGGTCAATGATGGTGAGCCTGTCTTAGTGCGTGTGCATGCGCGTAATTTAATGGATGATGTTTTTGCTTCGACACGCAGTGATTGCAAAATGCCGGTGCGTGAGGCAATGCGCTTGATTGCTGAAGCAGGGCGTGGCGTTTTGGTGCTCATTCGGCAAGAGGAAAATGATAAGGCATTGGCAGAACTGATTCATCAATACCAAATGCGGGATAATGGTGTGGTTAAGCCTGTAGTGGCAGAAGAGCAGTCAGATAATTGGCGCACAACCGGTACCGGCTCGCAAATTCTGGCTGATTTGGGAGTACATAAAATTCAGGTGTTAGGTGCGCATAAAACCTACTTTGGTTTGTCGGGCTTTGATTTGGAATTAGTTGAACCTGATAACGCTTAGGACTGAGGATGCAATAAAACCCGAAATTGATACAGGGTTTTGTGCCGTTTCGGAGAGATGAAATGCTCAGTTCTTAAAACATTGCAATATAATTACCATGATACATGGTAAGAGAGTCTGAATGTGTGGGAGGTGTTACGCTCACATGGTTAAAGACTATTTTACAAAGATTAACTATTTTAGAGAGGCAGATATGGCAGCAGTAAAGGTAATAGAAGGTAATTTTTCAGCACAAGGGGGTAAATACTGTGTACTGGCTTCCCGTTTTAATAGCTTTATTGTGGAGCAATTAGAAAATGGTGCTATTGATGCTTTGTTACGGCATGGCGTTGCTAAAGAAGATATTACTTTGGTTAAAGCACCGGGGGCTTTTGAGTTACCTATGGTGGTACAGCGTCTTGCTGCCTCGAAAAAATATGATGCCATTGTCGTGGTGGGTGCGGTCATTCGAGGGGCAACACCACATTTTGATTATGTTTCCGGTGAGTGTGTGAAAGGTATTGCGCAGCTGTCATTACAATACGACATTCCGGTGAGCTTTGGTGTATTGACCGTCGATAGTATTGAGCAAGCGATTGAACGCGCGGGAACTAAAGCTGGTAATAATGGTGCATCGGCCGCCTTATCGGCTATTGAAATGGTGAGTTTATTTAATAACTTGGAAGCTTAATGAGTTCGGCAAAAACAAAGGCTAGGCAGTGTGCGGTACAAGCCTTATATCAATGGCAAATGACGGGACAAAATTTAAGTCTTATTGAACGTCAATTTTATGAAGAGCAACGCCTGAAAAATGCCCAAAAAAATTATTTTATAGACTTGTTTCATGGGGTACCTAAGCATTTGGAGCGTATTGATACTGCAATGTTGCAGTTTGTTGACCGTGAAGTGGAAAATATTGACCCGGTGGAGCGTGCCATTTTACGCATTGGGGTATACGAGCTATTACAAAAGCTAGAAATACCTTATCGTGTTGTGATTAATGAAGGGGTGGAATTAGCCAAACATTTTGGTGCTGATGGCAGTCATCGCTACGTTAATGGTGTGTTGGATAAAGTTGCGCAAGTCGCACGTAAAGTAGAAATTGAAGCAAAGCAAAACAAAAAATAGGTTTAAAATTCACAATCTTTAGGAGTCGTGCATTGAATCATGTCCGAGATGATGAAAAATAAGGTTAAATTTGGCACCAGTGGTATTCGAGGGTTGGTCAGTGATATGACCGATCAAGTTTGTTATCTCTATACACTTTCTTTTTTGCAGTATTTACATTCTACGGAGGCAATTGCATCAGGACAGGCTGTGGGCATTGGCGGCGACTTGCGCCATAGTACGCCGCGTATTATGAATGCAGTTGCCGCGGCTGTTGTAGAGGCCGGTTATCAAGTCGTCAATTGTGGCCTGTTACCGACTCCTGCGTTGACTTTATATGGTATCAGCCGAAAAATACCCACCATTATGGTGACGGGAAGCCATATTCCTGATGATAGAAACGGCATTAAATTTAATAAGCCTGACGGCGAAGTGTTAAAACAAGACGAGCAAGGTATTTTGGCGCAAGAGCCTGTGTTAAATACCGCTTTGTTTGATGCCGAAGGTGCATTATTAAAAACGAATTACTTAACAGGTATTGTTAAGACGGCTCAGGCGCAATATATACAACGCTATTTAGATTTTTTTCCACAAAATGCATTAGCAGGTTTAAAGGTTGGCGTTTATGAGCATTCATCGGTTGGCCGTGATATTTTTAAAACAATTTTATCCGGCTTAGGTGCCGAGGTCATTGCTTTGGGGCGCACCGATGACTTTATTTCAGTCGATACAGAGGCAATACGCCCCGAAGATGTCGTACTGGCACAACAATGGTCAGCGCAATATCAATTGGATAGTCTTGTTTCGGCTGATGGTGATGCGGATAGACCCTTAGTCAGTGATGAGCATGGGCAGTGGTTGCGAGGCGATGTAGCCGGTATTTTAGTCGCCCATTTTTTACAAGCTGATGCTGTTGTCACGCCGGTGAGTAGTAACAGTGCTGTAGAGAAAAGCCGATTTTTTAGTCGGGTAGAACGGACTCAAATTGGCTCACCTTATGTTATTTCTGCGATGCAGGCGATTACGCATCAAAATACGGTAGTGGGCTATGAAGCTAATGGTGGTTTTTTATTAAATACCGATATTGATTTGTCAGGACGGCACTTAGCGGCTTTACCGACTCGGGATGCCATCTTGGTTCCTTTATGTTTGCTATTTATGGCACAACAGCAACAAACGTCTCTCTCCAAATTGTTACAAATTTTACCTCAGCGCATTACCTATAGTGATCGCATTAAAGATTTTCCCTCTGAATTAAGCCAGTCGATTTTGGCCAAAATGCAATCCGGGAAACTGAAGCAGGATGCCGCTGTCATAAAACAGCTATTTGCCGGGCAACTTGCGGAGGTGATGCAAATTGATTATACCGATGGCGTGCGCATTACCTTAGTTAATGAAGAAGTCGTGCATTTACGCGCTTCCGGCAATGCGCCGGAGCTACGTTGCTATACTGAAGCGGCAGATGCGTTACGCGCACAAGCATTAAATCAGTTGTGCATGCAACATATGCGGGACTGGAGGCATTGATTTTACACAATATCGTATTTAGTAAATAGAAGAAAATCCTGTGAATAGAAGAAAACCGATTAAGACCGACTACTTTGCTTTTTTACGTACTTGGTATCATTCTAGGCAACTAAGAACGGGGCTTTATGTCACCGGCTCATTAATTATCATTGGCATGATAAGTGATAAAAGTAGTGAGTTTTCGTTTGATACTTCTGTCGTTGTGGGCTGGTTGCTATTGGTTTTTATACCGATTATCATCGGTTTTGTGTTCTTTTGGAGCCTGGAAAGACTAACGGGGCTTTCCGCATTGCGGGGGGTAGAGTGGGTAGGAAGGCATACTTTACTGCTTATTGATAAGGCATACGCCCGCATTCAAGTATGGCGCGGTATAAAACCTGGAACATCTCCTAGCACTAATATGGGGGATGTAGCGAGTGACTCGCACACCACTCCATTAACGTCGCATGATAAGGGGCAGGAAGAGCCTAGTCTCAGTCGTTCTGAGCCTGTTTTTTCTAACATGGATGCTGAGCCACAAATATCTATTGAGCCTACTTTAAAGCCCGAACTTTCTATGTCTGAAGACTTAACGGTAGCAGATTTTGAGTTACAAACCACGATGCCGGATGAGGCCATTGACGATAAGTCTATAGAGAAGAATAAAGAGCTACCCGCTGTAAATGATGAGCTGGATAATCATGATTTAGAGACAGAAGAAAGGCCGGATTTGCTAGAGGAGGCAGTTGTACTTGAACCACAAGAAGTGCCGCTTGAGCAGAATAATCAGGTGAGTGAGAATGTTAGGGATATACCTAATAAAAACCCCTTAGCAGACTTAACAGGCTTTTCTGCCGGTGTGCTAACAAGTGATTCGAATGATACCTTAGATAATGATTCTATGATAGATGCACTTGACTTGGAGGAAACTGACTTTGCCACAGAAGACGTAAATGCAAACCATGAAATAAGCTCAGAGACAAATGTGTCGGCCGATACACCTAAAATGCCTAATTCGCTGCAAGCATTTTTTAAACTGAGCAAACAAGAGAAATTAGGTTTTTTAGCGGAACATGCAAAGCAAAAGCTAAACGATACCCACAAACCCTCAGTGCAAGAGGCCAGTGCGGCAATTACGCGAATCATGGCGACAAAAAAGTCGGTTAATTCACCGCCAGACCTTGATGCAGATGCCTCAAAGCTTTTACAGGCAGAGCAAGCGGCCTCAAATATACTGGCAGGCTTTACAGAGAAGTTGAGCCACATATCGGTTGATGTGCATGAGGAAGATAAACGGCAAGTGTCGGCTTTCCAGTCACCAAATCAGCTGGAATATCAATTGCCCGGTATGGATTTATTGCAAATACATGAGCAATCAGTACATGCTTATAGTGCAGATGAGCTAGAAGACATGTCGCGCTCGGTTGAACGTGTTTTAAAAGATTATAAAATCATTGCGGAAGTGAAAGGCGCGTATCCGGGGCCGATTATTACGCGTTTTGAGCTGTCATTAGCGGCGGGTGTGAAGGTCAGTCGAGTGAGTGGCTTGGCGAAAGATTTGGCACGTGCCTTACTGGTAACCAGTGTGCGTGTCGTCGAAATTATTGAAGGCACGCCCTATATTGGGCTGGAAATTCCTAACCAAGAACGTGAACTGGTTGCGTTTCGAGAAATTGTCGCTTCAGAAGCATTTCAAGTGACTCAATCGCCGATTACCTTAGCGTTAGGTAAGGATGTCTCAGGGCAAACCGTTGTGGCAGATTTAGCGAAAATGCCGCATTTATTGGTTGCAGGTACTACCGGTTCGGGGAAATCAGTTGCGATTAATACCATGATATTAAGTATTTTATATAAAGCAACGCCTGAGCAAGTACGTCTGATTATGGTTGACCCTAAAATGTTGGAGCTTTCCGTTTATGAAGGCATTCCACATTTATTAACGCCCGTGGTGACGGATATGAAAGAAGCGCAAAATGCATTGCGCTGGGCAGTGGCGGAAATGGAGCGTCGTTATAAATTGATGTCTAAGGTAGGGGTTAGGAATCTTGCCGGTTTTAATGAAAAAGTAACGGAAGCGGAAGCAAACGGTGAACCCTTGCGCGACCCTTTATTTCAAGTGCTTGAGCCACTAGCAGAAGGCGAATCATGGCCGACTTTATCGACATTACCCAGTATTGTCATTGTGATTGATGAATTGGCTGATATGATGATGATAGTGGGTAAGAAAGTGGAAGAGCTGATTGCGCGATTGGCACAAAAAGCCCGTGCCGCCGGTATTCATTTGGTATTGGCAACACAACGTCCTTCTGTGGATGTACTAACCGGTTTGATTAAAGCGAATGTGCCGACGCGCATTTCTTTTCAGGTTTCCTCACGTATTGATTCGCGCACTATTTTAGACCAAGGGGGAGCAGAAGCTCTTTTAGGTAATGGCGATATGTTATTTTTGCCCTCCGGTACCAGTGTCCCCATCCGTGCGCATGGTGCTTTTGTTGCCGATGAAGATGTGCATGCCGTGGTTGATTTTCTGAAAACACAGGGAAGTGCCAATTATATTGAGGAAATTCTAAAGGAAGAGCCGACAGAGAAGCCTGCGAATCATGATGATGTGGATGATACCGATATTTATTATGGTGATGCCGTTGATTTTGTGATAGAAACAGGCAAAGCCTCTATTTCTAGCGTGCAACGCCGTTTTAAAGTAGGCTATAACCGCGCAGCACGTATGATTGATCAAATGGAAGCGGAAGGTATTGTAAGTGAACCTGAGGGAAACGGTTCACGGCGAGTTTTAAATAAGGATGAATGATTTTCAAGGGAGAGCTTTGTGGGGACTTTAAGAGGGGCAAAACGCTCAGTTCTAAACCTGTTTGCACATTAGCTGTTGCTTATTTATTTTCATTTAATTAAAAAATAGACCTATGTTAAAAGAATATATACAACTTTGTTGGCTAAAAGGTTATCCAGATGATTTACCAACGGATAGAAAGTTTTTATGGATTAATTTAGGCTGTTATTTTTTACTGGGTTTATTTATTCAAACGAATATTAGTGGGCCTATTGAAGCGTTTATGCAGATATTGGTCGAGGTCATGGTCACTATTATGTTTATGGGGGCATTACTTTATAAAGATGGTAGCACTTATAATTTTGAACGTTTTTTAACGGCTATTTTAGTCTGTGAGAACTTTGTCTATGTTGTCGCTTTACCTTTAGCTTTTTGGTTTATTTTTGCAAAAGGCTCCGATGCCGCATTTTACCCTGTTTATGTAGGGGTAGCTCTGATGTTATGGTCTATTGCGATTATTGCACACCTATTAATGGGGCTTTTTGGCTATAGTTGGCGTATGAGTGCCGCTTTATCTGTCTTTTACTTTTTACTCACTTATTTTGGGTCTTATGTTTTGTTGCTGTTGATACTGTAATATAGATTTTGAGATAAAAAATTGAACACTCTTTATTTTTTCTAGTGAGAGAGCCACCTTTTCGTAAAATTATTAATACTAGGTTATTAAATCTATTGATGATAGCGAAAGGGCTACTGTATAAATTAGCAGCTATTTATCTTTATTTTACATTCACTTAAGTGTGGTACGCGTGCGTAAGAAAGCAACATTTTTAAGAGCTACTTCAATATATTTAAGAACAATAAAATGTCTATTAACCAAAATAAATTTGTTGTAGGAATTGGTGCTTCCGCAGGTGGTTTAGAGCCCATACGATCATTAGTGAGTAAGTTGCAACCAGGTTTTAATATGGTTTACATTGTTGCTCAGCATATGTCACCTGATCACCCTTGTACATTAGTTTCATTGTTGGAGAAAGATACCACTTTGAGTGTACTGAATGCTGAAGATGGCATACCGTTGCAAGTAGATACTATTTATGTTTTGCCTTATATACATGAAGTTGCTTTTGAAGATAATACGATTGTTTTGCTAAAGGCGGATTCCGCTACAACCTCCCCCCGCCCCTCTGTTGACCAACTTTTTAGTAGTCTTGCCAATATTTATAAAGAACAGACTATTGGTATTATACTTTCCGGTTCCGGTATTGATGGTGTGCAAGGATGTAAGGCTATTAATGTAGCGGGAGGAATTGTTATTGTACAACCGCCTTATTCGGCAACCTTTGACAGTATGCCTAAAGCGGTCATGCAGTTGGCAAATGTGGACTTGTTATTGACACCTGAGCAGATTCCGGGCAAGCTCGCCGAATTTGCTAATAACCCAGCATTGGTTCATTTTGATGAAGAGGCGAATGCAATACTGGATTCTAGCCAAGATATTATTGAGCAGATATTAAAGCAAACCGGAATCGATTTTTTAAACTATAAACCTACGACTATTAATCGCCAAATACAGCGGCGTATGGCTTTGCTGCATATTGATACGATTAAAAATTATGGGCAGTATATTGTAGATAATCCAAATGAATCTAGGCAGTTGGCCAATAACTTCTTAGTGTGTGTAACATCTTTTTTTCGAGACCAAGAAAGCTATTTTTCGCTAAAATTGGCTTTACAAAATGTGATTAAGCATAAGAATATTGGCGATGAAATAAGGGTTTGGGTGCCCGGTTGTGCCACAGGAGAGGAAGCATTTTCAATTGCGATGTTACTGGCGGAGGAGTTAGGGGCACAGTTATCGCGTTATCGCGTACAAATATTTGGTACTGATATTAATCCGCATACTATCCAGTTTGCGCGTAAAGCAATGTATAACGATGCGTCATTAGGGAAGCTTCCTAAGCCGTTACGAGATAAGTATTTTGTTAGCCACAAACAATTGATAACGGTTAATAAAGAGTTGCGGGATATGGCGATATTCTCACAGCATAACCTATTGAAAGATCCCCCATTTATTCGTATGGATCTTATTAGTTGTCGTAATTTGTTGATTTATCTGAATCCGGAGTCACAGCAACGCATATTGAAAAATTTTCATTATGGTTTGGTACCTAATGGCTTGTTATTTTTGGGGCGTTCAGAAACCATTGGCAATATGGTTGATGCCTTTGCTGAATTTAACAAAAAAAATAAACTTTATATTAAGCGAAATTCTCAAAGTTTTCAGCCGGAATTAAGTGCTCGAGTTGCCACTAATTTAAGTATTACGCATGAGGTATTACCCTTAGCATTTAAAGAAGTTGAGCATCGGCGACTGGGTGAGCAGAAAATAGTTGAAATTTATGCTAAACCAACGATTTTGGCAACCTTTCAAGGAAAAATATTAGAATTTTATAATGATTGTTCGCCTTTTATTAAGGTGAAGCCCGGGACGGCTGATTTTAATTTGTTTTCAATTTTAGATCCTTTATTACAAACGGAACTTAAAGCATTATTGCATAGAGCGGTACATTCTAAAGGAACGATTGTGAGTCAGCCTATTCCTTTATTTATTGATGATAAGGAGCAAAGGTTTTGTTTGAGCTTTAATTTGGTTGATAACCCACAAACTCAAGAGCAGTTACTGTTAATTAGTTTTGAAAAAATATTAGATTCGGATGTAAGTGTTCAGGTTATTGGTACTGAGTCTGATGATTTGACCAGTTTGCGGCATGAGCTTAGTGTGAGGCG
>Ga0256839_1006331_pt1 | contig 10423 bp, 7 predicted proteins | sample 354166metaG_FD_185968 | JGI IMG/M metagenome (GOLD analysis project Ga0256839, IMG submission 185968) | Hydrothermal vent microbial communities from Mid Atlantic Ridge, Atlantic Ocean - 354-166 | ecosystem: Environmental > Aquatic > Marine > Hydrothermal vents | place: Atlantic Ocean: Mid... | reverse complement strand
GCCGTGAGCGTCTCCTCGCTTCGAGGAGGGATCTCCAGGAGGTGTTCGGCTAGAAGCTCGTCCTCCCCCGTGAGGACTTGGACGCGCAGGCTCCGGGGCCGAGGGCTCCCGTTCCAGACGCTAAGGAGCAGCGCGAACCCGGGGGCTTCGGGCTGGGGCTGGGGCCGCACGACGAAGCGCGTGATCCCCACGTTGGCGGCGGGGCCTTCCGCCGCGGGGAGGAGCTCCCAGCCGGGGGGCAGCGCCTCCGGGGCGAGCGGGCGGTCGGTGACGAACACCACGCGCTCCGGGGGGCTCGGAAAGGCCCCCTCCACCAAGCTGCGGAGATCGGCCAGGGGGGCGTTCCCCGCGTAGCCGGGCCGCCAGCTCCTCAGGGCCCGCTCGATCTCCCCGGGGTCGCGGGTGGGGGAGACGAGCATTCGGGGGGGAGCGGCGGCCTCGAAGAGGGCCGTCTCGGCCCCGGCGTTCGCGCGGAGCGCCTCTTGGGCCTTGCGCACGGCCCTCTCGTAGCGCCTCGGGCCTTGGGGAGCGGGAGAGATCCGGGCGCGCATGCTGGCGCTCCCGTCGAGCACCAGGGCCAGCGTCCTCACCCCGGAGGCGGGCCCCTCCCACACGGGCTCCGCGACCCCTAAGACGAGCGCCGAGAGGGCCAGAAGTTGCAGCAACAACCCCAGAAGCTGCGTCCACCGCCATCGCAGGGCGCTGCGGGGGCGCCGCTCCAACCCCTCCCAGAGCGCAAGCGACGAGACGGGAACCTTTCTCGCCTGGCGCTTCAGGAAGTAGACCGCGATCACGACCGCGCCGAGGCCGAAGAGCCCCAGGGCCCACCCGCTCAAGAGGGTCATCGCAGGATCGCCCCTTCCCGCAGCGCGTGGAAGACCAACTCCTCCAAAGGCTCCCCCGAGGAGAGGAGCACGTAGCGGATGTCGTGGGCGCGACAATACGTCTCCAGGCGCCGTTGGTATTCCCGAAGGGCCTGCGCGTAGCGCGCCCGAGCCTCGCGGTCGACGTACAAGGGCAGCTCCCGGCGCTTCTCCACGTCTTCGAGGCGCAGCTCCCCCTGCCAAGAGGGCTTTAGATCCTCCGGAGCCAAGAGGTGGATCACGACGGGCTCGTAGCGGTGGTAGAGCAGCTGAGCCAAGCCCTCCTCGAAGCCGTCGTCGCTCAGCATGTCGCTGATCAGCACGGCGAGCCCGCTCTCCCGGCGCACCCGCACGAAGCGCCGCAGGGACGCGTTGAGGGACGTCTCCCCCGAGGGTCGTACGCCCTGTAAGAACCGGAAGACCTCGAAGACTTGGCGGTGGCCCCCTCGGGGCGGGACCCCCCGCACCAGGTCGCCCGCGAAGGGGAAGATCCCCACGCGGTTGAGGTCTTTGAGGGCGAGGTACGCCAGCGCCCCCGCGAGCTGCGCCGCGGCGCGGAGCTTCCCCCCGATCTCCATGGAGCGGCTTATGTCGAGCAGGAGGTAGACGGGCACGTCCTCCTCGCGGGTGAAGACTTTGATAAAGAGCTTCCCCAGGCGACCGTAGAGGTTCCAGTCCACGTACCGCAGGTCGTCGCCCGGATGATATTCTTTGTACTCGGCGAACTCGAGGCTCATCCCCGCGCGGGGGGTGGTGCGACGCCCGCTGAGCAGGCCGTAGTACCGCCCGCGGATCACGAGCTCTAACTGCTCCAGCCGCTTGAGGAAGCGGGAGTCCAACAGGAGGTCCATGGGGTTACGCGACCTCGGGGGTCTTCTCCAAGACCTGCCGGAGGATCTCCTCCACGGAGACGCCCTCGGCCTCGCCGCGGAAGTTGCGGATGATGCGGTGCCTAAGCGCGGGGAAGAACACCTTATGGATATCCCGGACGCGGACGTGGAGCTGGCCCTCCAAGAAGGCGTTCGCCTTGGCGCCCCAGAGCAGGGCGAGCCCGGCCCGGAGGCTGGCCCCGTACTCCACGTACTCGCGCACGAGGGGAGGGGCCTCCTCGGAGTCGGGATGGGTGGCCGTCACCAGCCGCACGATGTAGCGCCGTAGGGGCTCGGCCACGGGGATTTGGGCCACCAGCTCGCGGGCCTCCAACAGCTCCTCCCGGGAGAGCACTTGTTCCGCAGGGGCCGACCGGTCCCACTGGGTGAGGTGCCTCCGCAGGATCTCGTCCAGCTCCTCGGCTTTGGGATATTCGAGAAGCGCTTTGAGCAGAAAGCGATCGACTTGCGCCTCGGGGAGGGGATAGGTCCCTTCCATCTCGATGGGGTTCTGCGTGGCCAGCACGATGAAGGGCTCCTCCAAGGGGTAGGTGTTCCTCCCCACGGTGACGCTGCGCTCCTGCATCGCCTCCAAGAGGGCCGACTGGGTCTTGGGGGTGGCGCGGTTGATCTCGTCGGCCAGCACGATGTGGGCGAAGATCGGCCCGCGGGCGAACTCGAAGTATCGCTTACCGCTCTCGTCCTCCATGATGAGGTTCGTCCCCAGGATGTCGGCGGGCATGAGGTCGGGCGTAAATTGAATTCGGGAGAACGTGAGCCCCAACAGACGGCCTAAGGTCTTCACGAGAAGGGTCTTTCCCAGGCCGGGGACCCCCTCTAAGAGGGCGTGGCCCCGGGTGAGCAAGCAGATCAAGCAGCCGCGCACCGCCTCCTCGTGGCCGACGATCACCTCGGCGATCGCCCGGGTGAGCTTTTGGAAGCGCTCCTCGGCGGCGGCCAGCCTCTCCTCGAGCGCTTCCGTTGGGGGATTCGTCGATGGGGGACGGTTTCCGTTCACGGCTACGGCTCCTTCCCTTTCTCCGGGGGGGTGTTGGACGGCGACGACCCCTCGGCGATCGCGAGGAAGTAGGCCCGCACGAGCGCCCGAAGCTCCGGCGGGAGGTTTCGCGCCTCCAGCAGCGACTCGAAGCGCGCTACGTTGAGCACGACCACGGGGGTCCCGTCCTCCCCTGGTCCGGCGAGGTCCACCGGGAGGCCCTGGGTTAGGAGACGGCTGAGGAGCTGGGCATCCCTCGGGAGCTCGCCGCCTTGGATGAGCAAGCCCTCCTCGAGGCCGGTCCAGCGATCCGGAGGGCTTTCGGTGGCATCGGAGCCCGCGGAGGAGCCCGAACCGGGGCCGCTGGGGTTCCGATCCCGATTCTGGCCCCCGGCCTCCGAGCCCGATTCGGAAGGAGTGCCCTGCGTCCCCGAAGGGGTCGCCGAGGTCTCGGCGGTCCCTGTAGAGCTGCCCCCCTCGCCCTCCTGCGCGCTGTCGACGGATCCGCTGCTCGCTTCGGTTTCGGCTTCGACGCCGGCTTCGGCTCCGGACGCTGCCCCCTGGGACTCCGCATTCTGTCCTTCCCCTCCCGCCGACTCCGAGGGGTCGTTGGACCCTCCTCCGGGATTCGAGGAAGGCGGGGCCTCTTCGGCTTCGGCTTCGACTTGGGCTTGGGCTCCCGAAGCCGAGCTCTCCGACGATCCTCCCGTTTCCGCGTCGGCCCCGGAGGGCTCCGAGGGTTCGCCGCCGGAGCCGGTGGACGTGTCCGCGGAGCCGGGCTCGCCCTCTTCGCTCGTGCCCGACTCGGAAGGGACGCCTGCGGAGGGGGACGAGGAGCTCTCGCCACGCGGCGTCGTGCCGTTGGAGCTCGAGGGAGAGGAGGAAGGGTCCCCGTCCCCGGCCGTCGCATCCGCACGGGCGGAGGCGAGGCGGTCGGAGAGCTGCGCGATCGCCTCCTCGAGGCGCTCCCGAAGCTCTTGGGCCGCTGCCGCTTGAGCCGCCCGCTCGAGGGTCTCCCGCAGCTCCCCGGGGGGAAGCGCTTCCATCAACGACTGCACCTCGGAGCGGACCCGGTCGGCCGACATCTCGCTGCCGACGAGGCTCTCGAGCAATCGGCGGAGCGTACGGTCCAAGGCCTCGAGCGCGGAGGAAGGGAGAGCGGAAGGGGACGTAGGGCTCGGGACGGATCCCTCCTCGGCGGGGGCTTCCTCGCGAAGGCAGAGGTCCTCCTGCTGCTCCTCGGTGAGGGTGGCGGCGGGGACGGACCGCTCTTGAAGGCAAGGATCCCCCTCGGCGCTCCCGGAAGGGGGAGATTCCGCTCCCGGGCGCTGTACCGCCGTCATCGGGTCCGATCCTACCTCGACCTCCGGAGGGGAGGCCAAGCGGCCCTCGAAGGGGGGAGGTACCGTCCCTCCGGAAAGGCGTTGGGCCCCGTCCATCATGGGTGCTAGGGGGAGGATCAGAGCGAGCAGTCCGAGCGCCCCGGTGCCCCACCAGGCCCGCCGTTCCTCCGGCGAGAGCGAGAGGGCCCGGCGAATGTTCTCCGGCCGGAGCCGACCTCTCTGGTCGTCGAGTTGACGGTAAAGGGGACGGAGCAGCGCGCGAGCCTCCGGTCCCGCATCCCGTCGCAGCTCGTAGACGGTCACCAGCCGCTCTTCCAAGCGGAGCGCCCGGTCCACCCGATAGAGATCCTGAGCGAGGGCGATGGAACGTCGGAGACCCCAGAGGGCACCGAGGCCGGTCCCCAACGCGGCGCCGCCCGTCAACAGGAGGAGCCAAGTCCCCCCGTCGAGGCCTCCCCCGGTCCCCATTGCCCCGGCAATTCCTCCCACGATGACGGCTCCCAGCGAGAGGGCCAGTCCTCGTTGGGCTCCTCCCAGGGCGTTGAGCTGCCGACGGCGTCGAAGGACCTCCTCTTCGGTCCTCAGGTAGAGGGTCTCCATCGTTCCTCCTCCCCTTCGCTTCCTTGGCCTTGGAGGTCGGCTCGGCGGCCTCTTCCGTTTCCGTCTCCCCGTCGTCGATACGAGGCCATCGCCGCTCCCGCCCCTAGGGCCCCGAGCCCGACCCACGCGACCACCGCGACCTCCGGGCTCCAGCCTGCCGGTCGCAGACCCCACACGGCGTATTCCAGCGCCGTATAGGGGGAGAGACCCCGGAGCCACGGGAGCCCCACGCTGCCGAGCAGAAGGCCTATCACCCCTGCGTACTTAAGGTTAAACTGTCCGAGCTCCGAAAGTCCAGTGCGCCCTACCCACCAGCCGAAACAGGCCAGCATCGTCCCGTAGAGCCAGAGGATCCCCAACACGAGAGGGAAGCGACCCGGCTCGAGGAACCCCGACGCGGCAAAGGCCCACCCCAAAGGGAGGACGAGCAAAAGGCTCACAGCAACCCGTACGACCAAGTGCACAAGCTGACCTCTCGGGCTGAGGCGCCCGGCCCAAAGCTGCGCTTCCACCTGGCCGAGGGTCACCGCGAGCACCCCGAAAAGGAAGAGGAAGAGACCGAGGAAGAGGGCTTCCCCGGACGAGCGGAGAAACTCCCCCACGCGATAGTCCCACGGATAGGTAAGCCCCCATAGGACGAAGACGAGGATCAAAAAGATGAAGGTGGCCGGCCAGGACCGATGGTCGAACCAGTAATCCCAGGGGAGACGGTCGCTCACGATCTTCCTCCAGGGCTTCCTTCAAGATCTGCGTCCTCCTCTCCCTCCCCGTCGGGCGGGAAGACAAGGACCAAGAAGCGCGTTTCGCGGTACTCCCAAGGGGACGTCGGTCCCTCCTCCTCAACCCAGGCCTGCAGCGTCCAAGGAACGTCCGCCTCGGGGCCCAGGACCTCCGGGTAGCGTCGCAGCGCCTCTTCGTAGAGGCGCGTCTTGACGGAGGCGAAGAAGCCCTCTGCCTCCTGTCGGGGGGGTGGGAGGACCGGGTCCCGGCTCGGCGAGGGCTTCGCCTCCCGCAGCCCTCCCGGCGGCACGTCCCCGAAGGCATAGCGCGTCTCTCCGCGATAGATCGTCGTGCGCCGCAGGGTCCACGGCGTCGCATTATACACCCGCGCCTCCCCGGAGGGAGAGAACCGGACCCGGACATCCAGAGGAAGGACCTCCCGGACGTAGAGGCCCGCCAGGAGGCGGACAGGACGACCCTCCTCCCGCACGGGAAGGGTCCAGCGGGCGAGCAAGCCCCCTTCGGGCCCCCTCTGAAGGGAGAGGCGGACCGGCAGGGCGAGGGGATCAGCTCTCCCAGGAGGTCGAGGGGCTTCCACGGGATAGAGAAGCGCCGCCTCGCCTCGAAGCACCGCCAAGGGCGCAGAACGTCGTCTCAAGGCGGAGTACCACGCCTCCTGTACCCCCCAGCCGCTCCCGGACTGACTGAACACGTACCCGATCTCCAACGCTTGGGTGCTCCGGGTGAAGGCGGGTTGGCGGAGGTAAAGCCCCAGGACCAGCCCGATCCACAGCACCCAACCGGCCAACAGCAACCCCACCCACCCGCCTCCGCCCCTCCCCGATCTCTCGATCGGCGAAGCCGTCGTCGCGACCTCGGCCTCCTCCCAACGGGAGAGCCCCACCAACCAACGGGGCCGGCGCAGCACGATCATTGCCAGACCGGCCAACCCGCCCAAATACGCCAGGAGGATGCCCCCCAAGGTCAGGGCTCCCGGGAGCAGGACCCGCTTCTTCTGAAAGAGCTCGATTCCGAGGTCGGAAGCGACCGATCGCTCCCGTGCCTCCTCGGGAGGAGGGGGCTGAAGGGCCTGCCACGCCGCCTGTTCGATCGGTCCGGCATCTCGCAGGTCCAACGTCGCGAGGTATACGTGCCCAAGCCCCCATCTCCCCCGCAGCACCACGGGATACTCGCCCACCCGGTAGAGCACCTCGCCGCGCGGTCTGCCCACGATCGCCGTGCGCTCCAGATCCGCGACCCACTCCACCCCCCTCACCCTCAAGGGGAGGAGTCGGCGCAGCCAGGGGTCGTCTTGCATCCAGAAGTTCTCTCCCCCTAGGACCACGAGCTCCCCTCCGCTCACGAGCCACTTCTCGAGCGCTTCCTTCTGTTCCGGGAGGAGCTGCCCCAGGGAGATCCTCCCCAGGTAGATACGACGAACCCCGTCGTAGGCCCTCCAATCCCCGGGGAGCTCCTCCTCTCGCAGTTCGATCCCCGTCTCTCCTGTGGGCAACAGCCGGGGGTAGCTTCCTTCCCCCAGCAACAGGGTTTCGGGGAAAAAGCGCGTCCGATCCCCCAACGGCAGGACCGTCCGCGCCCGAAGGCCCTCGGGACCGATCAACTCCACCTGCAGCTCGGGACCCCGTCCTTCCGCAACCGGCAGGGGAGAGAGGGGCAGGTAGAACTCGTATCGGGGACGCGCCCCCGGGCCCAGCCGAACAGGTCGTCGTACCTCGATCGTGCGCCTTCCGCGCAAGGGGATCTCCACCGTTTGGCTGACCACAAGCATCCCCGTGAAGGGAGGTCCGTCGTGGACGACCCGCAGCCTCACGGGAACGTATCGATCGGCCACAAAGCGGTCCCGGAAGCCGATTTCCCCGGAGATCTGCGTCTCGGCCCACCCCCCCACCTCCACGCTCGCCACCGCCCCGGCGGCGAGCCCCACCAAGAGGGGCAGACCCCACACTCTCCCTCGGAGTTTCGAGAGAGCAAACGAGAGAGCAAAACGCAAGGAACGGAAGGACAGGAGATCGAGGGCCGGTCGGCTGACCCGGACGTGGAGGCCGAGACCGGGACCGAGGACGCTCATCGCTCCCTCCAATCCGTACATTGGAAGGGAAGTGTACCGGGTGCCCTCCGAGGTCACAAGCGGCTTCGGCCTATCCCCGCGCAAGGGCTATGCTCTGCTAGACTAGAGCAGGTGCTTCTCGAAGAACTCCGCGGTGGCCCTCCAGGCCCGAAGCTCGTTGGCCCGCTTCGTGAAGCCGTGCCCCTCGTCCTCGAAGACCATGTACTCCACCTCGCGCCCCAGGGAGCACAGCTTCTCGACCATCCGGTCCGACTCGGCCTTCACCACCCGGGGGTCGTTCGCCCCCTGGATGATCAGGATGGGGCACTTCAGCCGCTCCACGTACGTGATGGGAGAGCGCTCCATCAGGAACTCGTAATCCTCTTCGGGATCGCCGACCCACTTCTTCATGTAGCGCTTCCAGAAGGGCGGGACGGCCCGGGCAAACGTCACCAAGTTGCTGGGGCCGACGACGTCCACCGCCGCGGCCCAGAAGTCGGGAAGGCGGGTGGCGCACGAGAGGGTGGCAAATCCTCCGAAACTGCCCCCAAAGACCCCTAAGCGCCTTCCGTCGACCCAATCCAGGCTTTGTAGATAACGGGCGCAGGCTTCGAGGTCTCGGAGCTCCCCGCCGCCCCAGTCCCTGTGGATTAAGCGCTGGTACGACTTCCCGTACCCGGTGCTCCCGCGGATGTTGGGGGCCAAGACCCCGATGCCCCGGTTCAGCAGGTACTGATAGAGCCCGCTGTAGTTGTACCCGGGGCGCTCCTGGGCCTCGGGACCGCCGTGGACGGAGAGCACCGCGGGGGCGCGCTCCCCCTCCCGAAGCCCTGAGGGCTTGTAGAGCCAGGCGGGGATCTCCCGATCGAAGCTGGGGATGCGCACCAACTCGGGCTCGACCATCTCCTCCTCGGGGAGGTTCCCGATGTGCGAGTGCGTAAGGCGTCGAACCTCGCGCCCCTCGAGGTCGAGCACGTACAGGTCGTTGGGCCGACGGGCGCCCGCGAAGTAAAAGGCCAAGAGCGTCCCGTCCGGGGAGAACTCCGGCCCTCCGGCCATCGCGGGGATGACGCCTCGGGGCATCTCCGGCAGCTCCAGCAGCTCGCCCGTCTCGAGGTCACGCACGGAGAGGCGGCTGTAGCCGTCCTCGTTGACGACCCAGGCCAAGTACCTCCCGTCGCGGGAGAGGGCCACGCCCTCTACGTCCCAGTCCGGGGTTTCCACCCACTCCCAGGTTCGTCTCTCCAGATCGTAGAGGGCGAGCCCCTTGAACTCCCGCCCCTTGTCCGTGAGGACGTAGAACGCCCGGGCGTCGGGCCGCCAGGGGCCGGGCCAAAAGACGATCTCCTCGTCTTCCGGGTGGGGCGTGAGCTTCTCGCCCCTTTGGGCTTTAAGGTCGTAGAGCCAAAGGTCGGTGTCGGTGTTCGCCCGCACCTCGACGATCATCACGTAGCGCCCATCGGGGGAGAAGCCCACGGGGAAGGAATTGCCGTCCCCCGCCATGAGGGCCCTCACCTCCCCGGTGGCCAGGTCCCGCCACAGGGCGTCCATGTCCATAGGACTTCTCTCGTTGCAGGCATACACGATGGCCCGCCCGTCGGGGGCGATCCCATAAGGGCTGAAGTGGTGCTGGACGTGGGGCGCGTCCGTGAGCGGGGTCGGCCAGCCGCCGGGGATCTCGAGCTCGTAGAGCTGGTGGGACTCCGTGCCGTGGCGGTCGGCGGTGAAGACGAAGCGCTTCCCGTCCGGGGCCCAGGCCACGGAGCGCAGGGTCTCCTCCTCGAAGGCGGTGAGCTGCCAGGGCCAGCCGCCCTCGACCGACTGCTTCCACAGGTTGAACTGCCCCGAGGTGTTCGCGATATACGCGACTTCGCGCCCGTCGGGGGAGAACGCCAGCCCGTGGATGCGGCGCACGGCGGTGAACTGCTCGAAGGGGTATTCTCGTCGGGTTCTTGCCATCGATTCCTCCTGTGGGTGTTGGCCCATCGTAGCGGAAAGGAAGCGGCGGCGACAACCCAAACCCAGCCCGTGCCCCCCGGTGTTCTCCCGCGGGCTCATCGGGGAGGGGAAGGATGGGCTCCTACGGGTCCGCTGCCCGCCGGACGGTGCGGAGGAACTGTTCCAGCTCCCATCGCAGCAGGTGGAAGTAAGCTTGCACCTCGCGGTAGCGGGCCCTTCCGCCCGAGCTGCTCAACCGATGCTCGAGTGCACGCTCAAACTGCAGAAGTTTGCTCTTCAAGGGCGCGATCCGCAGCGGATCGGCGGGGCTGGATCGGCCCATGCGCTGAAGCCAACGGTAGTAGAGCGCTCGGAAGTCCTCGGCAAGCCTTCGGAGGGCGGGATCGCCCGTCCGGCGCGTCTCCTCCAGGAGACGCGAGGTGAGTCGGTCCATCTTGGCGATGAACTCCCGCACCCGATCGTCAGGGAGGGTAACCCGCACCACCGGGCCCTCCGGCAGCTGCACCCAGAAGGTGCACCCTAGGAGTAGGATGATCAGCCCGACTCCCATCCCGACGAGTCCGACCCCTCGGACCCGGGAAGGGAAGAGTGCCTGTCCCATGCGCACCACCGCTAAGTACTCTGCGCGCTTTCCTCCGCATGCCGAAGGACGCCGGTCCGGACTCGATCTCGGGTCTGGCCAATCGCGGGTGAACCCATCTCCTTGAGCGCGCTCTGGGAGTAGCGTCCGTTACGTTTACGTTGGGAGCCACTTGCCTTGTGCGCGGAAAGACGCTACAACGGAGCAAGGGGCGATGCGAGCGCTGCAGAGGTTTGTAGCGGTGGTGGATAAGATCAGCGAGGCCGTGGGCCGGACTGTGATGTGGCTTGCCCTGGCCATGGTCCTCCTGACCTCGTACAACGTCTTCGAGCGCTACGTGCTGGGACGGAACACCACGTATCTGATCGAGCTGAACTGGCACCTCTATTCCGTGATCTTCCTGTTGGGGGCGGCCTACACCCTC
>Ga0256839_1006330_pt1 | contig 10426 bp, 9 predicted proteins | sample 354166metaG_FD_185968 | JGI IMG/M metagenome (GOLD analysis project Ga0256839, IMG submission 185968) | Hydrothermal vent microbial communities from Mid Atlantic Ridge, Atlantic Ocean - 354-166 | ecosystem: Environmental > Aquatic > Marine > Hydrothermal vents | place: Atlantic Ocean: Mid... | reverse complement strand
CGCGCGAGGGGCCGGGCAGCGTAGACAGCTTGCTCAATGTGTTGGAGATCGCCGATATCCCGCCCTTGGGCCGGGTGCTGGATGCGGCCTGTGGTTCGGGGGCCGATAGCGAAACCCTGCTGCGCGCCCTGCCCGGGCTGGAAATTCTGGGCATAGACAAGCAGCCGGCCTTTATTGCGGCGGCCAAAGCGCGCGGGCTGAAGGCGGAATTTCTGGTTGGCGATATGCTCTGGCCACAAGGCGATTTTGATCTGATCTGGTGCGCGGGGGCGGTTTATTTCTTCGGGGTGGAAACCGCGCTTGAAGCGTGGCGCTTGCATCTGCGCCCCAAGGGCAAGGTCGCGTTTTCCGAGGTGGTTTGGCGCGGCGAAGCTAGCGCGCAAGCCAGCACCTTCTGGGCCGAAGCCTATCCGCATATGGACAGCCAAAACGGCCTTCATCGCCGCATAGAAGCCGCGGGCTTCAGGGTAATTTCTGCCGAGCCGCTGGGCCAAGCCGGCTGGCAGCCATATTATGACGGGCTACAGGCCAATATCGACAGGCTGCGCGGCAAAAGCCCTGCGATGGATGGCGTGATCGCAGAGACCGAGGCCGAGATGGCGATCTATGCCGCGCATCACGGCGAATTCGATTATGTTTTATATCTGGCGGAACCAATATGAGCTATGACGCCTGCGCCTTGCTGGTCAAGGTTGGCGACCCTGACCGGCATCTGTCCGCGATGGCCGCACCGCCAGAGGATCGCGGCGCGCTGATGGCGATTTATGCGCTTAACCTTGAAATCGCCCGCGCACCATGGGCCAGCCCCGAGCCGCTGGTTGCGCAGATCCGCCTGCAATGGTGGGCCGACGAGATTGATAAAATCTATCGCGGCGAGCGGGTGAACAGCCACGAAATCCTGCCCGCGCTGAGGGAGGTTATTTTTGATCACAATCTGCCGCAGCCGCTGTTTATCGCCCTGATCGAGGCCCGCCAGCTGGATATTTACGCCGACCCGCCTGAAAGCATGGCCGCGTTTGACGCCTATATCGAGGCGACTTCGGGTAGCGTAATGGAGCTGGCGGGGCGAGCGCTGGGCGCGCCGGAAGCGGCCCTGCCGATTTTGCGCGATTTTGCCTATGGGGCGGGGGTGGCCAATCTATTGCGCGCGGCTCCGGCGCTTGCCGCGCGAGGCTTTTCGCCGCTGCCGCTGGAGGTGGAAAAAGTTGTGTTTGCAGCCCGGCGCCGCCTCGCCCTGGCGCGCCAGCAAAGAGCCGCCATTCCCAAACGCCTTATCCCCGCCCTGCGCGCGGGCTGGCGGGCAGATGCCGCTTTGAAAGAAGCGCAAAAACGCCCCGAAAGCATTGCCAATGGCATGCTGGAAGAATCCCCTGCATGGCGACGGCTCTCCTTTCAGCTCCGGTTATGGTCGGGGCGCTGGTGAGGCTAACGGCCTGCTTGAGCTAGGCCGTTTCACGGTCTTTTCCGCTAAGCGCAAACCACAGGAGCGCAGCGCCCGCCAGAGCCAGCAAGGGCAGCATCGCAAGGTTTACCGCTTGCCAGCCTTCTTGCGGGGTGCCGCCCGAGCAATTCATCAAGGCCCCCGAGCTAAGCGAAGCCAGGGTAACCATACCAAAAACCAGAAAATCATTCAGCCCCTGCACCCGTCCGCGCTCCTCCGGAGCGTGGGATTCGGCCAGCATGGTGGTAGCGCCGATAAAGCCGAAATTCCAGCCGATGCCGAGCAGGATCAAAGCGCCATAAAAATTGCCCAGCTCGACGCCGTTCAGCGCAGTTATTCCAGCGCCGGCCAATATGATCAGCCCGGCCGCGATCACCTTTCGCACCCCGAACCATGTGATGAAATAGCCGGTGAAAAACGAGGGCACATACATGGCAAGCACATGGGCCGAAACGATATCTGCGGCCTGGTTGGTTTCAAAACCACAGCCCACCACGGCCAGCGGTGTCGAGGTCATGACCAAATTCATCAGCGAATAGGAAACCATGGCGCTAATGATGGCCACCGCTATTTTAGGCGTGCGCAAAAGCTGGACGATGCTGCGACCAGAGGATTGCCCCTCGATGGCGGCTTTGGGTTTAGGGATTTTGAGCGTCATAAACAGGAAAATACCAAAGATATTAAGCGCGATAACCGTCAGGTAGGCGCCGGCAAACGGCACGGGAGCCAAGGCGTCTTGCGTGAGCTTTACCAGCTGCGGGCCTATTATAGCCGCCAAAAGCCCCCCCGCCATTACCCATGAAATCGCCTTGGGCGTGAACTCGGGCGAGGCGGTATCGGTAGCGGCAAAGCGATAAAACCCTTGTGCCGACATATAGATTCCGGTCAAAAAACCGCCTACCAGAAAAAGCTGGAATGACTGGATATAAAGCGCATAAACCTGAATAGCCGCGCTTAATGCGCCAGCGACAACGCCCATCATAAATCCGGCGCGGCGGCCATATTTCTGCATAACCGAGGCCATCACCGGCGCGCTGAGCATCGAGCCCAGAATAATCAGCGAAATCGGCAATGTGGCCAGGCAGGGGTTGGGAGATAGATATTGCCCGGCAAGGCCGCCAAGGATAAAGCTGATCGCCATTTGCGCGCCCAGCACCGCCTGCGCCGCAATCAGAACCGCGAGGTTCCGCTTGGCCAACCTGTCATCTATCACATGTGTCATGGCCGGATTTGTATGCCTGTGTATGGTGAATGGCCAGAGGCAAAATACAGCCTGCGGCAAACCGGACCAATGCAGCGCGTCGCGCCTTGTATCTGCAAGATCCTGTGCCCGCGCTGCGCCTGAAAATTTGTGCTATACTGCCGATATCTGCCGATGCCACATGTGTAAGTGTTTATTGGCGGATTTAGGGGCGGTGCCGCTTCATATTTGCCGGGCTCTGGCGTGTGTTTGTCCATTGAATTTTGCCTGTTATCTGTCATGCTGAGGGTATTATGGAGAGTGCGGTGGACGAAAAAATTATCAGGAACGAGGCCGATGTGGCCAAAGGGGCCGCATGGCTGGCAGAGCAGGAGCCGCGCTTTGCCCATGCGCTGAGCCTGACAGGTGCCCTGCCCACAAGGCTGCGCAAAGACGGGTTCGAGGCGCTGCTATCCGCGATTGTTTCCCAGCAGATATCCGTGGCCGCTGCGCGAGGGGTATGGGCCAGGCTGGAAGCGGCCGGCGCGATCACGACCGATGCCATCATGCGCTTAAGCGAAGAAGACCTGCGCGCGCTCGGGCTTTCGCGGCAAAAGGCGCGCTATGCCAAGGCGCTGGCCGAACGGGGCATTGATTTTCCAGCCTTGCGTTGCCAGCGCGCCGAAACGGTGGTGCTTGAATTGACCGCCGTCAAGGGCATCGGCATCTGGACCGCCGAGATATACGCCATGTTCAGCCTCGGGCGCGCCGATGTTTTTGCTGCCGGCGATCTGGCGCTACAGGAATCCGCGCGCATGCTTTTCGGGCTGGATGCCCGCCCCGGCGATAAAGCCCTGCGCGAAATGGCAAAGGCGTGGGCCCCGTGGAGATCCGTTGCGGCGCGCCTGCTTTGGGCCTATTATCATGTGATCAAGGATCGAGAAGGAATAAACTGAATGGCAGAACTAAACGGCCCGCGCCGCGCTCCGGAATCGGGCGATGCTAAATATATGGTAGTGTTTGTGCATGGCTATGGCGCAGATGGCAATGACCTGATCGGGCTGGCAGACCCTTTGGCCGAGCATTTGCCCGACACGGTATTCCATTCCCCCAACGCGCCCCAGCGCTGCACCGGTAATCCGATGGGCTATCAATGGTTTCCGATCCCGTGGCTCGATGGATCAAGCGAGGCGGAGGCCCATGAGGGGCTGGCCGCTGCCAGCGCGCTGCTGAATGAATGGCTGGATGAAACCATGCTGGCCGAAGGGGTGGATGCGGCACACACGATTCTGGTGGGGTTTTCTCAAGGCACGATGATGGCGCTGCATATCGCGCCGCGCCGCGAAGAGCCTGTCGCCGGTGTCGTCGGGTTTTCGGGGCGGCTATTGCTGCCCGAAGCGCTGGAAATCGAGGCCGTAAGCCAAATGCCGATCCTGCTGGTGCATGGGGATGCCGACGAGGTGGTGCCGCCGCAATCCCTGCCCGAAGCCGCTGACGGGCTGGCCAAAGCGGGGTTCGAGGTTTATACGCACATTTCCAAAGGCACCGGCCATGGCATTGCGGGGGACGGGCTACAGCTGGCGCTGCAATTCATCCGCCGGCAATTCGGGCTATGAGCGCGCTGGCCATCGGCGAGGATGGCCAGGCCCGCTGTGGCTGGAGCATGGGCGCGCCGGATTATACCGCCTATCACGACGAGGAATGGGGCTTTGCGGTATCGGATGATATCCGGTTTTTTGAATGCCTGTGCCTAGAGAGTTTCCAATCGGGGCTAAGCTGGCGCACAATACTGAGCAAGCGGGAGGGGTTTCGCTCCGCTTTTGCCGGCTTTGATTTTGCGGTCATTGCCGGCTTTGACGATGGCGATATCGAGCGCTTGCTGCTGGATAAAGGGATCGTGCGGCATCGCGGCAAAATAGCCGCCACCATCAACAACGCGCAGCGCGCGCTGGATATGGTGCAATCCGAAGGCTCTCTGGCAACCTATTTCTGGCGTTTTGCGCTGGCTCTTGCGCCCCGAAGCGGCATCCCGCCCGAAGCGACCGCCCTCGCCAAAGACCTTAAAAAGCGGGGTTGGAAGTTTTTCGGCCCGACCACGGCCTATGCTTTTATGCAGGCGACAGGGCTGGTGAATGATCATGCGAAGGGCTGTATTTGCTATGGGAAAGCCGAAATATCCAGAGCGGCCTTCACCCCGACAGGCTGATATCATCTACCGGAGGCATAAATGACCAGACATACCGGCAGCATAACCCACATTCTGCTTCCCGCCTTTGGCCTGCCTTATGCCCTCATCGGTCTGGCCCCCTCATACTTTGCCCCTGGCTGGGTGATGCCTATCTGTGCAGGCACTCCCGCTATGCCCTGACCAACATGCGCGAGATCGAGCCCGATTAGGCGCTCATCCAGCCGAAATCCACAGCCGCCAGACCGACTGTCGCACCCCTGCATCATTTCTGGCCTGCGCTATTGACTTCGCTCCAAAAGGTTATAGCTCTATAACCAATGATTCACCCCACACTTGATTCACCCCCCTTACCGGCAGAGCCATTTATGAACACCTTATCGCAAACCGCAAAGCCCGCGCCTGCGGCCGATGCCTCGCCCAGCCCCGCAGGAGACCGAAAGCTGCAAATCGAGCAAGCGGCCCTTGATCTCGCCTATGCGCATGGTCCGGCGGCGGTTTCTACCGGCATGATCGCCAGACAGATCGGCCTTAGCCAGCCCGCGATCTACAAGCATTTCAAGCGCAAAGAAGATATCTGGCAGGCGGTGGCCGCGCGGCTGGCGCAGCAAATTCACAAGAATATCACCGCGAGCCACAACGGGGGCCTGCCCGCCCCCGGCGGCTTGCGGCAATTGGTAGGCGCGCATCTGGAATTCCTGCAGCGATATCCCGCGCTGCCGGAGATCATGACCATGCGGGCAGATGCAGGCGGAAAAAACAGCTTTCAAGGCATTATTCAGGCCGCGATGCGGGAATTCCACCTCAGCCTCGCCCGGCATGTGGAGCTTGCGCAAAAACAGAAGCGGTTCCGGAAAAATATCTGCACCACGGATGCGGCCACGCTGATTCTGGGGCTGATCCAGAGCCTCGCGCTGCGCAGCCTCGTCTCCCGCGATCTGGATATACTCGCAAATGACGGCGAGCGGCTGCTGGAGCTGCTGCTGGCGGGCTTCCAACAATACGGAGAATCAACATGAAAACCGGATTCAAGCTTATTTTGATGACCCTGCCGATCGTGGCAATGGGGGTGGCTTTTCTCGGCTATACCATCGCCACCAAGCCCGCCCCCGCGCAGGCGGCCATGGCCGAGCGCCCCGTGGCCGTGCGGGTGATCGAGGCCCGCAGGATGCCTGTTTCGGCCATCGCTTCGGGCTTCGGGCTGATTACCCCTGCGCGCAGCTATCAAGCCATCGCGCAGGTGGGCGGGGCGGTGGAATACCTCAACCCCGGGATGAAAAGAGGTGATATCCTGCCCCGAGGCGCGGTTTTGCTGCGCCTGTCGGATCGGGATTACCGCCTCACCGCCGCGCAAGCGCAGGCCAATATCCGCGCCGCCGAGGCCCGCTTGGCCGAAATCGGGGTGTCAGAGGCCAATCTGCAATCCGGGCTGGCGATCGAGCAGGAAACCCTGACCCTGAAAGAGCGGGAATGGCAACGGCTGGTGCAGCTTGCCGAGGTCGGCACCTCGCCGCAATCCTCGGTGGATAGCGCAAGGATTGCCTATCTGGCCCAGAGCCAAAAGGTGCAAAACCTGAAAAATTCCCTGGCCTTGCTGCCCACCCAGCGGCTGGTGCAGCAAGAGCAGATCGCGGTGTATCGCGCCACGCTGGACACCGCCGAGCTGAATATCGAGCGCACCGAATTGCGGCTGCCCTTTGCAGCTCGCGTCGGGGATGTCTCGGTCGAAATCGGGCAATTCGTGCGCTCGGGGCAGGTGCTTGCCACGTTTGACGGGGTGGATACCGCCGAGGTGGAAGCCCAGATTTCAGCCTCTGACCTGAAGCCGATATTCAACCAGAGCGGCAGCGACATAAATCCCGCAGCGCTGGATGCTGCCAGCTTTGCCAGCACGCTTTCGGCCATCGAAATAGAGGCCCGCGTTCTGCTCCAGCTCGGGCAAAGCCCCAAAGCATGGCCCGCTGTGGTTGACCGGATCAGCAATACGATTGACCCGAAAACCGGCACCCTCGGGGTGATCCTGCGCATCGAGAATCCCTATGCCAGCGCCGAGCCGGGCACACGCCCGCCGCTGACGCGCGGCATGTTTGTCGAGGCGATATTGCAGGCCCCACCGATCGATGCCATTGCGGTGCCGCGCAGCGCGGTGCGGAATGGCCGGGTTATGCGGGTGGATGCCGAAGGGCGGCTGCGGCTGGTGCCGGTAAAGATCGATTTTTTCCGCGGCCCTTTGGCGATCATTTCCGACGGGCTGGAAGATGGCGACACCATAGTGGTAAGCGCACCGGTGCCGCTGATGGATGGCTTGCTGCTGGCCACACATCCTGACGAAAGCCTGATGCAGGAAATCGCCTTGTCCGGGGTGGCGCAATGATCCGCTATTTTGCCAAACACCCGACGATCTCCAACCTGATAATGATCCTGTTTCTGGCCGCCGGTATTCTGGCCGGCCCGCAGCTTTTGCGCGAAACATTTCCGGGCAAAGAGCCAAGCCGGGTGGAGATCAATATTGCCTATCCCGGCGCGCGGCCCGAGGATGTGGAAACCGCGATTTGCCAGCGTATCGAGGATGCGCTTGATGCCGTGACCGATCTGGACAGCCAATCCTGCGAATCCCGCGAGGGGCTGGGGCGGGCGGTAGCCACCATGAAGGAAGGCCAGAATTTTCAGGCTTTTGTGGCCGATGTAAAATCCCAGATCGAAGCCATCACCGATTTCCCCGACCGCGCCGAAACCGCGCGTATCACCCCGCTTGGCCTGACCGATTTTGTGGCCTCGGTTTCGATCACGGGGCCGGAAAGCCGGGTGGATCTGAAGGACTATGCCGAAGAAATCCGCACCCGTATGCTGCGCTGGGGCGGCATTCCGATCGTGACCATCAAGGGGTTTTCCACCCGTGAATTACGAGTGGAGCTGGATGGCAACGCCCTGCGGCAATACGGGCTTTCGGTCTCGGATATGGCGCGGGCCATTCAAGGGGGCAGCCTTGATCTGCCCGCCGGCTCGCTGGAAAGCCGGGACGAAACCCTGCTGGTGCGGGTGGCCGAAGAGCGCCAGAGCGCGGAAGCGCTGGCGGCTCTGGTGATCCGCTCGGCCGCCAATGGCGGGCAGGTACGGCTGGGCGAGGTCGCGACCATCACCGAAGGTTTTGCCCTCGCTGATGACCGGATCATCTTTAACGGCGAGCTGGCGGCGGTGCTGGATATCAGCAAAACCCGCACCCAGGATGCCCTGCGCGTGATTGACCGCATTCAGGGGTTCCTTGAGGCCGAGCGGGCGATGGCCCCCGAAGGGGTGGTGCTGGAAATCACCGCCGATGCGGCGTCGGTGGTGCGGGAGCGGCTGGAGCTGGTGGTCATCAACGGGCTGCAGGGGCTGGGGCTGGTTTTTTTGCTGCTATGGGCATTTTTTGGCTTCCGGTTTTCGTTCTGGGTGGCGATGGGGCTGCCGGTTTCGTTTATGGGCGGGGTGTTTTTGATGTGGGTGATGGGGTATTCGCTCAATCTGATGACCACGCTTGGGCTTTTGATCGTGATCGGGCTGCTGATGGATGATGCCATTGTCATCGCCGAAAATATCGCCCGCCTGCGCGAAAAAGGCCGAACACCGCTTGAAGCGGCCTCGGAAGGGGCGGCGCAGGTCTTTCCCAATGTGCTGGCCTCTTTTGGCACCACGGCTATGATCTTTGGCTCGCTGGCGTTTTTGAGCGGAGACCTTGGCGCGGTGCTGCGGGTGGTGCCGGTGGTGATGCTGTTTGTGCTGACGGTATCGCTGATCGAGGCATTTTTCATCCTGCCGCATCATCTGGTGCATGCGCTGGAAAAACGCGAAAATCCCACCGGCATTCCGGCGGTGGTAAATGGCGCGCTATTCTGGATGCGCGATCGTGTTGTCGGGCCGCTGGTGGATATCACCATCCGTTTTCGCTATATCACCGCCGGCCTCGCGGTGGCGATCATGCTTTCATCGGTGGGTATGCTCACGGGCGGCTACCTGAAATTCGTAGCCTTTCCCGAGCTGGACGGGGATACCATTGTGGCGCGGGTATTGCTGCCCCAGGGCACGCCGCTTTCGCGCACCGAAACGGTGGTGGCCAAGCTGGAGGCGGGGCTGGCAGAGGCCAATGCGGCGCTTTCCCCGCTTCAGCCCGGTGGTGCGGATCTTGTGCGCAATGTGTCGGTATTTTACGGGGTGAACCGCGATTCCTTTGAAAGCGGCGCGCATGTGGCCACGGTGAGCGTGGATCTGCTGCCCTCGGCCAGCCGGATAAGCCGTCCGGATGATATCATGGCGCTTTGGCGGGAAAATGTCGGAGACTTGCCCGATGTAATCAGCCTGAAATATGCCGAGACCACCATTGGCCCGGCGGGGATTGCCATTGATATGCGCCTCAAGGGCGATGATCTGGCGGCGCTGAAAGCCGCTTCGCTGGAGCTGCAAGACTGGGTGCAAAGCTATCAGGGGGTCACCTCCTTGATGGATGATCTGCGGCCCGGCAAGCGCGAATTGCGCATCAGCATGAGCGATGCAGCCGCCCCGATGGGGATCACCGCCGCCATGGTGGCGGACCAGCTGCGCGCCGCCTATTACGGCACCACCATCAGCGAAATGCAGGTGCGCGGGCATTTGCTGCGGGTAACCGCGATTCTGGCACAGGATGAACGGCGTAGCCTTGCAGGGTTTGACAATTTCATCATCACCCGCCCCGATGGCAGCTATGTGCCGCTTTCGGTGGTGGCCAGGGTGGAGCTTGATCAGGGCTATAGCCGGATTAACCGCGTGGATGGCCGGCGCACGGTAACGGTGCAGGGCACCATCGATACCCGCATCGCCAATGCCAGCGCCATCGTCAGTGACACCCTCACCCGCTTCATGCCAGGCCTGCTGGAGCGCCACCCATCGGTGCAGCTCGATGTGGAAGGCCAGCGGGCCGAAGCGCAAAAAACCCAGAAATCCATGCTGAAGGGGTTTTTGACGGGGCTGGTCGGGGTGTTTTTACTGCTCAGCTTTCTGTTTCGCTCCTATGTGGAGCCGATCGTGGTCATGCTGATTATCCCGCTATCTCTCGCGGGGGCGATCTACGGGCATCTGCTTATGGGGCTGGATTTCTCCATGCCCTCGATGCTTGGCTTTGTGGCACTGGCCGGGGTGGTGGTGAACAATTCCATCCTGCTGGTGGATTTTGTCAAAAGCGAACACGGCGCGGCCAATACCGTGGCCATCGCGGCGGGGCTGGCCGCAAGGGCACGGTTTCGGGCGATCTTCCTCACCTCCAGCACCACCATCGTGGGCCTGCTGCCGATCCTGACCGAAACCAGCCTGCAAGCGCAAATCCTGATTCCGCTGGTTACCAGCCTCGCCTTTGGCCTGCTATTCTCGGGGCTGATGGTGCTGTTTGCCCTGCCGGCTATCTATGCGATTCTGGATGATACGGGGCTTAGCACCCTTGCAAAAGAGCGCAAAATGAAAAGGGAGGCATAGCGAAACCTTGCCCCCCATCCTGATCAGGCCCTAGCGGGTCCAGACCTCGACCCGGCGATTGATCCGGCGGCCATCCACATCCTCGTTGCAGCCCAGCGGCGATAATTCACCATAGCCACGCAGCTCGACACGGGCCGGA
>Ga0256839_1006329_pt1 | contig 10427 bp, 9 predicted proteins | sample 354166metaG_FD_185968 | JGI IMG/M metagenome (GOLD analysis project Ga0256839, IMG submission 185968) | Hydrothermal vent microbial communities from Mid Atlantic Ridge, Atlantic Ocean - 354-166 | ecosystem: Environmental > Aquatic > Marine > Hydrothermal vents | place: Atlantic Ocean: Mid... | reverse complement strand
GCCGCGCGCACCCTGCTGGAGAGGACCGGAACAGCCCCGGTCACCGCTGCGTAACCATGAAACAGCTGTTACTCATCGGCGGCGGCGGCCACTGCAAGGCCTGTATCGATGTCGTCGAGCGGCAGGGGAAGTACCGCATCGCCGGCATCGTCGAGCTGCCCGGGCGGACGGAGAGCCTGCTCGGCTATCCCGTAGTCGGCAGTGACGAAGATCTGCCGCGGCTGCTGGGCGACAATCCGGCGGCGCTGATCACCCTCGGTTTCAGCCGCGGCTGGAAACGGCGCCGGGAGCTGTACCGGCAGTTGCGCGACCACGGCGCCGAACTGGCGACGCTGGTCTCCCCGCTGGCGTATGTATCCGCCCACGCCCGGCTGGCGGAGGGGGTGATGGTGATGCATCAGGCGCTGGTCAATGCCGACGCCCGCATCGGGGCCAATACGGTGGTCAACAGCCAGGCGCTGGTGGAGCACGACTGCCACATCGGTGACCACTGCCACATCGCCACCGGGGCGCGCATCAACGGCGGCTGCCGGATCGGTGATGGCTGCCAGATCGGCAGTGGCAGCACCATCCTGCCCGGCTGCTCCATCGCAGCGAACACACAGATCGGCGCAGGAGCCGTCGTCACCCGGGAGATCACCACCCCCGGAATCTACGCCGGCTGCCCGGCACGCCCCCTGCCGGAGAGGGAGGGCCGCCGGTGACTCGCTGCCTGATCATCGCCGAGGCCGGGGTCAATCACAATGGCGATACGGCGCTCGCCAAGGAGCTGATCGAGGTGGCCGCCGCCGCGGGGGCCGACGCGGTCAAGTTCCAGACCTTCCGCGCCGAGCTGCTGGCCTCCCCGGACCTGGCCAAGGCGCCCTATCAGCAGGGCGACGGCCATTCGGCGGAGTCGCAGCGGGAGATGCTGGCGCGGCTGGAGCTGGACGAGGCCGCGCACCGGGAGCTGATGGAGCACGCCTGCGAGCACGGCGTCGAGCTGCTCTCCACCCCCTTCGACATCCCCAGCATCGATCTGCTCGACCGGCTCGGACTGCAGCGGTTCAAGATCCCCTCCGGAGAGATCACCAACACCCCCTACCTGCGCCACCTCGGGCGGCTCGGCAAGCCGCTCATCCTCTCCACCGGCATGGCCACCCTGGGAGAGATCGAACGGGCGCTGGAGATCCTCACCCGGGCCGGCACCCCGCGGAAACGGATCACCCTGCTGCACGCCACCAGCGCCTACCCCACCCCCATGGCAGAGGTGAACCTGCGCGCCATGCAGACCCTGGGAACGACATTCGGCCTCCGTTACGGCTACTCCGACCACACCCGCGGCATCGAGGTACCCATCGCCGCGGTGGCGCTGGGGGCCTGCGTGATCGAGAAACACTTCACCCTGGACCGCAACCTGCCCGGCCCGGACCACGCCGCCAGCCTGGAACCGGACGAACTGGCCGCCATGGTACGCGCCATCCGCAACATCGAGATCGCCCTGGGCAGCGCCGTCAAGCAGCCCACCGCTTCCGAGACGGCCAACCGGCCGCTGGTGCGCAAGCGGATCGTGGCGGCGACCACCATCCGCCCCGGGGAGCCGTTCAGCGCCGCCAACCTGACCACCCGGCGCGCCCCGGCCGGCCTCTGCGCCAGCCGCTGGGACGAGCTGACAGGGCGCAGGGCGGAGCGTGAGTACCGGACCGGCGAGGGGATAGAGCCGTGAACAGCCCACGCCGGATCTGCGTAGTGACCGGAACGCGGGCCGAATACGGCCTGCTCTACTGGCTGCTGCGGGAGATAGAGCAGGATCCGGAGCTGCAGCTGCAGCTGGTCGCCTGCGCCGCCCACCTCTGCCCGGAACAGGGCATGACCGTCGAACAGATCGAGGCGGACGGCTTCACCATCGACGCCCGGGTGGAGATGCTGGTGGCCGGAGACAGCCGGGTCGCCATGGCCAAATCCACCGGGCTGGGGGTGATCGGTTTCGCCGACGCCTTCGCCCGCCTGCAACCCGACATCGTCGTCATCCTGGGCGACCGCTTCGAGATGCTGGCCGCCGCCCAGACCGCCCTGCTGCTGGAGATCCCCATCGCCCACATCCACGGCGGCGAGATCACCGCGGGCGCCGTCGACGACTCCATCCGCCACGCCATCACCAAGATGGCCTCCCTGCACTTCACCGCCACCGAACGATTCCGCCGGCGCATCATCCAGATGGGCGAACCGCCACAGCGGGTATTCAACGTCGGGGCCCCGGGCCTGGAGCGGCTGCGGCGCTGCCCGCCGCTCTCCCGCGAACAGCTGGCAGCGGCGCTGGATTTCGACCTCGGCCCGCCGCTGTTCCTGGTCACGTTCCACCCCGTCACCCGCGGCGCGGAGGAGTCGCTCGCGGCACTCGGGGAGCTGTGCCGGGCGCTGGAGCAGTTCCCCGACGCCCGCATCCTCTGGACCGCACCCAACGCCGACAGCGAAGGCCGCGCCCTGCGGCGGCAGATCGAACAGTGGGCCGCCGCCCGTTCCGATCGGGTGCTGCTGACCGCCTCCCTCGGCCAGCAGCGCTACCTCTCCGCCCTCCGGCTGGCGGAGGTGGTGATCGGCAACTCCTCCAGCGGCATCATCGAAGCCCCGGCGGCCGGCACCCCGACGGTGAATATCGGCAGCCGCCAGGAGGGCAGACCAATAGCGGCCTCTGTCATCTGCTGTGAAGCAAGACAAGGAGAAATTGCGACAACCATAGAAAAAGCGTTGGCACCCGGTTTTCAATCTCTGGCCCAGCAGACCATCCCGCCTTACGGATCCGGAGAAAGCGCTCTGTCCATCCTTCAGGAAATTAAAAAAATCAGGGAATTGGCCGATCTATTGACCAAGCCGTTTCACAACAATTCTTGTTTGACCGGGAACCCACAGTAGTACGATGCCCTGCGACTGGAGCCATATAACTCTGCCACCGGAAACCACCATCCGGGAGACACTGCTCAATCTGGATCAAAACTCCATGCAGATTGTGCTGGTTGCCGATCCTGACGGCCGGCTGCTGGGGACGGTCACCGACGGGGATCTGCGCCGCGCGCTGTTGCGCGGGGCGACCCTGGACAGCCGTGTGGAACAGGCCATGAACCGCCAGCCGTGTACCGGACGGCAGGATGAGAGCCCGCTGGTATGGCGGCAACGGATGCAGCAGAAATCCCTGCGCCATCTGCCCATTCTCGACCGGCAGGGCCGGCTGCTGGATCTGATCCACGACAGGGAGGAAAGGAGACAGCAGTGGTCCAATCCGGTGGTGCTGATGCTCGGCGGTCTGGGAATGCGCCTGCGGCCGCTGACCCGGAAGGTTCCCAAGCCGATGCTGATGGTGGGGGACAAACCGATCCTGGAGACCATTCTCGAACATGTCGCCGAGCAGGGTTTCAACCGTTTCTATTTCTGTATCAACTACCTGGGGGAGATGATCCAGAACCATTTCGGAGACGGCTCCCGCTGGGGGGTGCAGATCGAGTACATCGAGGAGAAACAGCGCCTGGGCACCGCCGGCGCCCTCGGTCTGCTGGAGAAACCCTTCGAAGAGGATTTTCTGGTGATGAACGGCGACTTGCTGACCAAGGTGGATCTGGGCGCCCTGCTCTCGTTCCACCGGGAGCATGCACATCAGGCCACCGTCTGCGTGCGGGAGCATCAGCAGCAGGTTCCCTACGGGGTGATGGAGATGGGCGGGACCCGCATCACCCAGCTGGTGGAAAAGCCGGTCTACCGCTATTTCGTCAACGCCGGCATCTATGCCCTCTCCCCCGAGACCCTGCGGCTGATCCCGAACAACAAGAGTTACGACATGCCTCAGCTGCTCAACGAGCTGATCACCCGGCAGCAGGCCGTGGGCGGTTTTCCCCTCACCGAATACTGGCTGGATATCGGCCGGCTGCCGGACTTCAAACAGGCACAGGCCGATTTCGATCTGCACTTCAGCCGCATCGATCCGGAGGAGAAGGCCTATGCCTGAGATACTGGGTTTCATTCCGGCACGGGGCGGCTCCAAGGGAATTCCGAAGAAAAACCTGTTTCCGGTCATGGGCAAGCCGCTGCTGCAGTACACGCTGGAAGCGGCCATAGGGAGCCGCCACCTGACCCGCCGGATGCTCTCCTCGGAGGATTGGGAGATTCGTGATTTTGCCGCCGGACACGGCGTGGATACCCGCTATATCCGCCCGCAGGAGCTGGCCACCGACGAGGCGACCACCATAGATACCGTGCTGCATGCGCTGGATTGGCTGGAGGAGCGCAACGAACTGCCCGATATCGTGGTGCTGCTGCAGCCGACCTCGCCACTGCGCACCAGCCAACACATCGACGCCGCCATCGAGCAGTTCCGCAGCTCCGGCTGCAGCTCCCTGGTCAGCGTCCACCCGATGACCGAACACCCCTGGAAGTGCCTGGATGTCTCGGAGTCCGGCTGGCGGTTTCTTGCCCGTCCAGCCAAGAATATCACCCGGCGCCAAGAGTACAGCAACAACTACTACACCATCAACGGGGCGCTCTACATCGCCACACCGCAGTTCATTCGCAGCACCCGGGGTTTCATCACCGAAAACGAGACCGAGCTGTTTTTCATGCCGCCCGCCGCCGGCGTGGATATCGACGAGCTGCCCGATGTGTTTCAGACCGAGGCCCACCTGAAGACCGCACTTTCGGGATAGAAAAATGGACCCGTTACTCTCCCTCATCGGCCGCAACCAGCCGCTGTTCGACGCCGACCTGGAAAAGCACCGGGAGCAGCTCGACGAACTCGTCCGAAGTGCCTCTTTTCTGGTCATCGGCGGAGCGGGTTCCATCGGCCAGGCGGTCAGCAAGGAGATCTTCAGCCGCTCGCCGGCGAAACTGCATGTGGTGGACATCAGCGAAAACAACCTGGTGGAACTGGTGCGCGATCTGCGCAGCTCCATCGGCTACGGCACAGGGGAGTTTCGCACCTTCGCCATCGATGCCGGCTCAACAGTGTACGATGCCCTCGTCGACAACGAAGGGCCTTACGACTATGTACTCAACCTGTCGGCGATGAAGCATGTGAGGAGCGAGCGCGACCCCTACACCCTGATGCGGATGATTGAAACCAACATCTTCAACACGGAAAAGACCCTGCAACACGCCATCCACCAGGGCAGCAGAAAGTACTTCTGCGTCTCCACCGACAAGGCCACCAATCCGGTCAACATGATGGGCGCCTCCAAGCGGATCATGGAGCTGTTTCTGGCTCATTACAGCCAGCAGATCCCGGTATCCACCGCCCGCTTCGCCAACGTCGCCTTCTCCGACGGCAGCCTGCTGCACGGATTCGGGCAGCGGATCCGGAAACGGCAGCCCCTGTCCGCACCCAGCGACGTCCGCCGCTATTTCATAACCGCGAAAGAGTCCGGCGAACTCTGTCTGCTCTCCTGCCTGCTGGGTGAAAATCGGGAAATTTTTTTCCCGCAACTGGACGACAATCTGCACCTGATCACCTTCGAATCGATCGCCAGACGCTACCTGGCCAGTCTGGGATACGAAGCTTATCCCTGCGAGACGGAACAGGAGGCGCGGACATCTGTAGAGCGGCTGGCCCGGCATGGGAAATGGCCATGCTATTTCTCTGCCAGCACCACCAGTGGCGAAAAGGATTTTGAGGAATTTTTCACCCCCGATGACAAACCCGATCTGGAGCGGTTTTATTCATTGGGGGTGATAACATTGCCACAAGGGAACAACCGGGAATCGCTGGAGTGGTTCCGTCAACAGATCGAACAGCTAACGCAGAAAGATCGCTGGAGCCGTGAGGAGATCATTCAACTGTTCAACCGCATGCTGCCGGAATTTCATCACCAGGAGACCGGCCGGAATCTGGATGACAAAATGTAATTCGGTGCAGAAAAAGCCTCTATTTTTCAAACAGCAAATCAACAGTAACCGGCACAGCGGAGCTGATGGAAGGAAGCTTCGCAATTTCTCTCAATTTTTCCACCCCCTTGCCGAGAGAAAACTTTTCCGCATTGACAATCACCGGCCTGATGGTCGAAACCAATAGACGACCCTCACCCAGTCGCACCACGCGCAGCTCTGTCTCGATCTCCTGCTCTTCACCGTGCAGGGAGAGTTTCAGTTTTGCCGGCTGAACAAAGGAGTCCCCTAGCTTCATCCCTTCAATACGGCCATACTCTACCACCGTCGATACCGTGGCCTCCGGAAATCGATCAATCTCGAACAGCATCGACTGCATACGTTCGTTACGCACCGGAATTTTTGTCTCGACGCTGGCCAGCGATATGATTACCGTGGCCTTTCCGTTCTGCTCGATCACCCCTTTCAGCTTGCCAAAGGTGTTGAGTTCACCCGCTTTCGATTTCTTGATCGAAACATAATCAATGCTGGATTCGGCATTGTTCAATTGCCACTGGGCAGAAACAGTCGTTGCCACCGTAGCGAGTACCAGCATGAGCAGAATTTTTTTCAAAAACCCTGTTATCACTTTGAAACCTCCTTTTGTTGTTACCCCTGTCCTGTTGAATCCGGCCTCCGGGGAAAAAGCCGAACTTCAGCGACGCCTGCGACGCCACCATATTGTCACTCCACTAATCAACAGCAACAGCGGAATGACCACCAGAAAACCCAGGCCGATGATCTTCCCCGCCAGCGGTGACAACTGCAAGCGGTTGTCGGGAGCCACTCGGGCAGGTATGGCGATCAGCGCTTCGTCACGGCTCAGCCAGTTGATGATATTCATCGCCAGACCGAGATTCCCGGCACTGCCCAGAAATCCGTTGGAGAGAAAATCACCGTCGCCAATAACCATGATACGCTGCTCTGCTCCCTGCGCCTCCAGCTCTTCCGGCAGTGCGCGGCTGAGAGCATAGCCGATGGTCAGTGGACCGCTGATGTCCTGCCCCTGATCGAACTGCACCGTACCGGAGAGCAGGGAACCGGTTTCCGACCACGCACGGTCAACCGTCTCCAGTAGCGGGACAGCTTGCCACCCTTCCGGGGTCTCCAGATCCAGCGCACTGGCGATGGGGAAGATGGTGATATCGCTGAAGCCGGCGGTTATGGCATGGCGGGGATAGGCAGACACCACGGCAAAGGCGGCATTGTCCAGCCCCAGCATTTGACCGGTGGGGTCGACGATTGTTCCCGGCTGGAACAGGATGCCCAGCTGCTCCGCCAATGGCTCCAGGCCGAACAGCAGGTCGGGTTCCGCCAGCCACAGGAGGTTGCCTCCCTGTTCGACATACTCCTGCAGCAGACGGACCTCCCCAGGCAGGTAGTTGCTGCCCGGACTGGCAATTACCAGCACGGTGGTGTTTTCCGGTATAGCTGCGCTATCGGCCAGATTGAGGGTCTCGACAGCCAGTCCCTTGTCTTGCAGCTGTTGGGCCCACGCCCCCAGATCCTGCGGTTGTTTCCCTGCAGGTGAGCGCTCACTATGGCCAGAGATAAAGACCACCCGATGCCCGGCACTGCGTAACAGCCGCTGCAGGGCATTGGTGATCTGCTGCTCCCCTGGCTGCTGAACGTGCGCCTTGCGCCCCTGATAGTGCAGCACCAGTTCACCATCCACGGTTATTCCGGCATCCCGAACCTGATCCGGGGCGGTGTCGGGATTGATGAAACGAAGCTCGATATCCGGCTTGTGGCGCTGATAGCGGCTGACCAGCTCTGCGATAACCTTTCGCGCCATAGTCAGTTCACTGTCGCGGGCAAAGGCATCAATCTGCACCGGCCCATCCAGTTGCCGCAGCAGTTCGACACTGGCGACGGAGAGGGTGTTCTTTCCCGACGCGGTCCAGTCAGCCTGCCAGTGGTAGCGGGTACTGAGCCAGCCGAGCAGTCCGATTACCAGCAGAAACAGCAACACGGTAACCGCGTTTTGCAACCGCATCCGGCGGCGGTAGCTGCGGTCGACTTTCATCCTGGATACCGCCGTTGACCGCTGCAAAGGCATGTTGATATTAACCCGGCAACAATATATATCGTATTCAGCCGTGGCGCGCCGGTTCGCAGCAAGGCAGCCCATCGCCGCTGTAGCCACTCTACAGCAAGATGGGGTAACGCAGCCTGCGGGCCGGCACGCCCCGGCCTGTCGTTGAATATCATAGGGTTAGGGACTTCAGGCAGGCACCGGATCTGCGTTCCAGCGCTGGACAAGGGAGCGACCCTTGCCTGCGCACTGCGCCTTGGTCCGGCGCCTGCCTGAAGCCCTGAATGCGACATATATTGTTGCCGGGTTAATAACTTGATTCGCATATTATTTATGGTTATAACCAGCCTCCCAATCGAGTGAATCGCTACGACCTGTATAGCACGCCGGATTTCATGGCAGGCGATCCGCTTCCAGGCGCAGGATACTCAGCACCAAAAAGGTAACGATAAACAGCAGAAACCAGGCGATATCCGCGGTATCAAATACACCCCGCAGCAGAACCTGAAAGTGGTGCATCATGGAGAAGTAGGCCAGTGCGCTACCACTGCCATCTTCACCGGTTGTACCTCCCGCCCAGTCGATAATCCACAACAGCAGCAGTACCCCAAAGGTGCTGACGGCGGCCACCGTCGGGTAGATAGTCAAGGTGGACATGAACAGCCCCACTGCGGCAAATGCCGCCAGCATCAGCGCCAGGCCGAGCAATCCGGCCGCCAGCAGACCAAAATCCAGGCTGCCGCCCGCCAGCAGGGAGAGGGACATCAGGCCCAGCATGGCTGGCAGAATGAACAGAAAAGCGACAATGCCAAGATATTTGCCAATCACGATCTCCCACATGGAAACCGGCGCCGAGAGCAGCAGACTCAGGGTTCCGCTGCGGCGCTCTTCACTGATCAGGCGCATGGTCAACAGTGGCACCACCAGCAACAGCACTACCGCCGCGCTGCCGAACAGGGGACTGACCACAACCTCGGTAACACCAGGGGCTCCCTCAATCAGCGCCAGCTGCGGCTGAATAACGAGGTACTGCTCGATCTGGCTGAGAAACAGATAGGCGTGAATCAGCAGCATGACCGCCAGCACCGCCCAGGCCAGTGGCGACAGAAACAGGCTGCGCAGCTCGCGGCCGGCGATGTGCAATACCATCATGGCTCCCCCTCCTGCAACCGATCGGCGCAAGTTATATCGACGAACACATCCTCCAGCGACATACGCTCCGGAACCAGTTCATACAGCCCCCACCCCTGCGCTACCGAGCGCTCCACCAGCGCCTCGGCCGGATTTTGATCCACAACATGATGTAATTGCAGCCGCCGATCAGGCAGCATCTCCACCTCCATCACACCGGGAAGATCGGTCAGATCAGCGGGTTCCACCTGCTGCCGGAATGCCGCTGTCAACGAGGAGCCTTGCATGCGCCGCTCCAGCCCTTCGATGGTATCGCTCAGCACCAGTCTGCCCTGGCTGATAATCTGCACCCGGTCACAGGTGGCCTGCACTTCCGGCAGGATGTGAGTGGAGAGGATAACGCTGTGCTGTTCGCCGAGGGTGCGGATAAGATGGCGAATTTCGCGGATCTGAATGGGATCCAGCCCTACCGTCGGCTCATCCAGAATCACCACGTCCGGGGAGTGAATGATCGCCTGGGCAATGCCAACCCGCTGCTGGTATCCCTTGGAGAGATTGCCGATCAGACGTGCGCCCACATCGGCCAGTCCGCAATGCTCCCTAGCACTCTCCATCGCCTGACTGATACGGCTGCGGGGGATCCGGTTGAGACCGGCGCAGTAGCGCAGATACTCATCCACCGTCAGTTCACGATACAGTGGCGGCTGCTCCGGCAAAAAACCCAGCGCCGCCTTTGCCTGACGGGGCTGTTCGAGGATGTCGATGCCGTTGATCACCACCCGGCCCTCACTGGGGGCAAGGTTACCGGAGATAACCTGCATGGTGGTCGATTTCCCCGCCCCGTTTGGCCCCAAAAAACCCAGCACCTCGCCGCGGCGAAGTTCAAAGCTGATATCATCCACAGCCGCCCTGCTGCCGTAGTAGCGGGACAGATTTTCAACCTGAATCAGCAGATCACTATTCATTTGGGGACAATATCTTGTTTATCCCGGCAATGAAATATTGCTGTGAAAGGACAGAACTTAAGGGCAGCTCTAAAAACAGTGGTTTTTTCGCGAGAGCAAGGAAGTTCCGTGCGCACGACTGCGTAGAGCAAATGCCGGGAACCATAGTGAATGGAATACATGAGGATTCAGGCACGGAGCAGACACCGCTATCGCGGAAAAGTGCATTATGCATTATTAGTGGCGCCCTTAATCTGAAGCACAAAAAAAGAAGTGGCCCAAAACGAACCACTTCTTCTCCGGGATACCCATGCAAACCCCACCCTCAGCCTCGGAGGCCGACAGCAGTTACTTGATCTTGGCTTCCTTGTAGCTCACATGCTTGCGAACCACGGGATCGAACTTCTTGATCTCCATCTTCTCCGGCATGGTGC
>Ga0256839_1006328_pt1 | contig 10430 bp, 10 predicted proteins | sample 354166metaG_FD_185968 | JGI IMG/M metagenome (GOLD analysis project Ga0256839, IMG submission 185968) | Hydrothermal vent microbial communities from Mid Atlantic Ridge, Atlantic Ocean - 354-166 | ecosystem: Environmental > Aquatic > Marine > Hydrothermal vents | place: Atlantic Ocean: Mid... | reverse complement strand
GCGCATGCCGTCTTTGTCCGATTCATCACGCAGTTCGCTGATACCTTCGATCTTTTTGTCACGCACCAGATGCGCGATTTTTTCGATCAAGCGCGCCTTATTGACCTGGTACGGCAGCTCGGTGACCACAATGCGTTGACGGCCATTGCCGTGCTCTTCGATCTCGGTGCGCGCACGCACCAGCACGCGGCCACGACCGGTGCGATAGGCCTCGCGAATACCGCGCACGCCGTTGATGATGCCCTCGGTGGGAAAATCCGGGCCGGGAATAATATCGATCAGCGCGCTGATATCCAGCGACGCATCGTCGATCAGCGCCAATACCGCATTCACCACTTCGGTCAAATTATGCGGCGGAATATTCGTCGCCATGCCCACGGCGATGCCGGAGCTGCCGTTGATCAGCAGGTTGGGCAGGCGCGACGGGAATACCGCCGGTTCGTGCTCGGACTCGTCGTAGTTGGGCGTAAAATCAACCGTTTCTTTGTCGAGATCGGCCAGCAATTCGTGGGCGATCTTGGACATGCGCACCTCGGTGTAACGCATGGCGGCAGCGGAATCACCGTCCACCGAACCGAAGTTGCCCTGCCCGTCCACCAACATATAGCGCAGCGAAAACGGCTGGGCCATGCGCACGATGGTGTCGTACACGGCGGTGTCACCATGGGGATGGTATTTACCGATGACGTCACCCACCACACGGGCGGATTTTTTGTAGGGTTTATTCCAGTCATTACCCAGCACGCTCATGGCGTAGAGCACCCGGCGATGTACGGGTTTGAGGCCATCGCGCACGTCCGGCAGGGCACGGCCAACGATGACGCTCATGGCGTAATCAAGGTAAGACTGCTTCATCTCCTCTTCGATATTAACGGGGAGGGTTTCTTTGGCGAACTCGATGCTATCTGTCATGGGTGTAGCCACTACCTCTTCAATAATGGTCTCTGCTTTGGCACCAAATTTGATATCAAATCTGCTTTCAAAGCGCCGACGTCAGGAATCAGGAATGAGTAGCGCTTGAGCGCTCTTTTAAGCGCGGAATTGTATCACACCCGCCACCCTACAGCACGCATGGAAAACGCCTGAAAAGCTCCCAGAAAACGGCCAGAGAGTCTGCCATAGCGACGATGACAGTAAAATAAACGTTTGCAATCAATAAAACGGAAATAACGAAAGCGAAACTGACTGACTCCGCGATAGCGATCTATCTATCTGTGACCGTGGGCAATCCGCATTTTAACGTCAAATCACGCATAATATACCCAATGCCACGGCTCATATAACACGCCAAAGCGGTTTCCTCTGGGGTAAGACAACCGGAATGAATAGGTTTGGGCATTTTCACTTAACCAGTTAAACGCTTCCGTCAATTCAAATGATTCCGTTAAGGGAAGACAGTCTGGTGTGGTTATGTCCAGTGCCCGCCCTGAGTGATGCTCACTATACCCAGGAGCCGCACTGATTTTCAGTATTGCTGACATGGCGTGCCCTTGATCACGTTTCTTTTGGATTATCTCAATTTGTCTATCGACTGATCTGAATGCTGAAACCACATTCAGCAGCACCCCATCTTTCTCAGCTTGAGATTTCATAACACCCCATGAGCCTGCGGCATTTATTGACAACTTCTGGGGTCTGCAAAAAATATCATCATCAATGTTAACAAGATCAATGTCCTCGGGCTGAAGAACCAGACCGGACTGAGATGCATAATCACTGGGAATTCCCAGGTTTTTGTGTATCGCTATAATTCGCCGTTCATAATCAGACATCAATGACCTCCCGTTAACAAAATCACGACGGCTGTTTTTATACTCGTGGCATTTGAGATTCAGGTGTCAATGTGCGTCATATTTATTTCATGGCGAGGCGAAATGACAAGTAATAGTCGTTCTATTGCGAGGAATTTCAACGCAGCCATGAGATAAAGAGGGCGTGCAGTGACATCTGAACCTTAATCGCCACGAGTATAGCAACAGCCACTGATTTAATTCAGCTGTAATTCGATAGTACCATTCACTGAAACTGTCACCGTTTGTGTACCGGCTTCAAAACCCGGTGCAATACGCGGATCAGCCATCGCCGACATTTCTGTGCGCATGATCGGTTGCATTGACGCACCTCCCGTATTAATGCTCATTTGCACCACTCGATACTGATCACGATCCATCTGCTTTGCGATCAGTTTCGCGCGTCGCTGGAAAAGCGCGATTGCCTCGGCAATCAGGTTTTCTTCCACTGCATTACGGCGCTGAGCAGAGATACGATACCCCACACGCTCCACCGCAAGACGCTCCTGCAATTTGCCGATAAGCTGGCTCAATTTGGCAATATTTTTGCTTTCCAGACGCAGGCTCTGCCGTACCCGCCAGGCCGATAAACGCCGTTGCTGATAAATAGGGTGGGTCTGGTAGCCCATGGTTTGCACCGTAATTCCACTGATTTTTTTGGCTTCATTAACGGCCCATTGAATGGCCGCGTTCACTTCTTCTGACAATTCTGCTGGATTGCTGCCTTCACGATGCACGAACAATACCGTTTCAAGAATATCGTTGTCGATGTCATCCGAAGCCGTAGCCAGCAGACTGATACGGTCATAATGTGTATCATCATTCCTGTCACTGGCTATCGTTACCGCAGACAACAGTGAGGCGGCAACAAAAAACAGGGGTAATAAAAGATGGGACAAATGCAACATAGGCATAGCTTTCTCCAGACAAGATCAGTAATCGTCTGGTGATAATAATATAGATCGACAACATATTCTCTATCGCATTATCCTGGATTGCAATTTTCTTTTTAACCCGTTATTAAGCAAAAGGACAAACCGAAAATGGCTAAACAAAAATGCATATTAAAAGCCTCCGACATCGCGGCGATGCCCGGGAAAAAAAGAATCCATTTTCTCAACTCCAACGCTATACGCCTTAACAAATCCCTTGGAGACACAGTAGGGCTAACATAAATCGGCGTGCATAAACCCCGGCCAGGGCACAGCCATTATCGACGGCGAACGCCATATGGTAGAACCCGGAGACTTTCTCGGTTTTCCTCGCGATGTGGCAGCATCGCAATATTATCAACGACGGTGATGAAATATTACAGTGTCTGGTAATGGGGTAACGACTGGAACAGGATGTGGCGGATTACCCGGACAAAAACAAACGGCTATACCGCAACAACGGTCAATGGGATCTGGTAGATATAGCAGACATCAGCGAACCGCAACGCATTTCTCTTCTTCCCGGTAAAGACTAAAAATCACTCCATCCGCGCCATTACCACACCACCCTTGCGATACAGAATTTCCGGGTTATTTAGCTGTGACAAATATTTACTCTTGGTCAATACAATATCACCCGATCTGGGTTTGCGTGTTTCGGTAACACGTTGTGTATACACACTGAAGCTGGGCGTATTGAGACGCCAACGCACAACGGTCAGATTATCGCGATTGGCAATGTCAGCCGCTTCCTTGATCGGCCCTTGATGCAAGCCACCGATAACCGGCAGCAAAAATATAGACAATGAAAAAGCAACTACCACACCACTGGCGAGCAGTTTTTCCGAGGGTAAAAAACGCCGCTCTCCCATACAGAAAATAGTAAACATAATCGCAGCCACAAAAAACAACCGGTAGATTATTGAGAACTGCGACTCATATTCATCGAGCATTTCGCGCAGATACATATCTTTGATTGCAGGCAATGCGCCAACAATAATTTCCGGCAACAGCAACAAAACAACAAACAAAACAAGCTGTGGCATAAATAGCCACAGCTGCGAACTTATTGTGCCAGCCCCGGCCTCATCCAACTTATTCAAAAACAGCGCCATGATGATAAACGTACCCGTCAACCCGTACAGCACATAATGCGGCAGCTTGGTACCAGAGAGAGAGAAAAACACCAACACAAAAACAAACCACAACAGGGTAAAACGGGTAAATTCATCTCGCCACAGTTGTTTGATGTTAAACAACGATTTTATCAATACCGTGGTAAACGGCAGCACCGCCAGCAACACAACAGGAATGTAATAAAAAATACCGCCGCCGTGCTGCTCCATAGGATTACTGAAACGATCAATATTGTGTTTAAAGAAAAACCCCTGAATAAAAGCATCACCCTCCTTCAGATACTGCGCCACGTACCAGGGCATGGCAATGATCAGAAAAATACCGATACCTAGCGGATTGAATACCACTCTGAACCAGGTTTTTAATTCCTTGCTAGTGGCAAAAAACAGGAAACTCACCGCCAGTGGCACCAGCACTGACACAGGCCCTTTGGTCAAAAAACCCAGACCGATAAAAGCAAAGGTGAACAACAGCCAGCGACGTTCACGCTCTTTCCAATAGAGGTAAATACAAAACAGGGAACACGCAATAAACAGATTCAACAACGCATCTGCCGTAGCCGCTTTGGCCATCACCGATACAACAAAGGCTGTGGCCGTGATAATGGCAGCCATCAAAGCCGTGCGCTCATCACCCCGCACCCGACGCACAAAGGCAAACACCGCCAACACCCACAAACTGGCAGCAATAGCCGAAGGAAGACGAAAGGCAAATTCGTTAATACCAAAAACAAACACGCTGACAGCCTGAAACCAGTAAATCAAAATGGGCTTGTCGTAACGCGGCTTGCCATCAAGATAAGTGGAAATAAAATCACCGCGCTCGAACATCTCACGGGTCGCTTCGCTGAAAGCACCTTCGTCTAAATCGAACAGGGGCACGGCATAAATATTCAGGTAAAAACTCACCGCGACGGCGAACAACGCCAGCAGACGCAAGGAAAAGTTACTGGCAGGTTGGGGGCTAATTGCAGGCATCAGGTCTCTTTTTTGCAAAAATTAAATAATAAATTAATAATGAAAGCCGTCTCAAAAAAAGTGTGCCAAGTAATCAGGCCCATTCAGCAGCCTGTTTACTACGGATAAATGGTATAAATAGAGACTCGCTCACAAACGACATATCACACTTGGCAAATAATCATCCTATAAAAAACCGGCTCAACGGCTCGACACCAATGCGGCGGCGATCCAGCTTTCACTATGTGGCCGGGACAGTATTACTGCTAGGCCTGCTGCTCACCGTAGAGGTCTGGATCGGCTGGTCAGCACTGCTCCGCCCCTGGTTAAACCTCACCCCTGAATATCTGGCCGCTGGCATTATACTGGTATTTTTGACTTACGGCCTGCGTGCGCTGCGGGTCTATGATTACTTCATTGCCGATACCTGCGGCCAATTTGGCGTATGCCTCCGCCTTTCCCTGCAACACAACCTGCTGAACAATCTGCTACCCATGCGCTCCGGCGAACTGGCCTTCCCGGTGCTGATGTCGCGCTGTTTCGCAGTGCCCGTAATGCGTTCCGTACCGGGCCTGCTGTGGTTCCGGTTTCTGGATTTACACACCCTTATTGCCTTTGCCCTGCTGGTCATCAGTGAGCCTTTCATCGGCCAAACGCTGGGGGCTGTTTTAGGGCTGCTATGGATGAGCGTGCCCTGGCTGGCCTTCAAGCTCACGGCCTTCTGGCAGGCGCGTTTGGCTCGTCACCCTGGCCGGGTGAGCAGTTTCGTGCAACGCATACTGGAAAGCCTGCCACAGCAATCACGCCTGTTTTGGCGTTCCTGGCTATGGACACTGCTCAACTGGTCCATCAAGCTCGCGGTATTTGCCTGGATTCTCACCCTGTTTTCCGACATTCCGCTGGGAACCGCCTGGATTGGAGCCACCCTGGGTGATTTCACCAGCGTATTACCCATTCACGGCGTGGCTGGCGCGGGCACGTATGAGGCGGGTATCGTGGCCGGGCTCGTACCATTTGGCATCGATCCGGCAGAAGCACTGCAAGCAGCTGTCAACCTGCACCTGTTTGTATTGGGCTGCACCCTGCTTTCCGGTGCGTTAAGCTTGTTGCTGCCTGCGCTGCCCGTACCTGTAGAGGCCAACCATGACTAACCATCTCCTTCGTCTGTTCGCACTGTCTGGCACATTGTTGTTAACAAGCCTGAGCCATGCGACACCATTACCGCAACAATTCACCGCCGTGTATGCCGTAAAAACATCCGGCATGACCATCGGCGAAACCAAACGTGTGCTCAGCCACAACGGCGAATATTATCAATTTGAATCCATCACCCGCCCCAAAGGCGTTGCCCGCCTGCTCACCAGTGGACAAGTCGTCGAACGCAGCCAATGGAATTTTTTCCACGGCCAGCCCCGGCCTGAACATTACACTTTTTTTAACAGTGGCAGCAAAAAAAACCGCAACGTACAGCTGGATTTTGACTGGGACAAAAACCGGGTGATCAACACCATCAACGGAGACCCTTGGTCCATGCCGCTGGAACATGGCACTCAGGACAAACTGCTTTATCAACTACGCATCATGCAAGACCTACCCACTCACAAAACCACACTGCGCTATCCCGTCGCTGACGGCGGCAAGCTAAAATACTATGATATTAAAATCGTTGGCAAAGAACGTATTCGTACAAAGCTGGGCGTTTTCGACACCATACGTTTACAACGCACCAAAGGCAGCCGAAAAACCACCTTGTGGTGTGCCGAGCAACTGAATTACTTACCCGTGCGTATCGAACAGCAGAAGAATGATGACAGCCCCGTGATAGCCACACTGACATCAGTGTCCGGCATCACTCAGGGAAACAAAAACGGCCAGTAGCCCGATAAACAGGGAGGCGCATAACGATGGAAAGATGTGTAATGAGAATGATCACACAGGAATTTGCAATGGTCGTTTTGCTCATCAGCACCAGTATAGGTGCCGCAGACCATGTTTGCTCCGATTGTCATGCTGCCATCGCACCCAACGCCAATGACCTCATCCAGCCTCTCTCCGGTCTTTGTGCTGACTGCCACGTTGAGCGCATCATCGCCGGGGAACATAAAGTAGACGTTCCTGTCTCTGCATCCGCGAACACCCTGCCATTGCACGACGGTGTAATGACCTGCGGCACCTGCCACGACCCACATCAGCCCTTCGCGACACTGCGCATGGAAGACCCGAAGCTATGTCAGCAATGTCATTTAAAATGAGCTTTTGAAAAAAACGCCGACAAAAACTTACGTTTTAGGCAGCGTTACACCTGTCTGCCCCTGATATTTACCGCCCCGATCCTTGTACGAGGTTTCACACTCTTCATCACCCGTGAAAAACAACATCTGTGCCACACCTTCGTTGGCATAGATTTTTGCAGGTAACGGCGTGGTATTGGAAAACTCCAGGGTCACATGCCCTTCCCATTCTGGTTCCAGCGGGGTGACATTGACGATAATGCCACAACGGGCATAGGTAGATTTACCCAAGCAGATGGTTAACGTGTCGCGCGGGATGCGAAAGTATTCCACCGTGCGCGCCAGCGCAAAAGAATTTGGCGGGATGATGCAGACATCAGCCTTCACATCCACAAAACTCTCTTCGGCAAAGTCCTTGGGATCAACAATGGCCGAGTTGATGTTGGTGAAGATTTTGAATTCGTCGGCACAACGCACGTCATAACCATAACTGGAGGTACCGTAGGAAATAATCCGGCCACCGTTGGCTTCGCGTACCTGCCCCGGTTCAAAGGGTTCGATCATGTCATGTTGTTCCGCCATGCGGCGAATCCATTTGTCTGCTTTGATGCCCATTAAACCTCTCACTCAATTTAATCGTAGGGCGGGCACATACTATATACCCGCATGTTGATTTTATGCTGCTTCACCTTTCGTTAGTTGCAAGCATCTCAATTCATATGCACTTTGATCCAACAAGATGTATCTAACGCAGAGGTCGCAAAGACGCGGAGACGCAAAGAAAAAAATGTGAACAATCTTGTGTCTTCACGCCTTTGCATTTGTGTGTCGAAGCTCAACAATATATTGCAAGTAACTCATTTTTATTGCAGCTTTTTCGGGAAATATAGAGCCTCTTGCAAAACTCCAAACACGAGGCAAATATCAATGGCTTACGGTGATGTATCGGGTGTAACCCATTGATTGTTGATTGTCATGAAATAGTTTTGCAAGAGGCTCCACTTAAAATCATTTACTCCCGAAGCATCATCTGCGTCGATTAGCCCTGCCTGAGAAAGGATTTTAACATGATACGACAACAGGTCATCAGCAACACCCTCAACAGAAAATTGCTGCAATTCGCCTGCTGATTCAGTTCCCTCAAGAGCAAACAGTATTGATCTAATCAAATCCATATCTCTTTTCATTACTTCTCCTGTTGCTTTTCTTGTAAATAAAGACAACTAGTTATTCTGAATCACAATATTCGGAAATTTGGCTCCGAACTCTCTTGCCTGCAAAGAAAGTTTAGCCGCAACACGGCGGGCAATTTCACGGTAAATCTGCGTGATACGGCCATCAGGATCAGACACTACAGTGGGCTTACCAGCATCCACTTCTTCACGAATCTGCCGATCCAGCGGCAGCGAGCCGATGAGATCCACGTTATATTCCTCAGACATACTCTGTCCGCCGCCCTGACCGAAAATATGCTCTTCGTGACCACATTCGGAGCAAATATGAATGCTCATGTTTTCCACAATACCCAACACGGTGACTTCCACTTTTTCAAACATTTTCAGCGCCTTGCGCGCATCCAGCAGGGCAATATCCTGCGGGGTGGTTACGATCAGCGCACCACTCACCGGGACTTTTTGTGCCAGGGTGAGCTGGATGTCGCCAGTGCCCGGCGGCAGGTCGATAATCAGATAATCAACATCCTTCCACTGGGTATCGTTCAGCAACTGATCCAGTGCCTGGGTAACCATCGGACCGCGCCAGATCATCGGCGTTTCTTCTTCAATAAGGTAACCAATGGACATGGACTGCACTCCATGGCCCACCAATGGCTCCAGGGTTTTGCCGTCTTTGGACTCGGGTTTGTCCGTCACACCCAGCATGCGTGGCTGGCTGGGGCCGTAGATATCGGCATCAAGAATGCCCACCGTGGCTCCCTCTGCCTGTAGCGCCAGCGCCAGATTCACCGCCGTCGTGGACTTGCCCACACCGCCTTTGCCGGAGGCAATGGCAATGATATTCTTTACGCCCTGAATCGGCTTCACCCCTTTTTGTGCGGTGTGTGCTTCGATTTTGGTGCTGACGGTAATCGCAGCATCGCTGATGCCATCAAGACTGACGACTTGCTCTTTTATCTTGCTGATCAATTCCGCCTCGTGGCTTTTGGCGGGGAAACCCAACACCACATCCACTGTGGCTTTATTGCCCTCGATAGCAATGTTTTTGATACACTTCGCGCTCACCAAATCCTGTTGCAGGCAAGGGTCGATATAGTGTTTGATGGCAGACTCAACCTGCTCGCGGGTAACGCTACTCATGTGTACTGCTCCTGTTCACAACGGTTTCACAAATAATAAGAGACTTAAAACAGAGACACGAGTTTACACAATTTATTGCTGTACCGTAATATTACCTTTTGCATAAACTGCTAGTATTAAAAGGGTTTTCAGTCTGTTGAGGTTCACTCTCAATACCTTGATCACTATCAAAAACCCAACGCAAAGGCGCGAAGGCACGGAGAACAGTCTGTAAACTATCTGTTTGTTTTTTAATATATAATCCCCGGCACGCCCTTCGCGTTGAAATCTTTTTTATTTTTTTGAGAACCCGAAAAACAATGAGTCGCCCAACCCGTAAAATCCTCGTCACCAGTGCCCTGCCCTATGCCAACGGCAGTATCCATATGGGTCACATGGTGGAATACATCCAGACCGACATCTGGGTACGTTTCCAGAAAATGCGCGGTCACCAGTGCATTTATGTGTGTGCAGACGATGCCCATGGCACGCCCATCATGCTGCGCGCACAAAACGAAGGCATCACCCCGGAGGCGCTGGTGGCACGCATTGGCGTGGAGCATCGCACGGATTTTGCTGATTTCGACATCGGCTTTGACAATTACCACAGCACCCACAGCGACGAGAACCGTGAGCTGGCAGAAACCATTTATAGCCGCCTCAAGAAAAACGGTCACATCGTCAGCCGCACTATCGAGCAGGCTTATGACCCGGAAAAAAAGATGTTCCTGCCGGATCGTTTTGTGCGCGGCACCTGCCCCAAATGCGGTACCGATGACCAGTACGGCGACAATTGCGAAGCCTGTGGGGCCACTTATGATCCCACCGATCTGATTAACCCGGTATCGGCAGTATCCGGTGCGACACCAGTGCGCAAAAAATCTGAACATCTGTTTTTCAAACTCGCTGATTTTCAGGGCATGCTGGCCGAATGGACCCGCGCCGGGCATTTGCAACCCGAGGTCAGCAACAAGCTGGACGAATGGCTGAACGACGAGCTGCGCGAATGGGATATCAGCCGCGACGCGCCCTACTTCGGTTTCGAAATTCCCGATGCCCCCGGTAAATATTTCTATGTGTGGCTGGATGC
>Ga0256839_1006327_pt1 | contig 10430 bp, 10 predicted proteins | sample 354166metaG_FD_185968 | JGI IMG/M metagenome (GOLD analysis project Ga0256839, IMG submission 185968) | Hydrothermal vent microbial communities from Mid Atlantic Ridge, Atlantic Ocean - 354-166 | ecosystem: Environmental > Aquatic > Marine > Hydrothermal vents | place: Atlantic Ocean: Mid... | reverse complement strand
GAACGCCACGCCTATCCGGTGCTGGTTGCGTTTTCGATATTGCTGATCTGGAGCTTTGATATTTTCGAGGTCATCAGCATCGCCTCGCGTACCTTTGCGTTTTACTATATGATGCAATCGATCATTGCGCTTTTGGTGGCGCGCCAAAACCGGCATTATGGCCAGATGGTCTTTGGGCTGGGCTTGGCGTTACTGCTGGGGCTGATCGTGATATTTGCAATTCCGGTGGAATAGATGAGCGACCTTTTTGATACAGGCAGCAAAGCCCCCGACACCGCGCCCCGCCCGCTGGCGGACCGCTTGCGCCCGCAAAAACTGGCGGATGTGATCGGGCAGGACCATATCATTGCCAATGACGCACCGCTGGGGCAAATGCTGTTGCACGGCAACCTGTCATCCCTGATTTTCTGGGGCCCGCCCGGGGTGGGCAAAACCACCATCGCGCGGCTATTGGCCGACGAGGTCGATCTGGCATTCGTGCAGATCAGTGCGATTTTTTCGGGCATGGCCGATTTGCGAAAAGTGTTCGAGGCCGCAAAGCTGCGCCGCCAAAACGGCAAAGGCACGTTGTTGTTTGTCGATGAGATCCACCGTTTCAACAAAGCCCAGCAAGACGGTTTTTTGCCCCATATGGAAGACGGCACCATCATTCTGGTCGGTGCCACCACCGAAAACCCCAGTTTTGAATTGAATTCAGCGGTTTTATCGCGCGCGCAAGTTATGGTGCTGAACCGCCTGACCCCCGCCGATCTGGAGCTGATCATCCAGCGCGCCGAAAAAGAACTGGGAAAACCGGCACCGATTGACGGCGATGCCCGCGATGCGCTGATCGAAATGGCAGACGGAGACGGGCGGGCCTTGCTTAATATGCTGGAACAGGTGATGGGCTGGGAGGGCAGGGCTGATCGTGATACGCTTTCCAAACGCCTGAACCGCCGCGCGGCCCAATACGATAAATCCGGCGACGCACATTTTAACCTGATTTCGGCCTTGCATAAATCGGTGCGGGGGTCCGACCCTGATGCGGCGCTTTACTGGTTTGCCCGCATGTTAACCGGTGGCGAAGACCCGCGTTATCTGGCGCGGCGCATCACCCGCATGGCGGTTGAAGACATCGGCTTGGCCGAACCCAATGCGCAACGGCAATGCCTTGATGCATGGGCCACATATGAACGGCTGGGTTCCCCCGAAGGTGAATTGGCACTGGCACAAGCCGTTGTGTATCTGGCGCTGGCGCCCAAATCAAACGCGCTTTATGCGGGGTATAAAAACGCCATGGCAGCGGCGAAAAAAACCGGCTCGGAATCACCGCCAAAACATATTTTGAATGCACCGACCACGTTGATGAAAGATCAGGGTTATGGCGATGGCTATCAATATGACCATGATGCGGAATCGGGGTTTTCGGGCCAGAATTATTTCCCCGAATCAATGAAGCGCGGGGTTTATTATCTGCCGGTCGAACGCGGGTTTGAGCGCGAATTGAAAAAACGGCTCGACTATTTTGCCAAGCTGCGCCAAAAGCGCGACAAAAGGGAGTAGCCGGTGCCGATCATTTTGCAAGTTGCGCTTGGTGGGGCCATCGGGGCCGCATTGCGGTTTCAGGCCGGAAAATCGGCGCTGCACTGGTTTGGCAGCGGCTTTCCCTATGGCACTATGCTGGTGAATATCATTGGCTCGTTGTTGATGGGTATTTTGGCGGTCTATCTGCTGGAACGTATGGATGGCAGTTTCGGGCGCTATGGTCCGTTTTTACTGACCGGAATATTGGGCGGGTTTACCACATTTTCGGCATTTTCGCTGGATGCGGTATATTTGCTGGAACGGGGCCGCCTGATGGATGCAATATTTTATATGGGCGGCTCGGTTGCCCTGGCTATGGCCGCGCTTTTTGCCGGAATGGCCCTAACAAGGATGATAATGACATGAGCGGCGTGCAAATTGTAACCGTAGACGATGACGGACAAGACCAACGGCTTGACCGCTGGTTCAAACGTATTTTCCCCCATATCAACCAGGGCCGCATTGAAAAAATGTGCCGCAAGGGTGAAATCAGGGTGGAGGGCGCGCGCGCCAAATCAAACACGCGGCTTGAAACCGGCCAATCGGTGCGCATACCGCCCTTGCCCGAACCCGGCGTGCAGCATTCCAGCCCGAAATTTACCTATATTTCCGATGAAAACCGCAAAATGATCCGCGATTGTGTGATTTTCAAGGATGAGCACATCATTGCCATCAACAAACCGGCAGGCCTGCCCACCCAAGGCGGCACCAACCAGACCTTGCATGTCGATATGCTGTGCGAGGCCTTGATGTTTGATATGGAAACCAAACCGAAACTGGTGCATCGCCTTGATAAAGACACCTCTGGCGTGTTGCTGTTGGCGCGCACCGGCAAAGCCGCGCGCGGTCTGGCCAAAGCAATGCAAGACCGCGAGACCCGCAAAATTTACTGGGCGCTGGTGGCAGGGCGATTGCCCAACCGCGTTGGCACGGTGCATTACGGGTTGATCAAATCTGCCGGCCACGGCCCCAATAATGCCGGTGAAAAGATGCAGTGTATCCACCCGCGAGAGGTCGAAAATACCCCCGGCGCCAAACGTGCCACCACCGATTACGCGGTGATTGAAACCATCGGCACCCGCACTACATGGGTTGGGCTGGCGCCGATTACGGGCCGCACCCATCAATTGCGCGCCCATATGGCCGAACTTGGCTGTCCGATTATTGGCGATGGTAAATATGGCGGTTCTGGCCAAAGCAATGATGGCGAGGGCTGGGGCGCGCAAATTGGCGGCGATATCAGCCGCAAAATGCATCTGCATGCGCGCAGCATAACATTTACCCATCCGGTGACCGGCAAGAAAAACATGATGATCGAAGCAGATTTACCCGACCATATGCAGCGCAGCTGGGATATGTTTGGCTGGGATTTGAAATGGGCACCCAAAGACCCGTTCAAGATATTCGAATGAGCGATCTGAAGCTGGTTATATTCGATGTCGACGGCACGTTGATTGACAGTCAGGATTTTATTCTGGCGGCGATGAAGCGGGCGTTTAAAACCTCTGGCCACCCTGAACCAAGCCGCGCTGATGTGCTGTCAATCGTGGGTCTGTCGCTGGACAGTGCCGTGTCTGTGCTGTTGCCCGATCTGTCGCCAAAAGAAAATGCTGACGCGGTTGTGCTTTATCAACAAAGCTTTCTTGATCTGCGCGCCGAACAGGGCGGCGAGCATAACGTGCCGATGTATCCCGGCGCGCGCAATGCGTTGGAACGGTTGCACCAGCAGGATCAAACCCTGATGGGGGTTGCCACCGGCAAGGCAATGCGCGGGCTGGAACATGCATATGATGCCCATGATCTACGCAAATTTTTTGTGACCTCGCAAACCGCTGATGGCCACCCCAGCAAACCGCACCCAAGCATGTTGCATACGGCACTGAACGAAACCGGCGTTGATGTTGGTCGCGCCATTATGGTGGGCGACACCGAATTTGATATCGAAATGGGGGTCGCCGCAGGGTTTGCCACCATTGGCGTTAGCTGGGGATATCATCCGGTTGACCGCATTAAATCCGCGGGCGCAGATATTATCATTGATGATTTTTCAGAGCTGGACACAGCCCTGCAACGGCTTTGGGGCTGAACATGGCATTTGAACCAAAACGGTTTTGGGATACGGCGCGGGTTGAAGAAACCACAGGCGGGTTCGGCGTGTTTCTGGATGCGCGCGACCTGAAAACCGCGCTCAAAAATCCACTGGTCGTGCCAACCGAAGGGTTTGCCGAAAAAATCGCGCTTGAATGGGCGGCTGTCGATGGCAAAATCAATAAACATCTGATGCCGTTTACCCGTATGGCCGAAGCGGCGCTGGACGCTGCCGGTTCGGAATGTGCCGGGATTGTCGATAATCTGACCGGATACGGCGAGACCGATTTGCTGTGTTATCGTGCCGAAAGCCCCATTGAGCTGATTGCCAGACAGGCCGAAAACTGGGATCCGTTGCTGGATTGGGCCGCACAAGCCCTTGCGGCGCCATTACACAAAACCCAAGGCATTATCGCGATTGACCAGCCACAAAGCAGCATTGAAAAACTGCGCGGATGTGTCGAACAGTTTGACCTGTTTCAACTGACTGCCTTTTACGATCTTGTCAAAATCTCGGGGTCGTTAATCATTGCGCTGGCGGTATCGCGCAAACATATTGATGCGGCCACCGGCTGGCAGCTTTCAACGGTTGATGATGCATGGCAGATTGAACAATGGGGAACCGATGACGAAGCCCAACTTTTGGCCAAATCCCGCCAGCAGGATTTCGAAAACGCCGATCTGGCGCTGCGCCTGTTAACCAAATAACAAATAAATGTGAAAAGAATCGCAGCTGTCGCAGTCAGGGCAAAAGTAATGCCCCTGCGATTTCTGATTCAAGCAAAGAAAGAGGCTTTCGCAGCGCTGCTTAGGTCAGCCTTGCTGGCTTATTTTGCAGCTTTGACATCTTGATCAAGCGAGCACCTGCTGAAGGCTGAACTGATTCGATACTTTGGTTGAGAGGTTCGGCTAAAGCTGACCAAATGGTCAGGAAAGCAGCGTTTTGTGGCGTTGTTCTGCGATCGGTGCGGTGTGCCTCTAATAATTGCCCGCTTTAAGGTCAGGATTATAGACTTAACCCCAAAAAACTGAATGAAGCCTTGACGTTTGGCGGCGGAATTGTCCAAGATTGCCGCGGCTGCCCGTAAGGGTAGGCGCATCTAAAATTCGCCTCCGACAAATTCTGGCGGGGCGCCGGGGGAATACTCCGGTCCAATGGGAGAAGTAAAAAATGAAAAAATCACTATTTATTAGCACGCTTGCGGCTGCTGGCATGGCTGCCGGTTTCGCATCGGCGGGTACTTTGCAAGACGTTCAGGCAGCTGGTGTTTTGAAATGTGGCACCGGCACAGGCCAGGTTGGCTTTTCGGCACCTGACGCCAATGGCTATTGGGAAGGCATCGACGTTGCTGTATGTCGCGCCATTGCCGCCGCAGTTCTGAATGACAAAGACGCAGTTGAATTTGTGCCTTTGACATCCAAAGTGCGTTTCTCGTCGCTGACTTCGGGCGAAGTTGATTTGTTGTCTCGCACAACAACATGGACTTTCTCGCGCGATGTTGACTTGGCGCTGACATTTGTTGGCATCAACTATTATGATGGCCAAGGCTTTATGGTTCCAACCGATCTGGGCGTTTCGTCTGCTTTGGAACTGGACGGCGCTACCATTTGTATTCAGACCGGCACAACAACCGAGCTGAATCTGGCTGACTATTTCCGTTCAAACGGTATGTCGTTCGAGCCAGTGCCAATCGACACAACTGCAGAAGCCCAGGCATCCTATATTGCCGGCGCTTGTGATGTTTACACCACAGACAGCTCTGCTTTGGCATCGGCACGTTCGTCATTTGAAAATCCTGACGATCACGTGATTCTGCCGGAAATCATTTCCAAAGAGCCTCTGGGTCCACTTGTGCGTCACGGCGACGATCAATGGGCTGATGTTGTTCGCTGGGTCATGAATGCATTGATCGCAGCCGAAGAGCTGGGCATTACCTCCGCTAATCTGGAAACATTGGCAGCAGGCACCAACAACCCTGAAATCAACCGTTTCATGGGCACCGAAGGTAACCTGGGTGAAATGCTTGGTCTTGACGCTGACTGGGCCGCACGCGCAATTTCCGCTGGCGGTAACTATGGCGAGATCTTCGAATCAACCATCGGCGAAAGCACTCCGATCGGCTTGGCTCGTGGTCTGAATGCACAATGGACCCAGGGTGGTCTGATGTATTCCCCGCCATTCCGTTAATCGGATAGAACTTTTAGGGCGCGCCGATTGGCGCGCCCTTTCAATATTGCTAATTATTTTTAATAGATTTCGATCAATTGGCAGACGTGGAAAAACCATTTCGCTCTAGGATCGGGACATTCATCAGGAGGGGGACGCCATGGCAATGGCTGACCAAAATGCAGGCCCGACTTTCCGGCTAAGCATGCTTATTTACGATACCCGGTATCGTTCGCTGACCATTCAGGTTATTGTTCTAATTGGTTTCATGGCGGGTGGCGTCTGGCTGGTTAACAATATGTTGAACAACCTTTCCGATCTGGGCAAAGACCTTGGTTTCGGATTTCTGAACGACGCAGCCGGGTTTGAAATTTCACCCCAACTGATCGAATTCTCATCACAAGACAGTAATTTACGCGCTGCAATCGTGGGTATGCTTAACACGTTGATGGTTGCGGTTGTCGGTTGTATTATCGCGACAATCATCGGGGTTATTGTCGGCATTGCGCGTCTGTCAAAAAACTGGGTAGTTGCCCGTTTGATGACTGTATACGTCGAAATGTTCCGCAATGTTCCGATTTTGCTCTGGATCGTTTTTGCCATTGCCATCATCAATGATATTTTTCCGGTGCCGCGTGCCTTCAAGGGTGATAGCGCCACTGCATCCATGCTGTTTAATGAATCAGTTGCCTTAACCAACCGTGGGTTCTATGTGCCAAGTCCGATCTGGCTTCAGGGTTCGATGGTTGTGGTGATTGTATTTATTTTGTCACTGGTTGCCATAAAGTTTTTCGGAACATGGTCCAAGAAACGTCAGGAAGCGACCGGTGATATATTGCCGAATTTCTGGATCAAACTCGGTATCTTTGTTGTTCCGGCTGTATTGATCTATTTCATCATGGGTCGCCCGATTGAGCTGGATTATCCCGCATTTGTGAAATTCAATTTCGAAGGCGGTCTGTTTATCCGGGCGCCGTTCATTGCCATTACCATGGCGCTGGCACTATATACCGCGGCCTTTATTGCCGAGGCGGTGCGTTCCGGTATCCAGGCCATCAGCAAAGGCCAGTCCGAAGCCGCCTTTGCGCTTGGCCTTCGGCCCAACCGGACCATGCAGCTTATCATTTTACCACAGGCTTTGCGGGTTATCATTCCGCCGCTGATTTCACAGTTTCTGAACCTTACCAAAAACTCGTCACTGGCGACTGCGGTGGGATATATCGAAATTACCGGCACGCTCGGGGGCACGATCCTTAACCAGACCGGCCGCGAAATGGAATGTATCATGCTGTTGATGCTGATTTATCTGTCGATATCCCTGTCGATTTCGATGGTGATGAATGTGTATAACAACTCTGTTAAGTTGAAGGAGCGTTAAGATGACCGATCATTCTTTTGTTCGCACCGAAATGCTTCCTGAACAACCAGCCCCGCTGGGTGAAACCGGGATACTGCTATGGCTGAAGACAAATATGTTTTCAGGCATAGCCAACTCGATTGCTTCAGTGGTCACTATTGTTATTATCTATATACTGGCCAAAGAAATAATCCTATGGGGCTATCAGCCCTCATGGGGTCTTGGCAGCGTTCGCGCCTGTTTTGATGACCCGAATGTCACTGGTGCTTGTTGGGGTGTGATACCCGAGCGTTTCAACCAGTTGATGTACGGGTTTTACCCCAAAGACGAGCAATGGCGTATCAATCTGTCGTTTTTTCTGATGGTTGCTGCCATTGCACCGGTGCTGTTTAACAAGATACCGCGAAAGGCCATATATTTCTCGCTGCTGTATCCATTTATTGCATTCTGGTTGATCTGGGGCGATTCCATCTGGGGGCCAATTGCCGCCCTTGCGGGGTTTGCTATTGCTTATGGCGCCATTCGGGTTCTTAATCCGGTTGCCGGCGCTATTGTCGGCATTACAACCGGTGTGTTATTGGCGCTGGTTTGGTGGCTGTTCGCAGCGGTTCCGGCTTCGGTAATAGTCAACGGGGTTATCCCGATAGAACTGGAAGTCGTTCAATCCAGAAATATCGGTGGTTTGACGCTTTCGGTTATTATCGGAATTTCGGGCATCGCCTTGTCATTCCCGATTGGCGTTATTCTGGCGCTAGGCCGTCAGTCGGATATGTTCATCGTCAAAGTGTTATGCGTTGGCTTTATCGAATTCATCCGCGGCGTGCCTTTGATTACCCTGTTATTTGTGGCATCGATTTTGCTGAACTATTTCTTGCCCCCCGGCACCAGTTTTGACCTTCTGTTGCGGGTGGTTATCGTGGTGACGCTGTTTTCGGCCGCTTATTTGGCCGAAGTGGTCAGGGGTGGTCTCGCAGCATTGCCAACCGGCCAATACGAGGCTGCCGATGCGCTGGGCCTTGATTATTGGAAATCAATGCGGCTGATCATCATGCCGCAAGCGTTGAAAATCTCCATCCCGGGTATTGTGTCCAACTTTATCGGCTTGTTCAAAGACACGACACTGGTGTCGATCATTGGCCTGCTTGATCCGGTTGGCCTTATCAATGCCATTCGCGGCACAGCAGAATGGAAGGGCATCCTGTGGGAGCTGTATATCTTCCTCGCCTTGATGTTCTGGATTTTCACATTCGCGATGTCACGTTATTCCATGTATCTTGAGCGCAAGCTTAAGACCGGCCACTAAAGGAGCCACAAAATGTCAGAAGCAATTAAAAAAGTAGCCATGGAAGTGTCCGACGAGGTTGCGATCCAGATCACCGATATGAACAAATGGTATGGTGATTTCCATGTGTTGAAAGACATCAACATCACGGTAAACCGCGGCGAACGCATCGTGGTTTGCGGGCCTTCGGGTTCCGGTAAATCCACACTGATCCGCTGCATTAACCGGCTTGAGGTCCACCAGCGCGGCAAAATTGTTGTTGATGGAACCGAGCTTACCTCGGATCTGAAAAACATTGATAAAATCCGTTCCGAGGTGGGGATGTGTTTTCAGCACTTCAACCTGTTCCCGCACCTGACCATTCTGGAAAACTGCACTTTGGCCCCGATCTGGGTGCGTAAAACCCCCAAGAAAGAAGCCGAGGAAATTGCCATGCATTTCCTTGAAAAAGTGAAAATTCCGGAACAGGCGCTGAAATACCCCGGCCAGCTTTCGGGCGGTCAGCAACAGCGTGTGGCGATTGCGCGGTCTTTGTGCATGAAACCCCGCATCATGTTGTTTGACGAACCAACCTCGGCGCTTGACCCTGAAATGATCGCCGAAGTTCTCGACACCATGGTGGAACTGGCCGAAGAAGGCATGACCATGATCGTGGTAACCCACGAAATGGGCTTTGCCCGCAAGGTTGCCAACCGCGTGATCTTTATGGACCAAGGCCAGATTGTTGAACAGAATGAGCCCGAAGAGTTCTTTAACAATCCAAAATCCGAACGCACCCAATTGTTCTTGAGCCAGATCTTGGGTCACTAACAAAACCTCAAATCATAAAAAAGGCCGGAGATTGATCTCCGGCCTTTTTTTATGGCATCCTGATAATCTTGCGTTACGCGCTCAAACCCTTACGCTTACAATTCTCGTGGTGCGATATAATCAATAAATTTTCCGGTGCCCATCATAACATCCGCCCAGTTATCGACCTTGAAATCCAGCACAGTGACCGCGCCGGTCGGGTATTTCTGAAACGCCTCATGGGCAGGGGGCGGGTCACGGCGCAGATCGCGGGCAAAATCGCCGATGCCCGGCATATGGCCCAGCATCATAACCACGGCGCCCTCAGCGGCTTGTAATTGCGTCAACATGGTGTTGGCGCTGGCCAGATACAGCGCATCTTCAAACCGCATATCGGCATCTTTGCCCAGAATTTCCGAAATGCCATCCCATGTCTGGGCGCAGCGTGTCGCGCTTGATGAAATCACCTGATCCGGCACATACCCTTGCTTGTTCAACCACGCCCCGACTTTGGTGGCGGCTGCACGGCCCCGATCATTCAAAGGCCGGCTTTTATCCGCACTGGCCCCGCTGGACCAGCTTGATTTTGCGTGGCGAATAAGGATCAGACGTTTCATGTAGGGGCCTTTCGGTGAAAATATGACATATGAAACGCGGATTGCGCCTCAACCCGATCAGATTGCCCAACCGGACAGGCACGGCGCACCGCGCAACCGCGCGCCGTGCAGCTTTGCCCTGGTTCACTATCCAGAAAAACATGACAGGCGGCAACATCATAATGGTTTTTTACCAGCGCATCGGCGGGGCAGGCGGATAGGCAAGGTTTCTCTGCGCAAGTATCACAGGGCGATTGGGCCATTAACGGTAAGCCCAGCTGCTCGGAAAACCCCAATGCGCCACGAAAAGAAACAAAAAGCCCTGCATCGCGATGGACCAGAATTTGCACCGGAGACTGAAAACACTCACCCGATTGCAGCGCCTAAGAAATAAACGGATGATAAGGCGGCCCGCCAAAAGGAAACACAGCCTTAGCCCCGAACCCGATGGCGATGCCATTCAAAACCCGTGCAGACCAACGGTCAATCGGATCTGGCTGGCCATCGCGGTATTCAGCGCTTTGTTGAAAAACCTGCCAAAACCGTGCTTTGTGCGGCCCAACCAGAAACAGGGATTTATATGCGCCA
>Ga0256839_1006326_pt1 | contig 10434 bp, 7 predicted proteins | sample 354166metaG_FD_185968 | JGI IMG/M metagenome (GOLD analysis project Ga0256839, IMG submission 185968) | Hydrothermal vent microbial communities from Mid Atlantic Ridge, Atlantic Ocean - 354-166 | ecosystem: Environmental > Aquatic > Marine > Hydrothermal vents | place: Atlantic Ocean: Mid... | reverse complement strand
GGTTTGCTCGCGTTCATCATGGCCACCGCCCAGACCTGCGCCACGGTGACGGCCGACAGCGTCAATTTCGTCGATAAAAATGATGCACGGCGCATGCTTTTTGGCCTGCTCGAACATATCCCGCACGCGGCTGGCGCCCACACCCACAAACATTTCCACAAAGTCCGAGCCGGAAATGGTGAAAAACGGCACCTTGGCTTCACCAGCAATGGCCTTGGCCAGCAGGGTTTTCCCTGTGCCTGGCGGGCCAACCATCAGCACGCCACGAGGAATATGGCCGCCCAGCCGCTGAAAACGGGTGGGGTCCTTGAGAAAATCCACCAACTCCTTGACATCTTCCTTGGCTTCCTCAGCCCCGGCCACATCGTCAAAAGTCACCTTGACCTGATCTTCGCCAAGTAATTTGGCCTTGCTGCGGCCAAAGGACATGGCGCCGCCGCCCTTGCCGCCACCTTGCATCTGCCGCATGATAAACAGCCACAAGCCGACAAACAGAATCACCGGCAACAAATCACGCAGTAAGGTAAACAGCAGACTGTCTTCCTTGGGGGGTTTTGAGTCAAACTTGACGCCGTGTTTAAGCAGGTCATCAATCAGGCCGGGGTCATCGGGTTTTTGTACCACGATTTTGTCGCCGTCCAGCGTTTTGGCATGAATTTCGGTGTGTACCAGGCTTTGCTGGTCCATTTCCGCTTCAGTAATTTCATTATTCCGCACCATTTGAATAAAGTCGGAATAAGCCACCTTTTTGGCCAATTCCGGTTTTTGCATGGTGGCGCTGAAAATTGTCACCAACACCATCAGGGCGACAATCCATAACAGGATGTTTCGGGCTACATTATTCAAATCGTTTTCCTCTCCAAAAATTTAATTCGTTCAGAGGACGATTCCATTCGCCCTCCCTGTATCTGTTATCCGTTTGGTCGTGTTTGCGCCGGGTGAACCCTCTCCGGTCAGACAGGGTTCTTGAAACCCTTGGCCACCGCGTATACTTCGCGACTGCGTGACCGCGAGGCGGCAGGCTTGCGCATTACCACTTTATCAAACTGTTGGCGCAGTTGCTTCAGGTATTCATCAAATCCGGCGCCCTGAAACAGTTTAATGGCAAAATTACCGCCTGGGGCCAGTTTTTGCTGACAAAAATCCAGCGCCAGTTCCGCCAGGTACATGGCGCGCGCCTGATCTGCCGCAGCCACTCCACTCATATTGGGGGCCATATCCGATAACACAAGATCCACCCGCTCATCACCCAGCTGCCGGGTCAGTTCATCCAGAACCGACTGTTCCCGAAAATCGCCCTGGATAAATTCCACGCCTTCCAGCGGTTCCATGGGCAAAATATCCAGGCCCACAATGCGGGCCTGCGCTGGTAATAATTGCCGGGCAATCTGACACCAGCCACCCGGAGCCGCCCCCAAATCCACAACACTGGCGGCCTGATCCAGCAGACCGTCTTTTTCATGCAATTCCTGCAACTTGAAAGCGGCCCGGGAGCGCAGCCCCTGCTCCTGTGCCATTTTGACAAAATGGTCGTCGAAATGTTCCTTGAGCCAACGGTGGGAAGACTTGCTGCGTGCCATGAAGAATTCCGCCCTGCAGACGGCCTGTTGTGGTTGGAAGCACCGACCATGGCTGACTTGTCCGGCCGGGCGCGTTACAATGGTATTTTATCACACAACCGCAGCACCCCCGATGAACAAACAACAGCAAAAATTTCTGCGCGGCCTGAGCCATCACATCCACCCTGTGGTGATCGTGGCCGGCAAAGGCTTGTCCGAAACTGTCATGCAGGAAATCGAAAACGCCCTGAACAAGCATGAACTAGTGAAGGTCAAATTGCGCGCCGACCGCGCCCAGCGCAACGACTTTACCCAGCATATTCTTTCAACCACCGGCGCTGATCTGGTGCATGCCATTGGCCAGAATGTCACGCTTTTTCGCCGCAATGCCAACAACCCAGTAATTGAACTGCCCTGATGGCGGCCATGCCCAGAAAACGCAACAAAACCTTTTCCAATAGCCCAGAGAGACCCCAATGTTATTGAACCAAGACCCATTGAGCGGTGACTACATCATTAAAGCCATTGAAGACGATTGCCTGGTATTGCCGGAAGAAAAAATCTGCCATTCCTGCCTCATCAGCAATCAGGACATCTGGCACCGGCCGGACATTACCAGTGTGGCCCAGTTGGATCAGGCCGTTATCGACAAAGTCCTTAGCCTGAAACCGGAAATTTTCTTCCTCGGCACCGGCCCAAAAATCGTATTCCCCGACCCGGATCTGATGCGCCCCTTGCTGGAAGCCAACATCGGCGTGGAAGTCATGGACACCCATGCGGCCGCCCGCACCTACGATGTGGTCGTGGCCGAAAACCGCCAGGCCGCCGCCTTTTTTATCCTCGACAAGCCCAAAAACAACTGAATATGGCGAATACCAGGACATAAAAAAGCCCGCTTGAGCGGGCTTTTTTATGTTCGCGGTGTGGCGCATTGGCCACGTGCCGGCCAGTTAACGTTGGCGGGCTTTGAACTTGGGGTTGGATTTGCAAATCACAAACACCTTACCGCGGCGGCGAACCACCTTGCAGTCACGGCTACGGGTTTTGGCGGATTTCAAAGAAGATAGTACTTTCATGACGCTACCGGTTTTCGTAAAAGTGCGACATTATAATGGCAAGCCACGGGAATAACAAGCCGCTTGCCCATTTGTTCCCTTTGGCGCTATTCCGCCGGCGGCATGGGCGTAATGGTCAACTCCACGCGGCGATTCTGCTCCCGACCGGCCGGTGTATCGTTGCTGGCAATGGGGTAGCGCTCTCCATGACCGCGCGGCACCAACCGTTGTGGCGCGATGCCCTGGCTGGCCAGATAGTCGGCCACGCTATAGGCGCGCTCCTCAGACAATTTCTGGTTATAGTCGTCCGAGCCGGTGGAATCCGTGTGGCCGTCGATATTCAAACGTGTGTCCTTGTACTTTTTCAACACCTTGGCCACAGAGTTGAGCACCGGGTAGAATTCGCTGCGAATGCTGTATTCATCCACATTAAAAGTGATATTGCTGGGCATCACCAGACGTATCCGGTCGCCGTCGCGCACCACTCGCACGCCAGTGCCTTCCAGTTCCCGGCGCAGCTCAGCCTCTTGGTGATCCATATAGGCGCCGATACTGGCGCCGATCGCACCGCAGCCCAAAGCGGCGTTACGGGCGCTGCGGCCATTGCGGGTGGCGCCAATCAGGCCGCATACCACCGCCGCGCCTGCGCCATATTTGGTGGCGTTACTGACCTTGCGTTCTCCGGTATACGGGTCATAAGTGGCGCAACTGCTTAGTACGGTCGCGGTTATCACTATCAGAACGGCCAGGGGTCGGTACGTACTGGCTTGCCATTTTCTGCTGTGGTGTCGAAGATGTGTCATGACTTTCTCCTTGGATCATGGTTAACAATGCGCACAGCCTATTCCATCAAAGGTTAATCTTTCCTTAACCACTCCGGTTTTTTGGCAATTTTGTGATGAGCAGCGGATATTGCTTCTAATCCGCGTAACGATTTTTTTGCGCGGCCAGAAAAGCAGCTATGTCGCCGGTCAATGTATCCAGCCCCTGTTTGGTCACGGAAGATATGACATACCAGGGGCCTTGCCAGCCCAGTTCTTGCACATATTCCCGGGCTTTGGCACGGGCTTCGTCTGGCGCCATCACATCCGCCTTGGTAAAAACCAGCCAGCGGGTTTTGTCTTTGAGTTGTTCGTCGAATTGCTCCAGTTCCTTTTCCAGTGCCCGCACCTGCTGTACCGGATCGGCCATGCCTTCATACGCAGGCAATTCCACCATGTGCAGCAACAAACCGGTACGCTGTAAATGCTTGAGAAACTGAATCCCCAGGCCCGCGCCTTCCGCAGCGCCTTCAATCAAACCGGGAATGTCAGCCACCACAAAGCTGGTGTCCCCGTCAATACGCACCACTCCCAGGCTGGGATACAGGGTGGTAAAGGGATAGTCGGCAATGCGGGGGCGCGCCTTGGAAACGGCATTGACAAAGGTGGACTTACCGGCATTGGGAAAACTCAACAGGCCCACATCGGCCAGCACCTTCAGTTCCAGCAATAACTGCCGTTCTTCACCTGGCTCGCCGGGCGTAAACTGCCTGGGCGCACGGTTGGTAGAGCTTTTGAAATGCACATTGCCCAAGCCGCCCTTGCCGCCACGGGCCACCACCAGACGCTGGCCGTGCTTGGTCAGATCACCCAGCCGGGTATCAGTTTCCAAATCGTACACTTCCGTACCCACCGGCACCTGTATGAGCAAGTCCTCACCGCTTTTGCCGGTCATTTGCCGGCCGGAGCCGCTTTGGCCCTTTTCGGCCTGAAAATCCCGTGCATGACGAAAGTCCACCAGGGTATTCAGGCCTTCATTGGCCACCAGAATCACATCACCGCCCTTGCCGCCGTCACCACCGTCAGGGCCGCCTTTGGGAATGTACTTTTCCCGGCGAAAACTCGCCGAGCCGCTGCCACCATGACCGGCGCGCACACGGATTTTTGCTTCGTCAACAAATTTCATGGGCGCATTTTATCGCACCGGAAGCCATCTCCGGGTAACTTATTGCGCGGATTACGACAAGTCACTGTTGAACTGGCCGCCATACGCCAGGGAATGGTAGAATACGCGCCTTGATTCATTCTTATTGACTGATCCGGAGCCAGCCATGTCCGAATACATCCTGCCCCTGAACGCCCTTGGCATGAATGACCTTGAACGCGTGGGCGGCAAAAACGCCTCCTTGGGCGAAATGATAACGCACCTGAGCCAACTGGGCGTGAGTGTCCCAGGCGGTTTTGCCACCACGGCCGAGGCCTTTCGGGATTTTCTGAACCAGACCGGCCTGGCCGGGCGTATCGAGGCGACGCTGGCCAATTTGGATGTGGATGATGTCAAAAAACTGGCCGAAACCGGGAAAATGATTCGCCAATGGGTGCTGGAAACGCCCTTTCAACCGCCACTGGAACACGCCATTCGCGACGCCTATGCCAAGCTGGCGGCAGAAAGCGGCGAGCCGGAACCAGCCGTCGCGGTGCGTTCTTCGGCCACCGCCGAGGACTTGCCAGATGCCAGCTTTGCCGGCCAGCAGGAAACCTTTTTGAATGTGCGCGGCATTGACCAGGTACTGGAAAAAACCCATGAGGTCTTCGCCTCCCTGTACAACGACCGCGCCATTGCCTATCGGGTGCATCAGGGGTTTGACCATAACAATGTGGCCCTGTCTGCGGGCATCCAGAAAATGGTACGCAGCGACAAGGGCGCCAGCGGCGTCATGTTCACGCTGGACACCGAAAGCGGTTTTGACAAGGTGGTGTTTATCACCGCCTCCTACGGACTGGGCGAAATGGTGGTGCAAGGGGCTGTCAACCCGGACGAGTTTTATGTCTACAAGCCCGCACTGGAAGCCAACCGCCCGGCCGTATTGCGGCGCAATCTGGGCGGCAAGGCCACCGAAATGGTGTATGCCGAGAATGGCGAAGGAGTGACCACCCGACCGGTTGAAGCAGAGCGCCGACAACAGTTTTCTCTCACCGACGCAGAAGTCGAGGACCTGGCCCGCCAGGCGCTGATTATCGAGAAACATTATGGCCGCCCCATGGACATCGAATGGGCCAAGGACGGCATCAATGGCCGGTTATATATTGTTCAGGCCCGGCCGGAAACCGTCAAAAGCCAGGAAAACAGCGGCCAAAAAATTGAGCGCTATCACCTGCTGGAACGCGGCCCAGTCTTGTGCAAAGGCCGCAGCATCGGCCAGAAAATCGGCAGCGGCACCGCCAAGGTGATAAAAAGCATTGAACAAATGGACGAAATCCAGCCCGGCGACGTCCTGGTTACCGATATGACCGACCCGGACTGGGAACCCATCATGAAACGCGCCTCGGCCATTGTTACCAATCGTGGCGGCCGCACCTGTCATGCAGCCATCATTGCCCGGGAACTGGGCATTCCGGCCGTGGTTGGCTGTGGCAATGCCACCGAATCCATCAAACACGGCCAGGCGGTTACTGTCAGTTGCGCCGAAGGCGACACCGGCTATATCTATGCAGGCGAACTGCCCTTCGAGGTAAACGTCACCGACCTGGAGAACATGCCACCGGCGCCGCTGAAAATCATGATGAATGTGGGCAACCCAGACCGGGCCTTCGACTTTGCCGGCTTGCCACATCACGGCATCGGCCTGGCGCGGCTGGAATTCATTATTAACCGCATGATTGGCATACATCCCAAGGTGTTGCTGGAATACGACCAGCAGGACGCTGAAATCCGCGCCATTGTGGACCCCATGATCGCCGCCTACGATTCACCGCGGGACTACTATGTCAAAAAACTGGCCGAAGGCATCGCCACACTGGCGGCGGCATTTGCTCCGGAAACCGTCATCGTGCGCTTGAGCGACTTCAAATCCAATGAGTACGCCAACCTTATCGGCGGGCAAAAATATGAGCCCCACGAAGAAAACCCCATGCTGGGCTTTCGCGGCGCATCCCGCTATATCTCCGACAGTTTCCAGGACTGCTTCGCCATGGAATGCGAAGCGCTGAAATATATCCGCGATGAAATGGGCCTGACCAATATCTGGGCCATGGTGCCCTTTGTGCGTACGCTGGAAGAAGGCCGCCAGGTGCTGGATATCATGCAGAAATTCGGCCTTAAACAGGGCGAAAACGGCCTGAAGATCATCATGATGTGCGAACTCCCGTCCAACGCCCTGCTGGCGGATGAGTTTCTGCAACTGTTCGACGGTTTTTCCATTGGCTCCAATGACCTGACCCAACTGACACTGGGTCTGGACCGGGATTCCGGCCTCATCGCACATCTGTTTGACGAACGCGACGAGGCGGTCAAGAAAATGCTTTCCATGGCCATCACCGCGGCACGGGCCAAGGGTAAATACATTGGCATTTGCGGCCAGGGGCCATCAGACCATCCCGATCTGGCCCAATGGTTGATGGATCAAGGTATTGAGAGCGTGTCGCTAAACCCCGACACCGTGGTGGAAACCTGGCTGAAACTGGCCGCCAGCGCCGACTGATTGGCGCTCTTACCCGTCCACATGCGCCTTGACCACCGGCAGTAACCGCTGCCGCAAGGCCGTTAGGGTCTCACGAAAAGCTTCCACCGGCTGGCCATCGGGGTCCACAAAGCCCACATGCAACACCGCCGCCTGCCCGGAAAACACCGGGCAGCTCTGGCGGGCATGGTCACATACGGTCACCACCAGGTCAAAATCCTGACAGGGCAACGCATCCAGGTTTTTTGAATGCAACCCAGACCGCCACAAACCGGCCTCCTGCAACACCTGCTGCGCCAATGGATGCACCCGACCGGTGGCCGCCACCCCGGCGCTAAATGCCTGCACTCCGGGCAGTTCATGGGCCAGCAAGGCTTCTGCCATAATGCTGCGGCAGCTATTACCTGTGCACAGCACCAGAACGGATTTCTGTTCTTTGGGGGAGTCGGAGGTATGCATGGCGTTTTTCACAGGGGTTTCACGATTAAACCGGATATTGTAACCCCATCTGGCTCAATCTGCCGCAGGATAACGCCTATTAGTTGCATGCGCCAGAGTTGTCGCGCACAATAGGCCCAAACGGCGGTACGCGCCGCACAACTATCACGGCCACCTGGAAACACAGCGATTGCAGCAATTCCGCAGGTTGCCACCTGTCACAAGAGGGGATAATATGCGTCATTCAGCCATACACCAAAACATTTGGACCACCATCATGGTTCTGCTGACCACCATGGCCAGCGCCAAACAACCCGCCACGATCACCGCCGCCCAACCTTCTCCTGAACACATCCGTCAGGCCATTGGCAGCCATGTCATCATTCTCCAGGCCGGCATTTTCAACCCGGTGGACGAACAACTGGACACCCGCGCCACCGGGCTAATCAGTCAACCCGACAGCAGCCACGGACTGGTGCAGTTTTATCCCGGTCAGCCAGGGATGAAAATTCTGCAATCCCTGGGTGTGCGGGTATTGTCCTTTGTGCCCAACCATGCCTGGCTGGTGCGCTGGAACGACAAACAACGGCAAACGCTGTCCAGCCTGCCAGCCGTGCGCCACCTGCAAGCCTGGTCATCCGACTGGAAGGTGGCTCCCTCTCTGTGGCCCAGCCAGCGCGCGGCCTTTTCCCGGACACAACTGGACATCACCGCTTTTGCCGATTATGACGCCATCCGCTTGCCAGCGCTCATCAAAAAAATCGTACCACACGCCACCATTCTCCTGACGGATCCGGCCAGCCGGCGCATCGCCGTTGAAATCTCCACCGACAACTATGCCCGTGACATCAACGCCCTGGCCGCAGCAGAGGGCATTCGCTGGATAAGCGAATATCGCCCCCTGCGCCTGTTCAATACCGAAGCGGTCTCTGCCGTGCAAGCCAATGCGCCTTCCGGCGGCACTTCCAGCGATGACAACTACACCCCAACGGTTGCGCCCATTTGGGAGAAGGGGTTGCTGGGTAGCGGTCAGATTGTCGCCATTGCCGATTCCGGCCTTGACCACAACGAAGACTGGTTCGCCCATTACGACAGTGGCAACGGCGCCAATACCGCCATTACCATCGCTGAAGACACCACGCCACCGGCCATTGGCACCTTATGGCCCAACAACAAGGTGGTGGGCAACTGGACCATGCCCGGCGCCGTGGCCTACGACAACAGCGCCTTTGGCTACCACGGCACCCACGTCAGCGGATCGGTGGCTGGTGACCGGGCCGCGGCCATTGGCAGTGGTCCGCCCGGTTCGGTGGCCTCACCCACATCTTCCGGCTATGACAACGACGACGGCATGGCGCCCAACGCGCAAATCCTCTTTCAGGACATTGGCGGGAACTCCGGCTTGTCCGGCGCTGGCGGCAAACCCATGTTCCAGCAGGCCGCAGCCGCTGGCGCCAGCATTCATACCAACAGCTATGGCGCCACCACCCTGGGCGAATATGTGGCCAGCGATGCGGCCGCCGATTCCGCCTTGCGCGAGCTGGAAAACATGCTAATTTTGTTTGCCGCTGGCAATGATGACGGCCAGGTCAATTCCACCAGCTCGCCGGGCAATGCCAAAAATGTCCTCACCGTGGGCGCCCTGGGCCATGGCAACAGCACATCAGTGGCGTTTTTCTCCAACAAGGGCCCCACCGACGATGGCCGCCTGAAACCGGACATCGCCACACCCGGCACCGGCACCGAATCGGCCGCCGGCAATAGCGACAACAGCGACATTCTCGACACCACGCCCCAGCGCAGCAGCAAATCCGGCACCTCCATGGCCACACCCACCACTGCCGGCGCCGCAGCCCTGATGCGCCAATATTTTACCGACGGCTTCTACCCCACTGGCGGGGCCAACCCCGCCGACGCCCATGACCCCACCGGCCCGTTGATGAAAGCCGTGTTACTCAACGGCGCTGGCATTGATTCCGGATTTTTCGCCAATGACACTGGCTGGGGCCGCACCAATCTCAGCCAGTCCCTCAGGTTCGCCGACAGCCCGCACAAGATCTGGTTGTGGGAAGTGACCAACGCCCGCGGCCTGAAAACCGGCGAAAGTGAAAGCTTCGAAGTCACCGTCGCCACTGGCCAGAACCTGCGCGCCACCCTGGTCTGGTACGACCTGCCCGGGCCGCTGGGCGCCGGCCGCACGCTGGTCAACGACCTGAACCTGACCGTGACTGATGGCACAAACATGTGGATCGGCAACAACTTTACCGGCATCCAATCCACACCACAGCCGGTTCCCGTGCCCGCCGCCAACTATGACAACATCAACACCGTGGAAGGCTTTCGGTTGGAAAATGTCAGCGCGGGCACCTACACGTTCACCGTCAACGCTGCAGATGTGCCTGGCGACGGCTCGGCCTTGTCCGACCAGCAAGGATTCGCCCTGGTGGTACGCATTGACGGCATAGACAACGACCTGATTTTCCGCCACGGGTTTGAAACGCCCACCAACCTGCAAGCTGTGCAAAACCTGACCATAACCAGCAACGACAGCAGCGGCATCAGCACCGCCTGGGACGCAGAACCAAACGCCACCGCTTATGAAATCTATCGCGCCGACGGCACCTGCGCCAGCGCAGATGATCGCCGCTATTACTACATTGGCAGCAGCAATACACCGACCTTCACCGACGCCAAAACCGTGGGTGGCTTCGATTATGCTTACAAGGTTCGGGCGAAAACCGCCAGTGAACTTGGCCCCCTGTCCACCTGCATCAGCGCGCAATCGCAACAAATCTGCACCCTGCCACCGGTGTTTGATGGCGAAAGCGTCACCGTGGTCAACAATGTCAACAACAGTTGTCAGATTGAACTGGCCTGGAACCCGGCGACCGCCACCTGCCCAGCGGCCAGCGGCGTGCGCTACAACATTTACCGTTCCACT
>Ga0256839_1006325_pt1 | contig 10437 bp, 7 predicted proteins | sample 354166metaG_FD_185968 | JGI IMG/M metagenome (GOLD analysis project Ga0256839, IMG submission 185968) | Hydrothermal vent microbial communities from Mid Atlantic Ridge, Atlantic Ocean - 354-166 | ecosystem: Environmental > Aquatic > Marine > Hydrothermal vents | place: Atlantic Ocean: Mid... | reverse complement strand
ATCTGGCAGGATTGACCTCCCTGGACAGCGTGCTGACCAGAATTGCCACTGCAGTAAAACGGACGCCAGAAGGCGGCTGGGTTATTGGTCGCGGCTGGGATCACGAATTATGGGAGCAAAAGAAACTGCCCAACCGGAAAATGCTGGATCGCATTTCTATTAAACATTTAATATACCTGCGCAGAGTAGATGGTCACGCTGCCTGGGTAAACACCCCTGTATTAAAAGCGTTGCGCTATAACCGTTTTACCCCCGATCCTCCTGGTGGAAAAATCCAACGTGACCGCTATGGTAACCCTACCGGCATTTTATTTGATAATGCCTTCGCTTTGCTGGACCAATTAATACCGGAACCCACTGAAACAGAAAAGAAATTATTGATACAACAGGCCATAAAAGATGCCAACGCCCTGGGAATTACCAGTATTACGGATAACTCCCCCCTGGATATTTATAAAATTTATCACGATTTGTACCAGGAGGGTAAGTTAACCTTGCGGGTTAACTTTTTTGTTTTTTACCCCGATAACTGGGATACCACTATGGCATACTTAAACAAAATTGGCACCATTCCCCATTTTCTACATGCGCCTTTAATCAAACTATTTGCAGATGGCTCATTGGGTTCGCGTTCGGCTCTTTTACTGGAACCTTATAAAGATGACCCCACCAATCAGGGAATCCAGATGCACCCATTTCAGGAATTACTGCAGATGGTAGAAAAAGCAGAATCTCACGGTTTTCAGGTGGGTATTCATGCCATAGGAGATAGTGCTGTGCGAGAAGTGCTGGATGTTTTTGAAGCGCTTCAACAACAACACCCACAAAAACGGCGCTGGCGGATTGAACACTCCCAGGTCGTTGCCCCTTCTGACTTTTTACGGTATCGCGATTTGAATGTCATCGCTTCCATGCAACCTTCTCATTGCATTAGCGATTTACACTGGGCGGAAGAACGGATTGGGCAGCGGGCACGGTATGCTTACGCCTGGAAAACTTTCCTGGATAACCACGTTATCCTCGCTTTTGGTACCGATTGGCCTGTGGAACCATTAAATCCAATGCTGGGCTTATATGCTGCTGTAGCCCGTAAAGATACCACAGGCTACCCACAGGATGGCTGGTATCCAGAAGAACGCCTTTCAATGGGACAGGCCATTCGAGCTTATACCTGGGGTGCGGCTTATGCCGCCGGGATCGACAGCTGGTATGGTACCTTACAACCGGGTAGGGAAGCTGATTTTGTGGTATTGAGTGATGACCTGTTTTCCATTCCTCCAGACAAAATATTAAACACAACTGTGCTGGAAACTTACCTTTCCGGTAAATTAATTTACAAAGCTGGCAATCTGCACCAATAGAATCAGGCTACTTTTTAAGCCACCCAATGGGTGGTTTCCATAAGTAATTTACATTGAAATAATGGATCTCTGGGAAGAAGCCGTAATCCCTTTAAAGGGGTCTACCAAAAATTCGGTACCGTTTATAGACCCATCCTCCCAATAACTTGGCTGAGCGATTCATTAAATCATTATCTTCCAGAATCCAGGACATTTCAGCATGGTCATACCCTTTTGCCAGTCCCCTTTTGATGATTTCCGTGTAAAATACACTCCCCAATCCATACGGCTGATACTCATGCTTAATCCCTAAGGTGATTACCCGGATACCTTTTATTTTTTTGCGGTTCAACAAGAATGTAAGCCATCCGGTGGGAAATAAGCGGCCATTTTTAATTTTTTTAAACACTTCGTTATAGTTGGGCATTGCCAGCACAAATCCTACTGGTTTCCCGCGAAATTCTGCAATCAATACCAGGTCTTCATCTACAATTTGTTTAAAGTCATTGGCAATAAAATCAAACTCGTCGGGACTTAACGGTACAAATCCCCAGTTTCGGCTCCAGGCATTGTTGTAAATATCACGAATAATTTCCAGTTCATTGCGGAAGTCTTTCATATTAATTTTACGGACAGTTACCGGAAGTTTTTTTAAAACTGCCTGACTTACCCGTTTGAGTTTCTCACTAACAACCAAATGTTCTTTATCTATTAAGTATGCCCAAACATCTTTCACTTTTTCATATCCCAAAGCATTCATCAACTCGATGTAGTAGGGAGGATTATGGGTCATCATAAAAAAGGGAGGATATTCAAATCCTTCATAAAGGAACCCAATTTCATCATTGGTGCTGGGGTTCATTGGGCCCATTATAAAATCTCGATCATGCTGCCGGAGCCAATCACTGGCTGTTTCCAGCAACCGTTGAAATACTTTCAGATAGTTGATACCTTCCAGAAAGCCAAAGAACCCTACCTTATCTTGATGAAACTCATTATGTTGTTTATTATAAATTGCGGCGATACGACCGACCACTTCGTTATTTTTTACTGCCAGAAAAAATTCAGTGGGATTATGTTTATAAAACGGATTTTTCTTTTTGTCCAGCACTTTTTTGCGATCCATAATCAGCGGGGGTACCCAGTAGGGGTCATGGGCGTAAATTTTCCAGGGTAGTTTTATGAAAGCCATTAAATCCTTTTTAGTGCGAACGGGGCGTATTTCAATCCCTGCCATCACGTTTCCTCCTTTTCCTTAGCGATTCATGTTGCCTGTATGCCTAAGCATTCGCGTGCGTTTCCGTGCCCCGCTCCCTGCCCCCTCCAGATCGTATTTAAATAATGCCCATTTGTTTTCCTATGGTTTTAAATCGATCCAGTACCTGGTCCAGGTCGTTATCGGTATGAGTTGCCATATAGCTGGTACGAATCAGGGCTTTATCCGGAGGTACCGCAGGGCTAATCACAGGATTGGTGTATACACCAGCTTCGAACAATGCTTTCCAGAACAAAAATGTTTTGGTATCATCACCAATAATAATCGGTACAATGGGCGTTTGGGAATCACCGGTATTAAAACCCATGGCCTGGAACTCCCGGCGCATTTTATCGCCTATATCCCGTAAGCGCTGCACAATGTGGGGTTCCGTTTGAATAATTTCCAGGGATTTCATCACGGCGGCAATGTTTGCAGGAGGCATGGCAGCACTAAAAATTAAGGGGCGGGCAAAATGCTTAATATAACTGATCACCCGCTCTTCCCCTGCTACAAATCCACCCAGTGAGGCAAAAGATTTACTGAAGGTGCACATCACCAGATCAATATCTTCAAATCGGTTAAAATATTCCTGGGTACCCCGCCCAGTTTCGCCAATCACACCGATGCCATGGGCATCGTCCAGATAAATTCTTGCGTTGTGTTGCCTGGCTAATTCAATTAAACGGGGTAATTGAACAATACTCCCTTCCATGCTAAATACGCCATCTGTCACAATTAACTTGGGCTTTTGGGGATCCAGCCGTGACAGTACCCGCTCCAGGTCATCCATATCGTTGTGCCGATACCGTTTAACCGTAACCCCCATGCGTAAACCATAAGCCAGAAAAATTCCATCAAATATGGAAGCATGATTGGTTTTGTCTGTAATAACGATATCATTTTTATCAATAAGGGTCGAAATACTCCCCAGGTTGGTTTGATATCCTGTACTAAAAATAAGAGCAGCTTCCTTCCTTACGAATGTTGCCAGGCGATGTTCCAGTTCTTCGTGCAGGCTCAGGGTACCATTAAGAAAGCGTGAACCAGAGCAACTGGTACCATATTTTTCAATGGCTTTGATAGCGGCTTCCTGCACCCGTGGATCCTGGGTGAGTCCCAGATAATTATTGGAACCAATCATAATAATCTCACGGCCATTCATTACCACACGCGGTCCATGATTCTCTTCAATAGGGATAAAATAAGGGTAAATTCCTTGTTCTTTGGCTTCTTCCGCTCGCGTAAAATCCCAGCATTTCTGAAATACGTCCAAGATGAACCTCCTCTCATTAATCGAAAAAATGATTTTACAAAATTATTTCTTGTTTTCAAATAGGCAGGAAAATTTGAAAACACTTTGATGGGAAATGACGATGTCCGACTTGTTTTTTCGGTATACAATACCACGCATACCCCAAATAACAGGGGTAACACCAGGTCAAAATTGATATCGCAGTATGATGCGGGCATTGGAAAACTGCTGCGTTAAAACACCAAAGTCCGTAACCCGCGTGGGGGCATATTCAAGTAACACATAGATTGCGCCTTTGCGTTGATACCGCAACTGGATCAGTGGCGAAAGGCTTAAAAATGCTCGGGTTTGTTGTCGTGCTGGTTGAAAACGCCATTCATTACGCTGGTATAAATTACCGCCAATGCTAATGTGTATCCCCGGTGGCGTGCGGTAGCCCAACACTGCACTTACAAAATGCCGCACCACTTCCTGGCTAACCTGTTGGGCAAATAATTGCTTAAAAAAGGTACCATTATCTTCTTTTTCAAACCGATAGTACAATTGGAACCCCAGGGGAGATTTCCATTCCCAGTTTAACGAATCGGCAATAATTAATTTGCGGAATACATAGCTTCTAAACGTGGGTAAAATTTCATCAAAATCATAAACCGTATAATTGGCCAAAATTTCTACTTTTATCATATGATCCATCCCGCTTACAGGTCGGTGCTGTATCAGCGCCCGGACCCGGTAAATGCGATTCCAATTGTTATTCGCACTCCGGGTTCGATGAATATAAATTTGGTGAAACCAATACGCATACCCGTCGAGGGAGAGCGTTAAATAAGAAGAATATTGCCAGATAAGCGCTACATTCCAGATAAACCGTTGCTCATCCCTATCATCATGATTGACCACCGTATCCGGGGTGTTAAATTCATATTTGGTATATCGAAATCGTGAGGTAAGATTCCATTGTTTTGCGAATTGCCAGCGGTTTTCCACTCCCATTCCGGTCTGTAAACTGTTTATATCTGTTTCTACCCCTGTATTGTCCTGCACCTTTTGCGCCGTGTGAAAGGTAAATAACCAGTATCCCCGTTTCCATTGCCAGTGATAGTAGGCACGGGTGAGGATTTGTACTTCTCGCCGTTCATTCTGGTTAAATGGATTGGTAATGGACAAGTGCCGCCGCTGCACACGGGAAATGATTTGGAACTGCTGGTAAGGCGTCAAAGAATAGTTTAACACATTCCGTATCCCCTGTTCCTGTAGAGTTACTGTTTCCAGTGCACCAGCAGCAGATAGGTAATACCGATTTAGTGCATTGCTATAAACAACTGAAAAACTATCCGAAGCCTGGGGACTAAATTGGCGGTAAAAAGTTGTCCGCAATAACACATCCCGGTTTTTCCGCTCTGGGAAAGAACGATAGTTCCCCTGCCAGCGAGCGCTGGTTTCATACCCACCTATGGTTACCCCCTGAACGACCAGTTCGCCCCCACCATACCCGCCATTATCTCTAAATCCAAAACTTTCTTCCCAGCTCCAGCCTGCACGGGGCGTTAAAGTAACCCCTCTGGTAACCTGCCATTGTATTTGCTGAAAAACGGTGTGTTTGTTAAACCGTAAGCGGGTAGTTTGGTCCGACAGTATCCGGGAAGTTATCCCAAGCCCCCACCGCAGCCCATGATTTACTGGGCGATTAAGAGAAAAAGAAAAATCATTTAAATCTTTCCAGTTCTTTGCGGTGGTAAGCCCGCGGTATAAATTGCTCTGAAATGATTCCTGTAAGTAAATTTGCCATCCCCGCCAGAAATAACGATAATTAAATTTTCCCACCCATTGCCAATTAACATTTCCTTTGTCAAATGTGATCTCGTAATTTGTAGGCTGCTGCGCCAACAAACAGCCCACAACTCCCAACAACATAAACAGTGTGGAAGCCCACCACTTCAACGTCGTTACTCATTTTGGTTCAATAATCCAGACCTTCTCATCTGGATGTTTTAACTGATATTTTTCTCGGGCCATTTTTATGATATAACTGGTATCACTTTCCAGTCGCTGAATTTCTTCCTCCAGTTTCTGGCTTTCCTTTTCCTTACGTTCTTTTAACATTTCCAGACGGTGTTTCTCCTGCTCTAACGAATATAAGCGAATTATGGATTTTGGTCCGGAAAAAAATACAAATACCAGGAAAAGCATAAACACCAGTATAACCCATCGCAACCGTATAGGAAGCGTTTGTTTTTTGGAGGAACGCTTCCGCGCTGAATAGCGGGAATATGCCTTTTTTTTCATTTAAAACCCTGTGTTTCGTTCCCAAATGTGCTTCATGAGGTTCGCCTCCTCCCCTTTGCCGTTGAACAAAATGTAGGTGGAAACCCTTTGTAAGGCAAGACTGTTTTTTACCTCGTTCTATTCTCTACCAAACACCGATCCCAAATTTTAAACAATCACGTTCAAAAGCACCAGTCCGAGCAAGTTTAAAGTTTTACAAAGATACAAGAGAAGTTAAAATTACCATTTGAAACAAATACCCAGTAAGCATGAACCATTTAAAACTCTGGTGGGTACCCCCTCCGGGAACCCACCACAATTGGAAGCCGTTTGATAAAAAGGACAACATTTATTGGCTTTTCTATTATTCCAATTTTTTCAGGGAAGAAAATCTGCAGTGGAAACAAAACAAGGGGGTGTCCCGATGACCATACAGGATTGGCTAACGCTACGCACCTATCATCACACCCAATTTGCGGACATCCGGTACCTTCTGGAATTAAAGGAACGACAAGATGTTACCATCAGCTTATGTTTACCCACTTTAAATGAAGCAAGCACAATTGGCCCTATTATTACCACCCTTTCCCGTCATCTCCAAAAAAAATTCCCATTAATTGATGAAATTTTGGTGATCGATAGCGGTTCTGAAGATAACACGGTAACCATTGCCCGTAATGCGGGGGCCCGCGTGTTTTTTTCCGGGAATATTCTACCGGAAAATGGAATGGTACGGGGTAAAGGCGAAAATTTATGGAAATCCCTCTTTGTTGCGAAAGGGGACATAATCGTGTGGGTCGATACCGATATTCGCAACATGCATCCACGTTTTGTTTATGGCTTGGTTGGCCCCATTTTAACCAACCGCGATATTGGGTATGTTAAAGGCTTCTACCGACGGCCGCTACAAGTAGGGAAAAAACTGCAACCCGTGGGGGGAGGCCGGGTTACCGAAATTCTGGTAAAACCTTTTTTTAATGCACTTTTTCCCAACCTGGCAGTTTTCCAGCAACCGTTAAGTGGGGAATATGCCGGCAGACGAGAGATCCTGGAACGGGTGCCTTTCTTTACCGGTTACGGAGTGGAAACAGGTCTGTTAATTGATCTGGAAGCTCGATTTGGCTTACAGCGAATGGCTCAGGTGGATCTGGAAGTTCGCATTCACCGCAATCAGGACTTGCAAGCGTTAAAAAAGATGGCTATGGGAATTTTGCGCGTATTGTTTCTTCGCGCCGAACAACATGGCAAATTATTGCTGTTAGACACGTTCAAAAATCATCTACTGGAAATTTTCAAGCACGAACACTTTGGCTACCAGATGAATTTTACGGAGATTAACGAAATTGAACGTCCGCCCATGATCACGGTGCCAGCCTATCAGAAAAAATACGGCCTGGATGAAGAACACCTGGCCCTTTTACAGGAAGTTCCTTCGCCACTTCCTTTTAAATCCATCAGTCCTTATCTGGATACGCGCTTAATCATTCTTAATGGAACAGCAACCACTAAAAAATCTGTTTTATGGGAATTAAGTAATTTGTTGTACCACAGAGGCGTGGTCAGCAATCCAGGTGAGCTATTACATCAATTTTACCGACGGGAAAGTTTAGCCACCACCGGTATGGAAAAAGGTATTGCCATTCCCCATGCGATTTATCCACAGGTTAAACAACTGAAAATTGCCATTTATCGACCACAGCAAGGGGTAGATTTTGGAGCTCTGGATGCTGCTCCCACCCATTTAATATTTGCAGTTGTGGCTCCCATTAGCCGTCGACCGCAATATTTGAATGTCCTGTCTGTTCTGGCACGTATTTTACGGAATCGTCGGTTTCGCACCCTACTTATGGCGGCAAAAACCCCGATTGAATTGTTGCAAATTCTAAAGAAAGCTGATGCCATGTTACGGTTAAATCGGGAATTCCAGGAAAGTGGTAGTTAACGAGGATTTGCCGGCCGGTTTTCCCCTCGACCTTTTTTAAAAAATTCTTGAATAATAGGGTTCGGCGATTGTAAAGCTTCGGTGAGAGGACCTTCGAAAATAACCCGTCCCGCATCCAGAAAAATAATACGGTCGGCCAGGCGAAAGATACTGGGAACTTCGTGCGTTACCAGCACAATGGTCATACCCAGCACACGTTTTAGTTTTAAAATTAATTCATCCAAGGCAGACATGGTAATGGGATCCAGCCCAGCAGATGGCTCATCGCAAAACAACAATGGGGGATCCAGTGCAATAGCCCGTGCCAGCGCTGCCCGCTTTTTCATTCCGCCAGAAAGCTGAGATGGAACCATCATCTCTACTCCGGGTAACTCCACCAACTGTAATTTCAAACGAACCAGTTGGGTTATTATTTTTTGTGGTAATTGCGTGTGTTGTTCCAGAGGAATGGCAACATTTTCTGCAACGGTTATCGAATTTAACAATGCCCCATTCTGAAACAGAACCCCAATTTTCTGATATAACCGTTGCAGTTCCCTTTCCGAGGCGGAATGAACAGGAATTCCCAATACCTCCACATTACCCTGTTGAACGGGATACAATCCAATTAAATGCTTGAGGGTGGTGGTTTTGCCACAACCGCTGCTTCCCAGAATAACGGCAATCTCATTCTGGCGAACGGTAAAAGAGACATTCTGGAGTACCTGCCGATCTCCAAAAGTGGCAGAAAGGTTTTGCACAGAAATTACTGGATTTTCCTGCAACATCTCATCCCTTTTTCCGACACCTACCTGGTGTTAATAAAACAATAACCCCAATATACTATCGGCAATAATCACAAAAAAGATGGCGGCCACCACCGCCATAGTGGTAACCCGCCCAACACCTTCAGCGCCCCCTTTTACCCGAAAACCGTAAAACGCGCCAGCTAATACAATAATATACGCAAATACCAGGGATTTAATATACCCGGTGGCCAGATCGCGTATGTATAATACCTGAATCATGCGGTTAAAAAATACATAAGGGGAAAGTTCCAGATCCAGATACCCAATCATTAACCCTCCCAGAATTCCAAAAAAATCAGCCAGAATGGTTAAAAACGGTAGTACAAATAACGCTGCATGTAATTTGGGAATGACAATATATCGTAATGGTTGTATTCCCATGGTTTTCAGGGCATCTACTTCTTCCGATACGATCATGGTAGCAATTTCAGAAGCAATAGCAGAACCACTACGCCCGGCTACCATGATTGCCGTAATTAAGGGGCCCATTTCCTGCACCATGGCAATAGCGGTTAAATCTGCAATATATAAATTGGCGCCAAACTGCCGCAGCTGTTCACTGGATTGCAACGCCAGCACTACTCCAATTAAAAAGGCGACGGTACCAATAATAGGTACCGCATTCACACCAATGTAAAGAGCCTGTCGCACAAATTCCCCTGCTCGATGCGCCCGACGATGAAAAATATCGATAACACCGAAATAAATTAAATCCACTACTAACGTAAAAAACTGAACCACATCGTGGTACAGCACTTGATAAATAACGGTGCCCAAGCGTTCCAGCCAGTTTTCCTGAACTGACGCTACCGATGTGGTTATTTGGCGAGCAGAAAAATTTTCAAACACATGCTGAATATTTTCAGGAATTGCCTCCCGCGAAACCCGAATACCACGTTGTTGACAAAATGCTTCCAGAGCTTCTACCACTATCACGCCAGCGCTATCCATCTGCTGGAGGTGGGAGAAATTAATAGCTAAAAATTTACGAGGATAGCGGCGTAATGTCCGGATCAACTCCTGATAAAGACGATCCACCTGTTGTACCGTCCAGTTGCCCTCCAACCAGAGCTGATCCCCCTCCAATCGGAAAGCGGCAACCGCCTGCTCATGCGGGTTGGTTATCCTCACGGTGTATTATCTACGGGTTTTGTTTGCAGTGTCCGGGAAATTTTCCTGGAAAAGTCGTCCAATTCAGTTTGCAAAATACTACTAATTGCCCGGGCAAAAAGATTTAAATCCTTAACCGGAATTCTTTCGTAGCGATCAAAGCTATGGTAAACCACCACTTTGTTTTGCCGTGTGTCTCTTAAAAACAATTCCATCTGCAAGTGTGCCACAAATTGTTTTCGGTTCTGCACCACTTCCAGTTGATGTACATATGTGGCCAGCTCATATCGTGGTAATATTTTCCAACCTTTGCTACTAACAGTTAAAAACAAACCGGTACGTTGCAGGTAAGTCTGGAATAAGTGCGTAAATGCATCTCTGGGGGTGGTTGCCCATAAATGATTTTGGAAATAAGAAAGTTCATGGTCACGAATCCGAATGGCAATTCTGCGGTCTGCAAAAGCTGGGGCAACTATAGCAGG